>Ga0209489_102098_pt1 | contig 40884 bp, 29 predicted proteins | sample SiratrowhiteBW_FD_187527 | JGI IMG/M metagenome (GOLD analysis project Ga0209489, IMG submission 187527) | Root nodule microbial communities of legume samples collected from California, USA - Siratro white BW (SPAdes) (version 2) | ecosystem: Host-associated > Plants > Roots > Nodule | place...
TATAACTTACCAAAAGGGACATATCAGATGGTCCCCCAGGAAAACCTACCATCTCAGCACCCTCACCCGCACCAATGCGAGGAGCTACACCACCAATATTAGCAGCATCACCAGCATCAGCAGCAATAGGAGGAGCACTAGATGAAGCACCTCGATCTCCTCTACGCACAGATGCTGTAGGCCTTCTACGGCCTTCAGGCTGTGAAGATGATCCTCTGGTTCTCACCATATCTGTCAATGTAAAAAGTTACAGTGCATAAAGATACAAATACAATAATTTGACCACTGACAACCGGATGGACTCCTCATCCGGTTCTCATTCGCAAAAAAAAATACGAACCGGACGGTCCCGTCCGGTTCTCATTCCAGCAGATCGGAAAATCATCCCCTTCGTCGTCGACAGCCCGCAAATCCCAAATTAACTACTCTAATCATCAATATCACCTACTAATTGCTAATAAACATCACAAATTGCTTACCTAATGCTTCTATTAAAGAGTATTTCAAAGATTTTGAATATTGAAGAAACGGGGAGGACGAATGGCTTACTGAACCGGACGAAGTTGGTGTGAACCGGATGGCTTGCAAACGAATCGGATGGAGGAAGCTTTTTGTTGCACTGGCACACCGGAGACAGCTTGGACGACGAATGGCTGCGGTTGGACGAAAGGTGGCAGTTTGAGAGAAGCTTAGGGTTTCTCGAATTGGGAAAAATATAGGGTGGGAGAGATGAAGGCTAGTTTTGTCTTTTCATACTTAACTGAAGGGTAAAATAGAAAATTCCGCATTAGTATGGGGGTGCAGGAAGAGTATATGGGGGTGCAGGAAGAATTTATCTAGAGTGTGAGCCCAATTCACTCATGAGTAACCGGTAACGTGAGAAAGAAGAAAAGAGTGAAGTGAAGAGAGAAGAGAAGAGAAAAGAAAAGAAAAGAATAGAAGAAGAAACACACGTGCCATACGTGCGTGTTGTTGCCCCGAGCGTATGTAGGTAGCAGCCACCTGTTGAGTTCAGGCGCTCCCCTTCGTCCGTTTCCGCGTTACTCACTTCTATTCTTTTTGCTCTTTTCCTGCACTAACTTAACTTCCTCTGCTACATTTTCTTTATACCTTCTTTTTTTGTTATTATAATACTTATTCTCTCAGAGTTTTCTTCTTCAGCGTTCATCATTCAAATTCACCGTTTCATCAAAAGACCAAACCCTATTCTATTCCCTTTTGGAATCGATTTCAACAGCTTATACCTCTCAGTGATGAGTTTGCCTCCTTTTTAATGGCATACACTCTTCACAAACCTCTTTCACACCTAACCACCTTTTCAATACTGTTATACTTCACTTTCTCTTTCGCTTCTCAGAACTCGCACCATGGATTCTCGATCCTCGATTCCAACTTCGACCCCATATTCGGGGACTACACGCCTCCGTCGCCGCCGCCGCCGCCGCCGCTGCCTCACCCGCCCTCGCTCACGTGCCAGGAGGGTCTCAACGGGACGGGCTCGCTCGCCACCACGTGCGATCTCAATTCGAGTCTGGTTTTCGACGGCGACGTGTACATAGGAGGGAAGGGGAGCTTGAACATACTTCCCGGCGTGAATTTGAGTTGCCCCGTGTTGGGGTGCGCGATTTTGATTAACGTGAGTGGCGAATTTAGTTTGCAGAGTGGTTCTGTTATGGTGGCAGGGACGGTGTATGTGGTGTCGCGGAACGCGAGCTTGTACGGCGGTTCGGTGATAAACGTGACCGGGCTTGCCGGGGCGGCGCCGCCGCAGACGAGTGGGACGCCGTCGGGGACGCAAGGGGCGGGAGGAGGGCACGGCGGGAGAGGCGCCACGTGTGTTTCGGATAATACGAAGCTTCCGGATGATGTTTGGGGTGGGGATGCGTACTCGTGGTCGTCGCTGGATAAGCCGTGGAGTTATGGGAGTAAGGGCGGGACGACTAGTAAGGAGGAGAAGTATGGAGGGGAAGGAGGGGGGAGGATTAGGTTTGATGTTGTTGATTCCGTTGATGTGTCTGGGGATCTCTTGGCAAATGGAGGAGATGGTGGGATCAAAGGTGGAGGAGGTTCCGGTGGCAGCATTTTTATGAAAGCTCATAGAATGTAATGTATCGTGTCATCCCTGAAGTCTTGATTTTGCATTTTTAATTGGGTTTTATGATAACATCTCTGAAACTTTGGTCTTTAAGGAGTCGAATGACATTGTAGTTTATATAGCCTACCTTATCCGGTGAGATAAGGTTTTGTTGTTGTTGTTGTAGTATTCTGCTTGGTAGTCAGTATAGCTGTAAGTTAGGAATGATTGTGTTAGATAGAAGGTTGAGGTTGCATGAAATGTAGAAAAGAAATAGGAATTTCAGCTTAGGAGGTTTGAGCATGTGTGAAGAAGATTCGTAGAATCTCTCAATTAGGGGAGCAAATGCTGGGTAGCCTAATCATCAGAGACATAGCAAGTTAGGAAAAACTATTATGAAGGATTCAGAGGTTAATGATTTAGTTATAGACATCATATGTGAGAGAATATTATGGTGTTGATTGATCAGTGTAGCTGATCTCAGTTAATGGGAAAGGTATGGTTGTTGTTGTTGGTACTCAGTGTCATTTGACAGTCTGTACGTGATCTCATTGTGGTAAGTATGCTGTTGTAACTCTTTATTTGTTTTTGCTGAAATACATGTAAATGAGATAAGTGGAGTCTCTTTATTTTTCAATGTTCTTTTATTTCTTGTTTGTGGTGTGGAATGCTAAAGAATGTTTGCAGAGTGGTGCAGTTATAGCTGAGGTTGCATGAATGGTAGAAAAAATGGTAAAATTTCAGCAATTAGTTTGGACACATTTGAAGATTTGAAGAATCCCCCAATTAGGAGAATAGGTTAGATGCAGGTAGTGTAATCACTAGAAGCAGAGGAGTCTCAAGAAAAACTATAGGCAAAAGTATTGAAAAGGATCTAGGGAACAAAGATCTGTCTATGCTCTATAGACGTGATTTATGATAGAATGTTTTGTTGTTGATTGATTTGAGTTGCACGTCTCACCTGGTGGGAAAAGGCTTATTGTTGTTGTTAGCAGTTGGTTTCACTGTTATTTATTGATACATGATCTCATAGTATGCTGTTGTAGCTGTTACATGGTTTTGCTGAAATATGTGTAAATAAGATTGGTGGAGTCTTTTTCTTTTACTGCTTTGTATTTCTTGTTGTTGGTGTGCAATGTTAAAGAATGTTTTCAGAGTGATTGCATGCAATCGAGTAGTTTACGATATGCAAAAACTAAGCAAACGTTTCACCACTTTCATGAGCTTCAATTATTCTCTATTTCTGTGTAATTTCAGGTTGCTTGATCTAAATAAAATAGTTTGTAACTATTCATGTCTTCTGCCAAGTGCAGGACTGGAACTGGCACAATCAGTGCCACTGGAGGTGGTGGGTTTGCTGGTGGTGGAGGAGGACGAGTGTCAATTAATGTCTTCAGCAGACATGACAATACAAAATTCTTCATTCATGGTGTGCTATGATGATTGATATTTTAAAAAGCAATACTTTTGTCCTATTTCAATTTAGAGAAAACCCTCAAAATTGTTTTGATTTAAGATAAGTAAGTACATACATATGAAGCTTGTTTTGTTTTTTTGCAGGAGGTATTAGTCTTGGATGTTCTGACAACGCAGGTGCTGCAGGGACATACTATGATGCTGTTCCTCGGAGTCTTACCATTTGCAATCATAATTTTTCTACTCAAACTGATACTCTTCTGTTAGAGTTTCCTAAAGTGCCTCTTTGGACAAATGTTTATGTACAGAATCAGGCAAAAGCATTATTTCCGTTATATTGGAGTCGTGTTCAGGTGATTCAAATAATGATCTCCCTGCCAAATGGAATAACTTACTAGGAAAAAGAAGAAAAATTTTCAGTGAGTAACATAAATAAGATGAGTAAACTCTTCATTAAATATATTCAGAAGAATATCTGGCCAATAATCAGTTACTGTTGGTACTTTAAATGCAGTTTAAGTTACTTGATTTTGGATGACTACGTATTGCCTTTTTTTCTTGGCCAATGTTTTTATAACTTCTCTGTTGGGTGATAAAATATATTTTAAAATAATTACCAGAAACTGATAGACAACAGACAAAGGAAATTTCATATATTTAGTTAATATTAGAACTTTAAAAGGAAGTTAGATTGCTTCATTTGAAGAGCTGTTATTGGGTTTTTCAATACCATCTTTTGCGTAATCACATTTGAGAATTTGAAGGATATCCAAAATACCATTTTTATTAACTTGCAGGTTGGTGGACTAATTCGTTTGACTTCTGGTGCTGTTTTAAGCTTTGGGCTTGCTCATTATGGTTCATCAGAGTTTGAGTTAATGGCAGAAGAGCTTCTGATGAGTGACTCTGTTGTCAAGGCAAGTAGAACTATAAAAGGCCTTTTTTCTTGGAACATTTGTATTTTTTCATTTGGGTTCAGGTGCTTTCACAAACTACTTGCTTCCACTTTTGACTTGCTAGGTGCAAACTAAGAACGTCCAATATTGAGTTTACTATTCATTTCCTCTTTTCCACCTTTTTCTTTTTTAATCAAAAATCATGTCTTACAAACTAAATCTGAAAGTTGTCAGTTTAGTATTTATATATGGGATGATTTATTTCAAGAGACTAATAATGTCTTCCCATTCATGATCTTTTTACCTTTCTTTTTTATTTTTTAAATTAGATATATGGAGCTCTTCGTATGTCTGTGAAGATTCATCTGATGTTGAATTCCAAGATGTATATAGATGCCAATGGTGATCCAATTGTTGCGACATCCTTACTTGAAGCTAGCAACTTGGTTGTTCTCAAGGTTGTCATCCTAGTGTATTTTTTCTCATTTCCAGCACAACTTTAATTTGGATTGCTTACTCTGAGATGCTAAATCACGTGGTGGTTATCAGGAGTCATCTGTTATTCATTCTAATGCAAATTTGGGAGTTCATGGGCAAGGATATTTGAACTTGTCTGGAGCTGGAAACTTGATTGAAGCGCAACATCTTATTTTGTCATTGTTTTATAGTATAAATGTAAGTCAAAGTCTTGTGTGCCCATATTGCTGTTTACGTAGACTTCATTGTTTCTTTAGAAGCATTTCAACGATTATTGAAGAATGTTCACTTTCTCTTTGTTGAGATGATAGTTGTGCTCACTTGATGTCTAAGCTTGGATAGTCATATGGCTCGTTTTGATGCATTTTCTTTTAGGAAAGCTTTGGTAGTGTTAAAAGTTCCATTTGTTGTGGCGTTTCATATTATGAATTTAAACTGACAGTTAAAGACAAAGGAATTGTTGAGCAATGGACTAGGGTTTAACATGTAAGAAAGGGTTTATAAACCTGGTGGGTTGAAGGTTTAAGGTAGGATACTTAATGTTCTAATTGGGTGGGGTTGTCCAAAAATATTTGAACTAAATCAAATTGATATTGAACTTAATTGGATTGCACAAAACAAACTGAATTGTTCTATTAATTTGGTTTCTAAAAATTGAATTACTCCTAAAGAGAACTTCTTGAACTAAAGGGAACTATAACTTATGATATTGGAAAAGATACTTCACAATAGGATATTTACTGGTAATAACTCAAACAATTCATATAGTTCAAGCAATTTATAGTAGTTCAAATTAGTTTAATTCACTCCACGATGTAGTTCAGTTTAATTCATTTAGACCATTATACAATTTAATTCAGTTCTCTCAGACCACTTTTAAAGTTAAGTTCAATTTTGCAATAGTTCAGTTCAATTCATGCATTTTGCCCACCCCTAATTGGGTATTGCAAATTTAGGTTGAAGATAAAGAATTAGGGATTTAAGCAATAAATTAGGTTTTAATGATATCTGATTAGGCTTAGAAATTTAGGAGAATGAATTTTTAAGTTGGGTTATTTTGTATTGAAATGGTTCACTGATAATTGGTTAACACCAAACTCAGGCTATTTGGGTGCTGCAAAGAGTGCCCTGCAAAATTGATTTAGTGTTGAATAGGTCTAGTGCACAATAAGAGATTAAAAGTTCTAAATTTAGACAAAAATTCTATTTGAGGCGTTGTTTCTCTGATACAAAGTTCTGATAATTATGTCAGTTTGATTAAATCTTATTGTATAATATTTTTTCTGTACCATTAGATGTTGAAATTTGGTAGTTTTAAGCTATTGTAAGAGTCCACCATATCACTAGCCTATTTAATTTTCATATTTAGCATCTAAAGGACAAAAGAATATTGAATTTAATAAATATCTATTAAAGAAATCTCTGCCCTTTCTCACATACAACAATTACCATGGATGACTTAAACATTGTATTGTCTTGTATATTTGTGAGGATTTTGAATTTTTTAAAATTGATTTAGTGACCTATGAACTGTGTAGCTGTATTATTATATCTGTGCTAATTCATTAACCATCATCTTTGAAACGAAAAGGTTGGGCCTGGATCTATTTTAAGAGGACCTTTAGAGGCTTCTGGTGATAACATGTAAGTTTATGTAATGCACGATAAGAAAGCTTTGGCACAAATTTTTGTATTTGGTTGAATATTTTATTGTGTCACTGTTAAATGGCAGGACTCCAAAACTCTACTGTGAAGTTGAAAATTGTCCTGTGGAATTGCTTCATCCACCTGAAGATTGTAATGTGAATTCGTCACTGGCTTTCACACTACAGGTCTTTCTTTAGTCTCCATAAAAGCTTCAGATCTCTTTGTATGAAGGATAATAGTTGTCATGGGTTTCTACTGCAGATATGTCGGGTTGAGGATGTTATTGTTGAAGGTGTCATAACAGGTTCTGTTGTGCACTTTCACTGGATTAGAAATGTAGATGTTTCTTATTCGGGAGCAATCAGTGTGTCTGGGCTAGGTATTGTCATATCCTCTAAATACTTTGCTTCCTACTGAATTTCATGCATCACTTGATAGCGTGCATTATGTTATCATGGCTTATTAAACTTTTATTGTTATTTCAACGATTTGCAGGCTGTACTGGTGGATTAGGTAGGGGAAGGTATATTGCAAATGGAATTGGTGGTGGAGGTGGACATGGAGGATATGGTGGGGATGGATATTACAATGGAAATTTCATTGAAGGTGGTTCCACTTATGGGGATGCTGATTTGCCATGTGAACTTGGCAGTGGCAGTGGAAATAATAGCTTAGCTGGTGCAACTGCAGGTGGTGGCATCATTGGTAAGATTGAATTAAAATTTAGTTATGACAGAACAAATATTGTTACTCAGCGTTTTTAGGTGAAAGAAAGGGTGATTTTATGTAATTATTTATTTTCTTTGACAGTGATGGGTTCACTGGAGCACTTAATGTTGAGTTTGACTTTGAATGGCTCTCTTAGAGCTGATGGAGAGAGCTTTGGAGATGACACAAGAGGGAAGGATGGCGGGATTACTTCAAGCATTGGTCCTGGTGGTGGTTCTGGTGGAACTGTTCTTTTGTTTGTTCAGACTTTGGTGCTTGGTGACTCTTCTATAATCTCAGCTGCTGGCGGACAAGGTGGTCCTAGTGGTGGTGGGGGTGGAGGTGGTGGAAGGGTTCACTTTCATTGGTCTAACATTCCAGCTGGAGATGAATATGTTCCTTTAGCAAGTGTAAAGGGGAGCATTATTACTGGGTTGGTATTATAGCAAAGTATACTTATAATCTACTGCATTTGTTTTAAGCAGCTGTTTTTTTTTTTTTTTTTTTTTTTTTTTTTTTTTTTTTTTTTTTTTTTTTTTTTTTTTTTTTTTTTTTTTTTTTTTTTTTTTTTTTTTTTTTTTAATTTTTATATTTTTTAAAGCAGCTGTGACTGAGATTTGTTGGTTTGTCCCCGTTCGTGGATTATTTGATTCTTAGAGCTAGAAGCAGGTTCATGGCTATTGAGTTAGTGTTGTGAATATCATTGCTGGGTGTGGTATCGAATACAATTTCTTTTGGCTAATGGCTTGTTCGATAAAGCCAACAGGTCTCTAAATGGAGTCGTTTTCTAATGTTACTATCAGTACATAAATTGATGTATACTTGAATATGTTACCCAAAGGAGAAACAGGGATTTTTCTTTTAGGTAGGGGATGTGGCTGTAAATTTGAAATCATAAAATTACATCGTTGTCTGCCGTTGCTCCTCAAATTGATTTGCAAGGATTATGTGTTGTAATTGAAGTTATGCTTTGACTTTTCATAACTTAATGTATCCTCCAGCAGACCCTGACCATACCTTCCAACTCTTTTGTGTTTTGGGTTGGTTTTGGCTAGTGTAAGGGCATGTGCATTCATATGTGCTTAAAGTATCATCTTTCTTGACCCTTTTGGTTGAATTTTTTTTCTTATTACAGAGGAGGATTTGGGGGAGGTCAGGGCCTTCCTGGAAAAAATGGATCTATCAGTGGAGCTGCTTGTCCGAGAGGGCTTTATGGTATCTTTTGTGAGGTACATGAGCAATCATCCTATGCAATATTCAGTAATTATTTGTGTAATTGGAAGGGGGTTTAAGGGCTTAGGTGGCTCGACATCATGAACTGTAGTTCTTTGTGATTGTTTTCTGTTGCTCACATAATTTTATCAATAAATCTGTTAATTCCTGTTTCATAATTGAAATGAAATTTCAAAGATCAACTTCTCAGTTGCTTTGTCTTGGTTGCTTGCATTTAACTGTGTTGCAGGAATGCCCTGTTGGTACATATAAAAATGTCACTGGATCTGACAGGGCTCTTTGTCATGATTGCCCGCCTCATGAGCTTCCACATCGTGCCATTTATATACCTGTTCGAGGTATTTTTAATAATAAGTTTGCTTTCATTACACCTGAAGGGAAGAGTAAAGGCTAAGTTATTTACGTGTGTGCTTTTACTTAGAAGGTTTCCTAGTAATCTCATTTTAGTATGCTAAAATTTCTTGCATAAACATCAACTGATTTGATTTCCCATTTCCTTTTCAAAAGGTGGTGTGGCAGAGACTCCCTGTCCATACAAGTGCTTATCTGATAGATATCACATGCCAAACTGTTATACAGCTTTTGAAGAGTTGGTATACACTTTTGGTGGGCCGTGGTTTTTTGGTCTTCTACTCTTAGGCCTTCTTATCCTGCTTGCTATAGTTCTCAGTGTTGCACGAATGAAATATGTAGCTGGGGATGATTTGCCAGCTGCTACACCTGCTCGAAATGACACTCGATTGAATCACTCTTTTCCTTTTCTGGAATCACTGAATGAGGTCCATAACCAACTTCTTCCTTGTGAATCTCATGGACATTCACTACCTTTGGAACTCGGTTCAATGTTACAATCAAGTTTAACTTTGTGTTTCCGTCTTCTTTCAGATAATGGAAACAAACAGAAGTGAGGAATCTCAGAGTCATGTGCATCGGTTGTATTTCCAGGGTCCAAATACATTCAGTGAACCGTGGCATCTACCTCATTGTCCTCCGGAGCAAGTAAAAGATATCGTGTATGCCTCTCTTTCATTAAAATATAACTGATCCTTATTTAGTGTAAATGTGTTTAGTATTTTAGTTTCGAACACCCCCTGCAAGAGGCTTTTAGTTCATGATATGCATTGAAGTTGAGCTTTTTAACTATTAATTATATCACTTATTGCAGATATGAAGATGCCTTCAATAGATTTGTGGATGACATTAATAGTTTAGCTACTTATCACTGGTGGGAAGGGTCTATTTATAGTATCCTTTGCATCATTGCATATCCCCTTGCTTGGTCATGGCTTCAAAGGTGTCGGAGAAAGAAATTACAGAAACTTCGAGAATTTGTTCGATCGGAGTATGATCATGCATGCTTGCGTTCTTGCCGTTCACGAGCACTCTATGAAGGGCTGAAGGTACTTCATATTTAATTTTATGAATTTGTCCCCTACCTTAATTGGGGCTCTGGAGTCCTGGCATACTAAATTTATGTTGCAGGTCATTCATTTATTGCTCTGCTGAACTTAAATTTGCAATATGTTCATATGATTTAAAATATCTGTAAGCCAAACATGGTTTCCTTTATACCTTATTTGACCTGGTGATAGAACTGGATTAGACTTTATAGACAGAAGCCTTCTGCCCCTGGATCTGTATCAATGAGATACAAGATCAGGGATGAGGGGAATGTAGACATGCTATATTGCAAAACTCTTGTAGCTTTCTAGGTATTCAAGTCCTTGAGAGACCATAGCTTTCTCTACTAAATTCCTCTCCAAAACCAAAACACTCCTCATTGTCATTTCCCTCCTGCTAATTGTACTGTTCAACTTATGGTTCCAATTAACTACTGTTTGATGCATGTTCTGGGGGGATCTAAAACTTGTTTTCTTTGATGGACGTTTTTCTTCTTGGTTTTCACATGCAATAGTTTGATTCTTCTGTTGTTTTTACTTTATTCTATCTCTGTCAAATGCAGGGATTTTCATTTATTAGAAATTAGAATCGTTCAATGGTTAGTTACGCTGTCATGATACAGGTGGCTGCAACATCTGATCTGATGCTGGCATATCTGGACTTCTTTCTTGGTGGGGATGAGAAAAGACCCGATCTGCCTCCTCGCCTTTATCAAAGATTTCCCATGTCCATAATTTTTGGAGGAGATGGAAGTTACACGAGTCCTTTCTCTCTTCTTAGTGATAATATTCTTACTAGCATCATGAGTCAGGTTTGCTTAACTTAGAATTTAGCCTTTTTGTGAAATCCTGAGTGTTTATTTTGTTGGCTGATTATTATGTTTTTCTGTTGTCTAGTCTGTTCCACCAACTATATGGTATCGATTAGTCGCCGGTCTTAATGCTCAATTGCGCCTGGTTCGCCGTGAACATCTAAAAATAACTTTTGGCCCTGTTATTAGCTGGCTTGATGTATATGCTAACCCTAAGTTGGCCACATATGGGGTACGTATTGATCTTGCATGGTTTCAGCCTACAGCATCTGGATATTGCCAATTTGGAATTGTAGTATATGCTACCGAGAATGAAAGCATGTCCTCATCATGCGAAGGTTATGATGATTCAAGAATAACTGAGAAGCAGACATGGTAATGGTATAGCTTATTATTTGTCGTGTTGATTTTTATGAAACTTAAAATTACTTTCTAAGAAATGCTTTTTTATGTGCAGTTTACTTTCAAGTCCCAGAACCCCCGTGCATCGCATGACAAGCAATGAACACCTGCTGATGCCTAGAAGGATGTCTGGCGGGATATTGCATGCTAAAAGCCTAAGGACACTTAAAGAGAAAAAAACTATATACTATCCGTTTGCTTTTATTATTTATAATACAAAGCCCGTCGGTCATCAGGTATTAAAATATTTCCTTTGTCAACTGTATGTTCTCCCCCGGACGTTTTCTAACTCGTATTGTTGCAGGATCTAGTAGGTCTGGTTATATCTATACTTCTGCTGGGAGATTTTATCTTAGTGTTGCTCACCTTACTTCAAATGTACTCACTTTCGCTGTTGAGCTTCTTCTTAGTTTTATTTGTCCTCCCTCTCGGTGTCCTATTTCCATTTCCATCTGGAATCAGTGCTTTGTTTAGTCAGGGACCTAAGCGATCAGCTGGGCTTGCTCGACTCTATGCTTTGTGGAATCTAATGTCCCTAGTCAACGTTGTAAGTTGTGCTAAACTGTACTTGTTTCAAACTAGTTTTTGATGTGATGCAATAGTTCGAATTCGAAGTGTAACCATTATTGAATTGTTTAGTTTACCTGCGTACTAAGATGTACTACATAGTTTTCGTTGTATTTCAATTTCATTTTTCAAAGTGGTGTCAAATAGGCTCTCAAGTATTTCTTTTCATCTTTGATAATAATTTGGGGTCTCTGGAAACAGGTAGTTGCTTTCTTTTGTGGATTTATACATTATACAATTCATAGACATCACAAGCTTTCTACCTTTCAATCCTGGAGTTTTAGTATGTGAGTAGCTTTTACCTTTTTTTGCATTAACTATAATTTTAGCAGATATAGAAAATTGATGCCGCAGATTTATTTTATGTCACTATTTGACAACCTTTTGCATGTATGTGTTATGCTGGGCTATTCCAGGGATGAAAGTGAATGGTGGATACTTCCTTCTGGTCTGGCTCTCTGTAAAATTATTCAAGCGCGCCTTGTTGATTGTCATGTGGCCAACCAGGAAATACAAGATCCCTCGTTGTATAGCAGCGACCCTAACGTATTCTGGAATTCTTGAAAGTTTTACTTTTGGTCCCTTTATTTTGCTTTCCTTTTTGTATTTATTAAAGTGTAAAGTTTAATGGGTGGGAGCAGTCACTAAGTGGCACTGTGTAAATTTTATAAGCGTTAGGGAAGGTTCAGAAAAATGTGCCGTGTGGAGTGGGTTGATTATATTGTTTGTTTGATGATCAGTTACTACTGTTGTCAAATTGAGATAAAGAATTCAAGGCTTCAGCCCTTCTGTAAAGGTTGGCGATGCTGTCAAAATATGCATCTGACGTATACTGACTGAAATTTCTTGATTTCTGTTATCTCATTTTAGTTATAGCTAGGCTGTGGAAGTTTAAAGATGGTATTGTAGATTAACATTCTAGCATTGCAAATAAGTTTATGAACAAACCCGCATACGAAAAACACTCATGCAACAACTGGAAGTTTATTAGGAGAAGCGGAGATTATGAGAAACAAGGAAACATAATCGCAGCACATGCAAGTCACTAGCGTTGTGCATCGTCCACGTTAAAGACGCTTTTCCAAAATAAGTAGCTCTATCGAGTTTCTTAATTTTTATAAATTTACTAATAAAAAAACGTTTATTTCTAAGATTTCTTTTTAAAATATGATCACATAAGTATAACAGAGTATTTGTAGTTAGTTTTAAAAATACAATTCATCATGATTACATGAAGTAAATGTACGTAGCCGAGTCGGGAAAACTTTGTATTGTCTATATACAAAATGTCACAACCTTGTGGAAAACATTTTGCGGTCATCGAGGAATATAAATCATCTAATAGCCATCCAAAAAAGGTAGAAAACGAAAACCTTCTGTGACATTTATAATTTCAACTAAAACGTTATTGCTTCGACGAAATCCTCGACATATAAAATAAAAGTGAAGTGTTGAACCCCGGTATCAAGGGATTGGTTTCTTTGACCTCAAGTTGGAGCATTTCTTAGATAACCACGTGTTACAGATCAACTGGTCGAACAGATCTTTAAGTCCCGATGAAGAGATCTATTGCTTATGCTATTAGGTGTATTGATTACACTAAGTACCATGAAAGTGTTTTTGATTTGACCCTTTGGGCACAATAATAGTCAATTCAATACAATCAATAGGGAGGGAGAAAACCAGAATGAAAGAAAACCTTTGCTATTTTTATAGATAAACAAAATTGGAACTCTTGTAATTCACTTTATTGTACACGTAAAATAATTGCAGAGAGAACCAAGATTAATATAAAAAAATTAAAAATACCTGCAGTGCTTCTTTTGTTTCTCTTAAAAACTTCTATCCACAAGTTGAACTGGAGTCAGGATATTTGCTTTGTTTGTCTCCACAATGCAACCGTTCATGACCATTTCCTCCAACATAAAATGAACCTTTTCTAAATGAAACATGATATCTAGCTCACACTGCAAATTTAAGTGCAGAAAAGAAATGTGAAAGCTAAAATCAGGAAAAGGAATGAAGAGAATACAATTGTAAAGTATGGCAGGGAGAGAAAAATATAAAACTGTAATCACAGCGGTACTTACCACATTGCCAAAGTGTCGATCCATAGTTTCGACCAAAAGATGTATAAACTCCAAAATAGCAAGCTCGTTCTGCAAAATTATCCAGAGGTGGAATGAACAATCTAGTAGAAGCAGGCTTTCAGATGATATGATATTTTTTATACGTTTTAACTTTTTTGAAGCCACGAGCACTTGTGAGGAAAGCACTTTGTTTGAATCAATTCAGAATGAGAAATACTAAAAAATAATTTGATTTACCTCGTCATTATCGACTCCAACCAGGAAAAACAAAGATGCATAGCGTCTATACACAATTTTATAGTTGCGATGCTCAACAAATGAACACTGTCCATAACGAAATTGCGTCAGCTAAAACTATGTAAATCAATTACCACTAAACAACAACAATCTATCAATCAATTAATTAATTATATAGATGAAACATGTAAGAAAGCGAAACTAAAGTCACAGTGATAGTATAATGGATAACGTAACGGAGCAATTCTTGTGTGATTACGGTATCTTTATATTAACATAAAATTAATTAGTTCTCAACATAAAAATCCTTATATTAATATATCAAAATTAAGCTAAACCACCATTGGAAGTAACTAATCAGAATAAATAATACATACAATAATGCAAACATGATTTGTGGTTAATTGACATCATTACATTGCCGATTGAAGCAATTCTAAAAACTAAGAAAATTGTAACAGAAATTCTGATCTTGTTAAATTACTTGTTCAGTTAGTTACACGTGATCCTAAGATCAATGAAAACGCAGAAAATAGAGAAGGAAACACATAAACGTACCTGGTAATCACTACGAGCGAGGCATTTTCGAACAATTTCGCCTTCTAGGGTTCGCCTTTCTTCCAGAGTGAGGTACTCATAATACTGTGCAAGACGAGTCTGTCCTTGCTTGTTCACCATTAACACGAATCTGATCCCCATTCGATCGATCCTTCACCAACAGACTCACCTAATGCATTAATCTTTCTCTTTTTTTATGTGACAGAATATTAATCTATGCTACAATTCAATTCAGAAAGTAATTTAAGTTTCATATTTTTTTCCTAATAAAGACACTAGTCAAGTAGTTAATTTCTATGTTTAACATTTGTTAATTTTTTTTTATGTTTTAATAATATATAATAAATACATTACGTAAATTTATCTGAAAAAAATTTGTTTTACAACTTTTCTTATGTGTCCAATAACTATAACAAAGTTTATATTTAAGCTTTCAGGAACAACTGTTCAAACCTTCTACTTCCATTGCTAAATCAATTCTAGTAGGTCAAGAAACTTAACAACTAATAGATAATTGATTTTACTTAATCAAAATCTTGAGTTGTAATTTTATGTTAGTAAAAGCTTCTCAGAATTACCCTGACATTTTTAATTCAAATAGGAATGTTTCTCATGAAACATTGTAATCTAAATTGAAGAAAGTTAACCCTTTTTTTCAACACGTTTTCAATAAGAAAAAATAAATAAAGAAGAATTACTAAATTATAGGACTTAGTTTGAATGTATGTAACGAAAAAATTGGTCAACTAACATAAAATCGAACTTTGACTCGATTAAAAGTCGCATGTTGAAGTTACCACTTGTCTAATTGAGGATGAAATCAGGTAAATGTAAATCCTCTTAATAAGCCTATTTTCTCTACCTTGACTAGAACAACATCCTTTCACTAAAAAAAAATTATGATAGAAAAGTAACTTAATTAAAAAAATGTAAGAAAATACTATTAATGGTTCTCTTTTTTGACTGATGCTACTTAGTGTGGCAAAATGTGATTTTCACATTGTACTAAGGCTTGTTCGGTTTAAGGTGAATGAAATTGATTTTAAGCTGTTAAATATAATCGAAACGTGAAAAAAAAAACATTATTAGAAGCTAAGGAAATTTATTTTTTTAATTCTAGAACAATGAAGGCCTAGTGCTATTTAGGATGAGAGAGATGATATGAACAAGATTACGAATTCAATTGGCACAGTGAAAGAAGACATTGACGGAAAACGATTGGAGAGAAAAAAGTAGTAATAGTTATTAATGCTTCCAAATTGACTTTCGTTGAAGACAAAAGTAACGTAAACAGAAAGTCATGATGATGATGATTCATCTAGTTGAACTATGAACTTGCATTCAATTCTTGTGGGAGAGTTTTGGTTTCTGTACATGTTATCAGTTTACACGGTTTCTAATATGTAGAAGTCCCATACATTTGACCATAGGTTAAATATACTCTTAATCTCTCATAATTAAAAGTGATTATTTTGATATGCTAATTTAGAAATAAGCTACTCTTAGTCCACAGCAGCCACTAAAATAATTATAAAAAATAAAGACCGTTGACTTGTTTCCAAAGTGAATAAAAAAAATATTAAAGCTTTTATATTTCTCTTTTCAACCCGTTTACCCACCAGTTGATCGATGCACTACTTGTTTAACGTTTCAACGTGGAAGCATTCAACGTACGTGTATATGAACTAGTTGTGAAAATAACCAACACATTCGTTCAGACTTAGGATATAAATTCAATCATTTAAAGTTGAGGTAAAATTTCTATGAAAGCACCTAGAAAATAGAATAAATCAAATAAATTGACTCATTCGTCTAAGAAATCATTCATGTAATGGGTACTTTGTATTTGATTTTGAAAACTCATCAAGTTAACAGTAACTACAGCACCGCGAGCTAGACTAGTCTCTAAATCAAGGAGTCATGAAAATTTGGTTCCAGAATTAAATAAAAGAAGCTTTTAAGCAACCTAATTAGTACAAACTTACAATGCATAATAAGAAGAAGAAAGAGATACTCAATTATATACTAATTACATGCATAATAAAAGAATGATACAATGAATATCTTGGAGCTTTCCAAGCCATCTTTTGGACATGGAAGGGGAAAAAGATAGCTCAAGATATGAAAGATAAAACGAATATAGTAACATAATGTACATAGCAAGGTGAAAAATGTTGCTGACTTCTTTGTGAGCCAAATGGTTATTTGAACGAAGGCCCTTACTGCTCTCCGGTTGGTTCATCTTCCTTCTTTTCTTCACCGAGAGTCTTGGAAATCGTAAAGCTGGGTTGATTTGTTGAAGATAAAAGCCTAGCCCACATTCTATCAGTTATCACTACCTTGTTCTGGCCCTCAATGATTCTCTGCATTACAAGTTAATTCACCTAAGCATAACTTCAAAACTTGCTTTAATAGAAAAGTTCTATAAATTCATTAAGTTCCAACATATCTATGCTGCAGAAGCAGAACTCACATAAAAGGGTATGTACGTTTGTCTTCCATGGACAAGCCCACTGGTAAAGCCAGTGTAACCGGCCATGGCTCCATGAACAGCACTTTGAGCGAGAAGTGTGCAGTACACGTTGTCAGAAGCATTGCTTGGAACAGCTCGGATCATATATGTTGGATCTGCCATACAGTAAAAATAGTGAAATGCTTGGTATTTTCTCCTTTCAGTATGCATACATAAATATACTTGTACAAGCACATACATACACATGCATATAGCTATTTAGTTTTTACGTTCGCATACCTATATATTTCAGATTTATGTTCATTGTCTTCTGCCTGGAAAAATGTTCCTGCAATATCAAAGATTCAACATGCTTAACATAAGTGGTAGAGAACATCTTCATGAATAATGTCTTCAATTAGAAAATAATTGTCTATGAGAAGTAAAGCATATTTTTGTCACAGCACAAATCCTTCAGATATCATGTGTTCACTACGAGATCCTTCAAGACTGTCACTTTTTGAGGTTCTCATAAACCAAGTACAAATGCGAATAATTCTTTAGAACAACTTTTCCAAGATTTCTTAAAGAAATCATCAATTGACAACATTTTAAATTCATTAAGTGGACACTGAATTTTGTTTCAAACATGCTAAGCCAAACCAAAATCTGAAATAAAGAAAAATCAAGAGGATATATAATGCAGTCGAAAGTCACATTTGAGATATTCAGCATAAATAACAATCCACACCTTTATCTTAGATGATATCCATAATCCGACATCTTGAAGAAGTTTGTTGCCGGAAGCATCCTGCTTCTGCAAGGATTGGATGCTCTCAGAAACAAGTTCCTGTCCTGCTCCTTCAGCAATCACAATAACCATGTGGCCATTTTCTTTCAGTCTTTTCTCTGCAAACTCAAAAAGTCCACCTGGACCTTCAAGGTAAAAGGGTGACTCTGGAATTAAGCAACAGTCTACATCCCTACTGGCCAGAGTAGCATACATTGCAATAAACCCTGCACCATCAATCCACAATAAAGCATACATATATGAAGGGAAGTTAGATTTGATAATTACATCAAGAAAAGAATTTACCATAGTAAATAATGTCCTATGCCATTCTACAATAATCTTACCGCTATACCGGCCCATCAGCTTGACAACACCTATGCCATTTTCACCACTCTCAGCCTCAACATGTGCTGCATTTATAGCACGTTGAGCCTCCTCAACAGCTGTGTCAAAGCCGAAGGACTTGTCAATAACCTATTGAGCAAGAGACAACATAGAACCATTTTACAAGTTAACGTTAATGGATTCTGAGCAATAACTGGAAGAGCTGCTATCCACCATATGGAATAGAAAGGTGGCCAAAAAAAGATGTACCGGGATGTCATTATCTATGGTTTTTGGAATTCCTACTACTGCAACTTTGAGACGTCGCCTTCTAATTTCCTGCGCGGATTACAGATGTCAAATATCAACATTGAAGTGTTTGTGTAGGAAGCTCAGTTATATTCCTGAACCTAAAGTCTATATCCTCAGTATTGAAGTTATATATACCTCAAAAATCCTATCTGCACCCCTCTGAGTACCATCTCCTCCAATTATATAAACCTGAAATTGCTCCAATTATTGGACTGATATTACTACATTCAAAGTGAAGTTATATGTTCTGATAGAGAGAATGACACGCATACCTGATTAATTCCCCGATCTTGAATGCTGTCAACTATCTTAGTGGTGTCATGTCCACCTCTTGATGAACCAAGGATAGTTCCCCCACGCTTATGTATATCATTCACGTTTTTAGGGGTTAGAGAAATGGTATTGTGAGCATAGAAACCCTTGTATCCTCCCTTCAAAATCACAGTATATTTTAGTTAACGAGACTAAATAAAAATAAAGCGATTAGAATTATTATAAATTTGTACTATCAGAGTACAGGATTGCATTGTCCTACATCTTTGCCTTTCCAATCAACAGGACAAAATGAGTTTGTTTGGAAAGTCATTAGAATTATTAGTCCATAGGATCCACTTACGGTGATTCCCAAAACTTTCTTCACACCATACATGTGAAATAGTGCACATACTAGTTCCCTAATCACGGTGTTTAGCCCAGGACACAGACCACCGCATGTCACAATTGCAGCCTGAACATCATCTGATTCGAAGTACACCTGAATATCCACACCATCATTCGGTCATAAACACAAAAAATGGTACTCGAAAGATAAAACCACAAACACCAAAACGTACCCTTTGACGAGGTCCGGCACGCCGAAAATGTACCCCTCTTGGACTATCTTTATTAGCAATTATCTGTCAAGTATAATAAAAAAGGAAAAATTACATAAAGTAATGTAATTTAAATTGCAACAAGCAACTTATACCAGAACCTATCCGAAACTCTATCGTTTTTCAATTCCAATTCAATTTAAACCAGTCCAACCGTGATCCGATGATGTCCATTACTAGCTTGGAGAAAACGTGAATTAGTGATGACATACGTTCTATACTCTGATACAAGATTGACGAAATAAATTCAATTTCAATTTCAGTAATACGTATTAATGTCCATGTGGTTACTTTTTGTTGTCCTGTCAATAACTAGGATACGATGATGTCCCAGTATTAGGAGAAATCTTGAATTCTTGAGATGTAAGTATCCATTCCATAGGTTTAATTTATTATTAGTATAAGATTCCCGAGACAATATCTATTATGTTCAAATCAGAGCACGTTTGGTTAATGCATGATAAAATAATCCAAAAAAAGTTCTTCAGAGACAACGAGAATTCACCCGAAAAAAATATAATATAATAAAATCTAACCTTCTGCGGAACACTATCATCGACGTGAACGAAATACTGCCTGAGAATGGCAAGTAAATTAAAATCATGAGAGAAAGTGAGCGTCATAATAAGAAAACAAAAAATGAGAAGAAGAAAGAATATATATATATATATATATATATATATATATATATATATATATATATATATATATTGACATAGATAGAAACTTACTTGACAACTGAGTAAGCAGGATTGTTCTGCAAAGGATTAGTATATGTCTGCGAGAGAGTTACACAAAAATGATACATTAATTGAGAATAAATTTACAGAGAAATGAAGAGAAAGAGAAAAAAAGCTATGCGGTAGAGAAGAAGCAGGTTTTAAGAGGACGTAGGAGCAAGGTAAGAAGTGGTGAACGACGACGTACTGAAATGTCAGGGATGTAATCAGCCAAATGCGGAACATCTTCCAAGACGTAACCTGCGGTGCCTCTAACGATCTTGGGCTTTGAATTCGGCGAGGAACCCATGATGTTCTTCTAATGTAACAGTGTGTCGGGAGAAATACAGAAGTGGTTGTGTTATTGTGAATGAGGGAAGAAAATGATGCGTGGAATTAAGGTGTAACGAGTGGATCAGAGAAAGGTGGTTTTCGTTATTTATAGTAAAGGGTGCGGTTCTTCACAATGCAAAATGCAAAAGAAGGAAAGAAGGAACGAGTGATAATAATGAAACAGAAAAATAATAAATAGGGAGAGTGCATTAGAAGAGCGAGGTTCCCCGAAACTGAGGGTAGATTTTGGTTTGGTGTTGAATTAAATAGCAACTTGAGATTTCACGGTTGAAAAGGAAAAAAGAGAAAATGAAAGTGAAACAGGTGGCGCAAAATGCTTTCCAAAGTCCACCACTATCATGTTTCGGAGAAGCTGCCACACTCACTAACTTTTCCACACATCTGCTTCTAATCACAAAAAGGATTCACGTTACAGAGATACACACCATAATATTCTTCAAATATTAAACAATGTTTCTGTAATACTTTTTTAATGATTATACATAATTAGTGTAAAAATAAAAATTACTATTAAGTCAAATTTTACGGAATCTAAAGAGATTTCAATCTAATTTACCCTACTATGCAGAGCGGACTAGATCCTGAACCAAGAATTTTTGTTTTCTCCAAAATAAACCAAATTTTAAAATGAAAATACTGATAGTGTCTTTTTTTTTTTTTTTTTAAATTTCCCCGCCGGTTTCTATGCGGGTTTTCTAAATTTAATCTACTAATATAAAAATAGAATTTTTAAAAATTAAATTTATTTTTTGATTAATTTTTAAGTTTATTATAATAGTATATAAATATTATAAATTATTTTTGAAATTGGAGAATATTTTGACTTTATGGATTATATTTAAAAAATTATATAAAATATAATTATTAAAAACAAATTATAAATTTTTCAAAATTTAAAGAATTAGATATTATAATTAATGATTAATAATATTTATTTCAAACCTTTTAATATCATTAAAAATGTTATAGAATATAATTATGAATAATAATAGTAATTATTAATTATTTTAATATACTTGTAAACCAATAAGATTCACTTTTCATTTTTTCTTTTCTTCTTTCTTGCTCTAACTCTCCTCCTCTTTCATTTCTATAATTTTTTTATTCTAATTATCAATTTTAACAATGACAACGGAGCAAGTGCGAATTTAATTGTTTTCCGAAGTAAAAATTCATTTTTATTATTATCTCTAACATAAAAAATTATTCTCATTCTCGATATATATGGATGCATACATATATAAACCAAAATATATAAGAAATGCTGAAAAGTTTTCTAAAATGTCTCAATCAAATTAAAATGCCATTACTCGAACTTCAATTTCAAAGAATATTACTTCATTAAACAGTTTATAAAATATTGCAAAAGGATTCTCGACCTCTTATATCCTGCCTCTTGCTTCTCAATGATAGTCATTACGACCATTATTTACTTGAATATTTTTTTACTTTAATATTTTTTTACATGAATACAAATAATAATGTTTGTATAAAAATTTCCAGAAACCTTTCACGATTTTTAAAATACATTTGTTAAGTGTAATAAAAAAGTAATTTTGTTTTGACCATTCAAAATAAATTATTTTGAATTAATGTAGTCGTAAAAGTGTGTAGAGGAGGGAGGCACCATTCTTTTTAGATTCATTATTACCTTTTATTTTAATTTCTTTGCATGGACCAGACTATAAGCCTTGTTTGACAAAGAAAAAAGAGAAAATATATAAGTAGGAACAGAAACAGAACACATAAGAAGTATAATAAGAATATTAGTTATTTAGTTTAAAAAAATGAACAGAAAACAAAATTATAAAGGTTGATTCGAAAGATAAACAACTAAATGTTTTGTAAAAAATCATTTGTCCTTGTATATAGCATTAATATCATTTTTTTTTCTTTTTTTTATACTCGTAAATTCAGATAACTTAGGATTTCATATAATCAATTTTAACAACGAATATAACAAACATCACACTTTACTTTTTTCACTTTGACAATTACTCATTCCAATTTTGTATGAAGAAATAAACTATTCTCAGCCAATAATATATAGATTAGAATATATTAGTAGTTTAACGAATAGAATGAACAAAATGCATGATCAACAATGAAAGAATGACACAAGGTTGTACCCGAAGAGAATAAATGAAGAAAATGCAGAATATATTAAAAGGATCTCATATTAAAAAGGACCTTTCACCTCCATTTTTAATGTTTGTGGTTACTTTAGTACCTTGTGATGTGCAGTTCTTGTGATTTAGGTGTTTCATCTCTTATTAGTCATTCACGACTCCATCAATGTTCATTCTAAGCCAACCATCTTAATTACTTCATTTATATTTATTAACTTCTATTACATATTTAATCTATTAAATCTTTTCAATCTCTATATAAATTTTTAAACCAAAATAATAGTTAAAAGTACATTAGTTTTAAATAAATCAGTACATTCTTATTTTATAAAAGATATTAAATAGAGAAAATAAGAATATAAATATATTTTTGCCCATATTGTTCGAATTCATTCTGAGTTTAGTATAAATTTTTTGTATTAATTAAATGAGTATGAATAATCTCTTTTTTTTTCTTTTTAAATTAAGGATAAAGATATGTATGTACATATTTATAATATCTTCATTTTCATATATTTTATTATAGGTGTCTTTTTCGTCATACCTACTTCCTATCATTTTAAATTATTAAAATATTAATAATTTATTAAGTGTTCCAAAAAAACTTATTTTCATTATTCTGTCTTGTTCTTAGTTTTGTTTAATTTAAAAAATCCTTTCTCTTTCTTCTTTTGTCACACAATTTTCCATTATCGTTCTCAACTATTATTTCACTTGTTTAATATAAAAAAAGTTCAATCATATTTGTAAGGTACATTCTCTCTTTTCATAACTTTAATTACACATATTCCTTTACGTAATGTTTTGCGTTTCACTAAACGCAAACATCAATTTTATTAAATTAAATTAAATATAAATATAAATATATATATATATATATATATATTTTATTTTATTTTTTACATTAGAATCTCAAGTGTTGAGTCCCATAAAGTTTTATAATATGATATTTTCAAAAGTATGGGACGGAAGGAAGCTATGGAGGTGCAGGAAGAAACGGCCCATGAGCCCATGAGTAAACGATCATTTATGGGCTTGCTTGTGGCTAGGGCCCATTGTTCAAGAGCCTGTGGCAATACCGAAACTTCCATCTCCGAAACCTTAAACCAGTTGTTTCTTTTCTCTAACTCTAAAGCCTAACAGAATCAAACAATCAAGTGGTTTTGAACTGTTGATCAGTCATGTACAGGAACGTTGCTTCACGCCTCAGGACCGTTAGGGTTCGTGTCTTTCTTCTCCTTCCCTTTCAAATGTTAACTGTTATTATTATTATGCGCTAGATCTCACCCTTATATGCACTCACTTCTAATTACGAACTAAATCGAACCTGATTTTTTTGTTCCATTGACTAGTCCTTCCATTGTAGTACTTTGTTGAATAACTTATGAATTATGATTGAAATTCTCTTGTCTATGCGTGTGGAATTCCTGTTAATTGCTTTAGCTCGTAGCGAAAATCTAGAACAATTTATATTTTTTCACAGCATTTTTTCTATGATTAATTTTTTTTGGTTAAACGTTATTCACTTGATTTCCTGTGCCTAAAAGTTTTTGATTATGAGTTTGGTTTTAAGTGATTGTCTGATAGTTTTTGATTTTTGATAGGCCCGTTCATGCATCAGGTTGCCTGTCAGATTTGCAAGTTCAAGTTCCGTTGTCACCAAACAATCTTCCTCTGGTTTGGGTGGTTTGTTTGGATGGCTCACGGGCGAGCGATCCGGTTCTGCTCCACCGCTTGATTTTCCGCTTCCAGGTGTTATACTTTCTCCTCCATTGCCAGATTATGTTGCACCGGGTAAAACTATTATTACTACACTCCCAAATGGAGTCAAAGTGGCCTCTGAGACATCCGCGGTATGAATGATTGATTCATTTAATATGTATATCTATCCATCTACACACACATGTAAGATGTCTAAAATTTAAATAAATTGGTCTCAATTTTTTGTTCTTCAGACTCCCACGGCATCAATAGGTTTATACGTAGACTGTGGTTCAATATATGAGAGTCCAATAAGCTTTGGGGCTACACATTTGCTCGAACGAATGGCTTTCAAGACCACTAGAAACCGTAGTCATTTTCGTGTGGTTCGTGAAGTAGAGGCAATTGGTGGCAATGTGCAGGCCTCAGCTTCTAGAGAACAGATGGGTTATACTTTTGATGCTTTGAAGACATATGTTCCTGAAATGGTGGAACTTCTTGTTGATTGTGTGAGGAATCCTGCATTTCTTGATTGGGAAGTTAACGAGCAGGTACTTTCTGCATTGATTTTTTTAATACTTTCTGGAGGTCTTCCAATATATTTAGACAGGAAATTTGAAAAGCAGGCAACCAAATATAATTTGAAACCTGTGTTTTTTTTTTTTTTTAACAGCAAATTTGAAACCAGTGTAATAATTTATACACTCTAGTAAGCACTAAGCTGATGGTGACCCATAAATAAGCTGTATGTTTATGATGGACGTGATCATAAAACTGGAAAAAGAACTTGAAAGGCAATTGTATTTATAAAATAGTTGTAAATGGAGAACTAGGCCCCATCCTCTTACACGTGTTTGTGTTGGCTTGCTTCAGTTCCTCTTGCTACAACTAATCTAATTGTCATACTAGTTCACATACACCAATCACTGGTCTATGGTTTAAATGGGATAGATGGTTGATCTTGCGAAGACTTAATCTTGCCTCATTGTGCCACTACAGCTTGAGCTTCTGCTACACTGACTTAAAAATATATCTGTATGGTCAGATATATAATTTGTAAACAATGTAATTATGCTTAGAAAAAAAGTTAAACTCGATGAGACACTTAGAAGGTTGATAGTTATCTTCTGGTATAGTCATAAAACTTTGTATTCAAATAGTATATTAACCTTTTAAACTCAATGAGACTGTCAGAAGATTGATAAATTAGTTTACTAGAACTGCATACGATAGTAAATTACATTAAAAAGTCAGTTAATGATAATTAGCAGACTTTTTTTTATCTATTAGCTCTTAGGGCTTACATTCCATGTCTAATGCCTCTCGAAAAAAAAATTCCCTCATTAATTGCAGCTTCTCAAAGTAAAGGCTGAGATTGGTGAAGCTTCCAAAAATCCTCAAGACTTGCTTTTAGAAGCAATTCATTCTGCTGGTTTTTCTGGTGCCTTGGCAAATCCTCTTTTAGCTTCCGAATCAGCCATTAATAGACTGAATGGTACAATTCTGGAGGAGTTTGTTGCTGTAAGTCTTCAAAAGTAATCTTTAAATATTATTTGATAAATTTTCATAATTTTTAGATTCTTTCTGTAAGTTGTTCTTTACCTTTCTTATAAGACAAACTTTTATGAAATATCAGGAGAACTATACAGCACCTCGCATAGTACTTGCAGCTTCTGGTGTTGAACATGAGGAATTGTTATCCGTTGCAGAGCCTCTCTTGTCCGATTTACCGAGTGTCCCGCGTCCAGAGGAGCCTAAATCAGTATATACTGGGGGTGATTATCGATGTCAAAGTGAAACAGGGGTATGCAATTGAAAAAATATAGCTTCTGTTCACACGTTGGGTTTTTAATTTTGGGCTGAAAGTCTAACGTTCCTTGAATGAGCAGAGAACCCATTTTGCTCTAGCATTTGAACTTCCTGGTGGCTGGCATAAGTTGAAGGATGCTATGGTTTTGACTGTTCTTCAGGTTTTGATAATGTCATATATTTACTTGATTTTCTTCACTTGAAATTGTTTTCCTTATTTTAAAGTTGCTAAAAATATTACGGTTGGTTTCTTAGAGTATGTTTATGATTTTCAGTAATAATTTTGTTATTTAAATTTTTATTTAACTGTACCATGACATTTTAATATAGATGTTGCTGGGAGGTGGTGGATCATTCTCAGCTGGTGGTCCTGGTAAAGGGATGTATTCACGGCTATGTAAGTTATCTTGAAATCTCCAATCTGTTCTTAGTTTGTAGTTGAAGCTATGAACAAAGAATGATAGTTAATGTTTGATGTATAGTTTTTGTACTCACTTTTCTTTATTGCCACAATTTTTTTTTTGCTACTAAGCACTTCACGTGCCCCTTCCCAAAGGCCGTGTTCTTTTGATTATGACCTTAACATTCTTGGTTTGATGATATGCAGATCTCAATGTTCTGAACGAATATCCACAATTTCATTCAATTGCAGCCTTCAACAATATATATAATGACACCGGCATTTTTGGCATCCAAGTTACAACAGTAAGTCCCTTTAAATACTGTCCATTATGTAATCATGATTTTTTGAATATATTGAAAGACCTGTCCATTGTGAAATCTTGTTTTTTGGATATTTCTGAAGACCGAATATTTATGCAAGTCAATTTTTGTATGTTTAGTAATATTAATTAATGGTACCCAAGTTACAACAGTAAGCCCCTTAGAATACTATCCATTATGAAATTATGTTTTTCTGGATGTATTGAAATACCTAGTCCATGAGTTTTTGGATGTATTGGAAGGACGAATATTTATGTAACTCAATTTTTATGTGTGTAGTAATTAAGAGTGGTTTTATTAAACCCTTGAATTGTAACTCTGGAACCAAAATTTCATGGTTTCTATGTGTATATATAGATATATTTTATAAGAATTATAGTGAGGAATCTCTACAGTATAGTAATATAAATATCTATACGCACAACTTATATGACACATGCTATGCCTAGATCTTTGCATAAACTGGTGACAAGAGTGAAGCTGTACTTCGTTTAGTTGTTGGAAAGTAGGAAGGTAGAAAATAGAGGTTGAAATAAAACTTATTTTCAAACCAAAGTTATTCACTGTTAAAAATGTGAAGCTGTTTATTTTCAACCTTTTCACAGTTTTTTTCTTTAACATATTTTCATTCCAAGCATTCCCCACTTTGCATTATGCAGACTTATTTACTGGCCTCAATGCTGGAAATTTTTGAGTTTATATGTGTGTGTGTTAGTGTGTGATCCATTCTTTTTAGTAGTTTGACTCCAATTTGTCTTTATGTGTTAGAACTCAGATTTTGTATCAAAAGCCATTGATATAACTGCTAATGAGATTCTTGCTGTTGCTACTCATGGAAAAGGTTGGTTATTATGCTTTTAACTAGTATTTGTTTGTTTCTTATTATCTACTTAATTTCAGTTCAGTTGTATTAGAAGTATGATAGAGAGAAGAAATAAGAAAGGTAAAAATAAGAGAAATAAAGTGGAAATGGATAAAATACAGAAAAAAGTGAAAAAAAAGTTATTTTTGTTTGTTTATATGAATTACAAACGAATGACTTCTAATGAATGTATTATTTGGTTTAATTGAAAAACTAAAATATAAGCTGACCTTTCTTCGTCATGACAGGTCAATGGAAAAAGAGTAGAAAAAAATAAGTAAAGTTTGAAAAATATTTTTGTGGTAGTTAAAAAATTACTTTGTTATTTCATTATTTTTTTTCTTAATATAAAATTATTCTTCAATTTTTTATATTATATGATGATTTTTTAATTTTTTACGAAATTAAAGGAAAAAAAAAGAGATCAATTCTTTCACCCCCTCTCTTTTACAGCGAATGTAGGGGGGAACTCTTCTCCCTTCAACCCAACAGTATATTTTCAATCCCATCCCCCCTTTTCCCATTTCTTTCATCTATATCTCTTCTATATTGGTAGTTTTATACTTATGCTTTCGCTCTATCTGTAGTTGACCAGGTACAACTGGATCGAGCCAAACAAGCTACCAAATCTGCAATTTTGATGAATTTAGAATCTAGAGTAAGTAAATGTACCTCAAATTAAAGTTTTATCTGGAAACTACAATAGCAAAAGTGTTTTTTTATTTCTTTTTATTTTTATTTTTATTATTTTTTCAGTAACTGTCTAATCAGTACTAATCTGAATCTTTTTGTAGATGGTTGTTTCAGAAGATATAGGAAGACAAGTTTTAACATATGGTGAGAGGTATGTATCATGAAGGGAATTCTAAATTTGCTACTAATTTAAGCTTAATAAATAATTACGTTAGTGATATTCATTATGTACTGATTTTTTACTTGTTTGTTTCCTCTTCTGAATTTCATTTTCTTAGGTTTTTAGTATCTCAATTCTTTAGCGACAAGTTTAAAGAAACTGAGGTGAACTTTTCAAAAAATAAAACTAGTATTTGAGATGGTATCGTGTCTAAAGAAAGAACTACTCTTGGCCATTGCTAGAGTATTCTTAGATTGGAGATGTCATCTTTGCTGCCAGTTTTGCTTATGGGTACCGAAAGATATGTGTTGAATGTGGATTTTCGCCATATAGTTTTGAAATTTTGGTTACAAAGAATACAAAAGGGTAGCTGTTAGTTTTTGTATTGAATGCCGCTCCTAAGTAGCATTTGCATACTTAAAATGTTAGTGCCTTTAGTTAAAGAATGTCTTTTTCCCTGTTCAGGAAACCTGTGGAGGAATTTTTAAAGGCAGTGGACGAAGTAACCTTGAAGGACATTTCTTCAATTTCGCAAAAACTCATTTCTTCTCCTCTGACAATGGCATCATACGGAGATGGTACATTTCATTGTTTTTTTTTTTCTTTTATAAATTCTTCTTGATTGTTTATGTATGTCATTGTTTTTTGAAAAACTGTTCTTGATTTCTTGGTATCTTCCTGAATCTTCATGCAGTTCTCTACGTTCCAAGTTATGAATCAGTGAGCAGCAAGTTCCCTCGCAAATGAGATTATTTCCATCCATGTCATTTATTTAGTCTTTTCTTGTCACGCAAGAAGTCTTGTACTATTAGAAGGTGTAAAATTCTCCTAATTGTTGTTGTTGTACTCAATAAATTAGCGAGCAAAACTATTGTTTCTCGGTACATAAAACATTGACGTAAGAGAATATTTTTTGTATCGGGCATTTTGGATTAAAAACCGAATCATTAACTTATCTTTTTGAATAAATTTAGAAAGTATGAAATCTGGGTTTTCTTACTTCTGTTATACTCGGATCATATACTGCTAGCTTCATCGGGCAATTCTAGTTTAAAAAATCAGTTTTCTTAAAAAGTTATAATAATTTGACAAGTTTTTGAAAGAAAGGCTTTACACTCACATATAATAGTAGTAGTAATAATAATAATAAATTGCTGTTTTGATGTTTCTTGTAGGATATAAAGAATAAATTCCGATTTTTATTTCATTTTGTTAGAAGGCTGTTTGTTTTATAATTTTCTACTGCATTTCTTTCCTAAACTAAATTTCAATCTTAGACAGGCTGATAGGAAAAAAAAAAAAAAAACTACAGTCATACTATTTTTGCTGTCTTCTTTATCGTACACCACAATTGTTTTGATAATTATTACATGTTTAGATAACCTCATTACCCAGAACCGTAGAAAACGGCAAGTTGATAAATATTCTATTCTTGTATAGGTGTGTTTCAAGAGAAATTTCAACCTTCAATCCTAAACTCAACAAGAAAAATCCCGATTTTTTTCTGCATATATCACAAATTAACTTTGTCAACAGTATTTAACCACTTACATTAAAAGAAGTTATTGATACAATGAAAGGAGTAATTTTTATGAGAAACATTTGGGCAATAACTATATTAAATATAACCAATTAATATAAAAAATTCTCTTCAACATGTGAGATATACAAAGAATTGTGCAAATACATGTCATTGGGACAAGTTTACAAGACTATTCAACAGTTTCCTGCCAAACACGTCATTTGTATGTTGTTATTCTTCCTGTTGTTGTACTTGTAACATGTTGCTGAGTACCTTGGTTCCAATTGGTCAAAACAATATTTTGGTGAGCAAAATAGAAGGAAGTTACCAAGTATCAGATAATCTTTTGCATATTTCATGGGTCATACCCACTTTTGTAGTTATCAATACCTTTTTCCATTCTTGTGTAGAGCATAAAAGATAAGGTTCTTATTTTTAAGAGTGCAATATCAACAATATAAAATCATTTTACATTATTATTCAATCATAAATCAATATATAAAATAAATTTATTACTTTTTATATTAATGATAATTTTTAGAGTATAAATCTGTTTTACACTGATTACGTATTTGTGGACTATAAATCCAATCAAATAAATATCTCTAACATAAGTCTAGACAAAGAATTACACTTGACAAGGAAAGTGGAGGAGATGTCCATGTCAAAGCAATTCATAAATGGATCAAATTATTTACGTCCTCCTTTTAATAAAAAAACAGAAATCATAAGTATATTTTCTTTCCATTGCCGACAGGACCACTCACTAAACATATATTTTTAGACACATTATATGAAATGAGATTATGTTGTTTCCTTGTCAAATAATTGTCAGTTCTCAACAAATTTTAGAGAAGTACTTCAACCTCTTACTTTTGGTGCTCTTTGGATGATGGTGAAAACTTAAAACTACTGGACGATTGATTATTTTAAATTGAAAAATAGTTAAAAATACAAGGTGCTACATATAATATATTGCTTATTTATAAAAATCAATTAAATATGCGCAGTCAAACTTATATTAATTTATTTATTTGATTAATTTATATTTCTAATAAGTTAAATTACATTTTAATCTATTAGTAACGTACACTACTCGATTAAATGTCTGTTTGTAACTTTCGAAACTTCAAAATAAACAAATTAAATCAATAACTGAACAAATTAATAGATGTGATTCAATATTCATTATTTTAAAACATATACAATAAAGATGAATATTATAAATATTGATTTTAATTATTAAGTTAACATTTTAGGGTGTTACATATTTCATTTGAATTATCTTGGAAAAAAAATTCTTTTTAGATGTAAAATTACCAATCTACTCCTCAGTTTTATATTGAAATTAAAATTAAATATTTTTAAAATTATTTATAATAAAAAAGTATTCAATTTTAATCACTCAAGAATAATTTATTTCTTTGCCTTTCATTTATGAAAATGTGTGTTCTTATTTTCACGATGATAAAAAAGAACATTCTTTCGAAAGATAAACTATATGGCACGTTTTCATATATGAAAAATTTAAAATAGTGTAATTTACTTAAAAAGACTAAAGCCACTGTCCTATTTGCAGTAATCAATAACATAATAAACTTATAAATTGATTAATTATTGAGGGTAATAAAATGAGAACAGGTAAAATATAAGTTATTGGTTTTTAATTATAATCTCCCAACAATTCTTTTAATTAATTTTTTTAAAATTATAGTATTGATACCACATATCTAATTTACATTAGAGAGTTTGAAGAGTTGCTTTTAATATCTCTTTTTTTTTTCATCATAAATTTTAACTACTTAATCTATTTAAATTATTTTTTTTTTCTATCAATCCGATTTTCATGTTAAAAATAATCATAACTAAACACCCAAACATATCTAAGTTAAAATATTCATATAAACATTACAAGTTAATATAAATAGCATGACATATACTTTATACTAAGTGACAGTTTCATTTGTATAGCAAATTATAGTGCTCTATCAATACATTAAGTATTATATATAGTACATCTATATATTAGTGTAGATTTATAATATTTACGATTGTTTTTATTACTATATTTTTTTAAGCAACACTTTTTTATGTTATTGATTGTAAGATTGTTCAAAAGAATTTAGAATATGTAACACTTTAGAAAATGCGTTGTTCCTTTCTCAACAGCTAAAAGGTTGTTCTTGAAACTCAAAATAGACAATAATTTTTATTTTGAAGACATTTTATAGTCAATATTTTCAAACAATTCCAAATTCATAGAATACTATTGTTTTTACTAGTAACAATTTTCTTGTAAATATACTTTCAAAATCATTCTTAAAACATGTAATGAATAACTTTTTTAAAGTAATATACGCAACAACATATTCATAATATTGGGTCAGCGAGAGAAATATAATATTTTTTTTATGCATAGCACTAAAAAAGCTGTTGACATTAATAGGTCATGGTTTGTATTTTCTTCCCCTTTTTGGAACAATGGATAGAAAATCACTACATATTAATTTATCATAAAACTCTTTTATAAATAAATATTTAAGTTAAATTCTTATCAAATTTCACATTTTACAACTTTTTTAGATTTTGATAATGAAAATAGTTTCAACCTGCACTCTAATTCATTATTTATTTGCTTATAAATACATATCTACAAATATATATGTGTATATATATATATATATATATATATTTAAATTACAATATTTGTAGTAAATATTTTTAATTTTACTTCATCAATTCACTTCATCACTATGAATTACTCAAATTTATTTTATATCCAACATCAATAAAATACAACCAAGAACATATTAGGAATTCATTATATAACACAATTATTTTTAGTATTTTTTTCAGTCAGATTAATTATATCTATTACGTGTTTTCTACTCATTTTACACTCATTTTTTCTCCATTCAAACAACTCAACTCTCTATTCCATTTTCTCTCTTTCCTTTCCTTTGCATCCACAGACAATCCAAAGAAGGCATAAACCAATTCTATCCACTCTTAACATACCACTTTCACTACTATACTAGTGTCAAAAATTGAATTACAAGGAAAATTTCTCTATATAATTATGAAGTATAATAATATAAAACTTTAACTTAAACGTAAATATGACATAATAATTAACGATTATTTCTCATAACACAAATTCAATGCTCAACGATGTCAAGACCTGTAAGTAGGGATGGCGATTAGACCAATGTGTCTCCAACTTGGTATTCACTGCTTTGCTGTCTTGCAATGTTTTCTTATTTTTATTTACCTTCTAAATAATTACTCTATACTTATTTTATGAGCACCCTCATGATGCAACTTTTTTTGTCTCCCATATTAGATTAATTAATGATGATAATAATAGCTCTATTGTAATTGAATAAACAACGTAGACCACCAAATTGAAGGGTACACCCATAATTAAAAAGTGCAAGAATTATTTAGTTCACAAAAATATTTATGTATAGTTAAATACTTAAATCTTTGTTTTCGAAAAATTAATCTGGAATATACATATACACCGGACCAATAATTGTACTCATACAAGAAATATTCCTAAAGATGATGAATTATGCAGAAAACGAAGAGTGTTTTGGAATATTTGAATATGTATAAAACTAAATCCTCCGAGTATAATTACTAAAACTAGCATAACACGATTATATTCTCGTGGAACTGTGTTACCAACCATATACAAGTAACAAATATTATAAACAGTGGAATATTTATGCATTGAAATCGCAAACCAGATACACAGAACTCTGGAACATGTGGGGTCCATGGCTAGGTTCGTCAAAAGTCAGTTTAACGGATAATGAAGCAATTTAATTCTCTTTCTTTCACTTAAATTTTAGTAAAAAAGAGAAATATTTGAAACGATGTTTGAGAATATTTTTGCCACCTTTTGCTAATTGCTAGGCCCAAGTTTAACTCCCTTAGATCTACCCTTAAGATGGGATATATTCCACAGAATGGACTGTCACATGATATCTTTGGTGAAAATTCTGATCCATCTCCTCATTTTCAGCTCCATGAGATCAAATCAGAGCTTGAAATTTTGCCAAGACAAGGAGGCATCATCGCAATCTATGAACACTGAAAACATCATTAGGGCCCCTCCATCATTTTTATCTTGACTACACCAAAGAATGTAGTAGTTATAAACGTGAAATCTAACCATCATCTGATTATGTTACTTTATGAGGGCCAAAGATTCTCATGCTGAACCCTGGACCCACATAATGCTCCAAATCAACTTGTTAGTTCTTAACTTCCATTATGTGTGCGACTGACCAATACTTTAGACAACCCCTGAATAGAAATAACACAGCCGGCAAAGATCATGACAAAAAAAGAGGGAACATAATAGTACTCATAAAAATTTATAACTATCCATTAGTTTAATTTTCTGCAACAATAACAGTAAATTATTGTGTGCTTCTAGTCCAAGTTTCATGTATATGTGCTTTTTGTGTATGCAACCATAAACCTAAACAGCAGTGAATACTTTACTTAGTTGTCAACTGTCTTGAACTTTCTCTTCCATTATATAAACACCAAAAGAGTACTAGTTAACAGTATATATGTTCTATTGAGTTACATTTTTATTTTCAGAAAATACCTCCATGACATTTTTGTCCGAACTTTATTGATCACTTACATGTTTTTATGTTTTAAAAATGAGATTTGTATGACATATATGTCGAAGTAATTAATTAGAAGAGAAGGTGGTGGTCCATCAAGTACGTTTGCTCATTTTCCTTGATTATCAAGTAATACTGTCCACGCATCTCTCTTTCTCTCGCTGCGTGTGTCCGCAAAACATTCATGGCAAAAGCATCATCATCTGCACTCCACCTCAAAACCCATGTGAGTTTCTATCATCCTTTTCCCTATTTTCATCCGGCTCTCATTCTCTACTTCCGACAAGAGAAAATTTTGGCTTTATCTCACTCTGACATTAATCTGTTATGGGAGAATAAAGAAACTGTTAACTCTGCCCATGTTGTCTTATACTCATTGTTCTAAGCTTTGTCACACTGACACGTATTTAGAGAAAGTGAGGTTTTACATCTAACCATGTAAAACTCTAACCTAAAACTGAGAAAGTGAGTTTTCACGTTAAAAGGGTCAGAGGGTTAAACCGTAACCATTGATAAAAAAAAAAAAACCATAGCATTACTAAAATACTCATTTGGGTTATTCATTTTTCGTATTGAGTTTAATACGCATGCACTATATAATATTAAAAGAAGTGATACACTTATAACGTATACCAGTTTATATTAAACTTTTTACTCAGTTTATATATTATTTATTCTTTCTTTATTTTTGGTTATAAATACGTATAATTTTGCTTGATTATAATAACAGCTGTGTGGCCGTTAAATGCTTTATTGCTTTTGCAGTCAAGGGTGAAATAGAAAGGTGTAGGGTGGCTACAGTATATTAGGATGGATGTCTAAGATAAAGGAGAGAAGACATTAGTTAGAAAGAAAGAAAAAACCAACCGGGTTTTCTTTCTTTTATCCTGTTTCTTGGTGTCTCTCTCTTTCTTTATCTATCATAAACCGCCAACATACATGCGCTTCATAAATCAGCAAAGCCTTAAAGTTGATTGTGTGTTCGAAGAACACAACTTTTCCTTTATTATTTTTCTCACTGAGTTTCAGTTAAAGTAGCTACCTTGAGGGAATTCTGCTGTTTTCCATCGTTAAAGCAGGTTTATAGCTCAACTGTATTCTAACACTTCCCTCTTTTCCTCCTTTCTCCTCTCTCAATTCACACTCTCATCCTTATAGCTATGAATTTGATTTATTCCTTGAAATAGCCACACCATACGCTTGAGAATTAATGTTTTCAATTTTTTTCCCTTTTGTCTATGCTCAAGGTTTTTATTTTCTTGATCTTTGTTTAGATTTTATGTTGGTAATTCTTATTAAGCTAGTTTCTGAATTGAATCATCGCCTGATCAGCCATCTATTTCTTGATGGCAGTTCACAAAGTTGGGAAAGCCAAATCCCACTTCTTATTATTAACTGTTCTTATTTTTTTCACTTTCAAGTCAGTGACTATGATTGTAACATGCCATCCAATTTCTTCTCTCGATTTTTCAGGAAAGGTTTGGTCTGATCTCAATCGAGCTCCGGATATATAAAAGAGAGAGAGATGCTTTGTTGTAGAGTGTTCCATAGTAAGAGAAATCCACTTGAAGGCCTCATAAAGTTTGATCAAGAGAGATAGTAATAGCAATAGCAATAGCATCATCAAATCATATCCATCACAAAGGAAGCATCCATGAATAAGATGAGCAACTTGAGTTGTGTTAGGAGCTCTGATCTCATAGATGCAAAGCTGGAAGAGCATCAACTGTGTGGATCCAAACAGTGCCCCGGTTGTGGTCACAAATTTGAAGGGAAGCCGGTACGGAAAAGAAAAATTAAATCTGAGTAATATTCTTGCCTTCAACGAAAAGCCTTTGACAAAATGAAGAAGAATCACACGACAAAAGAATACCATATTCACATGTTTACGGCTGTGTTATCATTGGACTAGTTCAATTAATTTAATGCTGTATCGGTATCCCTTTTCTCCGTTACCTATTAATTAGCCTATTGCTAAAGTTTTGGGTTGTTAAACTTTTTCGTCTTCTTTAACTTCTTTCTCTCTCTCTTGTCCTATCTTCTTAATGATCTTCACCCTTTTGCTTTCTTAGTTTTAATTTGAATTTCAATGGGAACGGCAGGACTGGCTAGGTCTTCCAGCAGGAGTGAAGTTTGATCCAACGGACCAAGAACTCATAGAACATCTTGAAGCCAAAGTTGAAGCAAAGAACATGAAATCACACCCTTTGATAGATGAGTTCATTCCCACTATTGAAGGAGAAGACGGGATTTGTTACACCCATCCTGAGAAACTTCCAGGTTGAAATACTGACATAATAAAGAGAAGTATTATTAACAAATCCTCTAATGTATTTTTTAACATATTTTTTGTTATCAGTTAAAATTTCTTGAAAACTACAAAATATAAAGAATAAGAGTTCCTAAATTTATAGTATTTTTAACAAATTTCAGCAAGAATATGTTAGAAAATAAAGGTTTATTTTATGTAAATCTAACATTGATTATGTATTTTGATATTTTCTGTTGAAGACCAGAAAATCTGCCTTGAAATCTGTGCAAGACTTGGATATATAAGTCAAAAGGGTTTTGTGTTACAGGTCACCTAAGTTGACCTAACTTTGATTTTGGTTTTTCAGGAGTGACAAGAGATGGCTTAAGCAGACACTTCTTCCACAGGCCCTCAAAGGCTTACACAACAGGGACACGAAAGAGGAGAAAGATTCAAAACGAATGCGACTTGCAAGGAGGGGAAACCCGATGGCACAAGACAGGTAAGACCAGACCAGTGATGGTGAATGGCACACAAAAGGGTTGCAAGAAGATTCTAGTGCTCTACACCAACTTCGGGAAGAATAGAAAACCTGAAAAGACAAACTGGGTGATGCACCAGTACCATCTGGGCCAGCACGAGGAGGAAAAAGAGGGAGAGCTTGTGGTGTCCAAGATATTCTACCAGACACAACCGAGGCAATGCAATTGGACGGATAGAACTGCCACAACTGGTGAAGGAAGTGGAGAACAACAAACCAACACCAATGGAAGAAGAGACAGTGGAAGTGGAAGTTGTTCTTCTAAGGAAGTTATGACTCACAGAGATGAAATGTCTGCTATCGTTGGAGTCCCTCACATAACAGCCTTCAACACTGCCTTGGACATTCAACAACTCAAATCCGACCATTTTAGCTTCATTCCATTCAGAAAAACCTTCGATGAGGTACACACATACATATTTACGTATTAGGAAACATTCATTTATAGGCCCTTTTCTTAGGAGAAATTAATGAACATGATGCTTCACTTAAATCTTGAATATTTATGGTTATGATGAGTAGGATTTATTGATTTTACTCCGCTGTAAAAATGAGTATCTTACTACATAAAAAATTTATCAGATTTGAGCATAGGTTTGGTAAAATGAGTTGTACAAAAAGGTGAAAGAACATGAAAGGGTTAAAGGGAAGGCGTTGACCTAAACCTTGCTTGCATAAACAGCATAAAATTGAATGGACCTGGCCTGATAATAAATCAGCGTCAGCCAACCACCGCTTGTATAATACCCACCTTAAAAAGGTAACTTTTTATGCTAATGAATTATTGAACAATGAATTTGGGTCACATGCATGCATGTCCATAGTTGTAGCTGTCTATAGAGGCTCAAAAAAAGAAAAGAAAAGAGGCTGAAAAGACTAGCGAGCTAGCTAGGAAGCTAGTTAGTTCGATGAAATATTGGTCATGGTTTAGAAATTGAGATGATGATGATGATGATGAGCATTGCAGGTTGGAATAGGAGAAGCTTCCACAGGAAGAGAAGTGCAAGCATCAAGGTCGTGTGAGGAGGTACATGAAGGGCATAATATTGTAGCACATCACCATCAACAACAGCAGCAAAATCAGCATGTGCACCAACAAATTGCAACCACAGCGTTCCATATCAGTAGGCCTTCGCATCCCATCTCCACCATCATCTCTCCTCCACCCCTTCACCATGCGTCCATCATCCTAGACGACAACTCCTACCATGTCTCCAGAATCATGCTTCAAAATGAAAATTTCCAGGTAATTATCATCCAATCCACAAGTTCTTGAAGATCACTGGTCGCTTATAATATTTTCCTGAGTAAAATCATAAAATATTAAGATTTAGAAAAGATATTATTAACTTTAGTCTTTGATGAAAATTTAGAAAAGATAAATACTCGTTTAGCTTTTGTATCTACACTTCTTTAGTCTTTACTTTTAAAAATTACTTTAGTTTTAATACATACATTATTTAGTTTTAGTTTGTGTTTTGTGCAAATTGTAAAAACTAAAAAAGGTTATAAAAAATTATAAAAATTAAAACACCTAACTTTTAAGGATAAGAATTTAAACGTAAAAGTTATATAAATATAAGATTAAATGGGTAACTAAATATAAAGAAAAAGTTAGCCAAAATATATTAGAGCAAGGATGTTTTCTAAAATAAAGTAAGGGAAGGACACAATTTGTAGTGGTAATAGTTTACTATTTTTCTCCTTTATCAGAATGATACTTATTATCGTATACCATAAGTTCAAAAACAGTAGGAAAACGGAAATTGTAGTTTGGATAGTGCAATCAAAGGAGCACCCTAGTGTGTTGAATTAAGCCCAAAATGGACTTGTTTTGCGTGGTGTTTGTGTGTGTATATATGGTGCACGAGGCTGAGTCACTCGCTAACTGAGGAGTTTTTATAAGTGTTTGCTAAATTACGAGCATGGAACTGTCTTTTCAATTTTGGACTGCTGTTCAAACATGATGATTGAGATGTGGGGTTTGACTTGATTTTTGTCTTTTTTTAATGAATGTATAATATGTACATCCACATGGCAGCAACAGCAGCAACACCATCATAAACTAGGAGGAAGGTCTGCGTCTGGTTTGGAGGAACTCATCATGGGGTGCACTTCAACTGATATCAAAGAGGTAATTAAGAACCTTTTGACCTGAAATATATGAACTTTGTTTGCCATAATGGGACTAGAGAGAGAGAAAAAGAGGGTCAAGAATAAATAAATAAATAATGGAGAAATTTTCTTGTCCAACAAAGACAGAAATGTGTTATAACATGATTCATTTGTGAAAAAGAGAAATAGGAAAAGTATTGTATAAAAGGACCGTGATTAGTTTAGACCTCATGAATTTTTTTACTTCCATTTTATAGCTCGTTTTATATCAATAATTTAATTTATATTTTAATTTAATATAGTATTATTTACTATAATGATATAAGAGGCATACAGTGGTGTCAAATAAATACGGTGTTCAAGTTTTGATATAACTTAAAAAATTAAAGGAATATCATTTTTAATTTGAATTGCAAAGTAGCAGCCTTAATCTTTTCTCTTTATTGCCTTTTACTGTGCTCATTATGTTGGCATATCTGAACAGTAGAATATCTTTCCTTACACCACAGAAAAACTTCTGCTAACATTTTCTCCCATGGAAGAACTGCTGCTAATGTTGAATATTTTTTGAAAATTTTCAATTTCTGCTATAAGAAGGAGATATTGGAAAAGGTGATAGCGACTTAAAATATCTTTTCTTGGCAATCCTGTCCTTGTTATGAAAGAAGTTCTCAATGACTTTGACTATGAGGTGGAAAGACATGAGCCAGCCAATTTTCTTTTGCTTCCTCAGAGTGAGCATATTTAACAAAACAAAACCTAATCTTCTCATTATTTGCATTTTGCATGCAGGAGTCATCCATTACAAACCAACAAGAGGCTGAATGGTTGAAATACTCCTCTTACTGGCCAGACCCTGGCAACCTGCACGATCATCATGAGTAGGAGGAGACAAAAAAAAAGGAAGAAAATAAACAAAAAAACCACACATAAGGCAACATCATTGTGGTCATCATTAATGCTTGAGGCATACATCAAGTTTCTTTCAACAAAAAAACCCAATTAATCAGATCCGTGGCTTGCTCATTTTCTTTCATTTTCCAATGGTGCAAGTTTATGATAAGCTTTGGTGGCTCTCATCGGAATTAACTGTGTGCAACGGAACAAATTGGAAAGAAAGGGAGAAAGAAAAAAAGGGAAAAGAAAAGAAATCCAAACAAAGCTGCTCTCCCTCCTGACACATGGTGAGGGAGAACGACCAAAGAAACAAAGATACGCACCCTGCTGCATAAAAATCATCACTAATATCATTACAGTATCATCCCTCTTAATATTCACATTATTTTATTATTTTAAGATGTTTGTATTAGTTCAGTTCCCCATTTTCGCACAAGAAAATTCATACTATATATATATATATATATATATATATATATATAGTTTAATATA
>Ga0209489_102101_pt1 | contig 40871 bp, 32 predicted proteins | sample SiratrowhiteBW_FD_187527 | JGI IMG/M metagenome (GOLD analysis project Ga0209489, IMG submission 187527) | Root nodule microbial communities of legume samples collected from California, USA - Siratro white BW (SPAdes) (version 2) | ecosystem: Host-associated > Plants > Roots > Nodule | place...
CGGCGGCGACGGATCTGCGCACGCTGGCCGCCACCATCAAGGCACGGTGGATTTGTGAGCAGGCGCATCAGCAGTTGAAGGAGGAACTTGGACTTGATCACTTCGAAGGGCGATCATGGCAAGGTCTTCATCGCCACGCCCTGATGACAATGATTGCCTACGCCTTCCTGCAACATCGTCGCCTCGCAAACGCGGGGCGGAAAAAAAAGAATCTACGGGCCTCCGCCTCAGCCAACCATGCCAGCCGTACGTCACGCCATCGTCGATCTCATCCTTCGGCCGCCGTCTCAGCATTGCCCATATTGCCGAAGGCAAATCCGTGAAAAACAGCGGCGAAAACACAATCTGCCAAAGTAGTGCTAGCTAGATCATGCCTATTCCAGCATGGGCAACTGCCAAGCGCCCGCTTCATCCAAAGGACAACATGGAGATGGGTGAATAGCGGCTGACAGATTGTCCTGGAGTTTACGATCGGATCGAATTGCGGTGTGCTGCATTGGATTGCACGGCGTTTCACAGCTCAATTGCAAACCTTGTCACGTAAGCCGGCGGTCCGGCTGCTGCGTCCTGCTATTTGCGCGTTTGCTTTCTCCAGACGAAGAGAGCGTAGTATATGGTTGCCGCGGCGACGATCGCCCCAACCACGCTCAGTGCGATTATCTGTTCTATCTGCATTAGGCACGCGTCGGGAATGGGCTGCCGCTTGGCGCGAACCGCATAGCGAGTGCCAGAAGTTCTGCCCGACTTCAGCTCCACCAGGGCTGAACAATGGCGCTTTGGGATCCCGACCACTCCGTCCGTAAAGGTCCTGGTCGGTGGACAAAACCTCTGGCGCATTAGTGGGTATCGCGCAATCAAGTTTCAGAGTGCGGAAATCGGTTGCTGAATATGGCTCGTTCTCGGCTCTCGGCGGCCTTCCGCTCTTTCAGAGTCAATCAACGCGGGCCCCCAACAGCTCGCAACTCTCTCTGCGGTGGGAAGAGTGATCGAACGGCTCCTTTACGCATTACTGAACTGTGCCTGGGATACGTCCGAAGGGACCACCACAACTGCAAGGCGCCCCGGGAGGTGCGGGAGGAGCACGACAAACTATCGGAGGCGGTCCCGGCGGCCCCGGAGGAAATGCCACGCACCTCGACGGAGGGGGCGGAGGCGGCTCGAATCCGGGTGGTCCGGGAGGCGGAAATGGCTGAGCTAGAACATCATTCATCGCGCACAGCACGATCACAATTGCGAGGGCATATCTATACATGTTGTTTGAACCTCTGTGGCACGCAAACCAGCATGCCAGGACGCTTCGTCATCTCAAGCGCTATTGCATCCGAAGAAACAATTGGAAACATCTCTCTGTTTAGAGAAACGGACGATCTTCAAATGTTTCCTACTCCGACCTCGAATGACCGCCTGACAAACACCCACGTTTGACAGCATGGGACGAGTTCTCGAAATACGAACTCTTGCCGCCCTCGAGGAACGGCTTCTCCCAATCGAAGCGATAGTCCTTGATGCGCGACATCCGTCACATCTACAACCTCGCCTACATGCTGGACCAGAAACTTTACGACGGGCCATTGTTCCTGCAGTTCATCCTCGGCATCCTCGGCGGTGTCGGCGCCGAGATCGACACCCTCCTGCTGATGGTGCGCACCGCGCAGCGGCTGTTCGGCAACGACCTCGAGTGGTCCGTCCTGGCGGCCGGCCGGCACCAGATGCCGATGTGCGTCCACAATGCCCTGATGGGCGGCAACGTCCGCGTCGGGCTTGAGAACAGCTTGAACCTTGGTCGAGGTGAGCTCGCGAAATCCAATGCCGAGCAGGTCTCGAAGATCCGCCGCATCCTCTCGGAGTTGGGCTTCGACATCGCGACACCCGACGAGGCCCGGTCGCGGCTCGCGCTGAAGGGCGCGAGCCATGTGAACTTCTAGAGAGCCGTGCGCCGGCGCTTCCTCAAGTCCGCGACGACGCCCTATATTCGGCTGTGAGAGTCTCGTCGACCGAGGTGCGGCTTTATCCGGCTGGGCGCGACAAGACTACTAGCCCTCAGCGGCATAGTGCTCGCGGAGACGACCGAGCAGTTCTGCCTTAATACCGTCGAGAGGATTCGTGCGCTGCAGGCGCACGACCTTGCCGACGCGCTTCGCGCCGACCAACTGCGCGATGTAGTCGTGAGCCGCCTCGAACGCCATCTTGCGGATGATCCACTGTTCGTCGTGATTGTAGACTTGATCGATCCCGCGCGGCTTTTGGCCGACACACAGCCGCTGGACTTCGTTGTCGTAGCCGCAACGTGACATGATGGTGCGCAAGCTGCGCCTCAAATCATGCATGGTGAATTTCGCGACACTTGCTTCCTTGACCAGACGGCTGACCATCTTGGTGAAACCCGACATCTGGCCGCCGGTCTTCGGTGACGGGAAGACATAGTCGGACGTTGCCCGCTGGAAGTATTTCGCCGCTGCGAGCACCTCATCAACGAGGTGAGTGCGCGGCACGTCGTGATGCAGGCCCATCTTGGTCCATGCCTCATCGAAGGTGACGCGGTCATCCATGATGTGCTTTTTCCAATGGATCATGGTTGGCTCGCTGCGGCGCGGGCCACTAAGCAGGCACATGCGCGTCAATAGCCCAAACGCTCCGAGCTTGCCGGCCGCCTGCCAGACCTTGATGATCTCCTCGTCAGTCAGCGCCCGTCCCTTTGTGCGACGCCCGAGCCGCTGCGCCCGAGTTTCCTTGGGCGCGCGATAGCCGACGAGCACGTTGTGCTCGACGTAACCTTCACCGACGCACCATTCGAGGAATGTGTGGGTGTGCTTGCGCAAATCCTTAGCTGCGCCGCGCTTGCCGGTCTTGGCGATCTTATCCACCGCCGCCATGATTTGCCGCCGCGTCAGTTCGCCGATGGCGAGATCGACATGAGCCTTGAGACCGCGCCTGAGCGCCGACATCGCCGGCTTCCAGTAGACCACTTGGCGTCCAGTCAGCGATGTCTCGTAGGGGCCGTCCTCAATGATCAGGTTCGCCAGCGTGATGCACTCCCGCTCGGCCAGCTGTTGCCGTTTGGCCTCGCGCTTGGCGTCGTTCGGATCGCACCCCTTGGCCACCTCGCCAGCAGCGATGGTGGCTGCCTGGCGCGCGGCCTTCTCGTTAAACTTGGGCCATGCACCCAACGTCTTGCGTTGCGTGCCCCTCGCCCCAGGCTTGGTGAACAGGTAGACCCAAGTCCGGCCACCAGTCGCGCGCATCCTGATCGCAAGCCCAGGCTGCTCGGTGTCGTGTAAATAGTGCTGGGACTTGCCCGATGGCAACGTGGCCGCGCGGATCGCCGCGTCAGTGAGAATCAAGTAGTTCGTCGTCACTCCAGCGCTGAGGCCTTTGTCGCTCGCTTGCATCGTCCCTGCCCTCTTTCCTTGCCCGCTACACGCCGCCCACAACACGCTCGCTCCATGTTCGGACTATGTTGTGCCCACAGGGAAAGTTCACGAAGGGCACAGCGGGGGCATACAAGATATGGAATATCCAACTGTGGCCCAGTATGGTCGCATATGGACAATTGTCCCTGTGCGGCAGCGCTTTCTCTAATTTTACTATGCGGAATTTGGTTGGCCGCGGTCTACAGATTGTGGTTCACACGGGAGAGGTCCGAGGTTCGATCCCTTGTGCGCCCACCATCCGTCTTCCTGAAGACGGATCGGTTGCGGACGCCATCTACGCATGGCGACTTTTTGGGCCGCCTCGGCAAAAATCTCGAAAACAACCCCATGCACAGTAGCCGACGTCAGTCGGATCAATGGGTTGCGCCTTTTCCGAAATCGGATTTGACTTGTCGGGCAAAACAGGGGCAGGATGGCACGATCAGGCAGGGCTCACCGGGCGACCCGGTCGGTTCGTACCTGAACGGGTCACTCGCCATGGCAGACCTTGGCGGTTAGTTGCATCGGCCTGCATTCAACGCTCGCGGAACGCCCGGGCAACCTGGTCCAGGAGTGGCTTGGTGAAATACGACAAGACGCTGCGGTCGTAGGTCTTGGCAAAGACTTCCGCCGGCATGCCGGGCACAAGCTTGACAGTGCCGAGCCGTGCCAGCTCCTCGGGCATTATCGAGACACGTACCGTGTAATAATTCTGACCCGTACGTTGATCCGACGTCACGTCGGCGGAGATACGGCTGACCTTGCCCTCGATCTCCGGCGTCGTCCGCTGGTTGAATGCAGAGAATCGCAGGCTTGCCGATTGGCCGACATACAACTGGTCGATGTCGGCCGGAGAAACCTTGGCTTCCACCATCAACAGGTCGGCTTCCGGCACGATCAGCATGACGGGATCGGCCGGGCTGACCACGCCGCCGACCGTATGGACATTGAGTTGATGAACCACGCCATCTTGCGGAGCGCGTATGTCAACCCGTCTCAGCTGATCTTCGGCCGTCACCTTGCGCTCGATGAATTCGCCAATCTTGCCGTCAATCTCGCGCAACTCCTTCGCAACCTCGCTGCTGAGGTCTTGGTCGATCTGCAGGATCTGCAGCTCGATTTCGGTGACCTTGCCCTGAACCTGGGCAGTGGAGGCGATCGACTGCGCCAGTTCGCCCTTGAGACGCGCGGCTTCGCGTTCCAAGAGGGTAAGACGGTTTATCTGGACCAGATTCTTCTCCCAGAGGCCGCGCACCCCGATCAGCTCGCGCTGGATCAATTCGATCTCCTCCGCCTTGGCTTGCTGCAAAGCCGCATAGCCGCGGATTTCATCCTCGAGCTGCGCGATCCGCTGGCGAAGCTGGGCCTTCTGGCCGCGACGCGCGGTGGCGCGCAACTCGAACAGCTTGCGTTCGCTGCCGATCGCCGCAACGAATTCCGCAGAAGCGTTGTCGAGCAGTTCCTGCGGGATGACCAGATTGTCGGCGCCGTCTCGCTCGCTGGCAAGACGAGCCTTGCGGGCGCGCATCTCATCCAATCCCTTGGTGTAGATGGCGAGGCCGGCACGCAGGGCGGTTTCGTCGAGCCGCACCAATGTCTCACCGGCACGAACATGGTCGCCTTCGCGAACCATCAGCTCTCCGACGATACCGCCGGTGAGATGCTGGACTTTCTTGACATTGGAATCGACGACCACCGATCCAGCAGCGGTGACCGCTCCCGACAGCTCGGTCGTGGCGGCCCAGCCGCCGATCCCGCCGGTCAGACCCGCCGCCAGAACGACGCCGGCGAGCAGATGATGGCGCATGCTGCGATCTTCGCCATATGTCGCGGTGGTCATGTGGATGCGGCCGGTTGAGGAACGACAACCTTGAATGGTGCGCCAGGCGGCCCGGCTTCCCGCCTTGCCACCAGCGACTGCACTTCCTCCTTGGACCCGAACGCCTGCTGCCTGCCATGGGTCATCGTCATCACGAAGTCCACGGCAACCAGCGCGCTGGAGCGATGTGCGACGATGACGACAACGCCGCCTCGAGCCCGAACGGCGAGAATTGCGCGAGTCAGCGCCTCCTCACCCTCGATGTCCAGATTGGAATTGGGCTCGTCGAGCACGACCAGGAAAGGATTTCCATACAGCGCACGCGCGAGCGCCACGCGCTGTCTTTGCCCAGCCGACAATAGCGCGCCCTGCTCGCCAATCTGGGTGTTGTACCCATCGGGCAGGCTGACGACGAGCTGGTGGACGCCGGCGGCTTCGGCAGCGGCAAGGATCTGCTCCATCGAAGCATCAGGTGCAAACCGTGCAATGTTCTCGGCGATGGTCCCCTCGAACAATTCGACGTCCTGAGGCAGGTATCCGATGTGATTTCCAAGTGCGTCAGGCGACCATTGCTCGAGCGATGCACCGTCGAGCCGGATAACACCGCGTGATGGCCGCCATGCGCCGACAAGGGCGCGCACCAGCGAGGATTTTCCCGAGCCACTGGCGCCGACAATGCCAAGCCCGCTGCCTGCCTTCAGGTGAAAGCTGATATCAGCAACCAGGATCTTTTCCGATCCAGGGGCGGCGACGGACAACTTGTCCACGACGAGGAATCGCGTCGGAGGCCGCAGAGGCAGTTTATCGGCGGACACCGGCAACGCCGACATGAGCCCGGTGAGGCGCTGCCAGCTTTGGGCCGCGGCGATGAAATTCTTCCAGTTGCCGATCGTGACATCCACGGGAGCAAGTGCGCGACCCGTCAGGATGGAACTGGCAATGATGATCCCCCCGGATGCCTCCTGTCGAATGACGAGGTAGGCCCCAACCCCCAGCACGGCCGATTGCAGCATCATGCGCAGCATCCGTCCCGTCACCCCGAAGCCTCCCGAGATGTCGTTGGCGATCCTTTGCTGCCTGCGATGAGCATCGCCCAGCTTGCGCCATCGCTCCAGAAACCTGGAGGACATCGACATGGCAATCAGGACTTCCGCATTGCGACGACTGGCTTCCGCAAGGCGGTTGCGTGCAGCGGCATAGCTCGACGCCTTCCGGACGGATTGCCGCGACAGCCGATCGGTGACCAGCGTCAACATCACCAGCATGAGCGCGCCGCCGAGGGCTGTCGCGCCAATCAGCGGATGGAAAGCAAAGCAGATGACGAGGTAGAATGGCAACCAGGGCAGATCGAACAGGGCAGGAAGACCAGAGCCCGACATCACCGATCGCACCGTGTCGACGTCGCGAACCGGCTGCAGTCCGTCTCCGCCACCGCGTGTGCGAAGCGGAAGGCGAACCACCAGATCGTAGATGCGGTCACTGATCCGCCAGTCGATCTGGTTCCCGATGCGAACCAGCATTCGACCGCGAACCACTTCCAATGTGCCCTGAAAGACGAACAGCAAGGCCGCGATGATCGTCAGGCCGGCCAGCGTAGATACGCTGCGGCCAGGCAGCACGCGATCATAGACCTCAAGCATGTAGAGGGAGCCGGTCAGGCTGAGGATATTGATCAACCCGCTGAAGGCTGCGATGCCCACCAGGGCCGTGCGGCACGATCGAAGTGCGGCGCGCAGCTCCGATCCTGAATCCGTGGAAACGCCTGCTTGCGTAGCCAACATCACACGCAATGACTCCGCAGCTTACGATGTGGTGATTGTCTCGAACTGATCGCCCCTTCACCGCAGAAAGCGATGAAACGGCTTCTAACTGTCGATGACTCATGACAGACGTTTGACGGCGACAGAGGTGCCGGACTTGGAGTCCGGCACCTCCACAGAGCAATAGCCTCGTCGGGCAACTGGCGTCAGACGAGATATTGGTGGATCAGTTGCAGCTGGCCGCCTTCGACGAGCTCCCCTCCCACATTGAGGTGAGACTGGGTGTCGATCAGGTAGACGTTTTCCCCGGCATTGCCGAGGATATGCGTGACGTCGATGACGCCTGATGCCTCTTCGTCCTGGGTCAGGAAGTTTGCACCTCCCGTAACGAAGCGGCTTGCGTCGTGCTGGGCAAGCTGTGTGAGCGCGTCGGTCGCAGGATCGTATTGCCACACCTTGCCGAGATGGGCGTTGTTGCCGACGTCCTCGCAAAGAATGACTTTGCCGTGGGAATCGACGGCGACGTTGTCAAGCATCTTCTGGCCTTCGCTGCCGTTGAGCAGCAGCTTGATGGTGCCGCCGAGCTCGGGGTGCGACGCGTCGGTGAAGTCCAGCGCCCACAGCTGGCTCGGCGCGTTGAACGCATTCGTCGTCACGAAGTAGAAGCGGTTGGGATTGAGGGTGTCCCATGCGCCGTCCTCCGGCCGCAGGAAGCTCGTCACACCCGCAGTTTCGCTGTCCGCGTCGATTTGCGCGCCGGTTTTGCCGCTGACGTCGCCGAGGTCAATCATGGTGAAGGCGGACTTCTCGTCGGCACCCAGCGGGCTGGTGCTGCTCGGCGCATTGTTCGCGTAACCCTCGAAGTCGGTCACGTGAACCCCGAGCAGATGGCCGCCAGTCAGCCCGGCCTTCTCGATGGCATTTCCGGTCGACTGTTTGGTGCCGGAATAGAAGTAGACTTGGCCGTTCTGGCCGTCATCCATCATGCCGACGACGGTCTTGTCTCCCGTGTGCGCATTGGCGACCACGTTCTCGTAGGCCATGTTGCCGAGCCAGGCCAGCTCGTAGCTGTTCCCGTCCTGAGGGCCGCCGACAATGTGCGCAAAGGCTCGTCCCTCGACGCCACCCTCCTCGCCATTGAGATACAGCCTGCCGTCGAAGCCGAGCCCCGTCTGCGCGTTGTAGAACGCGCCCGAATCGGCAAGATCGGCGGAACAGAACCGGTTGAACGATACGGGGCTGTTGCCGGTGCTGTGGTCGACATAGTTGCCGCCCTCGTACATCCAGACGTCATGGATGAGGTCCTTGCCCGACAGGACCTGCAGCGTCGTCTTGTCAATGACCCATTCCGACACGAACGCGCCGGTGCCGTCATGAGCGCGGGCAATGCCCGCCGCCGAGGGAAGTTCATGGTTCATCAGCACGGTGAAGGTGCCATCGCCATTGTCGAACGCGCCGAGGCCGTCCGGAATGCCGGCCATCTTGTAGCCGTTGACGCTGTCGCCGGTCGTCAGCAACGACTCGGTATAAACGTGGGAATCGCTGCTGAGCAGGTAGGGTGTCTGTGAGCTCGACGCGCCCTTCACCTCGTCGGAAACAATGAACTGCTCGGCGTGAAGATCAGAAATGCGGGCATGCTCGATGATGAGCGCGTCGCCATTGCCGAGATCGATCTGAACTTTGTGGCCGATCTGGCGCGCGGGATTGATCAGCGCCTGAAAGGACGGAATGTTGAAGTCGCGGACGTCGATGCGATCGCCGGAATCGAGATGCTGGATCGTGTCCACACCCATGCCCTCCCGAAGCAGGAACTTGTCGTTGCCCTGATCTCCGTCCAGTTGGTCTCGGCCTGCGCCGCCAAGGAGCAGATCCCGGCCGCGGCCGCCATGCAGGTCGTCATTGCCGTCGCCGCCGATCAGGACGTCATTGCCGCTTTCGCCGAACAGCACATCGTTTCCCTTGCCGCCGTCGATCCAATCATCGCCGCGACCGCCGAAGACGGTGTCATTGCCGAGGCCGGCATTGATGGTATCATTGCCGCGGAAGCCAAGGATGATGTCGCCAAGGTCCGACCCCGGAATGATGTCGTCTCCGTTGGTTCCGAACTTGATTTTCTTGAACGGACCGATGTGGCGATCGCCGTGGTGATGGTGTGACATGCTTTGCTTCCTGGCTTTTGGCTTGGTACTGGCACGAACGCTCCGTTAACCAACGGCTGTGACGTTGACGCGACATCGAGATGACGAGGACGCGTTCGATTCGAATTGTGCCATTCCGCTCTAATGAGCCATCAGGACAGGCAGATCCGCATGCTCCATGATATAGCTGGTCGCCCCGCCGAAGATCATTTGCCGCAGCCGGGTGCGGGTGAAGGCTCCCTTGATCAAGAGATCGCAGCCTTCAGCTCTCGCTGCATCGAGGACCGCCTCTCCGGTCTCGCGGTTCTCCAGTTCAACCCTTCTCACCTGGGCTGCAATGTCATTGTACCGCAGTTGCTGAACGATCTGATCGGCAGACGGTCCTGCTACCCCCTGGCCGCCAATGACGGTTAGCACCGATACCCTTTCGGCCGCACGAAGCAGCGGCATGGCAAATGCGTTTGCCCGAGCCTGCTCGGTACTACCATTCCAGTGGATCATGATGTTCGTCGCGATGCTTCTTGGTGCATTGGATGGCGTCAGGAGCACGGGCCTGCCGCTCTCAAACAGCGCGGATTCAATCGCGCGACGGTGAGGGCCCGCAGCATCGACGTCGGACCGTGCCATCACGATCAGATCGAAAGCGCGCCCATAAGTTCCGACAAAGTCTTCGCCCTCAGGCGCGGTCTCCAGCCAGCCGAAGCATGGTCCACGCGATCCCGCAATGGCTCGAGGAATATCGTGCTTCAACATGAATGCTTCGAAAAAGTTGCGCATGTCGTTCAATTCGGCTTCGGTCTTGACTTGATACGAATCCAAAAGGATGCCGGTCGCCAATTCCGCGGCTACATATTGAGGGATGCCGAACCGGAGCGGAAAGCCCTCGATATAGGCGCCGGAACGTTGCGCGAGACCTACGACGACATCGAGCGTGGATGTCATCATCGGAATGTTTCGAAGCGGGACCAAGAGCGTCTTCATTTTGACCCCCCGGTGTTTGCGGTGAACATTGACGCAGGATGCCTAGTTTCGCTTGGGACGGCGTGCCACGCGTGCCGACGATACAAACTCCGCGAGAAAACGACCGGCGCGCAGATCACGTCGGAACTGCCGGCGGAATGGTGCCTCGACACCGGGTTCATCGTCGACGACATTATTTGACCGCTCAACTGCTGCCTCCGGTCTGCAATGGTGCCGCCAGCGTACGTGGCAGCGTAATGATGAATTCCGTATGATCGCCAGGCTCGGTATCGACCTCGATGCTGCCGCCGTGTTGCTTCACAATGACGTCGTGGCAGATTGAAAGGCCAAGCCCGGTACCTTCACCTGCGGGCTTGGTGGTGAAGAATGGATTGAATATTTTCTCCCTCACGTCGGCCGGGATGCCCGTGCCATTATCGCGAATGCGGATTTCGACGGCGCCGCCGAGGTTTGTGGTCGTCGCGCGCAGCCTTGGCTCGAAGCCGTCGCCGGCGGCGTCCTTCTGCCTGCTAGCCGCGTAGAAGCCATTTGAAATGAGGTTGAGGAACACCCGCGTGATTTCCTGCGGATACAGCTCGATCGCCCCCGCACCGGGATCGAGATTCCTTTCGAGCTTGATGTTGAAACCCGCCTTTTCAGCGCGCGCGCCGTGATAGGCAAGGTTGAGACTTTCCTCAACGATGGCGTTGATGTCGGCCGAGCGGCGCTCGCCAGAACCCTCGCGCGAGTGCAGAAGCATATTCTTGACGATGGAATCGGCGCGCTTTCCGTGCTGCACGATTCTCTCCAGATTGCCTTGTAGCATGCGTATCAGCGCGTCGATGTCCTGCCTTGCTGCCTCGCCGAGAGCGGCCGAGCGCAGCCCGTCGCCGAGTTCGTCAATCAGCTCGGAGGAAAGCGCAGCGAAATTGTTGACGAAATTGAGCGGGTTCTTGATCTCATGTGCAATGCCGGCGGTGAGTTGCCCGAGCGAGGCAAGCTTCTCGGTCTGGATCAACCGATCCTGCGCGTTTCGCAATTCCTCGAGCGATCGCGACAACTCCATAGTGCGCTCGCGCAGTTCATTCAGCAGGCGTGCATTCTCGATCGCGATCACACCCTGGTGCGCGAAATTGGACACGAGCTCGATCTGCTTGTCCGTGAAGGGCTTAACTTCCTGGCGGAAGATCGTGATGGTGCCGATCAGTTCGTCTTCCTTGAGCATGGGCACGATGACGAGGGTCCTTGCGCCAGCAAGGTCGGCAAGCGCGCGAACGTCGGGGTTGCCTTCGATATAGGGCGGCTGCGTCCTGATATCTTCGATATGAACCGTCTGGTGAGTCTTCTCGACGGTGCAGAGCCCGCTCGCGGGATGCGGGCGAATGCTCTGGTGCAGCCGGGTCTCAACATAAGCTGGCGGCGCGTTGTGCAATGCGACCGTACGAAAGCCGCCTTCCTCGTAGAGATTCATGGTGGCGAAGCCGGCGCCGCAGATCCGTGTCGCATTCTCCAGCATCTTGTGGAAGACCGGAGTCAACGAGCCTGATGAAGCGCTTATGATTTCCAGCACCTCCGAGGTTGCGGTCTGCCGCTCCAGCGATTCGTTCAACTGCTCGAACAGGCGCGCATTGCCGATGGCGATAACAGCCTGATCTGCAAAAGTCTGGAGCAGGTTGATCTGCTTCTCGCCGAATGGACGAACCTCCGTGCGACGTAGCACGATCGCTCCCATGGCCTCGCCTTCGCGCAACAGCGGCACACTCAAAACGGTCCGAACGTTGGAGCGAAGCGCATATTCGCGTCCTGTCGGGAATTCCTCCCCTTCGGGCCCAAGCAGATCATGCACGTGAACGGTGCGGCGGTCGATAATGGCCCGGCCGCTGGGCGATTGCGCACTGATCGATCGTCGGCTCCACACGACGGGAACTCGACCATGGTGCGCCTGGACGAGGATATCGTCGCCGTCCCTCAGAACGACGAGCGCATCGTATGCCTCGCAAAGCCCGCATGCGCTTTCCACGATCGCTTTGAGCGCCGGACCGACTTCAGTCGGCGAGGAAGCGATAACCCTCAGGATATTGGCGCTGCCGGTCTGGTACGTCAGCGCCTCGGATAGATCCCGCGTCCTGCTTTGCAATTGTTCGAAGAGCCGTACATTCTCGATGGCGATCACGGCCTGGTCGGCAAACGTGGCGACCAACTCGATCTGCTTTTCCGTGAAGGGCTGCACGCGCTTGCGGGCGATCACGATCGCGCCGATCGGCTCATTCTCGCGCAGGAGGGGAACGCCGAGTGCCGTGCGCTGGCCAGCCATGGTGATGGACTCGTGCAGGCGGTATTCGGGATCTGCAGCGACGTCGAGGATTTGCACGGGACGACGCTCGAGTACGGTCCGACCTGTGACCGTGCTCCTGCCGGGGGCAACCGGGTGAGCCTGCAGAAACGCGATGTATTCCTCGGAAAACCCTACCGCTGCTCCGGCCTGATATTCATCGCCTTCGCGGCGCATGATGAATGCCATCTCCGCTTCGCACAGCCTTGCCGCCGAATCGACCAGCGTGTTGAGTACGGCTTGCAGATCGAAGGTCGAGCGGCTGATCACCTTCAGCACATCGGCAGTCGCGGTTTGCTGCTGGAGCGATTCGGCGAGATCGCGCGTCTTCGCTTGGACCTCATCGAACAGCCGGACGTTCTCTATGGCGATGACGGCCTGGTCGGCGAAGGTCTGCAGAAGTTGCACATGATGCGGAGCGAAGGTACCCGGCTCGGCTCGCGTTACGCTGATGATGCCGATCACCTCGCCGCCGGTCGCGAGCGGAACGAACAACATGCTGCGAAAGCCGCGGGCGCGGGCGATGAACTTGATGTCGTTTGTCAGCGCTTCGGTATCGGGGGTCGGCACCACCTTACCGGTCTGCGTCCTTGCAAAACTCTCGAAATCGGCAATCGGCCGCGGAAACATCTTCTTCAATGCTTCATCGGCGGCGGAATTCGTCGGCGTGAACGCCGCCAAGTGGGCGGAGCCGTCGATGAAGCGGAATACGGTCGTCGAAAAGCCGCCGAGCAAGGCATTGGCGCGCCTCGCGATTGCATCGAATACCGGTTTCACCTCGGATGGCGAGCCGGCAATGATCTTGAGAATGTCCGCGGTGGCGGCCTCGCGATCTTGTGCGGCGCGCAATTCGGCGAGGAGCCGCGCGTTCTCCTGCTGCAAATCCGCCACAACGTCCTGAGGAAGCGCGGCCATGGTGAAAATCCACGTCGCCGGCCGGTTCGCAGCCGACGTCAAAATCCAATCAAGAAAGCATCCGGAATTATTCCACCATCAGGTGCTTCCGACCAGACCTATCGTGAGTTGATTTTCACTCGATTACGCGTCAGTTCGCCTCCGCAATGTGGTGAAGAGGCGAGTTCCGCAAATTGCCGCTGCGGGCCGACTTGTTTTGTGCCGGAGCGGAGCGCGGCGTGATCGTCGGCCTGCTCGCTGCCGCGGTGGCCGTGAACGACGAGCAGTATCGGAAATGACGCGCGGGCGCGATACACTGCGCATAAGAGGTCAGGAGGAGCAGCGCATGGCGACCATATTCATCACGGGCAGCACCGACGGCCTCGGCCGGGCGGCGGCGCAATCACTCCTCGATCAAGGTCACCGCGTGGTGCTGCACGCGCGTTCGGCGGATCGTGCCGTAGCGCTCGGCCAACTCACGTCGCGTGCCGCGGGGGTGGCGGTCGGCGATCTCAGAAGTGCGGCAGAGACGAGGAGCATCGCGGATCAGGTCAACGCGATCGGGCGCATGGATGCGGTCATCCACAATGCCGGCGTCTACACGCGGCCGAGCCGTGGCGCGACGCCGGAAGGCCATGCCGAGACCTTCGCCATCAACACGCTTGCGCCGTACATGCTGACGGCCTTGATCGAGCGGCCGGCCCGATTGGTCTATCTCAGCAGCGGACTGCACCGGGACGGAGAGGGTTCGCTCGGCGATCTCGACTGGAGGAAGCGGACTTGGGATGCGGCCAAGGCCTACGCCGAGAGCAAGCTGCACGTCGTCGCACTGGCCTTCGCGCTGGCACGACGCTGGCCCAAGGTCCTGAGCAACGCCGTCGATCCCGGATGGGTCCGCACGAAGATGGGCGGCGCGGGCGCTCCGGTCGATATCGACACCGGACAACGAACCCAGACCTGGCTCGCGGTGAGCGAGGATTCCGCTGCCTTGGTCAGCGGACGCTACTGGCATCATCTCGCGCAGCAGCAGCCGGCCAGCGAGGCGGCCGATCGGAAATTTCAGGGCCAGCTCATCGGCCAATTGAGCGAGCTGACGGGCGTCGAGCTGCCGGAGGTGTAACGCAGGATGTGATGAACACGAAACGCTGCAATGACGGAGGTGCGCTCCCTCTTCCGCAGGACTATCGCAAATGAGAGCTTTTCCGTGCGGCCATCCCTCGAGACGCCCGCTTGAGGCGGGCTCCAACGAGATTGCTCCCGTCGATAGCGCCTTTTGCCGCGCGATCGTCGCCTGGCCCTGCGCGTCCCTACCCGATCGACAGGATCTCGATCTCCTGCGCGCCTGAGCCCACGACGTCTCCGACCGCCTTTGACATCAGCGACCTCGCAACCGGCGAGACGAACGAGATCGAGCCGGCCTTGGGATCAGCCTCGTCCTCACCGACGATACGGTAGGTCTGCACGCGGCCATCGGGGCGGCTGAAGGTCACGGTGCTGCCGAAGGCGACGATTTCGGTCGAGGTCGGATCGGGCATGACCTGAGCGGTGCGTAAGCGTTCGGTGAGATAGCGGACGTCGCGCAGCGGCACCGCCGACTGCCGGCGCTTCTCGTTGACGTCCTCGATGGCTTGCGCGGCTTCATAGGCCTGGCGCGCTTCGGCAAGCTGCGTCTGCAACGCCTTGAAGCCTGCCTCCGTGACGAGGTTCGGATGCGGTGAGATCGGGCGATCCGGCAACAGCGTCTCGGACGCGGTTTCGGCGCTTTCTTCCTTGGTGAAGGCGACGCTCAATTGAATATCCTGTCGAGCTGGTTGGATGGCGACGCCGTGTGCCGCCGCTGCCCGAGACTATATCTCAAGTTCGACGAAACGGCGGAGCTTGAAGACGAGGTCCGGAATCGCCTGGCGGAACCGGGTTGCGTTCTGGAAACTGGTCGAGAACGGCGCGAAGGTGAGCATGGCGTTCCAATTCCGATAGCCGTAGACCGTGACCGAGACGCCAGAGCTCGGGAAATCTTCCAGCTTGCGCAGCTCGCCGAGCACGAGATCGGCGATCGCCTCCGCCGGCAGCAGGCGCTTGCCGTCCCGCGTGGTCGCGATCTGCACAGGCGGCTCGACCGGTTTCGTGGCAGCCGGCGCGGCATCGGGTGCGTTCTCGGCTTTGACCGCTGCCGGATCGGAGCTGGATGTCGGCCCCACTGCATCCGCCGGCACGATCGGCGGAACCTCGGCGGGCGGCGGCGGTGCAACACTGTCCGCGCGCTTGTTGCCTCCCAGGATGCTGCTGATCATGGCCACAAGGCCAGCATCCTTCACCTCGTCACTCATCATTCCCCCCGGCTTCGCCCTACTTTAGCACTGCTCTCGCAGACCGCCACCGCGGATGTGGGGCCAGAAGCCGCCCGGCCAAGACCGTCATCGCACCACCGTCGATCCCGCTACTGCTTATCGAACGGAATGTATCGCTGATACTGCTTGGGCACTGAACTGCGGTAGCGCGCAGGCACGGTGCCGGTGTCGATCGAATGATCGATCTCCTGCTGCCGGGTCATCCTCTTCTTCGCCCGCTTCTTCGATGCGCTCTTCTTGGCGTCGGTCGGCTGGCTGGTATCGGTGGTCGCGCCCGGCGTGGTCGACGCGGCTGGCGCAGGGCTTGTCGTCGCAGGCGCGGTGGTCCCGCCGGCGGCCGGAGTGGTCTGCGCCAGCACGAGCGACGATTGTGCAAGAAGCGCCAGCGCTGCGGTCGCACCGAGCAAATATGACCTTTGCATCAGAACCTCCAAATGACCTGACCCGAATGAGCAAAAGCGTAGGCCTCCGGGCATGGCGCGTGCAAGTCCGCAGACGGCAAATCCGTTCACGACAAGTCTGCCCACGATAGGTCGACAACCCGGTGGCGAACTGTGGCCGAGATCACATTGCTCGGCGCGGCTCGCATCATCATGCATGCGTGTTGAACGCGGCGGCCGCTGCGGACACCAAGACGAGCACGACAAAGTGTCGGACACGTCCCGGAACACGTAGAATGAGCTGGTGTTCCTCATCCCCCGTTCTCGAAGGAGTCTGAAATGCGTCGCACCATCCTCACCCTGGCATCGCTCGCAGCGCTGATCACCGTCGCATCGCCGGCGGCCCAGGCGCATCCTGCAAACGATCGATATTGCCTGCAGGGCCGCATGTGGGGCTATCCCGGCAACTGCCAGTTCGCGACCTATCAGCAGTGCCAGGCCTCCGCCTCCGGCACGTCGGCCTATTGCGGCATCAATCCGCGCTACGCGTTCGCGCCGCAGCGCTATTACTGACGTGACTGCGGCGTGCGCGCTGTCGCGCGCGCCGCCACAATCTTCCGGTGAAGACGATCGACCGAAAGCCCGGCGAGTCGTCACCGCATGAAGCTGCTTGCGCGCGGCGATGACGAGAATGTTATCCGTCATCGGTCCGGGAAGAATTTGCAAAGCGCCGCCGCAGCTTGCTCGCACCTCTCCGCTTCGGAACAGCATCGACATCGCGCACAGTGTGAAGCGACGGCTTGTCGCACGCCGGAATCCCTGATCTAGCTTCGCCTGTATATTCTATTGCTAACAACTTTAGCTTTATTCGCTCCGTCGTGACTTTTCAGAGGAGGTGTTTTCAATGAGCAGCCGCCACGCAATTGTTCCGCGCGGATTGAACGCAACCCGTTCGCCGCTTTCGCAAGGCCGCTTCGGCCGCATGTTCCGCAAGCTCACCCCGGCGACGTTCGGCGTGAACGACGCCGACAATGTCGCGAACCTTTCGGCGCTCGCCGACAAGATGGTCGGCAAGTTCGACGCGCCCAAGGATGGACCGGACGCGGAGGAGAGCGGCATCCCCGCGCTCTACACCTATTTCGGCCAGTTCGTCGATCACGACATCACCTTCGATCCGGTCAGCTCGCTGACGAGGCAGCAGGATCCCGACGGGCTCGTCGACTTCCGCACGCCGTCCTTCGATCTGGACAACGTCTACGGCCGCGGGCCGAACGACCAGCCCTACATGTATGACGGCAACAAGTTCCGCCTCGGCGAGACGCTGAGCGGCGCGGGCGTGCCTGACGCCAACGACCTGCCGCGCTTCAAGGGCCGCGCGCTGATCGGCGATCCCCGCAACGACGAGAACAGCATCGTCTCGCAGTTCCAGGCCCTGATGCTGCGCTTTCACAACCGCATGGTCGACGACAATGACAGCCTGTCGTTCGAGGACGTGCAGCAGCGCGTCCGCTTCCATTATCAATACGTCGTGCTGAACGACTTCTTGCCGCGCATCGTTCACGCCAGCGTGCTGGACGAATTGAAGACCGCGGGGCGCTACGACCGCAGCAAGCTCGCCCACTACCACTGGAAGACCTATCCGTTCATGCCGGTCGAGTTCTCGGTCGCGGCCTACAGGCTCGGGCACTCCATGATCCGACCCGGCTACCGGCTGAACGATGCGGACAACATGCTGTTGCAGATCTTCCCCGATCCGAACAACCCCGACCAAAACGCGCTGACGGGGTTCCGCGCCATGGGCCCGGGGCGCGCCATCGACTGGGGCCGCTTCATCGATCTCGACACGCGCGCTTACGGCGTCGAGGACGACGACACCAATCCCGAGAACAAGCGACGGCTGCAGTTCGCCTATCGCATCGACGCATCGCTGGTGGACCCGCTGCGCAAGCTGCCGCCGGAGGTCGCATCCAATCCGGCGTCGCTGGCGCTGCGCAATCTCGAGCGCGGCTGGCGGCTCGGCCTGCCCTCGGGGCAAGCCGTCGCCAGGGCGATGAACGTGACGCCGCTGGCCGACGACCAGATCGTCATCGGCAGGGCCGTCGACGAGCCCGGCCCCGACGATCCGCAAACCAAGATCGCAAGCATTGCGAACGGCGTGTTTGCCGGCAATTGCCCGCTCTGGACCTACATCCTGGCCGAGGCGCGGCAGTTCCAGACCACCGTGGCCATTCCCGCCACCGGCGCGCCGGCGGCCGGAATCAACACACCGCAGCTCGGCCCCGTCGGCGGTCGCATCGTGGCCGAGGTCTTCCTCGGCATGCTGTTCGGCGACAACTCCTCCGTGCTGTCACTCGACCCGCAATGGACGCCGGTGACGGGCCCCGGCTTCGCGTTGAAGGACCTCGTCGCCTACGCGCTCGGCCAGGGCGATCCGTTGCACTGAGCGCGGGGTGCACAATGAAAGGCCGCTCGCATCACGCGGGCGTCCTTTCGGCTAAAACTCATTGAAACGAGATTCGGCGAGCCGTCCCTGGTTCACCTCTCCCCGACGGGGAGAGGTGAAACCGAGACCCGTGCGCGTATCGATTCAACCAAAACTCAGCGTCTAAAGCGCGATGAGATTTGGATGAATCGTCATCGCGCTTTAGCTTGTTGTTTACGCATGATCTTTCCGGAAAAACCGCTTCGCACTTTTCCGGATCATGCTTTAATGCGCAGCCCCAAGACCACTCTCCGCAACCCGCGCTGCGAACCAGAGTGACAGCGGCTGATCGACAATGCCACTCACATAGACCTCCGACATGGTCACATGGTGCCTGTCCAGCACCAGGAGAACACCCATCCAGTAGGGAAACCAGACATGCACATCGGTCAGCGCCCGCAGCTTGTGCTGATCGTGATCGAGCGGCGTGTGATTGCTCGCCTTGCGGATCTCAAGCGCGAGCAGGTTGTTCGGGATCTCGCGCTGATGCACGACGACATCGGGATAGATCGACTTGCCGAGATGATCGTCGGTCGAGATGATGGTACCGTGCGGCAGGTGCAGCGTGCGCTCGCCGAGCCGGTCGTAGTTGCAGTCGACTGACCAGCCCGGAAACTGCTTTTCCAGATGCACGGCGAAGCGGTGCGTCACTGCACGCTCGCCGGCGTCCTTCTCGAACAGGAAACCCTCGTAGGCGTAGACGTCCCTGAGCGCCGCGATCACCTTGTTCAGCTCGGTCTGCATCGTGCCTCCGGGCTCACGGCGCTCTGTCTGTTGGCGCCCTACATCTGGACTTCGATCAGCCGCGGGCCGGGCTCGGCGACGGCCTCAGCCAACGCCTTGTTGAACTCGTCGGCATTGGTGACGGCTCGGCCGGGCACGCCCATACCTTTGGCCAGCGCCACGAAATCCAGCGTCGGACGATCCAGGCGCAGCATGTCGTTGGCGCGCTGGCCGGGCTCGCCGGCGCCGACATTGTCGAACTCGCCGCGCAGGATCTGGTAGATGCGGTTGGCGAACACGATGGTGACGATGTCGAGGTTCTCGCGCGCCTGCGTCCACAGCGACTGGATCGTGTACATCGCGCTGCCGTCGCCGACCATCGTGATCACCTTGCGGTCCGGGCAGGCGATCGCCGCGCCGATCGACAGCGGTGTCGAGAAGCCGATCGACCCGCCCATGTTCTGGAGCCAGTCGTGCGGGGCGGCCGCCGCCGTCGGCGGGAAGAAGCCGCGGCCGGTGGTCAGGGATTCGTCGACCATGATCGCATTCTCGGGGATCGCACAGGCAACGGCCTGCGCGATCGAGGCGAAGGTGAGCGCGCCGGTCGGCTTGACCAGCTCCTGCAAAGCCTGCGGCTTGACGTCCTTGGCGCTGGCCTTGACAGCGCCGGCAAGCGCTTCCAGCGCCGCGACCGAGTTCTCGCCCCAGGAGGTCATGCGGTGCACTTCGCAGCCCTGGGGCTTGAGCATGCTCGGCTTGTTCGGATAGGCGAAGAACGCCACGGGATCATCGGACTCGACCAGCACGATGCGACGGAACCTGGCCAGCATCGGCAGCGCCTGGTCGATGACATAATGGATGCGGTCGATCGAGAAACGGCCGCGGCCGCGCGCCATCTTCGGACGGAAGGTCGGGCCCATCACGGTGCAACCGGTCTTGCCGGCGATGCGCTCGGCCAGCGCCAGACCCTGCTCGCTCAAGGCGCTGCCGGTCATCAGGAGCAGTGTGCCTTCGCCGTCGCCATGCAGGATTCTTGCGGCTAGGTCGACCGCCTGCGGCGAGTAGCTCGCGCGCTGCCGCTCGGCCGGAACCTCGGCGATGCCGTCGGCCTCGTTCCAGGCAGTGTCCGCGGGCAGGATCAGGGTCGCGATCTGCGGCGGCGCGCTTTTGGCGGCGGCAATGGCCGCGGCGCCGTCGGCGGCGACCGATTTGGCATCCGGCGAGGTGCGGACCCAGGATGACATCGGCCGGGCCAGGCCCTCGATGTCCGAGGTCAGCGGCGCGTTGTAGCCGATGTGGTAGACGGCGTGCTGGCCGACGATATTGACGATGCCGGAATTCGCCTTCTTGGCATTGTGCAGATTGGCAAGACCGTTGGCGAGGCCGGGGCCGAGATGCAACAGGGTCGAGGCCGGCGTGCCCTTCATGCGGAAATAGCCGTCGGCGGCACCGGTCACCACGCCTTCGAACAGGCCGAGCACGCAGCGCATGCCGGGCACGCGGTCGAGCGCCGCGACAAAATGCATCTCGGAGGTGCCGGGGTTGGTGAAGCAGACGTCGACCCCACCCTTGACCATCGTCCGCACCAGGCTTTCCGCACCGTTCATTCTTTCTGCTCCCGTAACCGGCGATTTCGAGTGATCCATCCGACCAATCATTGTTCGCAGGCCTCGTCAAAGCAATAGCGGCCATCGCGCCCCTGCCCCGCGCGAGGATGAGCTGGTTTGGCTAACGCTTTCCGGCAAATTGGCGCGATTGCCGATTTGGTAACGCCATTCGTTAAGCATGGCGCCCCTCACGGGGCCGTGGCTTGCGAAACCCTCGCGAATATGGCCTCTGGCCTTTGTTGAAGAGATTTTTTTCGGGGGAAACATGATCCGGTTTTTTGCCGCGCCGATCGCCGCCATTGCACTCTTGACCGCCGCGACCGGCGGCGTGCTCGCCGAGGAGTTCGACTCCCGGGACATCATGGGCGGCGGCCCGAACTTCTTCCGCGGCGGCGCGAGCCCGATCCCCCGCTCCACCGTCATCTATAACGGCAACTATGCGCCCGGCACGATCGTGGTGAACACCGCCGAACGCCGGCTGTATCTGGTGCTCCAGAACGGCCAGGCGCTGCGCTACGGCATCGGCGTCGGCCGCGACGGCTTCCGCTGGGGCGGGGTACACAAGATCACCGCCAAGAAGGAATGGCCGGACTGGACGCCGCCGTCGCAAATGCTGGCCCGCCGGCCCGACTTGCCGCGCCACATGAAGGGGGGCATCGAGAATCCGCTCGGCGCCCGCGCCATGTATCTCGGCTCGACGCTCTATCGCATCCACGGCTCCAACGAGCCGGAGACGATCGGCCAGGCCGTGTCCTCGGGCTGCTTCCGCATGACCAATGACGACGTCACCGACCTCTATAGCCGCGTCTCGGTCGGCACCACCGTGGTGGTGCTGAATAACTAACCGGGCAGCCAGTCCGCAGGGGGGCAAAGCCGGCGGATCGCGCGAACGCGGATCCGCCGGTGTGCCCACCACTCTGGCGGCCGCGATTGCGGGCGCGTGTATTTGCGGTCTTGTGTGCGCGTCGCGAATACGGCAGCGTTGCACAACGATGAGCGCATTGGACCCGCCCTCGCCCGGCCTTCGCGTCGCCCTGCTGGCGCTCGCAACGTTCACCTGCGTGCTTGACACCGCTACCATGGCCGCGGGCGAACTGCCCGCGATCGCTTCACGCCAGCGCGCCGAGAAGAAGAGCTTCACCGACAACGAGATCGTCGAGGGTTTTTTCAAGACCGCGTTCGGCGCCGAATACCACCTGGCCGGCCGCGTCGACCGCATCCGCAAGTTCGACGGTCCGGTGCGCGTCTACGCCGAGAGCGACCGCGCCGACCGCAAGGCTCAGCTCGCAAAAGTCGTGGCCGATATCGGCAAGCGCGTGCAGCATCTCGACATCGCGATGATCGACACCAATGAAGCGGCGAATGTACGGGTGAAGCTGGTGCGCGACCGTGATCTGTTCCGCACCATCTCGAGCTTCTACGGCGTGGAGAAGGCGCGCGAGATCCGCTCCTCGCTCGATCCGCAATGCCTGTCCGGATTCCGCAAGAACGACAATTTCGAGATCGAGCATTCCGACGTCATTCTCACCGTCGACAACGGCGATTTCGTCTTCCTCGACTGCGCCTATGAGGAGCTCCTGCAATCGCTCGGGCCCATCAACGACACCGCGAGCGTGCCCTGGACCATGTTCAACGACAACGTCTCGATGGGCTATTTCGACGTCTACGACCAGTACCTCCTCAACCTGCTGTACGATCCCCGCATCAAGGCCGGCATGACCGTGGCGGAGGTCAAGGCCGTGCTGCCCGCCGTGCTCACCGACGTGCGCGCGTGGGTGAAGCAGGTGAATGATCTGAAGGAGTGAGGCGCTCTTCCCTCTCCCCTTCTTGTGCCTTCTTGTGGGAGAGGGTGGCTCGCCGCGTAGCGGCGAGACGGGTGAGGGGTTGTCTCCGCAGACTCACTCTCAACTGAATTCGCGGATGGAACCCCTCATCCGGCGCTTCGCGCCACCTTCTCCCAGAAGGGGAGAAGGAAAAGCAGCACCTCTCCGCCCTATTGCACGAGATCCGCGACGGTGGTCGCGGCCTTCAGCCCGGTGCCGGTGAGGACTGCCACTGTGGTCTCGTTCGCCTTGATCAATCCGGCCGCGGACAGTTTTTCCAGCGCCGCGGCCGCGCTCGCGCTGGTCGGCTCGGCGAACAACCCCTGCCGCGCAAGACGGCGCAGGGCGGCGACGATCTCATCCTCGGCGAGCGCGACCGTGCCGCCGCCGCTTTCGCGCAAAGCGGCGATGATCTCGCGCAGGCGCAGGGGGTTCTTGATCGCGGTGCCTTCGGCGATGGTTTTACTGACCTCGCGCGCGACAGGCGTGTCGACGCCGGCCTGAAAACTCGCATCGATCGGCGAGCAGTTGAGCGGCTGCGCCGCGAACAGGCGCGGCAGCTTCGATATCTGCCCGGCTTTCAGGAGCTCGCGGAAGCCGAAGGCGCAGCCGAGCAGGCTGCTGCCGGCGCCGACGGGGACGATGACGTTGTCGGGGGCGCGGAAGCCGAGATCTTCCCAGATCTCGTAGGCGAGCGACTTGGTGCCTTCGAGGAAGAACGGCTGCCAGTTGTGGCTGGCATAAAACGTCTGACTCGACTGGCGGATGGCCTCGGCTTCCGACTCCTCGCGCGGCCCTTCGACGAGTTGCACCGTCGCGCCGTAAGCGCGGACCTGCGCGATCTTGGCCGGCGACGTCGAGGCCGGCGCCAGGATCTTCACGCGCATGCCGCCGGCGGCGCCCAACCCCGCCATCGACGAGCCGCCATTGCCGGATGAATCTTCCAGAATGGCTGAGATGCCGATCTGGCGTAGGAAGGAGAGCATCACGGCAGAGCCGCGGTCCTTGAAGCTGCCGGTCGGGTTGAACCATTCGAGCTTGAAGAACGGGCGCAGCTCGCCCCAGCCCTGCTGGACCAGCGGCGTGCAGCCTTCGCCGAGCGTGATCGGCTGATTGATCGCAACCGGCAGCGCCGCCCGGTAGCGCCAGAGTGAGCGCGTGCGACCTTCGATCTCCTCGCGCGAGATGCCGGTCCCCGGCGTCACCAGCAGCGGCGTGCGCTCGTCCGAGCACCAGCGCGGCTGGTCGAGCGGATAGAGCTGTCCGTTGCGGGGGTCGATATAGCTGGCGGTGGGCATTGGGGTCTCCAGGACAAGGACGAATGCGATTGGGCCAATGAGACCTTTAGTCCGGGATTCGACGCTGGCCGAGCGAAACGATGCATAGCCCCTTGAAAAGATGAAATATAGAAATATTTCAATCCTTTAAGGCGATCGCGCCGGCAGATCGGCGAGCCCGGCCAGCGCGGGCGCCTGGCGCTGAAGGCGGACTCTGCACGCCACGCCCATTGCTGACGGGAATTTGGTGGCAAGCGGCCCTGCCCGCCCGGCACGATTAACTTGTCTGTCGTCGCTGGCCGCTACAATATGTTGGATTGAGCTTGCGTCGCCGCCATGCTGCGCAAGCGAGCCAGGCCCGTCCGAGCGGCGGGCCGTTGGCTTTTTGGGAGCCTGGACATGAGCCGTGCAAACCGTACCGACCACATCCGCCTGACCTCCCATCCGGAGCCCGGCAGGAAGGCCGCCTTTCCGATCCATTGGGGTGCTGCGGACGCGCGCGTCCGTGGGCCAATCATAGGCACAGTGTCGCGCGCCGGGGATCGCAACGTGATCGGCAGCCATGGCGGGTCCTACGCGATGTACCGCGCGCTCGCCGTCTCCGCCGGCGCGCTCGATCCCATCAGGCGCCCTGACCTGACCAACACTTTTCCGGCCGCAATCATCGGGCCGTTCGAGCAATGGCGCGATCCCACCAAGATCGTTGCGCTCGATCCCTGGGGGCATCTCGTCGCCGAAAACTTCCACCAGGAGATCGCCGAAGGCGTCGACATTCGCCCCAGCATCGCGGTGACGCGGGCGCGGCTGGACCTGCCGGAGATCCGCGAGGCGCTGACCGCAAAACGGCTGCGCGCCGACGGCGAGGTGGTGCATGCCAATGGCAGCGTGTCGGTGGTGAAGATCGCGATCGATCCGGTCTGGTATCTGCCCGGCCTTGCGGCCCGCTTCGGCACCGGCGAGACCGAGTTGCGCCGCACGCTGTTCGAGCAGACTGCCGGCATGTTCCCCGAGCTCGTGACGCGTCCGGACTTGAAAGTGTTTTTGCCGCCGATCGGCGGCACCACCGTCTACCTGTTCGGCGATGTGACAAAATTGCCGGACCATCGCACCAAGATCACCTGCCGCGTGCATGACGAGTGCAACGGCTCCGACGTGTTCGGCTCCGACATCTGCACCTGCCGTCCCTACCTCATCCACGGCATCGAGGAATCCGCGCGCGGCGCGCAGGAGGGCGGGCTCGGGCTCGTCGTCTACAACCGCAAAGAGGGCCGCGCGCTCGGCGAGGTCACCAAATTCCTGGTCTACAACGCGCGCAAGCGCCAGGAGGACGGTGATGCCGCCGCGGCCTATTTTGAACGCACCGAATGCGTCGCCGGCGTGCAGGATGCGCGCTTCCAGCAATTGATGCCGGATACGATCCACTGGCTGGGCCTGAAGCGCATCGACCGCTTCCTGTCGATGAGCGACATGAAATACGACGCGCTGACCTCGCAAGGTATCGACATCGTCGAGCGCGTGCCGATCCCGCCGGAGCTGATTCCGGCCGACGCCTATGTCGAGATCGCCGCGAAGAAGGCCGCTGGCTACTACTCGACCGACATCGCGCCGGAGAAGGACATCGATGGCGTGGTCGGCCGTTCGCTGGAAAAATACTGATCGCGTGATGGCGGACGCTTTGGAATTGCAGGCACGCTCGCTACTCTCCGCAAACGCGGTGCGCGCGCGGGCGGGGCAGATGCTCGAGCTTGGCCTCGCCGGCGGACTCCAGCATTTCACGATCGACCTCGACCGCATGGATGGCGTCGCGGACGCCGTGCTCGCGGTGACGCGAACAGCCTATCCGACGCTGGACATTCCGTTCCATGCGCGCTGGCGGCACTTTGTGCTCGGCGGCGTCGATCGCTGGGCGCAGCTTGCCGGGGCCGCATCATGGCCCGATCGCGCCGCGCGGGCGCGCTCCGAGTTCGATCTTGCGATCGTCAGCGTGCTGCTCGATGCCGGCGCGGGTGCGGCGTGGCGCTATCGCGACGCGCTGACCGGCAAAAGCATCGGCCGCTCCGAGGGGCTCGCCATCGCAAGCCTCGACATGTTTGCAGACGGGCTCTTTTCGCGCGATGCGCGGACGCCGTTCAGGGTCGACGCGGAGGTGCTTGCGAAGCTGCCCCTCACCTCACTCACATCCGCTTTCCAAGTGACGGATGCCAATCCATTGCTCGGCCTGGAGGGGCGCACCGATCTGCTGCGTCGTCTGGGCAAGCTGGTCGCAGAGCGCGCGGACGTGTTCGGCCTGCACGACACGCCGCGGCCGGGCGGCCTGTTCGATCACATCGCGGCGCAAGCCGTCGGCGGTGCCGTCGCTGCGCCCGCCATTCTGTCGGCGGTGCTGAACCGACTCGGTCCGATCTGGCCGTCACGGCTCGAGGTCGCGGGCGTCCCGCTCGGCGATTGCTGGCGCCATCCGGCGGTCAAGGCGGACGACGGAACGATGGGTCTCGTGCCGCTGCACAAGCTGTCGCAATGGCTGAGCTATTCGCTGATCGAGCCGCTGCAGCGCGCCGGATTTGCCGTCACCGACATCGACGGACTGACCGGTCTTGCCGAATACCGCAATGGCGGCCTGTTCGTCGATCACGAGGTGCTACGCCTGCGCGATGCCGCGGATGCCGAGCGTGCGCATACGGTGGATTCATTGCTCGTCGTGGAATGGCGCGCGCTGACGGTTGCGCTGCTGGATCGTCTTGCCGAACTGGTTCGCGCCAAGCTCGGTCGCACCCCTGAAACCTTGCCACTCGCCAGTATTTTGGAAGGCGGCAGCTGGGCCGCGGGCCGCGCCATCGCATTTGCGCGCCGTCCCGATGGTTCGCCGCCGCTCAAGGTGATCAGCGACGGGACTGTGTTTTAAACCTTCTCCCCCGGTGGGAGAGGGTGGCTTCGCGAAAGCGAAGCCGGATGAGGGGTATGTCTCCGGGGGCACATCTCTCATTTGGAGTTCGCGGAAAGATACCCCTCATCCGGCGCTTTCGCGCCACCTCATCCCACAAGGGGAGAAGGAAGAAAGGCATCTCGATCATGGAAGGCGTCACGATCGTCGATCATCCGCTGGTGCAGCACAAGCTGACGCTGGTGCGCGACAAGTCCATCTCGACCAAGTCGTTTCGAGAGCTGATCAAGGAGATCGGCATGCTCTTGTGCTACGAAGTGACGCGCGACCTGCCGCTCGCCGACACCGTCATCGAGACGCCGCTGTCGACGATGCATTCGGCCAAGATCGCCGGCAAGAAGCTGGTGTTCGTGCCGATGCTGCGCGCCGGCACCACCTTCGTCGACGGCATGATGGACCTGGTGCCGACCGCGCGCGTCGCTCATATCGGACTCTATCGCGAGCCGCACAGCTTTGCCGCGGTGGAGTATTTCTTCAAATCGCCGTCGGATCTCGGCGAGCGTCTCGCCATCGTGGTGACGCCTGTCGTCGCCACGGCCAACACGGCTGTCGCCGCCATCGACCGGCTGAAGGAGCGCGGCGCCAGGGACATTCGCCTGGCCTGCCTGATCGCAGCGCCGGAAGGGCTGGAACGGCTGCGTGGATTGCATCCCGATGTGCCGATCTGGACAGCCGCGGTGGACGAAGGTCTCGACGAGAACGGCTTCATCCTTCCGGGCCTCGGCGACGCCGGCGACCGCGCCTACGGGACGCGATAGCTAAACTTTCCCGCTGCCGCAAATGCCCTTCAGCGCCCGCCACTCCTTGTCAGTCAGCAGCGGCGGGCCGCTGGCGGGCCGATCCTCTCTGCTCATGCGCTTGAGGCGGTCCTCGGTCATCGGGTGGCTGGCGAGGATCGTCGTGAGCGTGGAGCCGCCTTCCTTACCGGTGATGCGGAACATCAATTCGGCCGCGGGCTTCGGCGAGCGGCCGAGCGCATGCATGATCTCGATCGCAAACGTATCCGCGGCGGCCTCGGCCTCGCGCGAATAGGAGGCCTCAACCAGGCTGCGCGACGCGAAGATCACGGCCGACGAGCCGGTGACGTCGCCGAACAAGAGTCCGATCAGGAACGAGGTGCCGCCGTTGTAGATCAGGCCGCGCATGTTGTCGTGATGCTTGAGATGTCCGAGCTCGTGGGCGAGGATGCCGGCGAGCTCGTCAGGGCTCTCGGCCTTGTCGAGCAGGCCCTTCAGCACGAACACCTTGCCGCCCGGCAGCGCGAACGCGTTCGGCACCGCGGTCGGCAGCACGCCGGCCGTCATGGAATCGTCGTCGAGGCCGGCCGCATCGCGCAGGCGGTTGACGAGCCTGGTGAAGGCCGCCTTGCCCGCGGGATCTTCGCACACACCGCGGCCGAAGATGGCCTTCATCTGCACTTCGGCGGCGTCGCCGATGCGCCGTTCGACGGGTTTCGGCACCAGCGGAGCGAGACGGTCGGCGGCGAGCGGCACGCCGAACAGCACGACGCAGACGATGGAGACGGCGGCGGCGACCGACCAGCCGACGATCTTTGCGATGCCGCGGCGCGACGTCTTATGTTCGTCGAGACGCATGCAGCGGGCGGTCACGTCGGCGGCGAGGGCGGCGTCGCGGATCTCGAGCCGCGCCAGCGGCGGTGCCGACGTCGAGGCCAGCCGCAAAACGCCAGCCGGGCTATCGGCGCGGCGAATGTCGGCGTAGGCCCAGCGCACGTGCGCTCCGTCCGCCTCGACGATTTCGAGTGCATCAGCCAGGGTCAGCATCACCTGCCGTTTGCGGCTCGACACGCCGTCGAAGAAGATGGTCGGCTTCCTAGATTGCGCCGGCGCCTCGGCAAACACATCCGTCACAGCTCAGAATCCCGCAACATCAAGCCCGTCGGCAAAACCTTCGCCGAGCGCGCTTGCAAGCTGACCGCTGCCGCGCACATCCGCCGCAGCCCCGATATTGTGCACCTCGACGGTTTCCAGAACCTTGGCCCAGAGATCGCGCTGGAGGTAGACGCGCATGACGATGTTGGCGCCGAGCGCAAGGGCGAAATAGCCGATCACCGTCACCACCAGCATCGGGATGTTCACCCCAGGCGCGGCGCCCTGCGCCGACGGCGCGAGGTCAAGCTTGACGGTGATCGCGATGGCAGCACCGAGATAGGCGCCGTATATGATCGTCAGCAACAACCACCAGCCGATCACTTTCCAGTACAGGCCGTAGAATGCGTGGTGCGGCAAATCCGAGGACAGGCCGACGTCGCCGATGCGGATGCCGTTGAGCCACCAGCGCCACTCGCGCGCCTTGAACTCGGCATAGAGGAACGGCGCAGCCGGGAAGAAGAGCAGCGCGAGCGGCGTGAAAAGCCACAGCCACCAGCCGCGCTTGAAGAACTCCCAGCCATCTCCGTCGAAATCGCCCTGCAGATCGCCGAAATGCGTGTGCTGCATCTTGTAGCGCTCCAGCGACGCCTCCCGCCAAGGCAGCGCCAGACCGAGCGTGAGGAACATCAGCAGGCCCCAGGCCATCGCGCGGGACGAATAGGCCCAGCCGGAGCCGTCCATCCAGAAACGCACGCCGCGCCAGACCGTGCGCGTCAGCCGATAGCGCCGCGCGCGATAGATCGCGAACTGGCCGAACGCGTAAAAGGAGACGAACAGCGGCGTCGAGGCAAAACCCTTCCAGCGCTCGAACTCGATGCCGACGAGGAAATAGACGACGTAGATCGGCACCAGAATCGCGAGCGCGACAAGGAAGCCGATCAGAAGTTCCCTGGCCCGCCCGGTGTATTCGGCGGCGTCGCCGTCGATCGCAGTGTTCGACCACAGGTGACGGCGGATGTCGGTGACCAGCCAAAACCGGTAGAAGCCGAAGGTAATGAGCTCCAGCAAGGCACCCTTCGTTACCAATTTGCGGAACTCAGCGCGATTGCCGGTGAAATCGACTCGCGTTGGCGGCAGAGGCGGCGGCAACGGTTCGGAGCCGATGGGCATCCATTGCATGTCGTTCACGGCGGCAACCTCGGGATGCGGGCCTGATCCGATCAAACTATAGATCAAAGGTTAGTCGATCCCCAAGATCGTCGGGTTCGATTTGCCTCGATTCCAGTCGATTTCTCGCAGGATTCCTCGGCCAAGGGCGTGCGGGAGATCACACTGGCGAATCCCCCTGCGGTCCAGGTCGCCTCTCGCAAGGGTTGGGTGTGGCAAAACTCTCCCTTGCTCCGACGCAGGCAACCGGCTGTAATTGCAAATCAAATACCGCAGCGCAGAATTCAAAAATGACGTGCGGAGAACCCCAGGGAGAACGGTCATGCATGGGACCATCGAGAGCGCGTCCAAGCTCGACGCACTTCGCGAGCGCGCGTCGACATTGCCGCTGGAGCAATTCGATCCGGGTGACCCCGAATTGTTCAGGACGGATACGTTCTGGCCGTATTTCGATCGCCTGCGCCGCGAAGATCCCGTGCATTACTGCAAGGACTCGATGTTCGGCCCGTACTGGTCGGTGACGCGCTACAACGACATCATGGAGATCGAGACCAACCATGCGGTGTTCTCCTCGGCCTCCGCGCTCGGCGGCATCACCATCCGCGACATCGATCCGGATCTGCGCCGCGAGAGCTTCATCTCGATGGACCCGCCGCGCCATGCGGCGCAGCGCAAGACCGTGGCGCCGATGTTCACGCCGACGCATCTGGACAACCTCGCCATCAACATCCGCAAGCGCTCGGCCGAATGCCTGGATAACCTGCCGCGCGGCGAGGTGTTCGACTGGGTCGACCGCGTCTCGATCGAGCTCACCACGCAGATGCTCGCGGTGCTGTTCGACTTCCCCTGGGAGGACCGCCGCAAGCTGACGCGCTGGTCGGACATCGCCACCACCATTCCCGGGCCCGAGGGTCTCGTCGCGACGGAGGACGAGCGGCAGGCCGAGCTGACCGAGTGCGCGCAGTATTTCTCGCGTTTGTGGAAGGAGCGCATCGCGCAGCCGCCGAAGAGCGATCTGCTCTCGATGATGGCGCATGGCGCCGCCACGCGTGACATGGACGCGAAGAACTTCCTCGGCAATCTCATCCTCTTGATCGTCGGCGGCAATGACACCACCCGCAACACCATGTCGGGTTCGATTCTCGCGCTGAGCCAGCATCCGGAGCAATACCGCAAGCTATGCGACAATCCTGATCTGCTCGACAGCTTCGTGCCCGAGGTGATCCGCTGGCAGACGCCGCTGGCGCATATGCGGCGCACGGCGCTCTCCGACTTCGAGTTCCGCGGCAAGCAGATCAAGAAAGGTGACAAGGTCGTGATGTGGTACGTCTCGGGCAACCGCGACGAAGAGGCGATCGAAAAGCCTTACGATTTCATCATCGACCGTGCCCGCCCGCGCACGCATCTCTCGTTCGGCTTCGGCATCCACCGCTGCGTGGGCCTCAGGCTTGCTGAACTCCAGCTCAAGATTGTTTGGGAGGAGATCCTCAAGCGTTTCGACCATATTGATGTGGTCGGCGAGCCCAGGCGGGTCTATTCGAGCTTCGTGAAGGGGCTGGAGGCGTTGCCGGTGAAGATTGCGGCGTGAGAGAACTGAAAACTCCCTCTCCCCGTTCTTACGGGGGAAGGGTCGGGATGAGGGGCTCTTCTCCGCGAATACGCTGAGAGACGGACTCGCAGAGAGTCCCCCTCACCCGGATTGCATCTTCGATGGAGCCACGACCATGAACATCCAAGCGCCGGTTAAAGTGGACAAAGCCGAACGCCTGCGCAGGGCGCGCGAAGAGGCCTATGCGACGCCATTGTCGCAATTCCACCCCGGTGCGCCCAGGCTGTTCCAGGACGACACGCTGTGGCCCTGGTTCGAGCGGCTGCGCAAGGAAGAGCCGGTGCATTACTGCACCAACGCGCCGATCGAGCCGTACTGGTCGGTGGTCAAATACAACGACATCATGCATGTCGACACCAATCACGGCATCTTCTCCTCGGACTCGACGCTCGGCGGCATCTCGATCCGCGACGTGCCGGAAGGCTACGACTGGCCGAGCTTCATCGCGATGGACCAGCCCCGGCATTCGGCGCAGCGCAAGACGGTGTCGCCGATGTTCACCCCTCAGCATCTGGACGAGCTGGCAAAACTGATCCGCCAGCGCGCGCAGACCGTGCTGGACAATCTGCCGCGCAACGAGACCTTCAATTTCGTCGAGCGCGTCTCGATCGAGCTGACGACGCAGATGCTGGCCACCCTGTTCGACTTCCCCTGGGAGGAGCGGCGCAAGCTGACGCGCTGGTCCGACGTCTCCACTGCGCTGCCCAAGAGCGGCATCGTCGCCTCGGCCGAGGAACGCCGCCGCGAGATGGACGAGTGCTACGCCTACATGTCGAAGCTGTGGAACGAGCGCGTCAACTCCGAGCCGCGCAACGATCTACTGTCGCTGATGGCGCACAACCCGGCGACGCGCTACATGGATCCCGACAATCTCATGGGCAACATCATCCTGCTCATCGTCGGCGGCAATGACACTACGCGCAACACCATGACCGGCTCGGTGCTGGCGCTGAACGAGAACCCAGAGCAGTATGACAAGCTGCGGGCCAACCCGGCGCTGATCGATTCCATGGTGCCGGAGGTGATCCGCTGGCAGACGCCGCTGGCTCATATGCGGCGCACGGCGTTGCAGGATACCGAGATCGGCGGCAAGCAGATCAAGAAGGGCGACCGCGTCGTGATGTGGTACGTCTCCGGCAACCGCGATGACGAGATGTTCGAGCAGCCGAACGAGTTCATCATCGACCGCCCGCGCCCGCGCACCCACCTCTCCTTCGGCTTCGGCATCCACCGCTGCGTCGGCATGCGGCTCGCCGAACTGCAGCTCCGCATCGTCTGGGAGGAGATGCTGAAGCGGTTCGACCGCATCGAGGTGGTCGGCGAGCCCAAGCGAATCTATTCCAGCTTCATCAAGGGATATGAGGCGCTGCCGGTGAGGATTCCGGGGTAGGCTCCTCATCGGACTGCCTTGGAGCAAACCAGCCTCCTCAACCTCCGCTGTCATGCCCCGCGACGGCGGGGCATCCAGTACGCCGCGGCTTCTCGATTCTGGCCGCGCGGCCTCTGGAATACTGGATTGCCCGCCTTCGCGGGCAATGACGCCGAGGGTGAGATGGCGAGCGCGCTCCGAATGCTCCAGGAACTGGCGTCCCAGCTATAAAATTCCGGCATGTCAGCTCGCGCCAGATGCGAAGGCAAGGCGACGCCCAACTGTTCTACGACACGGCATCTAACTCAACTTGATGTCCCACACGCCGTCCTTGCGGCAGGCGGCGACCTCCTCGCGCAGGAGCGCGGTGATGGCGAGGGACGCCGTCGAGGCCGGGCGGTCGATTGGAGATGCGAAAATGAGCTCGCGCGTCATCGGCTTGGAGACGGGCGCGGTTTCCAGCCGCCCCTCCGCGACCTCGCCGTGGACGGAGGAGGGCGGCAGCAGCGCAAAGCCGAGCCCCTCTTCGACGAGGCTCGTCAGCACGCGGAAGGAGTCCGCCTCGAGCTGGACGTTGAGCTTGATCTTGCGCTGGGCGGCGGCGTGCTCGATCAGGGCGCGGAGGCCGTGGGAATGACTGGGCAACACCAGCCGCTGCCGCAAAAGCCAGCCGATGTCGACGCTCTTCTTGCGCGCAAGGCCGCAGCCGCGCGGGCCGACGGCGACGATGTTGTCGCGGCCCAAGCTCTGCACGTTGAGATGCAGATCAGCCGAGCGGCCGTAGAGGATGGCGAGATCCATCTCGCCGCGATGCAGCCATTCGACGAGATGGCCGCTATAGCTCTCGACGATGCGCAGCGAGACGCCGGGAAACTTTTCGACGCAGCGCCGCGCAAAGCGCGCCGACAGCACGCAGCTCACGGTTGGAACGAGTCCGAGCACGACTTGCCCGGACGGCGGCCCTTTGGACGACTGGATGTCGTCGCGGATCTGGTCGATCTGCCGCACGATGCCGGAGGTGCGTGCCAGCAGCAGCCGCCCGGCCTCGGTCAGCACCATGCCGCGGCCGTTGCGGGTGAACAATTCGGTGCGCAGCTCGTGTTCCAGCAGCTTGATCTGCCGGCTGAGTGCCGGCTGCGCCACGCGCAGCGTGTCGGAGGCCTTGGACAGGCTGCCGAGCTCCGCCACGCAACTGAAGGTCCTGAGCTGCCGGAAATCCATGCTTGCCAATCCTGGAAGGCTACTCCATACGCTATAACAAATGAGCATAGGGGGCGGGCGTTGTTTTCACAACGCCAGGGGATTGGCCGGCGTTATCTTAACTGCCGCTAAGAATTGGAAACGCCATGAGTCAAGAACACCACACCGAAGATTACGCCGATATTCGCGAGGCCGTCGCAAAGCTCTGCGCGCAGTTTCCCGGCGAATATTGGCGCAAGCTCGATCGCGAGATGGCCTATCCCAAGGCGTTCGTGTATGCGCTGACCGAGGCCGGCTATCTGTCGGTGCTGATTCCGGAAGAGTATGGCGGCGCGGGACTGAAGCTTTCGGCTGCGGCCGCGATCCTGGAAGAGATCCAGCGCGCCGGCTGCAATGGCGGCGGCTGTCATGCCCAGATGTACACGATGGGCACCGTGCTGCGGCACGGCAGTGCCGAGCAGAAGGCAAAGTACCTGCCGAAGGTCGCAAGCGGCGAATTGCGGCTGCAAGCCTTCGGCGTCACCGAGCCGACCAGCGGCACCGACACCTCCTCGCTCAAGACCTTCGCGCGCAAGGACGGCAACGACAGCTACATCGTCAACGGCCAGAAGATCTGGACCAGCCGCGCCGAGCATTCCGATCTGATGATCCTGCTGGCGCGCACCACGCCGAAGGAACAGGTCAAGAAGCGCACGGACGGCCTATCCGTGTTCATCGTCGACATGCGCGAGGCGAAGAACAATGGCCTCGAGATCCGCCCGATCCGCACCATGATGAACCACGCCACCACGGAGGTGTTCTTCACCGACATGAAGGTGCCGGCGGAGAATTTGATCGGCGAGGAAGGCAAGGGCTTTCGCTACATCCTCTCCGGCATGAATGCCGAGCGCATCCTGATCGCCGCCGAATGCGTCGGCGACGCCAAATGGTTCATCGCCAAGGCGACGAACTACGCCAAGGAGCGCAGCGTGTTCGGCCGGCCGATCGGGCAAAATCAGGGCATCCAGTTCCCGATCGCCAAGGCCTACGCCTCGATGCGCGCGGCCGAGCTGATGGTGAAGGAAGCCACGCGCAAATACGAGGCCGGGCTCGACTGCGGCGCGGAGGCCAACATGGCCAAAATGCTCGCGGCGGACGCGTCCTGGGAGGCGGCGAATGCCTGCATCCAGACCCATGGCGGCTTCGGCTTTGCCGAGGAATACGACGTCGAGCGCAAATTCCGCGAGACGCGGCTCTACCAGGTGGCGCCGATCTCGACCAATCTCGTGCTGTCCTACGTCGCCGAGCATGTGCTCGGCATGCCCCGCTCGTACTGAGGCAACATCATGGGAGCACTTGACGGGATCAGGGTGATTGCGGTCGAGCAGGCCGTGGCGGCACCGTTCTGCTCCTCGCGCCTGGCCGATGCCGGGGCGGAGGTGATCAAGATCGAGCGGCCCGAAGGCGATTTCGCCCGCGGCTATGATGCGGCGGCCAGGGGGCAGAGCAGCTATTTCGTCTGGCTCAACCGGGGCAAGCAGTCGGTCGTGGTCGACCTCACCACGAAGGAAGGCCGCGCCGAGCTGGAGACGCTGATCGCGAGCGCCGACGTGCTGATCCAGAACCTCAAGCCCGGCTCGATGGACAAGCTCGGCTTCTCGCGCGAGCGGCTGCTGAAGGATTATCCCAAGCTGATCTCGTGCACCATCACCGGCTATGGCGACGAGGGCCCCTACGCGCACCGCAAGGCCTATGATCTGTTGATCCAGGCCGAGAGCGGCCTTGCCTCGATTACCGGCAATCCCGACGGAGCCTCGCGCGTCGGCATGTCGATCGTCGACGTCGCAACCGGCGCGACGGCCCATGCGGCGATCCTGGAAGCGCTGATCGCGCGCGGCCGCACCGGCAAGGGCTGCGACATCCGCATCTCCATGTTCGACGTGATGGCGGATTGGTGCACCGTGCCGCTGCTCAATGCGGAGGCCGGCAATCCGCCCAAGCGCATGGGGCTGCGCCATCCCTCGATCGCTCCTTACGGCGTGTTCACCTCGAAGGACGGCAAGGACATTCTGATCTCGATCCAGAGCGAGCGCGAGTGGAAGACGCTATGCACAAAGGTGCTGGATCAGCCCGATTTGCCCGCCGATCCCCGCGTCGCCAACATGGTCGAGCGCGTGCGCAACCGCGACTTCACCGACAAGACCGTCGCCGACATCTTCGGCAGGATGACGCGCGACGAGCTCTTGAAGCGGCTGTCGGACGCCGACATTGCCTTCGCCGAGGTCAACACCATGGCCGACCTCACCAACCATCCGCATCTGCGCCGCATCGAGATCGATACGCCGAACGGCCGTGTCAGCTATCCTGCGCCGGCGCCGATCATCGTCGGCGAGACACGCAGCTATGGTGCCGTGCCCGCGATCGGCGAGAAACCAGCCAAGAAGTAACAGAGCGAGGCGTCATGACCGAAAAGCTCGACATCGATCATTTGCGGCAGTGGATCGGGCGCAGCACCGAGGCCACCGACATCGTCACCGCGCAGCTCGTCAAGGGCCTGCGCGCGACGCTGTTCCAGGACGTCGGCGAGCCCAAGACGGGCGATGCCGCACCCTTCACGGTGCACTGGTGCCTGGCGCAGCCGGTGTTTCCGATGTCGATGCTCGGTCCCGACGGCCACCCGACCCGCGGCGGCTTCCTGCCGCCGGTGCCGCTGCCGCGCCGGATGTGGGCCGGCGGCGAGATCGAGTTCTTGCAGCCGCTGCAGGTCGGCGATGAATCGACGCGGACCTCGCGTATCGCCGACGTGCAGGTGAAGACGGGCTCGACCGGCACGCTTTGCTTCGTCTCGGTCGAGCACAGCATCTCCAGCCCACGCGGCATCGCCATCCGCGAGCGGCAGGACATCGTTTATCGCGAGATGACGAGCAGCGCGCCCGCGACGGCCAAGGCGCCGCCTCCGCCGCCCAGGGCACAGCATCGCGAGACCCACGTCTCCGATCCCGTGCTGCTGTTTCGTTATTCCGCGCTGACCTTCAACGGCCACCGCATCCATTACGACCGCGATTACGTCACCAGGGTCGAGGGCTATCCGGGCCTGATCTTCCACGGCCCGCTGCAGGCGGCACTGATCATCGAGATGGCCGCCAAGCTGCGCAGCGGCAGGGCGCCGAAGAAGTTCACCTATCGCGGGCTCCAGCCGCTGTTCGAGGGCACCGAGTTCTCCGTCAACGCCAACGAGACCGCTGATGGCATGGAACTGTGGACCGCGAACGCGGAAGGACAGCCGACGATGAAGGGCACGGCGGTGTGGTGATACGCTGCTGCCTCCTCCTCTATTGCGAGCGCAGCGAAGCAATCCAGAATCTTTCTGCGGTGACAGTCTGGATTGCTTCGTCGCATCAGCGCAAAATTGCTACGCAATTTAGTCGCGAGCTCCTCGCACTGACGGGTGAGGCTGCTACCTTCCATAAACAATAGGGACGGAAACCATGGCCAAGAACGGCAAGACCGGCAGCAAGTCCGTCACCGTGAAGCAGGCGACGCTCGACCTGCTGCGCTCGTTCGGCATCGACAGGGTGTTCGGCAACCCCGGTTCAACCGAGCTGCCGTTCCTCAGCGACTGGCCCGATGACATCGACTACGTGCTGGCGCTTCAGGAAGCCTCCGCGGTCGGCATGGCCGATGGCTACGCGCAGGCGACGCGCAATGCCGGATTCGTCAACCTGCATTCGGCGGCAGGCGTCGGCAACGCGCTCGGCAACATCTACACCGCGCACCGCAACCAGACGCCGCTCGTCATAACCGCAGGCCAGCAGGCTCGCTCGATCCTGCCGCTGCAGGCGTTCCTCTATGCCGAGCGCGCGTCGGAGTTTCCGCGGCCTTACGTCAAATACAGCGTCGAGCCGGCGCGGCCCGAGGACGTGCCGGCCGCGATCGCGCGGGCCTATTACACCGCGATGCAGCCGCCGTGCGGGCCAACCTTCGTGTCGATCCCGATCGACGACTGGGCGCACGCCACAACCCCGATCGAGGCGCGCAAGGTGAGCCGGGAGATCGGACCAGAGCCTGACGCGATGAGGGCGCTGGTCACAGCGTTCGGCTCCGCAAAGCACCCTGCCCTCGTCGTCGGCCCCGGCATCGACCGCGCCGGTGCGGTCGATCTGATGGTGCGTGTGGCCGAGAAGGCCAAGGCCAGCGTCTGGGTCAGCCCGTTCTCGGCGCGGTGCTCGTTCCCGGAGCGGCATCCGCAATTTGCGGGCTTCCTGCACGCTTCGCCGGCGCAGCTGTCCGACGCGCTGCGCGAGCACGACCTCGTCGTCGTGATCGGCGCGCCGGTGTTCACCTTCCATGTCGAGGGCCATGCCGCGATCTTCGACGGCGGTGCGACCATCTTCCAGATCACGGATGACGCGGATGCCGCCGCGGTGACACCGGTCGGCACCAGCATCATCGCCACGATGAAGCCGGCACTTTCGATGCTGCTCGACCTACTGCCGGAGAGCAAACGCGCGGCGCCAAAAGGCCGCACGCTGCCGCCGGCGCCGCAGGCTGCCGATCCGCTGCCGGTCGAATTCCTCTTGCACTCGCTGTCGTTGGCGATGCCGAACGACGCATCACTCGTCGAGGAAGTGCCCTCGCACCGGCCGGCAATGCAAAAATTCCTGCCGATGCGCGGCCAGGACAGTTTCTACACCATGTCGAGCGGCGGGCTCGGCTATAGCCTGCCCGCTGCCGTCGGCATGGCGCTGGGCAAGCCGAAGCAGCGCACCGTCTGCCTGATCGGCGACGGCTCGGCGATGTATTCCATCCAGGCGCTGTGGACCGCCGTGCAACGAAAACTGCCGCTGACCGTCGTCGTCATCAACAATTCCGGCTACGGCGCGATGCGCTCGTTCAGCCAGGTGATGCAGGTGCGGGGCGTGCCAGGGCTGGACCTGCCGGGAATCGATTTCGTGCGGCTTGCCGAAGGCATGGGCTGCGATGCGGTGCGGGTGACGAAGGCCGCAGAGCTCGGCGAGGCGCTGAAGCGCGGCATGGCGTTCGAGGGCACGAGCCTGGTCGAGGTCGTCGTGGATTCCGCGGTGCCGGTGCTGTACGGGCAAAAGCACTGAGTTGTCGTCCCGGCGAACGCCGGGACCCGTACCGCGTGATCTATCGATTCAGCGCAGGTATCAGTACCGTGGGACAGAACAACTATCTGTCTACGCAAAATTACGTCCTGTGGTTACGGGTCCTGGCGTTCGCCGGGACGACATCGAGTTTGCCGTGCCACCGACCAACATACTACGACGCCAAAAATCCCCCGTCCGCCGCCAGAACGTGGCCGACCACATACGACGACGCATCCGACGACAGCCACACCACGGCTTCCGCGACTTCCTCCGGGCGGCCCATCCGCCGCAGCGGCAGGCCGGCGCCGACCGTTGCGACATCGCCGACGCCGGCGCGCAGCATCATGTCGGTGATGACGCGGCGGGGCGCGATCGCATTGATGCGGATGCCGCGCGGGGCGTTCTCCATCGCGGCCGAACGCGTCAGCGAGATCGCAGCGGCCTTGGAGGCCGAATAGAGCGAGAAGCCGGGATTGGGATTGCGCATGCCGCTGACGGAGGCGTTGACGACGATGCTGCCTCGGCCTTTCGCCAGCATCGCCGGCAATTGATGCCGCAAGCACAGGAACAGCGCGCGGACATTGGTGTCGAACACGCTGTCGTAGATATCGATCCCCTGCTCTTCCAGCGGCGCGCGGCGCTCCTGGAACCCGGCATTGTTGAAGGCGACGTCGAGCCGGCCGCAGCGCTCGACGGCCGCGCGCACCAGCCGCGCGACGTCGTCCTCCTGCGTGATATCGGTCTTGACCGGGACGGCCTCCACGCCGCGCTCGCGGCATGCTGAGGCGGTGGCTTCGATCTCGGCTTCGCGCCGGCCGGCGACGAAAATCGCTTCGGCTCCCTCGGCCGCCATCCTGAGCGCCGTGGCGCGGCCGATGCCGCTGCCGCCGCCCGTGACCAGGCAGACCTTGCCTGCCATCCGCATCCCGCTGGCAACGTTCCGCTCATCGTCCACTCCAAAACGCTTGCGCGCGGCGTTGCGCGCATATAGTTGTATGATACAACTATATGCCGGGAGTCAAGGGATGGCCGAGCTTTCGCTGATCGACGACATCCGCACCGCCTCGCGCCTGATGGTGCGCGAGCTCGGCTTCATGGACGCGACGGTGGCGGCATCGGACTATCCGCCCTCGGCGGTCCACACCATCCTGGAGCTCGGCATCCGCGGCCCGATGACTTCGGGCGAACTCGGCGACTGCCTGCGCCTGGAGAAATCCAGCGTCAGCCGCCTGGTGCGCAAGCTGATCGATTGCGGCGAGCTGCGGGAGACCACAAATGAGCTTGATGCCCGCAGCAAGCTGCTATCGCTGACGGCGAAGGGCCGTCGCACGCTGGAGGCGCTGCACGCCTTCGGCCGCCAGCAGGTGCGCGGCGCACTGGCGGCGCTGACGCCAGCCGAGCAGCGCACGGTGCGCGAGGGCATGATGCTCTATGCGCGGGCGCTGCGGGCGAGCCAGGTGGAGGATGAGGTCGTGGGCTAGCCACACTGTCGGTGTCATCGCCCGGCTTGATGTTCAGCCCGGGGACATGACCGACGGGTGTTCGGGGACATAGCCGACACATCCTAGTGCAGGGATTTGGCAGTAAAGGAGGCCAAGTCCATGCCCTGGCGAGAGGTGTCGGTGATGGATCAGCGGCGGGAGTTCGTGCGGCTTGCGATGCAGGAGGGAGCGAACCGGCGGGAGCTCTGCCGGCGGTTCAATATCCATC
>Ga0209489_102102_pt1:0-2500 | contig 40856 bp, 26 predicted proteins | sample SiratrowhiteBW_FD_187527 | JGI IMG/M metagenome (GOLD analysis project Ga0209489, IMG submission 187527) | Root nodule microbial communities of legume samples collected from California, USA - Siratro white BW (SPAdes) (version 2) | ecosystem: Host-associated > Plants > Roots > Nodule...
ATATCAGTAAAAGCAAAAGAAAATGGAAGAGAAAGAATGACGCACAACTTCAAACCAAACGAAGCACCAACGGACTTGAAATCGAAAATAGAACCGTTCAAACCGAAGCTCTCGAAAATGCGAACAAGGGAAAGCAAAATGGAGTAGAATGAGGTGCAAATGGAGGTCAAAAAGTGCAGGAGAAGACGCCGGAACAGTGCCTGGAAGAGTTCGCACGCAGCGGAGAAGAAGAAAAGTGAAGAAAAAAAAGGCGCGTTTGAAATAAAATAGATGCACCACGTCGGTTCTGGCCTCCCAACCGACGTGGTGCATGCCCTGAAATTTAAAAAAAAATTACTGTTAACACACCACATCGGTTACAAAGCCCAGAACCGACGTGGTGTATGCCCTAATTTTATCCGTTTTCCCCAATTTTCCCCACTTTGTCATACAGTATGCACCACGTCGGTTATGAGGCCTTAGCCGACGTAGTAGACAACAATCCCAAGTCGCTTATGGCCTCTTAACCGACGTGGGATTCACGCGCCCCTTACAACTTTTAAAAATTTGAATTTTTCTTTTTTATAAATAGGTCAATGACGGTTGTTTGTTCCAACCGACGTGAGATTGTTCATTTATTTACTAAAATGCCACCTCGTTTTTGACTACGTCGTTTACCTCTTTAACCGTTATAAAAAGTAGGCGTTAAAGCCTATTTTTCTACTAGTGAACCACTATTTTTCCATCCTTGAGCCACATTCTTTCGGCATAAGGAACACCCGCAAGCATAGATATACATTTCTCAGAACACCAAAGATCATTCTAGAAATTAATATTATCATCTCTCCTAACAGTTCAAAAATTAATATTACATATCAAATCATTAATAAAGTTAAAATTTCCTTTATTTAACTAGCTAACATGCTTAATACATTGTCACTTACAGTCTTTATGTTTCTACAAACTGATTTGCTTATACAAAGAAATGTATTAAAAGTAAAAAAATTGAAAAATAAAATATTAATTAAACATACAAAATATTCTACAGTTTACTTTCTTCACTCTGTTGCGGAGACATGTGAAGAAACTAACGAATTTTTATGTATTTTTTACATAAATAATTCTTATTTTAATTTATTAATATTTATATTTATATTATAATAAAACAAATATTATTACTAAAATAATAATAAAGCACTAAAATTATAAAAAATATTAATAAAAGTAGAAAATAATACATGTTAATAATTAATTTATAAAATAATAATTAAAATAAGACAATTATAAAAAGAAAATACTAATAATATTAATGTTAAAAACCAAAAATCATAATAAAATCATAAATAATAATTATAATAATAAAAATGATAAAACTATAAAATAATAAAATAATAAAATAATAATAAAATTAAAAATTATAATAATAATGAAAATAAATTTATAAATAATAATATTAACAATAATAATTATTTTTATTTTTATTTTAAAATAATTAGTAATCTTGTAATTTCATGAATTAAAAAATAATAATTCATCAATCACAATCAACAAATTAATCACATTTCATTTTTAATTAATTTTAATCATAAAGTAAATTTGTAAGCTTACAATTTTATCTATTAAAAAAATTATTTTATCAACCACGTCCGTTATATTACTCACAAATTTTTATAATCTTTCTCATTCATCGTTTACCATCTTTTTCTTAATCCAAACACAAATATTTTTTACTCTCTCACATCAAATCTACTTCCTCAAATTAACACACCCTTTAAGACTCGATACCATCTCACCTATCTATCGCAACACACGTAAAGGGGTTACATATCATATATATATATATATATATATTGGTCCTTATTTAAAATAATATATATTTAAACATACATATCGTAAATTAATATATTAATTAAATCTCACACCATATATAATTAATTATAATATAACTCATCGTCATTACACTCTAAATTATTGTTTGAACCAGTTTTCGATAAAAAGCTTCATCCCTTAAATAGTCTCATGTCTCTTGAGCAAGATACCTTTAGATATCAAAGTTAAGTTCTTTCTCTTCCTTATTGAAACACTCACTTTCACACTTAAATTCCATCACACTTGATCATTTTCACAAAGCTTAAGAAACATGCTTATGGGATCACTTCCAATAAGTTCCAAAACACGAGTCACTGTTTCAATATTGCTTAAGTGATTAACCCTCGACTGAGCGTCCTGATGTATTTGCATCATCTTGAAGGTTCTAGAACCTATACAACATCAACTAACAAGTCATTTAAGTATGATCACTTTTAGAGAGTGACATCAACCTCTCTCTTGGTTAAGATACAATCTCTCGCTTGAGTTATCTTCCGTCGCTTGAGCATCATGATATCAATTAAGTGATGGCAAAGGTGAAGGTAATTATTACACACCACTTAAGCAATATCTAATTCGAAAGCAACCATTTTCATATTTATAAAGAAATAAATCATTAATATACTCAAAATCATTCAAATCATCAACTCTA
>Ga0209489_102102_pt1:5000-40856 | contig 40856 bp, 26 predicted proteins | sample SiratrowhiteBW_FD_187527 | JGI IMG/M metagenome (GOLD analysis project Ga0209489, IMG submission 187527) | Root nodule microbial communities of legume samples collected from California, USA - Siratro white BW (SPAdes) (version 2) | ecosystem: Host-associated > Plants > Roots > Nodule...
GGTGCTGCTATGGCCTTCACCATAGAGAGGATTGCTTCTAGACGTCAAACAGATTATGCAAAAGCTGCATGTGTAGTTGAACAGACGATTGGCTCAATAAGAACGGTATGTTGTCTGTTCAAAGTTGAAACCTAGCTATGGAATTCTATACTTTCTTGATCAATGTACTCATTTCTTGCAGAGCCATGATAGTCATATTTCTTGTTCCAGGTTGCGTCCTTTACTGGGGAAAAACAAGCAGTATCTAGTTATAACAAAGATCTTGCACATGCTTACAAATCAGGAATTCAAGAAGGTTGCATTCTTGGAGTCGGTGCAGGCTCAATTTCGTTTGTTATTTTCGCTACTTATGCTTTGGGTGTATGGTTTGGAGCAAAATTGATAATGGAAAAAGGATATAGTGGGGGCACGGTGCTGAATGTGATTGTTGCCATACTTACTGGTTCATCGTAAGTAGCATTTTATTTTAATGTACTTATTCTTTTAAGGAAGTTTGACAGATCATATAGCTTGTTGTATTAAAACTATAACAAATATTTGTGTTAAATAGATCCATAGCTGAACTTATTTACATAGTTTTCTTTTTTTTCATATCTTAGGTCTCTTGGAGAGACATCCGCTTGCCTGAATGCTTTTGCTTTAGGTCAGGCTGCAGCATACAAAATGTTCCAGACAATTGAAAGGAAGCCAGAGATAGATGCTTATGAGCCAAATGGGAAAAGATTAGAAAATATTCAAGGCGAAATAGAGTTAAGAGATGTCTATTTCAGCTACCCATCAAGACCAGAAGAAGTGATATTTGATGGATTCTCTCTTTATATAGCAAGTGGTACAACTGCAGCCTTAGTTGGACAAAGTGGAAGTGGAAAGTCTACAGTTATCAGCTTGGTAGAAAGATTCTATGATCCACAGACTGGTGAAGTTCTTATTGATGGTATTAACCTGAAAGAATTCCAGCTAAGGTGGATAAGAGGAAAAATAGGCCTTGTCAGCCAGGAGCCGGTGTTGTTTGCATCTAGCATTAAGGATAATATTGCATATGGAAAAGAAGATGCAACAATTGAAGAGATAAGATATGCAGCTGAACTTGCAAATGCTACTAAATTCATTGATAAGCTTCCACAGGTTCTATGCTGAACCTAATAGAAAATTAGAGAGGAAGACTTTGGAAAAATAGGGGATATTTTATTTCATTTGTCAACAGGGATTGGATTGATACTATTTATACTACAAAACCCGTAATCGTTGAATGACTTTTTCACATGTTAAATAGTTATAGTTCATGTTAATGACATTTTAATAGTTACATAAAAATAAAACACCTTAATGCATTATATCCTCCCATCTCTCTACAGTACTTCATTTTCAAGGCCTCTTCTTGATTCATAATCCTAGAACTTGTCAAGCAAACTTCAGCTTTTTACCTCTGCATGCAGGGACTGAACACAGCGGTTGGTGATCATGGAAGCAAGCTATCTGGTGGGCAGAAGCAACGCATTGCCATTGCAAGAGCAATCCTGAAAAATCCTCGAATTCTACTTCTGGATGAAGCCACAAGTGCACTTGACGCAGAGTCAGAAAGAATAGTGCAAGAGGCTCTGAACAGGCTAATGATCAACAGAACTACTATTGTGGTGGCGCATCGCTTGAGCACAGTGAAGAATGCTGATACGATTGCTGTCATTCACAGAGGGAAAATGATTGAGAAAGGTACCACGCGATTCATTGAAATGGTGCCTTCTTTTCAGTTTCCATTGATTCATATATTATTAACTCTTTGATTATGATACAATCCATGAATCATAATCATCACAAGATTGTTTCTATATATCTTGCTTTACTATGAACCAGTAGCCTCGCCTTCTTAAAACGGTACAACATTTTGGAATTGGAATTGCTTACTCCTTACCTTGTATGTTTATTAATTAGGAACACACTCAGAATTACTAAAGGATGATGGAGCTTACTCGCAACTTATACGCTTACAAGAAATAAACCAGTCAGAAGAAAATGCAGATGATCACAGCAAGAGTGAAATTTCAGAAGAATCCTTTAGACAATCTAGTGAAACGAGATCACTTCAAAGATCCATCAGTAGGGGTTCATCCAAAGGGAACAGTAGCAGCCACTATTCTACGGTTTCCTTTGGTTTATCCAAAGGAGTTAACATCCCTCATTCTGAACTTGAAAACTCACAACCCAAAGAACAAGCTCCAGAGGTTCCACTCAGCCGCCTTGCTTCCCTCAATAAGCCCGAGATTCCTGTTCTTCTGATTGGATGTGTAGCTGCCATGGCAAATGGTCTTGTAAATCCACTTTATGGGTTGCTGGTTTCCATTGCCATCAAGTCATTTTATGAACCATTTGATCAGATGAAGAAAGACGCCAAGTTTTGGGCACTGATGTTTACTGCCCTTGGTATTGCAGCATTTCTGATGGATGTTGGACAACGATACTTTTTTTCTGTGGCAGGATGCAAGTTAATCCACCGTATCAGGCTAATGTGTTTTGAGAAGGTTGTCAACATGGAGGTTGGTTGGTTTGATGAACCTGAAAACTCAAGTGGTGCCATCGGTGCCAGACTCTCAGCAGATGCGGCTATGGTACGTGCCCTTGTTGGTGATGCGCTGGGACTATCAGTTCAAAATTTAGCATCTGCATTGGCAGGTTTGATTATTGCTTTCACTGCATCTTGGCAGATGACTTTAGTTATTCTTGTCCTGGTTCCCGTTTTTGGATTGAATTTATATGTTAAGACGAAACTCTTGAAGGAATTCAATGAAGATGTAAAGGTTAGTTTTGTTTTCCATTACTATACATAGTTATATAAGTAACTGCATTATTCAGATTATGTGTTTGTTGCGACAGATGAAGTATGAGGAAGCAAGCCAAATTGCTAATGATGCAGTTAGAAGCATAAGAACAGTTGCTTCTTTCTGCGCTGAAGACAAGTTTATGGAACTATACAGGAAAAAATGTGAGGACCCCATCAAAGCAGGGATACGAGGAGGATTGATCAACGGATTAGCGTTTGGGTTTTCACTTTTCTGGTTGCTTAGTTTTCTAGCATCCGGTTTCTACGCAGGTGCTAGACTTGTGGAAGCTGGGAAGGTGCCATTCTCTGATGTTTTCCGGGTACTAACTCTTTCATGTTTGTAACATTCGTTATAAACTTTTATGCCGAAAATGTTTAAACAGTATTGCATTTCAATTTTTTCTTTCTTGAAAAATGTAGTCTTTTTCATGCTTTTCAGGTTTTCTTTACGTTAATGATGGTAACTATTGGTATTTCCAATTCAAGCTCCCTTTCCGCTGACTCAAGCAAAGCCAAGTCAGCCATTTGCTTCCATATTTAGAATGCTTGATAAGAAGTCAAAAATAGATCCGAGTGATGAGTCTGGCATCACACTGGATAGCGTCAAGGGAGACATTGAGCTTCGTCATGTGAGCTTCAAGTATCCATCTAGGCCTGACATACCCATTTTCCAAGACCTCAGCTTGGCTATCGATTCTGGCAAGGTACAGTTTGAGTTTTATATATTTTAACTTTTCATTTCAGAAGGTACTTTAAATGAATGCATATGTAGAAAATACTTGACCGCCAAAATTGTTGTTCCAGACGGTGGCTCTTGTTGGTGAAAGTGGAAGTGGGAAATCCACAGTGATAGCCTTGTTGCAAAGATTTTATGATCCTGATTTAGGGCAAATCACACTTGATGGTGTTGAAATTCGTGAGTTACAACTCAAGTGGTTCAGACAGCAGATGGGCCTTGTAAGCCAAGAGCCAGTTTTGTTCAATGAAACAATACGTGCCAATATTGCCTATGGAAAAGAGGGCAATGCTACTGAAGCAGAAATCATAGCTGCAGCAGAATTGGCCAATGCACATACATACATTAGTAGCTTACAACAGGTAAAATAAATAAGCAAGAAAAAACACTTCTTTACTTCGCTTTACGTTGTTGAGTGAATTGTTTTTGTTCCGTTAAGGACTTTTGTTAGTTCCCTCCTATGGCAGGGTTATGATACTTTAGTGGGGGAGAGGGGAACCCAATTATCAGGTGGGCAAAAGCAACGGGTAGCCATTGCACGTGCCATAATAAAAAGTCCAAAGATATTACTGCTTGATGAGGCAACGAGTGCCCTAGATGCGGAGTCAGAAAGAGTTGTTCAAGATGCATTAGACAAAGTGATGGTGAACAGAACCACTGTGGTTGTGGCACATCGTCTATCCACAATAAAAAATGCAGATCTCATTGCTGTTGTCAAAAATGGAATCATAGTGGAGAAAGGAAAACATGAAACACTCATTAACGTCAGTGGTGGATTTTATGCTTCCTTAGTCCAACTTCACTCAAGTTCTTCCACACCTTGAATTTTGTTTGGAGAAAATTGCTAAGTTTACCCACTTTTTGTGTTTGCTTATGTTTTTCACATTCGTTTTTTCTGTTTCCATGTATGCCTATATAAGGTAGCTTTTCTTTTTCGTCTACTTGTAATTTTTCTCAATTATAGAAATAATAAATTCCTTTACGTACTTTGCATGTGTTCCTCCTCTTTCTTCCTTCACTTCTTTCATTAATTGGCCACCATAGCTTTTTCACTTTTGCATAAATTTAACTTGTATTTTCCTTCTATTTCTAAATTCTTGTTTTGCAAAAACAATTTTCTTGCAGAAACCATACAGGAAGCTCTCACGACTACTCTCGGTTCCGATGTGGTACTATAGCAGTTAAATTTAACTGTGCTTTCGCTACCCAGTGCTTATTCTTTTATCTTTCTTGGTTTTTTTACAAGGCGTATCTTTTCTTGCTTCTTTCTGTAGCAGTGAATAATACTGCTATGGATATATCTCAGAACCCTTTAAACCTATATTATCTACATGCGGGTAAAAATCCGCAGCATGATCTTGGTCACTCCCTCCTTTTTTACAACCTAAAGATCATAGTCTTTTCCATTGAAATATGAAAGAGCTGATTTGGATAAACTTGATTCCGAGTCTATTCTACAGGTCTTCTAAGAAAATAAATCTAATATCAATCTACAGGTCTTCTAAGAAAATAAACCTAATACCAATTAAAAAAAATACTCAGATAAGTTATAAAATATTGCCAACAAGATAAGACTATTGGATAGAGATGTTTCAGGACTAAAAACATCCCAAGTTCTAATTATGTTGGTTGATTAGACCTATTTTCTTACTGTACCGGTAGAATGGATTCTGGAGCAAGATTTCTCTCGATCAGCTCTTTCAGTTTTCAATTAAGAAAGTTATTATCTTTAGACTATCAAAATGGAGGCTTACCTAAAAAATTTTGGATGTAGAAGAAGATTATAAAATTATTCCACTCCCGGAGACGGTGGCTCAAATCAAGAATTATAACAAGAAAAAGAGTCGAAAAAGTTACGGCAAAAGCATGCCTTTTTGTTGGAGTTTTTTAATCATCTTTACTAGGATCATAACACTCAAAGAAATTAACAAATATCTAAAGGCAGAATATGTTGGAGATAAAAGAATTTGAAATATGCAAAGTGTTAAATTTAATAAGGTAGTTCAAACTTCAAAAAGATGAAAGATTAAATCAAGGAATACTGGGATAAATTGTTGAGTATTATCAACAAATAAGATTGTCGGTCTAGGATTTTGTAAATTTCAGAATTGTTGAGAAATTATGGTAATAGTGTTTGAAAGATATGAAACATTTATCGCTTTATTGAAGAATACAAAAAAATCTGTCTAAGATCATTTTGGCAGAAGTGCTACACGCCTTACACGTCCAAAAACAACGAAGATTGAAGAGAGAAAATCATGTCGTTAAACACATTCTTCTAGCCAAGAGCTAACAAGTTAAAAACTATAAAAGAAATAATCCAACTAACAATCAGATCAGTGAAAATAATTACCACAAAAGAAAATGTGAAAATAAAAATTACCCATCTTGTTAACATTGCACAAAATGGGTCAACCTTCATTTAGACCTTGGGAGACTCAATGTCATATGCATAAAAGACAATCAAATAGGACATGAAGCAGTCATATGCAAGACCAAAAATCAACAACAAAAAGAAAAAGCTAAGGTTGCTGATCAAGAGAAGGAAGAGAAAGATCAACTCTTTGTGGCCACGTGTTTTGTAAGCAGTGAAAAGAGCGAGAACTGATTTTATACCAATTATATGACTACTAACAAAATTTTTCATAAATTTAAAGCCAACAACAAAATTTGTTAAGTGTTGGATAATTAATTTGAAGAAGCTTCAAAGTTATTTACTTTTTTTTATTAGAAATATAACTCGTCAGGATGTTTTTAAAATAAAAATGAAAGGAATTCTTTTTTTTCTCTAGATCTCCTAAAAGAGGAGCAAGTTGCATTTTCAATAAAAAAATATTATAAAAGTTTGGCACAAGAGTTTCGGACATTATCACAACTGCTGTAAATGAAGTTCAAGAACATGGGAGTTGACCTTCCAAAACTGATGATCACATAAATCTTGTTTATTTGAAAAGCGAAAAATGAAGTTTTTTTTTTAAAAAGTTAGTAAATAAAATCACTTGTAAGCTTTAATTAGTCCACAAAAATATGTCTAAGCCTAAAAAACCTTTTTTATTATCAGATAATTGATATTATGTTGTCTTTATTAATGTTTTCACAAGAATGTGTTAAATTTTTTTTCTTATGATTTTATTACGACATGTTGAATTTTTTCTTCCTAAAATATAAGTTAGAAGTGGTTGGTGCTTCTTTGTATATTGTGTGATGCACTGGTTACAGTATAGCTGCAGATGTTTTCCTATTTGATAATTTTCTAATTTGTCTATGTTGTCTAATAATAATTTTAATACATACATATAGAGATAAGCATCAATACAAAAATAAAAATGGGTAAAGACAAAAGAGAAAAAAAAGAGTACTTTGAAATAAAAATAAAAGATTCATTATCCATAAAAAGATGAACGTAAATTGTTATTAATATGATTTGTATCTTGGGTTGAATTGAAACGTTACCTTTTTTATATGAGTTTTGTGATTTTGATAGTTTGATTATTTCCGTAAATTTTGTTAAATATTTTTAGCATGATTCATCCTTAGTTTTATTCTTGTGAGTCCTTTTAATTTTTTTTTTGCATTTATATGTTAAAAGTTTTTCAGTATCCTAATTTATTTACTTTAATAAGGTTCTTTAATTTTAATAATTTTAGTTTCTCTTTAAAAACTAGAAAATATTTCACTAAGGTTCTTTAATTTTAATAATTTTAGTTTCTCTTTAAAAACTAGAAAATATTTCACTACAAGAAAAAACTAGTTAGAGACCAATATTTAGCTACCAAATAAAATGGTTGCTAATTGTGACCAAAATAGTCATCAAATTAAATTTTGGTTGCTATAACTATAAAATAGAATTAATTATTGAATTTAGTGACCAATTAAGTCAAATAATTGGTACCTAACATTAGATACCAAAGTTTCAATGACTTATGCTATTAGATTCTAAATTGATATCTAATTAAGTTAGAGACTAATTTAGAATCTAATGACATAGGTCACTAAAACCTTGGTAGCTAATGTATCAATTATTTGACTTAATTTGTTACTAAATTCAATCATTACTTCTATTTTGTAGTTATTTAGCAACCAAAATCTAATTTGATGACTATTTTAGTCACAATTAGTAACCATTTCATTTGGTCACTAAAAATTGGTCTCTAAATAACCTTTTTCTTATACTGTTTTATCTTGAAAGTGTAGTCATTTTCAAATATTTTTAATAAGATTCTTTAATTTTAATAATTTTAGTTTCTTTCTAAAAACTATAAAATGTTTTATTGTGAAAGTGTTATCATTTTCAAATATTTTTATAACTGTTTTCTTGGTTAACTTCTCATTGACTTGAACATATGCTTTCTTGAATTGAAAGTTAAAATAATTTATCAATTTTTTTAACATTTGAGTGAAAAATAATAATTTATTAAATTTCATACTATTTTAAAAATAACTGAGAAGATTGTAGAGAAACCTTAACTTAAAAAATTGAAATTGATAAATAAAGTTATTAGATTATAAGTATTTAATAGATTTTTTTTTTATAAAAGTAATTGATAAATATTAAAATAATAGAATATGTTTTAGTTTAAAAACTTGCAAAAGAACTTACATTTTTGTTTATTTTATTTGAATCACAAGTCTACTTGTCACAAAGAATAAGGAGCTAGTAATCTTTGATATGATAAATTTATACAATATCTTTCTTTTCTCTTAAAAAATTATCTAAAACTGAATGAGCATATTTTTCAATTAAAATTGTATTTTATTATTTATTTTCTTTAATTTGACAAAGCTTTATAGGTAACTAAATGAACTAATCTGACCAGTTTTGGTTTGTATCTCACCACCAATATGTTAAAAACAAGTTAAAATGATTAGAAATCCTAATCCATTTTATTTAGGGATAGATTAGCAGGTCTAAGTTTCCTCCACCAAGTTTTCTCTCTTCTTTTAGTGATCTAGGTGTGCAATCTAGTAAAAAGATAATGTAAAATATTCATCCTGGGATTTTTATTTCAGGTAAGCTCCTCTTTTTCTTTCGTCTTCTCAAATAAAATTCCGTCATGCAAGGGTAAAGGATTTTGGAGGTTCTTAAGTTAAGCTTGATTTTAGGGTATTTGAAGGTTATAATTTGAATCTTGAGTTTATCAATGATCCTATAGTTTTGTGTTCCATCATCACTTTCAATCTCTATATTTTTTTTAAAAAGCAAAAAATATTTAGGTAAGGAAGGTTGACTTTAATCTAAAATTTTTGAGTTATAAGTGAGTAGTTTGTTTTGTGCTGTTTTGGTGACATTGCATATAATAGGGTGAGAAGTTAAATGATACTATTAAATAATTGGTTAAGTAGAGGAGATTATGCTTTGATTAATGAAATATGGTGTTATATTTTATCTTGAGTAAACTTGAATTTTGTAGACTTTGAATGTGGATGATGTTTTAGAATATGATAATTACAATAGCATGAAAATATGAACATGCTTTGGAGATGTAGGTTTACTATTGAGAGAATGATATTGGTATAACTTAAAAGATATAATTGTGAAAAGATAAAAGCAGTGAGTAAAATTTTATAATAAAAGTAAAATTTGAGTTAATGAGTTTTGGATGATAGTGATAAAGTTTTTAGGACATGTTATATAAATTAGGAAATTCTAGGAGATTCTACTAAGGTGTAAGCAATATTAGAATGGGAATGTCCTAAAACTACATTATTGAGGGAAATAATCTGCTGGTGAGTGAATTAACCATCCTTCCTATGTATTTGGTTGGTAAATTTGGTGTCACACGTGGAATAATTCAGTTGAAGTAAATCACGGTGGACTAATTTCTCGAAAGGCAATTGTTAAATGAGTTATCTTTCATTGATAATAATCCACTGAAAAAAAAATTGGGTAACTTGCTCAAAATTCACCTGAGGGAATAATACCTGCGAATTAATGTTGGTAAATTTTAAAAATTACGATTTTAATATTTAATGTAATTAATTAAAAATTAAAAAAATTATCACATTTACATATTATGTATTTCAAGTAAGTAATAATCATTTTAAATGTAAAAAATAAAAATATATATTTACAAACAAAATTAAGGTTACTAAATAACTATTCACTAAATTTAATATGACATTAAAATTATTATTAATAATTAGTAAGTTTAAAAAATTGTAAAATATATTTTAAATTTTAAAGTAATTAGATTTAAAAGTATTACTATTAATATTATATATATATAACATTTCGTATTTTGTATATGAATTTTATAACAAACTTAAATATAAATATTCATACATTCATCAATATTTTAAAATATACTTCTCTATGTAAGATTTAATAAAAATATCTTTGTATAATTACAAAACAAAATAAAATAAAACTTTTCCATCATCTCACTAAGAAGTCACACCACCTGGTCAATTCCTCTACTCTCGTATAATACACGATCATTAAGATTTAAAAATAAAATAAACACCACACAAAAAGAAGGGTAAGTTAGAGAGTTTTTAAAAAAAATGTATTTTCATAAATTAAATTTTTATCTCAACCAAACTATGACAAATCATATTAACATGTTCATATTGATATGGTCTAATCGGTTCTTTTTCACACCGTAGCACAGTCATATTAACCTATCCATATAATCTAGTCTAATCAATTCTTTTTCACACCGTAGCACGGCATATAAACCTTTTAATTCATATGATCTTGTCTAATTGGTTATCTTTCACACTGCAGTGCAATTAGATGAACATGTTAATCCAAATGATCTGGTTCAATAGGTTCTTTTTCGCACTATAACGTAGTCATATGAACTTATTAATCAATATGATTCGGTCCAATCGTTCTTTTTCACACCGTAAAGCAGTCATATAAACCTCCTTCGACTCTCACCACATGGTAATCTTCATCTATATTATTCCAATCTATCAATAGAGTTAGGATACCTCCTTCTAGACAAATCCACAAACAATACACATCCTAATCAATCTCAATACGGGTATCTCCTTTCCTGAAGATACTATGTCTCAATCACACACCACATCATTCACAAACATTGATACTATATCATCTTGTACATAAACATTCATTCAATTTAATTCAAATTCTTTAAATTCATACTTAAAAAAACAAGTAATTACAATATCTATTAAAAATATTCAAACTAACTTCTCTTACCAAATATCACCATTTTAGACAAATTTTTGTTTCGAACTAACATAAAAAAGAATACAATTAGTTTCCTTTACCTTAATTCACAAAGAGCTCCAAAAACTCAGGATCTCAAAGATAGTCTAACTCAATCTAAGATTCTAATCGAACACTCTTATTCTACTCAACACCAGGAATTTAGGGGTAGCCTCTTATTGTCAATCTGATAACATATGAGATCATAAAATCTAGAGAAAAGACAAAGAACTTTAAAGAGAGATGGTTTTGGAGAGATTGTTGTTTTGTTATAAAAATAAAACACACTGAATAACTGATTTTTCTATTTATTTAAACCTTTTTATATTCAGGTGTTATCTTATTCGACAACAATAGGCAATTCACCGACAAGAACCTGGAACAATTCTTGAGACAACTCGGTTTAAAACATCTGGCGTCAAGCGTGGAACACCCCCAGACGAATGGGCAAGCGGAGGCCGTAAACAAGATCATACTTGGTGAATTAGGAAGAAGCTCGGTCAGATGAAGGGGTTGTGGGCCAAAGAAATACCAGGAATACTGTGGGGGTATCATTGCACCCCCAGTCATCAACCAAAGAGACCCCTACCGACTCACTTACGGGTCGGACACCATGATACCAATGGAATTAAGAGAAACCACATGGAGAAGAATGAACTACCAAGAGCAAGCCAATCACAAGAACCTCCGAGCCAAGTTGGACCTGACATAGGAAGTTCGAGAAGACACCCGAGTTCGCGAGGAAGCCGTCAAGTTAAGAGCAGCACGACGCTACAACACCTGGGTACGGGAACGAAACTTCCAGAGGGGTGACTTAGTATGAAGGAAAGTTATAGAAGCCCGTAGGAATAAACAAGAAGGCAAGTTAGCACCAAATTGGGATGGACCATTCAGGATAATAGATGCCTTCCAAATTGGGTACGGGAACAAAACTTCCAGAGAGGTGACTTAGTATGAAGGAAAGTTGCAGAAGCCCGTAGGAATAAACAAGAAGTCAAGTTAGCACCAAATTGGGATGGACCATTCAGCATACAAGCTTGAGGAACTAGGAGGCGGGTTCATACCGAGGACATGGAATGCTACCCACCTTAAAATGTATTACAACTAATTTTGAGGAACAGGTACGGCGTACTCTTTCCTTGACTTGGATTTTTTTCCTAAGGAGGGTTTTGACAAGCAAGGTTTTAACGAGGCCCGTGCCAGAGTCAATAAAAGTCGAATTATTCTACATTATTTGCTTGTTTATATGTTTTGTAGTACTTAAGCTCGAATTATGCAAACACCTGAACCAAGTATTACAAACTATCAACTAAAGCAAACACTTAAACGACTTCAATATAAAACAACTAAGCTAATGCTTAAGTTAACATACAAGTCGGGCAAACGCTTAAAATACTTCAATATAAAACAATTAAGCTAATTTAAGTCAGGCAAACGCTTAAATGACTTCAATGCAAACAACTAAGTTAATGCTTAAAGTAAGATTCAGGCAAACGCTTAAGTGACTTTCATATAACCTAACCTAATGCTTAAAAGTTAAAGTCAGGAAAACGATTAAGTAATTTCAGCTTAAAACGACTGAGATATACGCCTAAACAACTCTGACTTAAAGACAAAACCAGTAAACACTTGACCAGCCTCAAGATCAAGCAACTAAGCTAATGCTTAGGCTAAACGCCTCAACAACTGGACAAAAACGCTCAGATCACCAACACTGAGTAACATAGGAGAGGAAATTGTTCGTTAAAGACAATTATTCACAACAAAGTGCAAAGACAAAGTGTTAAGAATTATATTAATTAAAAACCAAGAGGACTCAATCATCCATGAGGTTGTCATCAACAATCTTCTTATCAATGTCAAAACGAGTCGGCTCTAGGTTGGGAGAGAACAAAAGGGCTTGCCTCATAGCCTTTATATATCCCTCTTCATAAGCCTCCACGCAATCCCTTTGAAGTTGGATCTTCTCTTCCTCCCAATCTGTCTCTTTGTGCATAAGCTCCTTCTCCCGTTTCTTCCACTGAGCCTCCTTCTGGCCAAGTGTCGCCACCTCCTTCTCCAAATCGGTCATTCGACCCTCGACCTCCTTCAAAGCTCCTTCAACACCGACCAACTCTTCTTGTCAGCGTATCAACTCGGCCTCGTGACGCTTTAACAACCCTAAAAAATGGAAGAGTTGGAGTTCTTTGGCTGCAAAGGCCGAGTCCCTATCCAACTTCTCTTTCAGCAATAGTTAGACTTGCTCCTCTAGATCGGCATTCTTGTTTTGCAAGTCCAACTAGCCTCGAGCAGCTACTCGAAAATGTTGCATGATAGTCAGACACCTTCCCAGCATGACGCCTCTCGCGTCCAGGCAGTCCTCAAGCCTCGTCTTCTCCATCAACTTGGCATCATGGGATAGACGCGGGGTAAGTCCTTGGCCTTTGTGTTAATGTGCCAATTTCATTAAAGACCAGGGATGGTGACGGACAGGTGATCCAGTTTGAGTCTCGGCCCACTCGACCAAGAAGCATAGCTCGACGAGGACGCCTTGGCAGAGACTGCCACGAGCAGTTGAGTCACCAAAGGGGTGGGAGAACTCAGTCGACCTTCAGACGAGGCATCTAAGTGGATCACCTTAAGAACCATAACAACAGGAGTGGGGCCCGAGACAGCACCCACTAGAGGAGTGATGTCAATATTGAGGGGAGAACCAACAGCACCAACAGAGAGGTTGGCATCAAAGGGAGTGGGACCTATATTTATGTCGGCAGAGGAATTGGTCTCATTCTTCTTTTTCTTAGGATTTTGGAAAGAAGCAACCAAATCATGCGGGCTCCCGACTTGGGCTCAGAGCTTCTTGAAGTCAAGTTCTTTGCCCATAATCTCTGCAAGCAAAGCAAACAAGTAAGCATACCAATACAAGAAAGCTTCATACACAAACAATCAATCTATGCCTAAGAATAAGGAAGCAGGATCCTCGGCAAAGGGAATGGTAAGGAGAGCCCTCGTATTTAATGGGTGGGGAAGCTGCCTGGCGAGAGCGTATACTTGGCTCTCGTCTTGAACTTTATGGGTTTTTACCAATACAAAGGAAATCGAGGATGATAGTCGAGATAAAAGAGAAGGTGTTTAGCCGAATCTTGGGAATGACACCTCAGCTTGAAGAACTTATCTTTAAAATGCTACTAGGAAGAATTATACAAGGTGAATAAGGAGCCATCATAGGCGGCACTCAAAGAAACCCATCCAACCAGTTTATCGCATTTAACTTGGTAAAAATACATAAAGACATTTATAGAGGGCTCAAACCCCAACTGGTCACAAAGTATCTCAAAAAGCCCAACTATTCGGATGCAACTAACTTGTTGCTACATTTTTTATTGTCAACATTTGCTCCTTGAAGTCGGTAAGAGGAAAGGTCACGTCCAATTCTTTGAATAAGAAATCATGTACATAGGTGAACTCGTAACTATTAGACTTTGGCTTCATATATACACCCTTTCATCTGACCTACAGTGTGTAGCTACTATAAAGTCGGCAACCGACTCATCACAAACAGGATAAGTGGCGAAAAATCGTTAACCTTTTCCTTGGTGTTATATACAGAAATGAATTTCACCACATCTCCAGAAACCCATGAGTACTCAGGATCAAAAATGGGAACAATTTTATCCTTCCTAGTTCTCTTCGGAGCATTCGAAGGTTTAGGGTTCTGCGATTTCCTCTTGCAAGAAGGGGCAGCTATAACCGCATTAGCGGTAACGGGGTTCTAAGCGGTAGAACTGTCGTCACGAGACTGAGAAGGAGTTCCCTCTGAATCTTCCCCCTCACCAAACAATGACTCTGTACATTCGGAGGATTTCTCCTCCCCAATGGGGGCAACCTCCCTATCTAATATCCTACTAGCACCAGATGAACCAGAAAAAGAAGAGGAAGAAGCCATGTGCGTACCAGCGCGAGCAAGAGATTGATCTCCCAAGAAGCAAAGATAGACAACTCGAGAGTTTTGAATGCAACTGAAATGTAACGTTCGAAAATGAAGAGTCTTAGTTAACGCCCACTTGTTGAGCTCAATGGTCCAAATTGAACCACGCGAGCTAAAGCTATGTGACACCATCTGAAGAGAAGTGGGAAAAAACCCTATCAGTCACATCACATTTTTTTTTTTTGTGCCTCATTTAATGCGACTATGATGGCCCTGCTACCGAGTCCAAAAGGAGTACAACACGAAAAGTTTTAAAAGCTCCATAAAAATGCCTTATCCAAACAGAATGGCAAACCAAGACGAGACCAACTCGCTAGCTACATCCCAACGGGAAACTGAAGACATCTTGGTCATCCATACGGTCCACATGTTAGAATTACGAACTCGGGAGCTGATGTACCTACCCGATTATTAGGCCAGATTCAACCAAATCTATTACGGCCCAGCCCACTATTAATTACCAATTAATAGATTATTACGATTGATCTCAATTTACTCTAAATTCTAATTGACTTCAATCACATTGCATAATGGTAATTCGTGATTCCTAATGTCTAAAATTATGGAGAAATATATAATCTTTAATGACAAAGTCTTATAAATATGACCTATGTCTACTGGAAGTATATCTCTTTCACTATTCTTTTACTCACATACTTTTAAATACCTTTCACACTTTTACTGACTTTGAGCATCGGAGAATCTTCTTTAAGTGAACCCCTTCCCTTCCAGTCAAGTCAGGGAAGAACAAAAATAACTTTTTAAAATAGTAAATATGTATAGTTTCATATTGGAAATTCAGAATTGAGTCATATATATATATATATATATATATATAATATAGTTTATGGTTAAATTTGGTGTTACCGTATCTCCATTGGAAACAACGATTATTAAATTATAAATGTTCATCTATATCAGTGTCCATTTTAATAAAAAAATCTTTAAAATATTCACTTTGATAAAATGTTTGTAAAAATTTTGTGGTCAATCCAAATAATCTACCTCGAAGATGTGTTTTCTATATTTTATTTTATCTAGTATAAAATAAACGAATTGTCGTTATCCAATCGAGAAGATATGCACGTATAAGCTGAAATTTATTCTTACTTGAGAAATTTTTCAGACCAAGATCGCTTAGACCAAGATTTCAAATGCAAAGTTGGAAACACGAAAATGGATTTTCTTTCTTAAAAATTATTTCAATAGGAATCACCAAATCAAATGACCAGCTTGTCATGAAAATAAATAACATTTTTTATGCAGTTTTAAGGAGATTATTTCTCCAATTATCTTAGTCAGTTTATGACTACTTAAGTTTGTCGCTATTTTAATGGTCTTTTGTCATTTACCAGAGTATTTAATAAATATGAAGTCATTGATTCTGAAGTTATTTACCAGTTTGTGAAGTCATTAATTTTAAGATATGCTGTATATCGATGATCAAATTTATTTTATTTTAAATAAATAATTAAAATAAATTAATAATTATATAGTCAATTGTAATTAAATAAACATTACATTGTAATATATTTTGATTCAATTTATGTTTCAATATTATATAAAAGATCTGCATTAGAAATTTCCTTTAAAATATATTTCAATTCCAATCACCGAATCAAATGACCAGCTGTTATAGGATATGTTTGCATTAAATTTTTTTCTATACTATCAAATAGAGAAATTCTTAAATTTTATGTATCATTATTGTTTTTTGCTCTAATAAAATAGCATTCTAGAGACTAAATTTTGAAATAAAGAAAAAGATCAGTAATTAACTGATCTTGAAAGAAATAATTATAAAAAGTTATATTTCTTATTCGTACTATAACTTGTAATGAAGTAAATCTTGTACTATATTATGTGTATTAGTATCTAATACACTCAGAATATAGTAGTAATCATTTAAAAATAACATCTAATAGTCAATCATCATCTGTTATATTTTCAATGATGATATTCGATTTAAGTACTGTAAGACCTGTAATACAAGATATTATTAATTATATAAATAAGGTTACCAAAAATATTATAATATTCCTCCTAACCAGATTAATCAACTCAACTTCTGTTAATTTTTAGATTTACATTAAGTTCTTATTTCAGCTTTTGCTTATTCTCCATTAAATTTTACATTAATATGCATGTTAAACTTAAAAAGATTGAACTTCTACCTCATTAACTATTGATTGACTTTAGGTTTAATCTTAGATCACCTATAAATATAGTTTAATTAAATTGATATATTTTAATATTATAAAATAAATTCGATAAGAAATTAGAAAATGGAATGGTAGAAGCAATCTGTCACTATTTTTAACAAAAGAGATATTATATTTTGAATTTATTGAATTATTTTTCCTTTTTTATCACACATGTGTAAAGTATTTATTAGCTCTTGATCATGACTATTTCTTACACTTTTTTCAGTCTGTCCTCTTTTTTCTTTACAGGGTGTCTTTTCTCCTACTAATGATTGCCTATTTAAAAAAAATAGAATTTAAGAGTTTGCTTTGACTGATTTTCAATGCCACAAAGTAATTTTAGTAAATTAGCGTATTTTTTGAAAATTTAGCTTTATCTTAATTTTAATAATTGAAAAAAAAAATCCCACTGTAGGAAAAAAAAATTGAGGAAGATACTTTTTCAAGCTATGAATATCTTGTGAAAAATAAAATTAAAAGCGAAATTATTTACTTTAAAGAGATGAAACTAGTTATGTCTTTATATATATATATATGGAGATATTATTGTAAGAGAAAAATATAAAGGTATGAATAATGTTATATATTCTAAAAGTTCTTCTAGAAAACTCCATAATATTTAAGAAAAAAATTAAATAATTTATTATCTTTAAAAACATAAAATACTTTTCTTTATAAAAAAGTTTTCTTAATTACGTATTTCTTATGAAAATATTTTGGATCATTTTTTTCAATTCAACAAATAGTAAATAAATTTATTAGTATCTTAAATTTTAATTGGGTCTAACTTTGCCTTGTGAATTATATTTCAAAAACTTCTTGTTCTGTCACCACATTGTAAAAACAATTCTAGAAAAAATTGCACAACAAATAGCAAATAAATAAATAAATAAATATATATATATATATATATATATATATATATATATATATATATATATATATATATTAATGATGAAAGAAATTAAAAGAATTAAAAGTTCATAACCAAACTAGTAAAGGTATGGTCATTAGTGTTAAAAATATTTTGAAATATATAAAATAAATTTAATTTTTCTAATTAAATTAAATAATATTTTTATTTTAAAATATAGTTAATTAAAAAACGATAAATTGGTATTTCCAAGTGTTAGAGTTTATCTCTTTAACAAAATTTCGAATTATAAAGAACACAATTAGAGGAAAATTTTCACAAATGGTAAAAAAAATAGTAGAAAGAGCAACAAAAGAATATAAAGTATAGAAACAATTAATCAATTGAGTACACTATTTGTTATTAAACTAAATTTATTAATGAGCTGCTTTTATGATATTAATGAACTTTAATTAACAAGGGATACAGAAAATAAATGTGTTAAAAAAATAACTTAAAAAGTATGCTCAGAGAAGAGGTAAAGATGATAAAGTAAATGAGAGAAGTGTTTTGTCATGGGATTAAGTTGACATTTTTAATATATATACATAAAAGCTAGTTGACTACCCAGGAAGCTTGACCCAATATTTTTAATCATATTAGTTATAATCTAATAATAACTAAATTATATAAACAAAGACATAAATTGATTAAAAATTTAAAAGCTATTGATACCGTTTGAAGACATAAATTGATTAAAAATTTAAAAGCTATTGATACAGTTTGAAGACCTATTGATTAAAAATTTAAAAACTATTGATACAGTTTGGCTTTAAATACATACTAAAAACACTAGTTGACTAAGGAGTACATTTTGTAACTAAGCAAATCAAATTTAGGTTAAGTCAAAAGGTTCAGGGTGACACTTGTTAGAATGAGGATTCAATGGGAAGTTTCAAAAAAGGAATTAAAATTATTTGATATTATGTTCATTAATGTGTGTGAATATATTCATTGTTAATTGTGTTAATTGTCCTTGGACATAACGGAAGAAGATGCTTGCTCTTTAAGCTATGGCATGCATATATACATACATGTATATATATATATACAGTGTGAACATTTCTACAGAACCAGCCTCAGCACACACCAGATCTCAGTTGGAACCATCGTACACACTCCTTTTCTTCACACCTTACAAAATATATATATATATACACACACACAAACACGTTTCTCTCTTCCACTTTTCTTTTCAAAGGTAAAAAATACAATAAACTTTTGCTTTCTTTCTTCCTCTCTCTTTCTATATACACGGGCTTCTTGTCTGTTCATATTGATGCGTTGAAAGTAGCTACTTGAAACGCTAATCATTGTGCGTGTTGTAATAAGAAAGCAAATGATGTGGTGTAAAACTTTGACTTAAGTGCACCATTTTTCTTCTTCAGCTCTTTAACAACTACCTACTATAATTTTTCAGAGAGAAGAGAGTGTGAGTTTTTTTTCTTTTTGCAGTGTGGTAGGTGACAGAATGAAATGAGTTATTCATCGTTTTTTTACTGTCTGGATCCGTGAATTCAAGCGTGTGTTCTTCGAATTCCACCGAAACGGCACGTTTCCAGAAGCAATATATTTGCGTAGAAACTGTTGTTCTAGTTACCAATATCAACACAACACTCTCTTGTTCACATTTATTGCTCTGTTTGCGATGGTCGTGGATGAATCTCGCTTTGGAAGCAAACCATTGCTTCACGTCTCCGCATGTTTGAAGTTTCATTTGGTGAACGCCAGCTGGCTCCTGCAACTTGATTTGCATTGAAATATCTCGAGATTCTTTCTTTTAGTATGAAATCAATTTCAATCCAAGAAAGAAGATAGAAAGTCCTTTTAGTGTGTGTCGTTTAGCTTTTTGTCAACCTATCGCCGAGTCCGTAATCTACGTTGTCATTTGCAAGTTATTTGGTTTTTGCTGCTTTGAGGTGTTACTGTTTTCGGAGTTGTGACTTTGAATTTGTTTTATTTGTTAATTTTGCGTAGTTGGAGAGTAGAAAGCACTGATCTGACATGGGTGTGGAGAATGACGAAGAGAGGAAGCATGGTGACCCAAGCACGTCAGAGAATCTTGTAGGAACCAGCACGAATGGGGAAAGAGAAGAAAAAGCAGAGAGAGTTCCATTTTTCAAGCTGTTCGCTTTTGCAGACTCCACTGACATTCTTTTGATGGTTATTGGGACTATTGGAGCCATTGGAAATGGGTCGGGTTTGCCTATTATGACGTTGCTGTTTGGTCAAATGATTAATAGCTTCGGTAGTAACCAGCAAAACGATAACGTGGTGGAAGAAGTATCCAAGGTGAAAACACAAACGTCTATTGGTTGGTTAAGTGAGATTTGTCTTGATTTTTTATGACAGTTTTTGAAAAGCCTTGTTATAAGTTAGAATGAGATCTTAGGTTATTTGATTGATAAAACTACAGGTTTCTCTAAAATTTGTATACTTGGCAGTAGGATCTGGGATGGCAGCGTTTCTCCGTAAGTATATTTTATAATTACGACGGATCACTCTGGTTTGTGTTGAATCATTTGAGTTTTCTAGACACTGAAGTTGGAGAACCATTTCATTTTTCAGAGGTGTCTAGCTGGATGGTCACTGGGGAGAGACAGGCAGCAAGAATAAGGGGATTGTATTTGAAAACAATTCTGAGACAAGATATTGCTTTCTTTGATAAGGAAACAAGCACTGGAGAGGTGGTAGGGAGGATGTCAGGTGACACAGTTCTCATACAAGATGCCATGGGTGAGAAGGTACCTATCATATGCTGCAACCTGCAATAGATAATAAATAAAGCCACTTTGAATATGCTGAACATTTGTCTTTTTGAACAGGTTGGGAAATTTCTGCAGCTAATAGCAACATTCGTTGGGGGATTTTCAGTAGCATTTATCAAAGGGTGGCTTCTTACTTGTGTCATGTTGGCCACTCTTCCACTTCTAGTTTTGTCAGGAGCTGCTATGGCCGCCATCATAGGCAAGATGGCTTCTCGAGGTCAATCGGCTTATGCAAAAGCTTCACATGTGGTCGAACAGACAATTGGATCAATAAGAACCGTATGTTGTTTTGTGGAAACCTAAGTAGATATCTGCCGAATTCTATAATTTCTCGGTTGAATGTACTAATTTCTTGTTGCTTACGTCTTGACATTCTATGATAATCATGTTTTATTTCCCTATGAATATTTCCAGGTTGCATCCTTCACCGGGGAAAAGCAAGCAGTAAATAGTTATAGCAAATTTCTTGTGGATGCTTACAAAGCAGGAGTGAGTGAAGGTACCATAGCTGGAGTGGGCCTAGGCACGGTTATGCTTGTGATTTTTTGTGGTTATGCTTTGGCGGTATGGTTTGGCGCAAAGATGATAATGGAAAAAGGATATAATGGGGGCACGGTTATTAATGTGATTATTTCCTTCCTAACTGCTTCGATGTAAGTAGCATTTTTTTTCAATATATTTCCTCTGCTAAGGAAGTTTGGGAGTTCATTTTCTTTTAAACAAACCAAAAAAGTAGCCACATACAGAGATAAATAGATCCGTAACATATTTACATGATTCTTTTATTTTTCAAATCATAGGTCTCTCGGACAAGCATCCCCTAGCTTGAGTGCTTTTGCTGCAGGTCAGGCTGCAGCTTATAAAATGTTCCAGACAATTGAAAGGAAGCCAGAGATAGATGCTTATGATCCAAACGGAAAAATACTAGAAGATATTCAAGGCGAAATAGATTTAAGGGATGTTTATTTCAGTTATCCAGCAAGACCTGAGGAACTGATATTTAATGGATTTTCTCTTCATATAGCAAGTGGTACAACTGCAGCGTTAGTTGGACAAAGTGGAAGTGGAAAGTCTACAGTTATCAGCTTGGTAGAAAGATTCTATGATCCACATGCTGGTGAAGTTCTTATTGATGGTATTAACCTGAAAGAATTCCAGCTAAGGTGGATCAGAGGAAAAATAGGCCTTGTCAGCCAGGAGCCGGTGTTGTTTGCATCTAGCATTAAGGATAACATTGCATATGGAAAAGAAGATGCAACAATTGAAGAGATAAAATCTGCAGCTGAACTTGCAAATGCTGCTAAATTCATCGATAAACTCCCACAGGTTCTACGCTATAAGCCAGATACTTCAATTTAAGGCTATTTTTCTGATTCCTAATCTGGGAACATTAGTAATTTTAAACCTTTTACCTTTTCATTCAGGGACTAAACACAATGGTTGGTGAACATGGAACTCAGTTATCTGGTGGGCAGAAGCAACGGATTGCCATTGCAAGAGCAATCCTAAAAAATCCTCGAATTCTACTTCTGGATGAAGCCACAAGTGCACTTGACGCAGAATCTGAAAGGATAGTGCAAGAGGCTCTAGACAGGATCATGGTCAACCGAACAACTGTTGTAGTGGCACATCGTTTGAGCACAGTGAGAAATGCTGATATGATTGCTGTCATTCACAGAGGGAAGATGGTTGAGAATGGTACCACACCAGTTCGTTGAAAACGTGCTTTCTTTTCTATTCCCACTCGTTAAACGGTTATTTTGTTTGCATATATCTTGCTATAACTTGTGTGTTTATTAATCAGGAACACACACAGAATTGCTAAAGGATCCTGAGGGAGCTTACTCTCAGCTTATACGCTTACAAGAAATGAGCAAGGAGACAGAACAGAATGTAGACTATCTCGGCAAGAGTGAACTTTCTGCAGAATCCCTAAGACAATCTAGTCTTAGGAGATCACTTCAAAGATCTATTAGCAGGGAGTCATCCGTAGGGAATAGTAGCCGTCATTCATTTTCAGTTTCCTTCGGTTTACCCACAGGAGTTAACGTTTCTGACCCTGAACATGAAAGCTCAACGCCCAAAGAAAAAACACCGGAGGTTCCACTCCGCCGCCTTGCTTACCTTAACAAGCCAGAGATTCCGGTTCTTGTGCTTGGATGCGTAGCTGCCATAATAAATGGTGTTATACTTCCAATATTTGGCCTGCTGATTTCCAGTGTCATCAAGACATTTTATGAACCATTTGATAAGATGAAAAAGGACTCCCACTTTTGGGCAGTGATGTTTTTGAGCCTTGGTATTTTATCATTTCTCATAATTCCTGCGCGAGGATATTTTTTCTCTGTGGCAGGAAGTAAGTTAATCAAACGTATCAGGCTTATGTGTTTCGAGAAGGTTGTGAACATGGAGGTTGGTTGGTTTGATGAGCCTGAAAACTCAAGTGGTGCAATAGGCGCAAGGCTTTCAGCAGATGCTGCTTCAGTGCGTGCCCTTGTTGGTGATGCCCTGGGACTATTGGTTCAAAATTTAGCGACTGCAGTAGCAGGTTTGATCATTGCTTTCGCCGCATCTTGGGAGCTGGCACTAATTGTTCTTGTCTTGATTCCCTTGATTGGAGTAAATGGATATGTTCAAATGAAATTCATGAAGGGATTCAGTGCAGATGCAAAGGTTAGTTTTATTTTCAATAGCTGAACAAAAAAGTGATAAAAGAAACTAACTATTATTCAGACAATGAGACAAATTTTCAGTAATGAATGTTTGTCCCTGCAGACGATGTACGAAGAAGCAAGCCAAGTTGCTAATGATGCAGTTGGAAGCATAAGAACGGTTGCTTCTTTCTGTGCTGAAGACAATGTTATGGAACTATACAGGAAGAAATGTGAGGGTCCCATGAAAACAGGGATACGGCAAGGGTTGATCAGCGGATCAGGATTCGGGGTTTCATTTTTCTTACTGTTTTGTGTTTATGCAACCAGTTTCTACGCAGGAGCTAGACTTATTGAAGCTGGAAAAACAACCTTCTCAAATGTTTTCCGGGTACTACTCTTTCTTTCTTGTAACATTCATTATAAACTTTTGAGGGGGAAGTGAGTGTCTAAAGTGTATTAGATTTCAACATTATGTTTTCACTTCGTAAAAATGTATTTGTTTTCATCTTTTGCAGGTTTTCTTTGCATTAACTATGACAGCTATTGGAATTTCCCAATCAAGCTCCTTTGCTCCTGACTCGAGCAAAGCCAAGACAGCTACGGCTTCCATATTCGGAATAATCGATAAGAAGTCAGAGATAGACCCGAGTGATGAGTCTGGCACCACATTGGATAGTGTTAGGGGAGAAATTGAGCTTCGTCATGTGAGCTTCAAATATCCTTCTAGGCCTGACATACAGATTTTCCGTGACCTCAGCTTGACCATCCGTTCTGGCAAGGTAGAGTTTGAGTTTTATATTTCTACTCAATTTCAGTTCAATAGTTAGCCTAAACACATTTTCGTAGCAACTAATGATCAAAACTAAAACTGTTGTTCCAGACAGTCGCTCTTGTTGGTGAAAGTGGAAGTGGGAAATCCACTGTGATTGCCTTGCTGCAAAGATTTTATGATCCTGATTCAGGGCGAATCACACTTGATGGGATCGAAATTCGTGAGTTACAGCTCAAGTGGTTAAGACAGCAGATGGGCCTTGTAAGCCAGGAGCCAGTTTTGTTCAATGAAACAATACGTGCCAATATTGCCTATGGAAAAGGAGGCAATGCCACTGAAGCAGAAATCACAGCTGCAGCAGAATTGGCCAATGCCCATAAATTCATTAGTGGCTTACAACAGGTATAACACTGGCAAGCATTTTGTTAGCTTCTTTTATGTTATTACTATGTCTTTGCCACATTTCCAAGTATCGTATTGGTTGAACTGTTCATATTGTCAAATGTGTGGGACTTCACACTGTATATTATTCCCTCCTATGGCAGGGCTATGATACTTTAGTGGGGGAGAGGGGAACCCAACTATCTGGTGGGCAAAAGCAACGTGTAGCCATTGCACGCGCCATAATAAAAAGTCCAAAGATATTACTGCTTGATGAGGCTACAAGTGCCTTAGATGCAGAGTCAGAAAGAGTTGTTCAAGATGCATTAGACAAAGTGATGGTGAACAGAACCACTGTGGTTGTGGCACATCGTCTATCCACAATAAAAAATGCAGATGTCATTGCTGTTGTCAAAAACGGAGTGATAGTGGAGAAAGGAAAACACGAAACACTCATTAACATCAGTGGTGGATTTTATGCTTCCTTAGTCCAACTTCACACAAGTGCTTCAACAGTATGAGTTTTGTCTGTCTAATTCCATTACTTTTCTTTTTTTCTTCTGTAAGGTTCACGCATAATATCGTTTTCCTTTTACATCATTGCTGTAATATAATGTGAATGACAACAGATAAACCGAAAATATGTGAGAAGGATGGAAATATCTACAATATTTTTTTAAGCAATATTTTATCATTGATCTTGATTCAGACCTCTTTTAACTTTCATACACTCGTTGGGACCTGCAGATCTCGGTGGATGTAGTTTTCCAACCAGTTAGTCAAACTATGTTCTGCCTTTTTATCATACAATTGGCGTTGGTCCTACCCATTCTTTCTGTACTTTTTATGCTTCGATGTTGTCACTAAGGTTGGGGTGAATAAATATTAAACAGAGGATTATTGTTTGTATTCTTGCACAGTTATCCGCATCACTCAATTTCTTTATCAATTTTGGTGTATGATTAAGCTAACTATACAAGTGAGGTGGAAGGATTCCAGGAAAGATATAATCTATTATTAGGGGAATTGTCTTCATAATTCTGATAACCCAATATTAAGATTTTTACCCTTAAATCATTTTTCTGTTTATGATTTCATTTTTTCTAATCTTGACTTTCCCATTTTCTCTCTGACATGACATTTTATTATAATTTAATTGTACTTTTAGTTTTCATAATATTTGAACAATTTTGATTATCTAATTTTAAATTGCTCAATTTTAATCCATCTATTAACTCGATATCTTTTTCTCACTTATTAATTCACTATATATTATTATCAATAAAATATAAACATTATAATAAAGTGTATAGATAGTTATACTACTGTCAAGTTTGAATATTAATATTGATGCTGTTTTATCTCAATTTTTATTTGCCCAATTTCTTACAGAAATGTTATTTGACTTTTTTCCGGATAAGTTATAAACATTCAACATTTTTAAAAAAATATAAAAAATAAATGTTAATTCTCAAACTTCAACTCATCATTACTACACATGTATAAACAAATAATTGCTGATAAAAAAAAAAGGTATAAACAAATAATAAAACGTCTTCACCAACTAATTCTTTGACTATTAGTATAACAGATTATATATAATGGATCAAAATAATTGAAACCTTATTCTACTAGAACAAGTAGCAAGTGAACAAACTGGAAAAAATAATCATCGTATTCTCAAAAACAAACAAATAAATAAAGAAAAGAACAAAGTTGCCAACTTTACTTTTCATTCATGCTGACAACATAAACTTAAATACTCATTTAGACACAGACCTTCTAAGAGGTGTCTCTTTTTTAATTTATTAACTGATGACTTTCTACATATCATTTTGCTGTTTTTTTTTTATGCAACATATTATCATTTAATTTTAGTTTATTTTAATTTAAATTTCAAATAATTATTAAAAAATTAATCTAGAATATTAATCATTTTTTAACAAAAAAATATTTTTGGATAAACTACCATTTCAAAATATTGTAGTACTAGTGAATATTAATTCCATTTTTTTTTTTTTTAATTTTCACTCGTAGCATTTAATAAAAACACACATTTCATTCCCGCCTATAAATGACATTCCTATAGAGGAAATTCCTGGAATAATCAATGATATATGGTTGGTTATCACTTTATTTCCGTAAGAATAATCTTTTTTGCTTTCAACAAAATTCTACTCTCATATTTGGTCCAAAAAAATATTCTTAGTATATTTTTTAAACATGTCTTAAATTGAATAAAAAAAGTATAAATAAACAGATAAATGAGTTATAAAAGCGTATGTGGTGCTAACAAGTAACAGATGAGTATGAATAAGAATGAATAGATATGTTCAAACGTCATGCATGACGAAATTGTATTCATTATTATAATAAAGAAAAGGTGGAAATTAACCTACCAAAACCCTAAGTTGTTAGGTTTCGTGCTTGCCATTTAGTGAACACGTGTTTATTGAAATATAGAAAGTTATTAATTTACAAATTAAAAGATAATGACTTAATTAATTAATCCATTAGACATGTTCCATGGAACACCACCTAATTCTAGGTCTAAACAGCTATTGAGGTGTTGTACAAATTTTAAATCATGAAAAATGAGTTAATTATAGATGTTAAAAATTTTGTCATAATTGTATGACGATTTATTGAACTGCTCCACACAAACTGTCACTAATCAACTAATTTTTCTAATGATAAAGGTGGGCATTTTTTATCTATAAATTATTGTTTTAGTTTCTTAATTAAAGTATAACATATATTTTTTTTTTTAAATTTAAAAATCGTATATGATTTTTTAAAGAATAATCTGTCAGTCACGTTAGTTTGAAGTTGAAAATAAAAAATTTTACTGACAATTAATAGAAAAAAAAATTAGAATTATTTTACTTTCAAATATTAAGTTTAGAGATTTAAAATAAATCACTTGAAAATTTTAGAACTTTTTTTTTTCAAAAACGATATCACATACTTTTAAGGTGTAGATGGTGGTTTAATTGATTTTTTTATAGGAGATCATCTTCCTTTTTTAAACGAAGAGATTTGGTTCCTAAGAACTGCGAACAATGTTTTAAAAAATAAAACAAAAATTATATTTTTATTAAAATTTAAAATTAAATTCTGATAATATATAAAAAATAAATTAAAAAGTAAGTATAAGGTCAAAATATTAATTTGAAAGTGTCTTCAATATTTTATAAAAACATCATCAATATATCTTAACGAGTTTTTTATTCAACTTTATGATAAATTCTAATGATTTTTTTATTAAATATTCTCAAAATAGTTACTAACTAGGATATTTCAATTTAAAATTGAAAATAATGTTATTATCTAATATGCCATTTTAAAGCGAAAATTCCATTTTGTTTAGAGCTTAAGTAAATTCTGTATTCGTAATAATGCTATTATTTGTTGTGACACATCAGTATTACGTTATTGCCTGCTTCAAAATAAACCCTCTAAAAGTAATTAATAGCATTGAAATGCTGAACTTTGCATTAATAATGCATCTGTTTGAGGTTGAGATGCACAAGGTTTTCCCATTAACCCTAATATTGACTCATCCATTCCAAATCACATATATCCAAAATAAGTTTAGTGTTCTAATTATTTTATTTGATAAGAAAAAATAATATAATAATTAACTCGTAATAATTATTTTTATATTTTCATCTCCAATGCATTAATCAGGTCATTTTTCAATTATCTAATCATTTTGAACTCATTTATTTAATTTATCTAATTTCTCTCTAAAAGCTAATTAACTGATAAATTGAGAAAAATTGACAAGGAAAAGACACAAGTGAATGGAAGTTAGAGATGAAAACACAAAAATAATGATAACATAACATTTTAATGAAACGCTAAATCACTTAGATAAAAATAAAAATAAAATAAGTATTTTAAATATTATATAGAACTAATTTTTTTAATAAAATTTTAATTCAAAATATCTAAATTTATAAAATACTTAAATATAAATCATCGTTTAGTAATAGTAGTGAAGAAAAACATTATAAGAAAAACAAGTAGTATTAATTTGATCATTTATTAAATAAACAAAGAAAGATAATATTTTTAAATTTTAGAGAAAATCGTAAAAGAAAGTTATTTGTTTAAGAGATTTTATTTTATCAATTTAATATGATATATTTATTTCCAAAAAAATAAATTTAGCCCATATTTATAAATTTAAAAATGAGGCACTTAATATAGGGGAAAAAGGATGAGACACTTTAAAGTTTAGAAACTTTACGTTAGTTAAATCTTACATTGGCTTCATGGTCAAAGACTTATTTGTTTATTCTATTACGTGATACTGAGGTAATCACACACGTCATCTTAATAGTTTTAAATTTAGTTTTTGTTTTTTTGGTATGTAAGTATTTGGCCATTTTGGGAGAAGAATAAAACATATTTTAGTTCTTCAAGATTTGGTTTTGCTGTTTATGTGATTTCAAGCTGAAGGTGGCGTTTACGTGAAGCTCTTTTTAAAATTGTGTTTGACGTAGATAAGTCAGATTCTCGCCAGATCTAAGGATCATTGTCCCAAGGAATAGAAAAATGTAACTTTTTTTATAAACTTATAATAGAGGTTCATTGAATATTGCAGTATATTTTATAAATCTATTCACTTGCAATTTGTTTAGAAGGACCTCAAGGATACTCATTAATGCATCTTAGGTGGACTCGATTATGGTTGATTACATTCACTAAATTAATAGTAATATAAGATTTGAGAAGTACCTTTCTCATTTTCAAGACAGGAGAATTTTATATTTTTAATGAACTCAAGCACTGCAACATTACATGCTTATTTTATTTGTAAAATATGGTGACTTTTCTGCGGTAGATACATATAGAGAGAGGTATTGGTTGTTTCCTAAATATATTCATGAAGATGCGTGAGTGCTACAAAAAATAAAATAAAGGCCTCACTAGGAAAATGATGAAAATGGTACTTTACAAGAGTGCACAAATGATGAAGGAAGAATATTGACATTAAATCTGGATTATGAGAGGTCTCAAAGTAGATTGAAGTAGTTAATTTATTTGGATCATCATGGATTTGAGTTGAATTTAGCTAAAAAGAGCTATAAATTTGTTAAATATGTTATTGTCCACTCAATCATCATTTATTAAAAAAATACTACGTAACATTGTTTCTGTGCGCCAAACAGACAGCATGGCATAGTGTTATACAACTAAATAATGATTCACTTCCAGATATTATACCACAATTAATATGCCCGTTTAAAAGTTCGTTTACTCTAACTCAATTTTGGGATCATTTTCAGCTTTTTCTTCCTGCAGCTCAATTTCTAACTGTACCTCAGTATTTTTAAAATAACCATTTTCAGAACAAACTTTTTAAAACATATAAAATACATTTAAGAATGAGTTTTATAGAACAAATTGTTTAAATATACATGATATCTTCCAAAAAGAATTTTCCAGAATAAATAAAATACATTTCAGAATGAATTTTATAAAACAGAATTTCCAACAAATTTTCCAAAATGTAAATTAACTATTTTTTTAAAAAAAACAAGCTCTCTCTTCTTTCTTTGAAAAAAAAAAATAGTGGAGAATGGATATGTGGCAATGATAGTGCGCAGCGGCGACAATGACGGTACAGTGCGGAGGATATTTTAATTTTTTTCTGTTAGTATAGGTGCAGTGAGTGGTAATAGGAGTGCAGGAAGTAAAAGTGTCATTTTTATTCTACGTTCTTTTTATCTTGATCTTTCAATGGAATCTCAATATTTTTAGAAATATTAATTATTGAAAATAATATTATATCATAATTGAAATTATTCACTACAAATTCAAAATATAATTTTTATATTTAAAGATTTATGATATAATATAACTTATAAAAATTTACTTATTATGACTTTTAACTATATTAAGAAAAATATTTATATTTTCCTTGTACACTAGTCGTACTAAAATACTATTTATAAAAAAATTGTAAATAACATGAATATAACTTATCTTAATTTAAACATTATATGATTAAATTAAAAAAATATTTAATATAAATAATTTTTAGTCTTGTATCGTGCCAGCTACTTTTGCAAGCCTAAGATATTAAAATTGATCAAAACACAAGTTGTGCCTCAATCAGAGAATTACATATGTAGAATAAAAAAAAAAAAACTGGAGAAATGCTGTCCATTCAAATGTTATGCCAAACAAGACACAGTGTTTCCTGCACATAGCTTATATTTCATCGCAGAAAAGAATAGTTAGTTCATCATGCCCTGTTTATCAAATAAATTATCCGCTCTCGCATTTCCCTTATCCTTGACAAATGTTAGAACTTAACTGGAATAGAAATACCATACAAAATAAAAATAAAAAATTAAGCATGAGACAATATTAATCTACCAAGATATGGACACATCACATTTACAACTTCGTTAAATTTAAAGAAGAGCATAGCATAATAATATTTTAAGTCCCCTTATGAATAAATAAATATCGTAATAGTATATAATTCGATAGCTAAATCATATACTTGTAGCATCTGAATAACAAAGCAACAAATCTAATAAACTTGATATTCTAAACAAAATAGTAATCATAAAATTGGCAAGATTATAATAACAAAATAGAGCTCTTGTTGCTGCAATGTGAGCTGAACATTTGTGCTGCTTCTTATGCTCAACCCTTGCATGGGTAATCTTCATGCACTTTCCAAACAACCATTTCTCGCATGTCATAACAAATCCAAACAGGAGCAACATCTCTCTCCAAATGCCCCACACAAAGTCTCCATCTTCCTCTTTCAAACTAACACCCTCTTCATGGTATTGTTTTTTAATACCTTGGTTCAGAACCTCAGCATTTGTCAAACCAAAATAGAGAGCCAAATACACACACACCAACAAGAAAACAGTTCGTATTACAAATTGTAAAATCTCGACTTCTCCACTTCCCTACATTACGTAGTGCTCTTGTTTGTAACATAAATTAAATCACAATCATATTATTCTCAATCCAATGAAGATAAGCCTTGAATAGTTATTATAAAAGGACTGCTACTAATTTCATGGTCTCAATCCTAATGACTTGATTTTAGTCTAGTTAAAATAAGTACTGAAGAGGTGGGAAATAGGTTTACATTAAGAGCATTGTTATTGAATCGAGATTCGAATCGTTAATAGTTTTACGATTTTTTTGAATCGTGAATCGAATCTTTTTATGAATCGTAAGATACATGATAACTAAAATATGATATTTTTAAATAAGAATAAGTGACATGAAAAAAACATTAAGACTGTCATATATCAAAATGAAGCAAAATGTTCAATCCTCAAAATCAAAATACAATAAGACTTAAAATTCTATTTCTTATATTTAAATTTTCCATCCTAATCATCTCTGAGATCAAATGTCACTTAGATCATCTTCTTCTTCTAATATAGCATTCTCTTGGAGATCATCCTCATCCTCCTCCTCTTCCACTATCTCTTCTTCAATGTCATTATCATTTGCAGTTATGGTTGATTTTCCTTTTTTGTCAACCTTAGTATTTAAATTTCTTAGACCTATTAAAGAAACAAAAAAATATATTATAAGTGTTTTTCTCTACTTTGTTATTCTTTTCACCTTCCTTGCCTTCTCAATTTATAGACAAAAGAAAGCTAGATTTTTTTCCCAAACTTTTCATTCTCCTATACACGACGCTTCGTGTTTAGTGTTCAACGTGACCTTTCGTTTACTTTAACTTTAGTTGGTTTTGGAGACTTTTCATTTTACAGTGACCCTTCGATCACCATGAATCGCTACAACAAATCGCGAATCACACGATTCAAATGCGATTCAAACGATTCATTATGCGATTCAAGACATAAAACGATACATATACTGATACGTATCGTGCTAAGTAGTTTTTGGAACGAATCCTACGATACTAACTACCATGATTAAGAGCACAATTCTTAACTGTTCACCACATTCAAACAAATGCCAAAATTTAATATCTTCTGCCACCAATATTGTTGTTCCAAGTTTCCACAACACAAGTAAACTAGTTAAATAATAAAGAAATAAAGACATCTGGATCTAGCATGCTAACGAGTCTCAACTATCTGACTCTGTTAACTCGAGAGTCAAACAAAAGGACTCCCACAAGTCATACCAACAATCTCACACACAGAAGAAAAAAGGCAGAGATTCAGGCCAATGAAAAAAAAAATGGTTGGAAACCCCACACTGATAAGGAATAAAGCTAAATTATAATATATAAATAAGGTGTTAGTGGCTGTGTCAGTTAGGCAGTTAGAGAGGATGGAGGCGCTTAGGAACTGAAGTTGGCTTTTATCAGTATGAGGGCAGTGCCAATCACTGGTTTAGTTTTTAGAGACAAAAAGCTGGTTTAGTTTTTAGAGACAAAAGGCGAAGTTCTTTCTCTCGATATCAAGGAGGAATTCGAGTGACGACGAAGAGTGAATTTTCTAAGGGTGAGAATGGAGCAAGGGGAACCAGTGTGGTGAGTAATGCAAGGAAAGATGTAGATGAGAGGCCAAAGGAAATAAATATTTATGAGTGATCTAATAATCATTAATACGGAGTAGAAGTCCAACAACAATTGCTAGAAAGAACGGGAAAGAAAACACCCACTAGGAGCATCTTTGACGAAGGATTCCAATTGCATTTGCATGCAATTGTCAAATCAAACTCACAAGTGCATTTACTACTACGCCGAAAGCTAGAAAGCTATAACTAACAGTCAAAGCACAATTCTTTCTACATAAGAATTTAACACTCTAAACTCATGATTCGTTCGTGACAAACCACCATGCACCTTGCAACGTCATGATTGTACTTGGCTCACCTAGCCTCGATCACTAACAATTGATATAACCTGCAACAATCTTTTTCTCGACAATTGTCCTGCTAGGAAATTGTCCTGCCAGGAATCGAATCATCTTTTTATATTAATTGTTGGATCCAATGTTTACCACAAGACTAAAAGTTATAGTTAACATTCAAAACTAAACTCTTTCTACTTAAGAGTGTAACATTCCAAACTTCATGATTCGATAGAGTGTAACATTCCAAACGTCACGATTCGATAGTGATAGGCAACCTACCTCTGTCAATGTGGTACAACATAAACCTAGATTTCTCCCAAGTTAGAGAGCTTTCCAAATCGCGTACAATTCCACCAAATGTCCATAGTTCATTTCCAAATAACCATCTTTAATATCATCTTAAAATGTGAGTTCATGACTAACTTAAACCAACAAAATTGGATTGTAAAATGAGGGTTGCCTCTCACTTAGATATTATATGATAATTTGATCACGTCTCTAGTCAATATAAGATTTCTAACAAAAACCTTGTCCATTAAAGAATCAAATTTGGAAAATGTTCCCTCTATGAACGATTTCAATAAAAGAATGAGATTGATACTAATATTCTTATATCTAACTAATATGAAGTAATTTATTATGACCATGAATTACATATATTTTATTTTATTTAAGTAATGTCAAACAAGTATGTTATTATTTTGGAGATTTAGAATTACAATTATATATTTATTGTCTTACACATCATATCCTATATATTTTAGAATAATCAAATTGTTATATCAAATACATATCATATATATGCGTCATAAGCCATGAGTTATTTCATTCCATGTCAAGTTTATGTTGTATTGAACAAGGTTTATAACTTGTCAATAGTAGGGAGGTTGGACCTAGCAAAATCAAATAAGTAAAAAAGGTTGTTACAGTCGGAGTCATGTTTTCATCAAAAAGTATATTATCATAGTGAGATCGTTTTATTTATTTTTTTTATAAGTGAATATTGGGAAAATTCTCCTCAAGCAATATAGTAATTGCAATTATCCTCAATGGATGTATCTTCTATTGTAAATGGTCATGTTTCTAACTCAAACGTAAACCATTGTCAATCCAAAAGCTTGTTGCTTCATTACATAGCTGGCTGGCTGCAATGGAGTATAAACACTAATTTCGTAAAAAGTTTCATTGTGGTTAAGCATCATGTCAATTTTTTCATTCAAGTCAATTATTCGAAAGTTAAGAGTAAGCAAAATAAAATTATAGTGTCTTATTTAAACCAGCTTTGGGAGAAGCTCCAAGTAGGTACTGCACAGTTACACAGAAAACAGATCACGGTTCTCCATAATTATGCAGATCAAAGTGCATATATCCGTAAGTAAATAAACCATGACCAGACTATGCGAGATTTGCATGTATTTTTTTTATGTAACATTGTATTCACCAATCTAGACAAATATCTAGACACACGTGTCTGTGTGTATATATATGTGTGTGTATGTATACATACAGACATACATACATATATAACTGCACTATCAAACAAGTTAAAATAACTTTGGAACTAAAACAAAAATCAGTACATTTAACAACACGATGATACTCAGCCTGTCATGATTACAGTGAAGTTGGAACATAGTAAAAAATGAACCTGCTTCTAAATTCCTTTTAATTCAAAATCCTTAACAAAAGGAAGATTAATATGCTCATTAAAATAATCATGGTAGTATTACGACAGTGTCAATTAGTGGGTTGTCCTTGAGCATTTTGATTGGCCAGAGAATAAAGTTGACACATTAAGAATAGCAGCACTTGGGTAACAATATTTGTGCAAATCTGAAGTTTCATCAAATCACAGAAGCTACACCACCTCAATTACATTGAACTCAACAACAATGCACCATCATCGCAGTGGTGGTGAACATGAAAGCCAAAAACAGGAAGACTTACACAAAGAAAGTAAGGTTTTTGGATTGTAATAGGAGGTAGCCAGATTGGGGAGTTAAATAAGAGGGCACTTTTTGTTTTACACAAGTGGAGTAGGACAATTTCATTACTCAACTAAAAATCAAACTGTTAGTTAATGTCATTTTCTTAATAGGGTCAGAGTAATGCAAAATAATGGAGGAGTTTAAGGTGAAATCCGAAAGAAAAAAAAAAAAAAAAAAAAAAAAAAAAAAAAAAAAAAAAAAAAAAAAAAAAAAAAAATAAGAGAGGATAATGAACCATCCTGGACAAAAGTACACAACGGAAAGCAACCAAGAAAAAAAACATTTGACGGAACAGGGCTGCTCAATCACTCAACAATTGTTATGAACTTTCATGTACGATCCTCATGGACCTAGAAATAGAATAATCCTTCTTGCGACTAATGGTGAAAGCAAGATGCAGACTCGTCCATACAGAACCCCCAGAGCTATCACAAGTTTTCTGAAAATTATTTCTCATTGATAATATTCTAATCAATTATGCTGTTTAAAAAGGCTACAAAATTATCCCTAACAATTATCCTAATTGATAAAATATAAATAAAGAGATCCCTTAGGAATATAGGATCATATCTAACAATTTTCCTAGTTAATAAAATAGGGAGCTGAAATTTGGATTCTGGTATCCAGATCTTATTAGGATAGGAAAAGACAAAAAA
>Ga0209489_102103_pt1 | contig 40856 bp, 20 predicted proteins | sample SiratrowhiteBW_FD_187527 | JGI IMG/M metagenome (GOLD analysis project Ga0209489, IMG submission 187527) | Root nodule microbial communities of legume samples collected from California, USA - Siratro white BW (SPAdes) (version 2) | ecosystem: Host-associated > Plants > Roots > Nodule | place...
TGTTAGGAATAGTGCATTATTTTGAAAAAAAAACTTGTATATGATATTGTAAATATGTTTTGAAATTTCAGTTTAGCTTTATTATGTAATTTTGATGTATGTTAACTATGGAATACTGTGAGATACATATGATGATAATACTTTAGCTATCATAGTAGAAATTTTAATTTTGTGGGTGTTCCAGTAAAAATACATCCCTCTTAATGAAAACTGCAACGATATATTTAGTTTTTTAAATGAAGTTTATTCGAAGAAAGTTTGGAATTCCAATCTCTCTTAATCATTAGAATTATTTTGAATTAATATTTTAAGGTAATCAAAGTTAATCTATAATTGAGATTGTTTTGATTAAGATATTGAGAAAACGTTTTAAGAAATTTTGAAAAATTAAAGGTTTGATACCAATATATAAATGAATCCAAGTTTTATAAGTGAGGATATATTGTTATAATTGCTTATATTATTTTTAACATGGAAAGTACACTAGTGAAAGGATATTAGGAATGTGTATATGGATTGTATAACTCAAATATTGTAGTTAATATGCTTTTGTTGTTAATATGTTCTATGTTATTGTTGTAATTGAATTATATAGGTGATTTAGGTGATTATGTTGACGTGGAACTGAAGTTGAGATAACTTTTAAATATTGTAGTTGTAATTGTTATTTTTATTGTTTAAGATGACTTATATTTCATCATTTAAAAAGTATATAGAATGTTTAAACCAGGTTGAATTAAGTTAAGGAGATTTTGATTTGACTTTTGTGGAAAAATGTTTAGAAAAATAAAAATTTAATTTTAATTTAAAATAAAGTTTGTTTGAAAATTTTGAGTTGTAGCTCAATTAATGAAATGATTTAGTTGATTGTTTTATATATATATATATATATATATATATATATATATATATATATATATATATATATATATATATAAGTTTGATTACTTAAATACCTAGACAGATATTAAAGTAAGAGAGATATGGAGACAATCTTATCTCCTCTTAAAATAATTAAGACTAATTAGTCACTCCATCAACGTTTTTCTATATTTGAAATCATATTTTTTTGAATTGAATGAATGATTTTTAAAAATATATATTTATAAAGACCGACTCTTTTTTGTGAGAGTATAAAATTATCAATAGGTTTAAAAAAAGATAATATATTTTGTGGGACTAAAATTAATAAAATATTTATAGGAATTTAAAAAAAAAAACTATAAAGTAAAAAAAAATAGTATATGTGCGAAGGAGTTAAATGAAAGTAACATATTTACAAAGATATTTAACTCCAGACTAAAATTTATTGATAATTCATATTTATACTAACTCAGACACTGTTTGAAAAATTACTAAATCAAATGATTTTAACATTATTGTTTAAAAAAATTGTAATCATGTTCAACTTGATTATGTAGTTATTATTAAAAACTCATAGTAATAAATTACGTATACCTTTTATTTTCTTTAAAACGTTGTTTGGTACTTTATTAATGTCAACTTTTTAACTTTTAGATATAGAAGTATTATAAAATGTCGGACATATTCACCTAAAAAATTGTACAAGACATTAAGTTAAGCTAAAAAAAATCACAACCTAAATTGAATTAGTAAGTTTGTGTGTGTAAAAATAGTAAGTCTTTGAAAATAGGGGGATTTTTTTTTGTAAAATGGGCATTATGTTTAAAATATATGTAAATAATATTTATCCATTATTAAGACTATAGAAATTCACATAATTGAAGATACATATATCCTCAAACATATTACTCTCTCTCACTCTATGAACAAGAAACAAGTTGATTATCAGAAAGAGGTTAACTAGCAACTGATGATCATTCTATTGTATAATTCTTCAAGCAAACACATATCTACTTTTTGTAGTAAAACAAAAATTATCTTTTCATTTATTTAACCTCATAATATAAATAAAATATTGTTATTTATTTAGGCATATATAAATTTTTTAATTTTATTTCCAAATAATGCGACATTTTAATAATGTCATCTGATAGTCATCAATTTTGTCGATGCCTAATGTAATAGTATCATAATAATTTAACAGAAAAAATTAACCATGTATATTAAAAATAAAAAAAGTTAAAAAGATAAATAAAATAAAACAAGAACTAAAACCAAATCACACTATATTATACTCCTAAAAATTTAATCAAACCATTTTAAAAATCAAGTAAAACTTCTCATGTCACGATATCAAGCACACCTTTGTTGTTCACTTCAATACTTGATTTTGAATTGCAATGCTTCACTTTTTCAGGTTTCAATTTTAAAGTGTATCATTTTGTAAGCTTCTCGCGTTGATAAAAAAACGTGAAATCGACTTGTTCATGAGGGAAGTAAATAAAAGCGAAAAAACTATAATTATCTGTTAACTTGTCCTAATAGAACTGCACTTGAATTTTTATATACGATGCTATTTTGTTTCAATATACGACTTTTGAAAAGTTCTTGAACTACTCATGTCTATGTTCTAAATAGCAAATAGGTTCCTAGGGTTTGTTTCTGTGTCCCCTGTATATTGCAAGAGGAAAAACTGCACAAGACTTCGTAAACGTCCAAAACAAGCACGAAAGTAAGTTCAATGTTTGAACTTCAAAACACGTGGTAGTACGTAGTAATGCTAAATTACGTAACTAATTTAACAAATTTGAATCCTTCCTTATTGACCCCATTATATCTATTAGCCACTGTCATTTAATATTCTAATGCATTATGATGAATTGTTCTTTGGTTTTGGTTAGAAGAGAAAATTATTATAGCATTCAAAATTCTGGGCTCAAATAAATAACTGATGGTGTTATTATATTTTCTGAAAACCACCAGCAATTCCATGATGAGATCATAAACATGTTTCTTACAAGATGTTATATCTAAATAACTAATTGTTCTCGGGAATTAAATGTAAATATTAGGAGATAGAGTGAAAATAAATAATATGGACACTAATGTTTAATGACTTAAGGTTTAGATATCACGAAGCTCCATTTGGAACAATATAGTTTCTTAACGAAATTCCACACCTTAATTAAGGATATAATTATAACATGATAACACATCATCATATGTATAAAATAAATGTCCATACCTCGGATTGAGGAAGACAAACATGAACACAAGATTTTTAACAAGTAATGAGGGAAGCTAGAGGTGACGTGTGGTGGTGGTCACTTTTAAAGACAGACTAAAATCAATGTCTATAGTTGACTGAGTATTTAAAAACATGCTTGTGGCCAAAGGATTGCTATAAATGGTTTTCTTTATAAGACAACCTATATAAGAAATTCTACTAAATGGTTGCTATAAATCACAAATCACATGGCATTTCATCCTTATTAACATAATCTAATTTGATCAGAGTGTAGAGTTAGGGATGAGTTGAGTTTAAGTAAAATCATAGTTCAATAAAAAAAATCAATTAATTCATATTTCTATATATTTTTATTAGACTTGATTTAACCCAATTCACCATTAATCAGAATAGATCAATTGGGTGACGCTTTTTTGACTTTTTTAGATTAAAATTTATAATTTTTAACACTATTTTTTAGCTTTTTTACAACATTTTTTAAGCATACTATTAATTGCAGTAAGTATAAGAAAATTAAAAAATATGGCTATAAAAATATTAAAATTAACTAATTTGTCAAACATTACATGTTTTTTTATAATGATTTTAGTTAGGGTTGAGTTTGGTTAGGTCTTAGGTTACTTACACATAATTCGTCATTCAATTAAGAAAAATATGGGTTAGCTAATATGAATTTGAATTTGTTTAAATAATAAAAAAACTTAACCTATTTAAGTTGGATTGACTAATCAAATTATTTAATTTAATAATAAACACTCGTTTAGCGACTTCATTACAAATATATTGGATAGGAGTAAAGCAAAGTGGAAGATAACTTGAATATATGTAACTTAGAAAATGTGGTATGATAAATTATATTATAGGAGAGAGTGACCAAATAAAAGACTTTATATATAGAGTAAAAATTGGTGTTCCAGAAATATCAAGTATTGTTTTTTTTTTTTTTTTCATATAGGTATAAACCTTCTAACCACATGTATATGGAATTTGAAATTTTCATAAACTTTTGCTAAAATTCAAAACTTTACACAAAGTTCAGTATTTTATTAACTATTGCTTTCCATTGGTTTCATATTTGTCCCGTTGTTGGTCTTTTTATGTATTTTTTACCACTATGTTAATGTTCAGATTTTGGAAATTTCATATTATTACGAATATTTTATTTATTTTATTTTTATTCAATTAAATCTTAATTAGACCTAGTATATTTATTTAAATTATCATTATTTAAAATAAAAAATTTAAACATATGTAAAAATAAAAATCACAAAAAAAAAAAATTCAGAAGAAAAACCACAAAAAGATAATAAAGAGGATCAAATTTTCAAGTTAAGTTATTTTCATTCAATTTAATAGATTGATACAGGACAAGGTTAAATAAATTGTTCATAATATATAAATAAATATTTCATTCAAAATAAATACACAATAAAATCTAATTCCAACATGATTCTCAAAGTTGTTAACTATCTCTTAATTATGCTTTGCTTCTATCCAAAAGCCTACATGAAATGTTATTCATTAAAAAATACAACAGTTGGTAAAAAAATAACAAAAAGAATATTGATAGCATCATCAATAAATGGTAACGCATCAAAAAGCAAGGATTTATTTTAACATAAAATTGAATTAAAATACAATGAGTATGCAAAAGTTTTGTATATTATTATCTCATCATATAATTCTAGTACAATTAAAAAGTATAAAACTTTTATAATAATTATTTACAATGTCATGAGATTTACCATAGCGGATTCAGTCATAAAGTTGCGTTGACATTTTAAGCATAACCATATCAATAATTCACTAAATTAGAAGTTATAATGCAACTTGTTTAGTATATATACATACATCAAGATGTGAACATTGTAAGCTTCGTAAGCTGGGAAATGGACATGTGAGTGAAACAAATTAAATTTAGTTTCAAACAAACAAGTTGGAGCAGTCAACAACTTTAACAAGTGTTCCATTTTATGAGGAAAATGTTGGAACAAAATAAATGGTTGAGACATACGTTCACATAAAAAACTTAAAGAACATTACAAATATATACTTTTATATGAATAGTTAAGTACTAAATTTTACGTTTTTTATAGACGTACAATATTGTTTTTATTTAAAAAATATGTTTAAAGAGAAATTAAAGAAATGAAATGATATTTTAAAATTTCAGGTAATTTTTTAAAAAATTTAAACGAGAAAATAATAAAAATATTCTTTGTGAGATGTTGGAACTCGAGAATATTGTTAGCTGTAAACAAGAAACAAAGAAGTACCGTCAAAGGCAGCCCATGGTAATTAAGGACGCATTCTTCCTGCACCTCCATAGTTTCTTCCTGCACCTTCATAGTAAAGATGAAATTATAAATTTATCCTTTTAAAATATATTTTAACTCAACTCCACCTTTCATTTCCATGACTGTTTTTTTTGTGTTGTTCGTAGATGGGGATTACCCAATTTATAATTTATTTTTGAAATTATAATAAATTACGGATTAAGTAATCAACAAGTCAATCAAAATTTTGAATACATTGTGAGTTACACAATTGACAACTTATTTTAATTTTAAAAATAAATTAAGGATTGTGTAACTCAATGCATTCCAATTTATACAATTCCCAACTTATTCTTGACTTGTGATCGTGTAGTTAAATCTACAACTGTTCTCTTTCTTTATCTGTACAAATACCTAATTTTATTCAATGCAATTAAAGTTTGAATTTGTTATATGTGTTGTCAAATGAAGAGTCTCTTAGATTGTTATGCTGAAGAGTCTCTGAACATTTATTCCTCTTTCTTGATTGGTTTAATTAAACTAATTGAATTAAGACAAGTGAAGAGTCTCTATTCACTCATCCTTCTTAATTAGATTTCATTTTAAATTCAATTAAAATTAAATTAAATCAATTTAATTAAGACAATTTTAACTATCTCTTTCTCTTCCTATCAAATTATAAAATCTCAGTCACACATTCAAAGTCATTATAGCATACATTCACAAGATTTTCTTTCACTTCTCCTTATTAGCCATAAAAACCTCACACTCTATAACTCATTTATTTTTTTGACAAAAATATTATTATATATATATATATATATATATATATATATATATATATATTTATATATTTTAAAAAAAAGTAAGATCTGCAATTTGTGTTATGATTTTACTATTTACAAACTTGTGAACTCTTCACGATCCTACTCAAAATCTTGATTTTAACTATTTTGTTAATCTTAATTTTAACTAGCTTGTTGCAGATTGTACAATTAGTAAGTCATGAAATCAAAATCTTGATTTTAACTATCTTGTTAATCTTAATTTTAACTAGCTTGTTGCAGATTGTACAATTAGTAAGTCGTGAAATTTTGTACAATCCGCCAATTCATTGAGAACATTTCAATAACTGCGGATTGTATAGTCCATAATGATGAAGGTGGAAGAAAAAATATGCGGATTATATATTTCACAATTCAATTAAAAAAATTCTATCATTATTGACAAAATCTCTACTAAAGTTGTAATATTTAAAATTATGGAAGTGTAAGAGGATATTGTGGAGGTTAAGGAAGAATAAGTTTTTTTCCTGCACTTTAAACCTCTACCCCACAATTTTCAAAATAACTATTTTAACTTTCTTTAAAGTGATTTTTCTCAATTATGAATTTTTTCGAAATACACTTTTTAGTATTTATGAAATATATTTTAGAATATAATTTTGATAAATGATAGGATTTTTAGTATAAGAGTTTTAGAATAAAATTTTTGAAACACATTTTGAAACAAGGTTTCCAAAATGGAAATTACTTCTTGCACCCCCCACAATTGCTTCTTGCACCTTATCAATTTTTTGTAATTTCCCAATTGTCATTGCTAGAATATATAAAGGGAAAAGTTAGGTTTTTCGTGGATTTGTAAATACGGAGAAGAGTGGTGGTAGGTGATGACAGAGGAGTTAAAACGACAACGACATTAAAGGTTAACGATGACAAAGAGTAAGGCCAAGTAGAGGGGCGACATGAAGGAGTAGGGCGACGACGGAGGAGCAATGAAGAAGTTTGGAGTAGGGTTCACTGGAGGGGGTGAGTTTTCTCTTAAACTGCGGAAATCATTTTCCATAAGATTTAAGGAAAATGTTTTTCGTATTTATTTTTATTTTTTGAAAAACAACCTTTATTACAGAAAACCTTTTCCGTAATACGAAAAGTCTCTTAGGAAAACGTTTTATGTAAGAGGACTTTTCTCGTATGGAAAACGTTTTTCGTAATAGAACTTTCCTCTTATAGAAAACTTTTTCCATAACAGGAGAAGTTGCTTACGAAAATTGTTTTCTATAATGCAGTTCTTCTTCTAAGCCATAACGTGACTGTCCTTTTACGGAAAATGTTTTCCATAAGCAACTCCTTTTTCTACAGAAAACATTTTCCATAAGCTCTCGTCCTCACTACTAACAACAAATTTCTCTTATGGAAAACGTTTTCCGCAATTACCTTCTCCTCTTACGGAAGATGTTTTTCGTAAATACTCGTCCTTACACCCCCATTTACAGAAAACAATTTCCGTAACACAATCACCTTCTACGGAAAATATGTTTTTCGCAACGTATTTTAGCGATCCACATTCTATTACGATTTTTCTTTTTCGTAAGAGTTTAACGAAAAATCAAATCACCCTAACTCTGCACCCCCACACCATGCCTAAACTAAGCAAAACGAAAACAATTTACCTATAAATGCTGCTAGAGAAATTTCGTTGCAACACCCTCTACCACCTTCGCTCACCGAAAAACCTACAATCACCACCCACTCATTAAACCATTTTTTCCCTTTTGTATATTCTACTAAGAATATTTTTGTCATTATAAGTGATGGGGTGCAGGAAGCAATTGTAGAAATGCAGGAAGCAATTGCCTTCCAAATTAGGATAGTAGTGACGGTGCAGTAGTGATAGTGATCAGAGTAAGAGTGGTGAGGTATAATAAAAAAGAAATAGATGGGACAATTTGGTCATTTTACCAATTGTCGGGGGTGCAGTAAGCAATTACCAAAAAAACTTCCCGTGATTATTGGTCACAGGTCACAGGTCACACGCACTAGCTAGTTCACTCTTCAGCTTCTGAAATCAGAAATTTGGAACGTTCAGTGCAGTTCAATTCAATTCTAGAAGCTGCTTCAAAGAGTAATCTCGAAGAAACAAATAATAAAACCTTCGAAGAAGAAGAAGAAAAAGAGGTTTCGAACTGAATGTCGTCATCGTCGTCATCCATTCGAATCCAAATATTCGATGAGCTTCCAACGGCCAAAGACTTCGACTCTCTGATAGAGCTTTCAAACGTTCCCGCTGTATGTAAACAACACACAACACTCTCTGCTCTTTCTCTTCTCTCTGTTACGAGCAATTTATTATCCATAGTTAATTAATTGGTGGTTTTTTCAATCCGGAAAAGGTTTTTCGCGGGTGCACCAAAAGTTGGAAGGCATTCTCGCACTGGAATCCATCCAACGGTGGCCTCGACTACTTGCAGGTTCCTCTTCACTTGATTCACATTCTCTTCTCTGCATTTCATTTCGTTGTGTCTTATATCTTTCATTGAAATCTGTTGAGCGTTTTCATTTGCTGCTATGTGTTGAAACCTAGGCACGCGTGGGCTCTTGCACGGTGGAGGCCATGGTATCTCAATCTGCACCTGTTTTTTATGGTGATCTTGGAAGCCATCAGAGGGTACTTCTTTTATGAAAACTATCTATGTATGGTTTTTGGTCTATTGTGTTGTGATTAATCTTTGTTTTTTTTTTTTCCTTGCAGGTTCCTCTTCCATTTTCTAGCTTCCTTGACTTTTGCAAGAAGCGGACGCAGATGCAAAGTGAGCGCAACCAACAGGGTCTTGATCATTGTCCTGCCTCACAAACTCACGATGATACAAAACATGCTTGTTTGGCCTTGGAAGATGCTCCCGAACAAATTTATTTAGCACAGGTTCAAAATCCAACATCTATTAGATAATGGGTAACTTTGCCAACTGGTTTAGAAACGGATTTTCTTAATTGTTTTTTAAGAATATTCTATGCTTTGTTAATATTTCATTGAATTATTTTGACTGTCATCGCTGCGTAGGCCCTGTTCCTAAGTTGATGAGATAACAATGAAGAATATTCATAGATACAAAGTATACATGTGAAATAAATGCAACTAATAATAGTTAGTGATAAATGCATACCTGAATTGACATTCATCTCCATGAGTACCATCTGACCTGAGTGCTATCTGCTTACCCTGGGAGATTATATAGTCGTCTTCACTTACGAAAATTTACCCTCACAATTTCTACAATAATTCCCTAGATGGTGGGTTCTTTTGTTTGCTTATTAGATAGTGTGATGGTGGCACATTTTCAAATGAATTTGGTGATGTGTATTTCAGGTACCAATAATGAACAGTGATCGTCAGGAAAATGTTCAGTTAGAGACCCTAAAGGAAGACATTCAGACGGTTAGTGCATTTATCCCTGTTGTCTGTTTTGTAGTCTACAGCTCTGTATATTTAGTTGCCCTCTGTTAGGAATTTTTACTTGTATCCTTTTTATTTGGGCTTTTTGTTTTCTGCAGCCTTCAATTTTGACGTCCAAAGAGTTATCTTCTATAAATTTGTGGATGAACAATGCTCAAGCCAGATCAAGTACTCACTATGATCCACACCACAATCTCCTTTGTATAGTTTCTGGCTGCAAACGAGGTATGTCTTCCCCTTGTTGATGTATCATAAGACCTTGCCAGTGTGTATTTTTTCCTGAGTAATGGATGTGGTACTTCTCAGGGTATCAGTTTTTTGACACATTCTCAGGGTCAGTTATTAGCAAATTTCAGTACATTGGTATGACTTACTGATGTTTTAGTCTATTTGATGTTAAGTAAAATGACGATAAATAATGTATCACCCCCCAATAGAGTTTTGGAACTGTGTTTACTTCTCCCTCAAACCTTATTTCCAAGAGTCTTCTCGTTTCCCTCTATTCAATTTCTTTTGGAACCTTCTCTAACAACCAAATTCTTTGTAGTTGTTTTGTGGCCACCTTCTGCCAGTCCCTCACTATACCCAATGCCCATATATGGGGAGGCTTCTAATCACAGGTATTCTTTTAAAACGAATATTGAGAGAAAAGAGAGAAATTACTGTACAGAGAATGAGACGAATTACTGTATGACCAGATGCGCTCAGTGATTGTTAGGTCTCCCATGTCTGTATCAATGTGTTGAATAGGTTGTCGTACACTTGCACTAGTACTAGCATGAAACGAATACAACTATTACAAGTGCAGTCACAATACACAACTCACTAGTTAGTAGTCACTATGACATCATTATATTCTGACAGTTCTGTTGTTTTTTTCCAATAAAATACTTGTGGCAGTTCTGTATCCCTAGAAAATCCTGACTACTCAATTTATCCAAGGGCAGAGTGTTCAATGGAGTTTGCACAAAAGGTTGTTCTTCAGGCAGGCGATGCACTTTTCATTCCCGAAGGCTGGTAAGCTCTACAATTTGACAATGTCTTTATGATAAGACTTTCTCAGTGTCTGTCATCTGAATTAGGGGAACTTGAGTCATGCTTGTTGGTTTGGACTGAGAAACTTGTTGCATTACAGTAATATAACTTGTCCAATTTGTTTTTTTTGACAATCTATGGTAGATATTTATGTCCGGAACTTTCATTGTTCGCACTTTTATTTTGCTTGCAGCAATGCTGATCAGAAAGTAAACAATCATGTAAAATATACCTAAGAAAAAATTTATACATATTTGTTTGAGATTTTGGAGGTTTTCAATGAAGGTGGTTAATCTTTGAATTGTTTCATGCTTGTCAACTTGTAAATATAGGCGTGCTTTGCTTTATTTTCAATTTATGTTTGTGTCTGTGTGCATTTATTAACTGCCTGTATCCATTTACACAGCCTTACAGGTCCAATGAATATTCACACCAACAAATTTCTAAAGGCCACTCAATCATTTCTCTCCTTTATTTTTGTGTTGCATTATATTTTCCGCAATTCCAGGACCATGACCATCTTATTATTTATGGTTGAAATGGTTACATTTGAAAGTGTACTGTTTGATATGATGTGACCTTGTTTGATCGATTTTCATATTTTATTCATTGGCAAACACTTCGCTAAAGGTTGTTGTGCCAAGAGAGCATAAATATTTCTGCAGGATGAAAAACATTAAGATATACTGAATGTTTCTGTTTGTTATTTATACATCTAGAGACAGAGCATTATGCTTCATTTTTCACTTTAATCTTCATGTTTCACTTTAAGCTTCATGTTTATATCTTGTCATAATTTCTGTGTATTTGGTGCTTAAAATGCTGTTAGTGTATTTCCCTTTTTAGATTTGTTGGTTTGTGCATTTGGCAATATAAATTTATTTTACTCAAAACTCAGTTGGTTTGGAGAATATAACAGGTCACATGGTTAAAGTATTCGGAGTGCTAAAGAATGACCGAAAAATAGGAGATGTAAACCATAGGATTCAAGCAAGATAGATGAAATGGAAGAATGCTTTTGGTGTCATCTGTGATAGAAAGGCACCACCAGTCAAGCTTAAAGGAAAATTTTCAAACATAGCTACAAGTCCCGTGATGTTTTATGGAATTGATTTAACGTAGTAGATATGAGAATGCTGCGTTGGATGAGGGGACATACTAGACAAGATAGAATTAGGAATGAATGCATTGGAGAAAAAGTTGAGTTAGTACATGTTGTAGAAAATATGGTTTGGGTGTGTGGAGAAGACTGAGAAAAATTGGAGAAAATCATTAAGAAGGATTTAGAGGTCAATAAGTTTTCTATTGATATGATTCTCGACATCATTGTGGTTTTGTTTGATGTATGTAGTTGACCCCACCTAGTGGGCAAAGGCTTGGTTATTGTTTTTGTATCTAAATATCTACAAACTTCTTAAAATGTCTCTCATTTTTTATTTATATATCATTGGTCTCATTAATGTTTTTTTTGCTGTAGGTTCCATCAGGTAGATAGTGATGATTTGACCATTGCAATTAACTTTTGGTGGAGATCTAACATGATGTCTTGCATGTTGGAACACATGGATGCTTATTATTTACGCAGAATATTGAGAAGGTATTGATGATGATGTAGTTGTAGTTGTTCGTGCATAATTTATCCCCAAATAGATGCTTATTAGCTATACTGACTTTTGAATGTTATTATTTTTCTTGTCTATGATAATTCTCCTATTGGATGGACACATACGAAGATTGATTGACAAAGAAATGGTACGTTCCTGCCTAAACTGTATGTCATTTACTGGTGAAATTTCTAATAAAGTGTACAATCTACTTCGTTCTTTATTCCTTTTCATGTAGTGGGCAGTTGGTATTGGAGTATGGATACAGCTATAAAGCTAAAATTTGATACTTTAATATACAATTTTGTTAACTTTTGAAAACACCTAGAGAGGTATACATGTAAATTATTCCCTTTTTCAAAATTCTTCTGGTGTTTATGTTGCTTCTTTTGGTGTTATTCTTTGCCTGCCTTTTTTCTATTTAGAGTATTACTAAGTTTCAGATTGGTCATTGAGACCAATGGTGAAGTGGATCAATTTCGGGTATGAGCCCAAAGAAGTCATTTACTTGGAAAGTATATTCCAGAAGAAAGAAAAAGGCTGAGTGGGTTGGAGTTAGTGATGTAGCTAGTGTGAGGAGAGAGGGATTGGTTGGTGAGTCATGGTTTACAGGGAGCACGTATGGATAGTGGTGGGGAGGAGATCTGTTAGTATTTTTCTGTTGTAGGGAGGTTATCTTCCTGTAGGAGCTTTGGCGGAGTAGGCTTCTTGATTGTAAGAGCCCTAGTAGTTCATTTCCTTATTAATTAATTTTCTGTCCATATCATTCTATCAAGTCTATGATTAGATAGTTATTTGTTGTCGAATTACAATTATGGAAGGTTTTAATAGCTATTTGATGAGTAACAGTTGTTGAAGTAGTAAGCACAAACTTATGAACACCTTTCATTTTCTGTATAATTTTATTCTCAAGTCTGGAGAAGGGAATGGTTTGCTAAGTTAAACCATCTGGTTATTAGCTCTGCTCTCCCTATTCTTCATAAATTCGAAGTAATTGCATTGACCTTGTAACATATTTATTTTTTCAATAGACAGGACCAACTACTGCTTAAACTGGGGTTGAGAACTAGGATGCGGGCATGTGAGTTGCCTAATAATGGACAAGCAGGTAGGTAAATTACAAGAAGGCTTTGATGAGGTTGGTTTTTATGAGTGTCTCCTTGTGAGAAAAATAAATATGCTGTTATCTTTTTGCCGCTGGCTGTCTAACCCGGTCTTTATAATCTGATTGTCAGATCACGCCGATTTAAATGATGGTAAGTTGTTGAAAGGGATGGATTTAAAAGAGAAAAAACTTAAAGAGAGGAACACTTTGCAAGAATTGGAACCTGCTGCAGTTCAGGGGCTTCATGAACTTGTGTCTTTGGTTCACAACAGTGTTAATGCCAACCAGGATGGGCAATCATTGTCAACTTCTACAAATGGTTATGAGCTTGTAGTGAATGATAAATTTGAGAAAATAGTGAATGCTGACTTTAAAGATGACCCGGTTGCTAAATTTCTCTGGGACATCAATCCACAAACTCTCCAAGATGTCTTTCTTGCTATGGTGGTTAGTTTTTATTAACCTATTAAACTTGAAAATGTCAAAGAAGTTTGATATTCTTTATGCAGTTCTTGGTACTTTGAACTTGTGTGGGCGTTTTCATTATGGTTAGATATACACCATTATTACTTGGTCATATCAATGAAGTTTTCCATTCATTCCTTGCGAGTTGACAAACATGTTTGGATGAGATTGAGATTTTTGTTTGTTGTATTAGGATAAGGGCACTATGACCGCTTCTTTCAGTGTTATATATTGTGCTTTCCGTCGTTTTCTCAATTATCAATAATATTGGAGCTATCGCTACTTCTGCAACTTGAATTGTATACTAATCTTATTTTTTATTTGTAGGTTTTAGCCGTTTGTTTGATCATTTAAGTTGTATGCATTTATATATTATTTGAAGCTTGTTGGATTATTTGCTATTTTCAGCACAACTTTCCTAGAACCTTAGAGGCTCTTGTTCTGCATGTACTTTCGCCAGTTGGGGCTGAAGTCCTTACTCGGAAATTTGATGAGATGGATCAACATACTGCTGAGGAAGATCGGTACTTACTCATAGATAACATCCATTTTTTGTAATTGTCAAGAAAATAATATCCATATTTTTTGGCCCTGTAATTATAGGAATGCATTCTATGAGGCTTTCTACAGTGCATTTGATGACCAATCTGCAGCAATGAATTCAATTCTAAAAGGGAAGGAGTTGTTCACTCAACAGGTAATTGCCGAGCTGTGCTCTAGCGTTATCTTTTGGTATTTAATGTTTTGAATTTAGCTTATAATTTATATTTGCAAAATTTAGTTCTATATTTAGCCATTTGGCTTGTTGTGTTGTGAGCTTCTGCAAAATGGCATTTCGCTCATTAGGACTTTTTGCCAATAAGCAAGTCAAACATTTGTATTTCCATACTCTATTGAAACCATGAATATCTAACCGACTTTAAAAGCTTACTGAGGAATGACATCTGTTTCTTTTGCCCACATGGTTAATGTAATATTACTATATTAGTTTACTTTGGTGAAAGAAAGTGAACACTCGTTGGTTACCAATCTCTGAGTTTTTTTTCACTTAGTTCAGCATTACACCATTTTTTTCCCCTCTCTGGCTGCTTTAAATGCGTAGAAAACAGCAGGGCTGATATATGATTCAGGATTAAAATGCCTTGGATATTTGAACGGTAGTTTATCATATGACAAAGCTATTTTATAGTTGCAATCTGCGGCCAGATTTGTGACTTATCTTGGTTGGACTAATGCTAGGATCACATAGAGGTTATTCTCATTCCAATTACTATTGCTGCCTATCTAACTAAAAATAATTGGGCATGACAAAGGTTGCTATCCTGCCTGTCATTATTTGGCAATAATATGCATTTGATGCCATATTTTTGCTATTCTATCTTTGTTTCTTGCATTTGGCACTTTCATCATATCCCTTGATATTTTCATGCGCTTGTCCTTAACTTTTATAAATTTTTTTATATTCTGTCTGTCATTTTCAATTTGAATAATTGATGTTTTTCTGACCAAAGAAACTATTTTTTATTTCTCAGAATCAATTGATTTTGACCGTCATGTTCTGTATTTCTTTTGCCCGAGAGTGACAGATTTCCTAAATATACTTTGATGGTGGCATCTTTCACTTTTCAATAGTCTCTATCCTCATCATTATTGCTGTTGCATGAGTCTCGCATTTGTTGCACTGCATGTGCATTGAGACTTTAGTTTCACTTTCATATATGAGAGAGAATATGCAAATGGTTTAAGAGTTTTTGCTGTCAGAAAATTACTTAGTCATTTAAACGTGGAATGTTTTAATAAAACTAATCAAAGCTAAGTTTATTAAACTATGAACAACGCAAAGAACATGCATATTTTAAAATATTGTTTTGATTCTTTTCTTTACCTGTATGGCTCAGGCGTTTAAAAACGTATTGGATAAATTTGTGGGAGTGAATCTGGAAAGCTGAAAGCTGGGTGTTAGAAGAGATTCAAAAAGGAATAAACTTCATGGGCGAATTGGCCCACCGGTACCTCCAAAAAGTAAATTGATGCTTGAAGCATTTGTTGGTCTGGGTCCCTAGATGCCAAGTGAGGTGAAACATATGAATGAATTGGTCCACAAACTGATGCATATCGGAGACTGAAGGTGTTCGTCTGGGCCTGTACTTTTGTTTGTCGTTTATAGTTCAGTGACGATCATCACAAATTTGAACTGTATTCATATCTATACGAGTTACAACGGTTGTGTATATGTGCTGTTTAATATGTTGAATTAACATGCCAAAATTCTTTGTCCCCGTCATTCACGTTTTGACAGTATTTTTTCTCGCAGAGGGAAAGAAATAGAGTGAAGAAAAGGTTAAAAATAAAGGCATGTAATTATTGGAAAAAACACAAATTTTGAGCATATAGAACTGAAGATTTGTGCGGATTGTCTTGAACGTAAGTGATTATGTTAGATTATGTCTTCAAAATTGATTATATCTTTAAAATAATCAATTATGTTGTTAATTTTTATTAATATTATTATTAAAACTAATATTATTAAAATAAAAAATAACTTTTTTTAATTACACCAATCATATTTATTACAAAATTTTTACTCAAATTTACTCACTTCTTAATCTAAACAGCTAACTTTTTATTCTGTTATACTCTTTTTTTTCTCTCTCTCCACTCCCACTCCAATCCAACAAATAATAAAATTCTGTATTAGAATATACAGATAAAAAACTTAGTTTGGACGCTGGATTAGGCAAATACTAAAATAATGTTACCTTATTTGTGTTGTTTCTGCCTAAAATTCAGAATGTTTGAACTGGCTTGAGGGGCGACTATATGGATAAAAAAGACGCGGTCTTGATTTGAAACAAGTACCAAATCAGTGACCACCTTTAGAAGCCCAACTTAGACAAATTATTATTGACAATATTCTGCAACATTATTCTTTTCCCATTATTAGTAAAGCACTTTATTCTAATACACTTCTGTTATTGGTTTATTATCTGAAAAATGACGAGTACCGAATCGTTTTCATAAACTCTATATTCGGTAAAACACATATTTTATATGTTAAAAACCTCTGAATTAATATTTAGTAACATAACTTTGTTATCTCAATTGCCATTTTAAAGATGACTTCTTTATTAAAAAACTTATTCATATGAAAAAGTGGGACAGTATATAATGGAGTTAGAAATATAATTATGGAAGTATAGTGGGTAGAGAAAGAATGTATGTCACTGAGTGTCCAAGAATAGCAGTGTTATATTATCTAAGAATGGCAGGGAAAAAGGAAGGCGAGGTAATAATTAGCAGTGTGGGGAAGAAAAAGATGAAAAAAAGAAAGGCGAATGAGATGAGAATGTGTGGTGGAAGATGACATATGCAGTATGTAAAATGTAAAATGTTGAGAGATAAAGAAGGGGATGGATGGAGGGAATAGAAGAGGCTTTTGGTTTTTCTTCTTTTACAGCAGAGAGACATGAAAAGAGGTTGTCTCTTTAAGTAGGCAAATGGGATGAAGTGTACCTTAACCCTGCAACTTGTGAATATACTTTCTAAAAGCTTGGATATACCTAAATAAGCCATAAACTCCGACACCACCTTCTTTCGTTAATCCCTATGCTCTTTCTCTTCCGTGCTCTTGCAGTGAATTTTACTCAGTTTTAGTCGCAAGCAACTTTCTTCATTCTTTTTTTAGCTTCTATGCTCAGGAAGGAACCTGCATGTCAAATAATCATAGTAATATAAATAATAACAAAAAAACTTAATGCTTGTGTTGTTGATTATATAATAGAAAAATTATGAAAAACTTTATGATGTTTGGTGGTGTTTATAGTTAAATCAAACTTGCAAAAGCATGTCACATATGACATATAAATAGTGTAGACAGCATATGACGTTGAATTGGATCTATGAATGTAGCCAGCCAAAGCCTACGCGGCACAAAAGTTGATAAAGAATATACTGAAAAGAAGGCCAATTCATATTCTTTCAAACGTGCATCAACCATTTTTTTCATAACCGTTGACATTTTTTTCTCATCTTTTCCTTTATTTTCTGTACTCTCTCTTCTTTTCTCTTTTCCTTTTAATTGATTACCACCGGACCACCATAACACTCCGCACAAATATACAGACACACACCGTAAAATTTCTCTTGCCTTTTCACTCACGCTCATAAAAACCTACATGTTTTGGAGCGTCTCTTTACAAAACCCTCCATTTCTTCAAAACTACCATATCCATTTTCTCCCTCAAAAGAAAAAGAATTTCTTGGAATTTGGTTAATGCTCTAGGCAATAAATGTGGCCACCCCATTTCCCTCAAAGTAGCTAAATCCTAGTTGGTTTTGGAATTTGCAATTTTCGTCCCAACTGGATCAATGAAGAAAAAGAAAATTGTCTATATATGAACAACAATGAATGTACACCGTAGAAATTAATGCTTTCTTTCTTGACTTGAAAGTATGCACCTTTTTCACCGTACGTAAATTAATTAGTTGATGGGACCCTCATGGATCTTAATATTACTTAGTGCCCTCATTGACTCACGGGCTAGGATTTGGGTTTCTCAAAAAAGCAGACATGAGCTGTTTCGGTTTGAATACGATTCACGAAAATTCTTTGGTTAAATTTAATTGAAATAATAATGGGCGCTTGACCCTTTTGGAGGCAAGTGTTGCATGGCTCAAACTGAGACAAAAGCTAGTGACACGAGGACTTTGGCATTTAGCTGATAAATCCAAAAATGGTGTCACTTCTAATCCACGAGCTTCACAATCTGCATCATTCGCTATCCGACACAGACTTAAACTAAATTATTATGCAAATAATGTTCAACACGCATGACAAGTTCCACTGTCACAGATTTTTATGCAAAAATTTAGATTGTGGCTACTTATTTGACCAATTACAGAGGGAACTTCATATCTTCCACCAACATGGATTATTTTACATATAAAATTCTACTCATACGGTAATAATTTATTGTTTTCTTATTTCTTTTTACAGAATTATTTTACTTGTTTATTAGATGTTGTGGTTTCTAGCTCTAAAGCATCTCTCCCTCTCATCCATAGGGTTCACAGCAAGGGTATTTCGGTCATTCGAAAGCTTGCATGGTTGTGACTGCTAACCCATTGCCGACATGTGATAACCTCACGATCATTTTCGAGATAATCTACGCGTATTACTTCATGTTAAGATTCTAAATATATATCTCATTCGCAGAAAAAAGTGAAACTCGTGGCACTACAAGTTTTCTTAGGTGAAATATATACTTCTGATTTTTCATAGAAGTTGTCTTTCTCGTAAACTTTCTGATATAGTTAACTTTTATTATTCACCATGTTTATTTTAACAGAATATCGTATCATTTCTTTATTTTATCTATAATCTAGAAACATAGTATATGAACATACAAAATTATGTGTACGTTTATCTTTCATTCTCTTAATATTATCACATGAAGTACATCTCTATTTACACTCATGCATACAACTATATATGTCTTTCATGAAATTCTAGAATGGAGACAGCAAATACAGTTTATTTATGATCTAAAGCCTTTAGCATAAGTAGACTTGAATTCGAGATTTAGGTATTATTATACTTGTGTTTAATATTTAAAAGAACTTTATCATTTATTTCCTCATTTCTTTTATCATTTGGTGATGTTATTTGGCTTAAGAAAACATTTCTTTTATATATACCCAGTTTGAATATAATTGTTCCCAATATAAAAGACACAATCATATCTTATTTAAAAAAAAAAAAGGTTTCAGAGTAGATATTTTTTTAAGCAAGTTTTTAATATTAAATATAATCAAAATACATTTGAGATCTAGTTCAAAATGACCAGTTTAAAATAATATTTTGAAAATCAAATAAAAGTTGAATTCTTTAATATGAAAAGGTTATGGAAAAGTGCTTAACTTCGGGATTTAAATGAAACAAGGGGACCATTTTAATTAAAAACCACCTTATAGTACATATATAAAAACATATATGGGAATAAATATATATTAAATATAACTTTGGATTATTTCTCCTTAGGTTCATTCTTCTTCTTTTTTGAACAATTGTCAATGTTCCTAAAGAGTATTATGAATCACTGCATATATCTTATTAAATACTTTTCATTACGTAAAGAAATAAAAGTTGAATAGTTAGTTATATTTGATGTAATAAATAATAAGTTTTTCTTTTGTTTCTATCAAATTAAGTGATATAAAAGCAATATAGATGATTAAAAACATATAAGAAATATAGATGATTTAACATCTGCCTTTTTATTTTTCTCTTATCTCATATTATAGCTCAGTGGAGGGAAATATAAATATCAAACACACTAGTTTGGCTAGGTACAGTAGCACCAGATCAAAAGCTGTGAAGACAGAGATAGGACGTAGATAGTGATAAAAACAAAAGGACCAATCATTATAATTGTGCATGTGACGTTTTCTCTGTTTCCACACTGACAAGAAAGGCCACCGTCGTCGCTCTTCTTAACTCCATCTGTGCATGCACTGTGCAATAGTCACACTCTTCAACACATTCAACAAACAAATTCTATGCCTACTGCAAATTTATCACCATGCATCGTAGCATATATTATAACAACCGACTATTTGATTAAGCACTTAATGTATACTTGTATATAACTGAAAACTATAAAGAAACAAGAATTGTACGTCAAGAAAACAACAGCACAAGAGGGAAAAGAAAATCCGGACAAAAACTAAAACACCTTTTTTAATGATCAATTCATCAACCAAACTCTGAACCAAAGCATTAACTGTAGTAATTCAAAGGGGTAAAATAAAAATACAAGTTCCTGCAAGGGTATCAGGAAAAGGCAAATTGAGCTACCCATTCCACCCTCTTAGTTTTCGAATCACTCTCTACTTTCTGTTAACATATTGGTCCCTAAAATTGTAAGCAACAATCTATTCAGTAACTTTCATTACAAAATTTTTACTTCAGTCCTTAATTTTAAACAAGGTCATTCAGAACAAATGATCAACGTTAGCAACACACTCCTTCACATACTTTTATTAATGAAAGTGATTTTCAATAAATTATAATCTATAAAAACGAGTATATTAAAAGAGAATGTTAGGAGGTGTGTTGTTAACGTTTCTTGTAATATAAAATGGACAACTCTTGTAAAATTAAGGATTATAGTAAACATTTTGTTAAACTTAGAGTGATCGAAGCTTACAATTTCACAGACTAAAGCAGTTTCATCACTCACAATTTCCCCAGGATTCGGGGCCAGTGGTTGTGCCAAGGAATCCAAACCCATGCTGTGGCTTGAAAAGCGAGTTACTATGATTATGATGGTGCTCGTAGGGTTGGTGGTGGTAATGGTTGTACTCTACGCTCCCTCCCGTGAACGTTAGCATGTCCTTGACGTCGATGCTAACGTCAACCGCGTCGACATTGGTGAGGCCAAGAAAGTCCCTGGTGAGACCGTCGCTGTTCTTGAGGCCCCTCATGTTGATGTAGCGTTCGGGTGGCACCGAGTCGAGCTGAGTCGACACGGTTCCCATGCTGAGCGGAGTCACGTGAGTGGGGCCCGTGATAACGGCGGCGCCAAAGGTTGCAGCTTTCTGGAGCAGCGCAGTGGCGGAGAGGTGCGCTGACGTGGCAGCGTTGGAGGGGCGGCCGTGGAGGTCACGGTAGGGTGAGGCTATCATGGTCTTGGGGGGATGATGATGATGATGAAGTAATGAAGGAGAAGAGATGTTGTTGTTGTTGTTGAAGATGTGGGTGTGGAAGTTGTGAGATTCAGGTTTGATGGTGTTATGGAGGGTGGGAAGGTTGCTAGGGTTAGGGTTTGGGTCCCAGGGATTGATGAAGTTGGTGTTGTTGTGTTGTTGTTGGGTTGGGAAAAGGAAGAGGGATTGGACTAAGGGGTTTGTGGTGCTGGTGGCCAATTGGTTTGCTGACAGTCTTGCACTTTCTTCAGCCAATGCATCACAGAATGCTCTGTGAGTTATGAAACTGTCCTTCCTGCAGTTTTCACACAGATAATACAAATTTTACTTCAACTGCACAAGACAAAGCCTATAATATTCCTGCATCCATATCACAGTAAACAAAACAAAACCAATATAGTTTTAAATAAAAACATGAATCAACAACTACTGGATTTAATCTCTTTAAGTAAAGTCTTATGTTTGAACTAGTGGATGAAAAATCTTCTCTTTTCACATTCTAGACATATCATTTTACTAAGAAACTAATAATTATAATGCCTTTTTTGTTTAAAAGAAGTATATCGTGTTTCCAAAAACATGATGATAATATAGCAAGGGAGTGGTTTTCCTTTTAATTTTGGATGAATGAAGTGAATCATGCATGTGAATGTGGAGTTTGCAAAACCAGAAGGACTTGTGGCGTCCTAGTAGAATGTGCCCCGTTTACAAAAAGGTGGGGAAAATCATGCATGGGAGAGGGGTAATAATCCATACACGGATTGAAGTGTAAAAGGCTTAGACCTAATGGGACAGGAGTCATGTCTCAGGGTCAAATTTAAAGTAGGAGAGAGGAAAAAAAAATTAATGTCGAAAATTGATGAATGCTCATGTGCTTTATGCATGGATATAAACAAAATATTGGAAAAGGCTTAAATTATGTTAGCAGTTTTTTAAATTAAAGTTCAAATCTTATTTTGGTAAGTGCTGTCAATTTTAATCATAAAAGCAAAAATATAGATTTTAATAGAGGAAAATGTCCAAAGTTGGTCCAAAATTTGATACTTGGCATTGTCGTCATGATAGCGGAAGTCTTGGGAAACTAGAGCTCATGCACGACTCAAAGGTAAGAAATGAAAATGAACCCATATATGCACTGATGATGCTAGAGGAAAGCAACTTAGCATATCAGATTTTTTTGCAGATTTATCAGGTTTCACAATGATGAAGGTTCAGAGAAAAATGGCTAAAATAAAAAAATTTAAGAAAAAGTACGAAATCATCACAAATTTTAGAACAATGTTAATTATACTTCTTTTACTTTTCAGTAGACAAAAATAGATCCCATCATTTTCTTAGAGACTGCAGCCACTCCATATACGCACATTTGTGCATATATGTTAAGAGAGAGAGAATAGAAGTCTAGAAAACAATTGAGCACTCTCTGACACCCTTGAAATTTTTGTGTAGCCTTAAACCCTATGAATGGAACACTATTTTTGTTGACATAATGTAAACATAGTACATATCATGCCCTTCATGCTGACATGCATGTGCATGCATCATGAGGTTAAAAAAACGGAACAACATCAAAATGCTATTGAGTCACAGATAAAACAGTAGATAAAAACAAAAGATATATGTGTGGATTGTGATTTTGTTTTGTTGTTAATTGCCGCGCATTCATTTGGCAGTTTTAGGATTCAGAAACAGGTAAAGTTTCAGTCACTCTTGCAAATTGACACTTGTATTTTAGCTGTGTCCACTTTCATGCAACCTACCACGGGACTTGAGCATTTAAAGAAGATATAAATTCCAGGGTGAAATCAAGCTCACTTACCGTTCTTATAAAGAGCAAAGATCCTCCAATATTTCTTAAGAGAATCCCTTTTGATAGATAAACATGAATTGATTTAAATCTAATATATGAGCACACTTCAAAATTGCTAAATAAATAGAAGTGGTATACATGTTTATGAGTGTATATATATATATATACCTGGAAAAAAGAGTTCCACAGTCACATCTATATTCTCTAGTACCACAGGTTTTGGAGTGAGCTTTCCAATCTGACTGAACAGCATAGATCTTTGAGCACTTCTCACATTTCCACTTCTTCTCTCCATGTTTTCTGCAGTAGTGTTTCTTAATTCCTGTGAGGTCCCCGAGAGCCCTTGAGGGGTTGTGGTGAACGCATGAAGGTTCCGGGCAAACGTAGGCTTTCTTTTTCACCTCTTTGTTGTTCCTTTGCTTCAGCTTCCATGGGAGGTTATGCCCTCTCCTATGAAGCTGAAGGTTCTGGTCTCTCTGGAAACCCTTGTTGCAGATCTCACACACAAACCTATTGGTAGCTAGAAGAGTCTTCGGTGATAAAGCAATCACTTCAGCATCCGGGTCTGAAACGTGCACAGATTAAATCAGAAAATGAACCTAATTAACTAGCCCACATGCCATCTGAGAATAATTCACATCTCATCAATCGAAAGGGTATGTGTGTGTCTTACACGCATATGTATATAATCCAAACTCCAAAGAGCTTATACATAATGATAGATTAGTTAATTCATTACCAGGGTTTCCAGGGAGGTTTCTCTTTTTCTTGATCTTTTGAGGCTGTTGTGGAGAAATGACTGTTGTGACTACGTGATTGAGTCCTCCGATTCTTGTACCACAGGAGACAGTGGCCTCTTCGGACAAGGAATTGGAATTGGACATAACTGAAGGGAACATTGCCTTTGAAGAAAAACTCCAAGTTGGAGGAAAAAAGAAAGAGAAGAAAAGCAAGATACGATATTCTAATGTCTCGGTTTGTTTGTTTGTTCCAAACCGTAGCTATGTATTTATTACCTTGGTTTCGTGATGGCTACTTTTTGCTCCTTGTTGAGCCAAGAAATGCAAAATCCTAGCTCGGGACACGACTAATAATTATATGCAGAACCTTGCTAGTGACAGGTGGCAGGGACTCAGAGACAGAGAAAGACATCATTTACTTTGTGGTAAAAAATTACAACAAAAGAAAAAGGTAAAATGACTAATTAATCTCGTGAAGAGAGGAGATGATGATGGTGGTGGATTATTTTTGAAGTCACTGTCTAAGCTATGTGGATTGTTTGTCTGAGCTAACTCTGAACAACTATTTTAGATATGCATATATGTGTCTGTGTGGTTATCTATGTAAAATTATACATGCTCATCAATAGAATCCTCTATGCAATCAACAACCACATTGAAAAAAAAAGAAGATATTTCCTCAACACAATAATCTCAGTACTCAATAGCCTGACTTTGGTTTCTTAGTATATCTTTTGTGCTAAGAGAAATTCATAATAGCTGGGTATTTGTAAAGAGGAGAAGGTGATGATGATGACAAAAGTAGTGGCAAATTGTAAAACACATTAAGAAAAAATTGATCAAACCAAGAAATTTGGGTGAAAGAAAAGGCAAGGGGACTAAAAAAGGTTAAGAAGTCTGCAGAGAGAAAAAGAGGGATGTGGATGACAGAATTGACCGGGCAAAGACTAGGAAGTATCCTCCTACCCACTTGACTGGTAAAATTCCCCTCTTACTTTTATATTTTACTAACAAAATACATAGATTTTTATTTATAATTTTTTTTAATTATCACTTATTTTATTTTATATTTTCCATCCTTTTCTTTTTATTTTTTTCTTAGGTATAGAAAGGGTTGTTTTCTTTTAGGGAGGGTCTGATAGCAGTTTCTGCCTTTTGTTTAGTTACAAGTAATAAACACCCAAATCTTAAAAGGGCCTCGGAATGCTCTCAAAAGCTTGATGAGATAATTAAGAAAAGCTTGTGAAATACATGTTGGCATGCAGAGATAACCCCACAACTAACATGATTGATTCACTGATTGACATTACTGTGAATGTAATAATCTGACCATTATCATGTCATGGTTTGCATAAGTTAATAATAGTACTGTCATTCATTTCCTTAATCTGTTTTCAGTGAGAATGAGTTTCAATTCCATGAAGCATAACACTTTGTCAGATAACATAACTTTTCTGCCAAATTTTTGCATTTGCAACAATAGAAATTGATTAAGCATAAAATTTAAGCACCGTATATATAATGTATGACTCAGAAAAAAACTACATGTTATAAAATGAGCAAAGTGTTTGAATATACTTTTAAAGTTCTCATGGTCTTGCACCTTTTCGATGATATACACAATAATTCATAACTCATGTCAAAGTATAGCATGTTCTCTCGTTCATGTATATGTACACTTTCCACAAGCTTATTATTTGGTTCGTGGAATGTAATATCAAATAATTGTTCTCCATAATAGCCTTGAGGATTTTCTGCCACTCTATCTTTCAGTGTTATTCTCTTACATCCTAGTTTGTAGAGAAAGTGCTTAAAAAACCCCACTAAGGAGAGAATTTGCAAAGGTTTCTTCTTTTTTTCTTTCCTTGCTCTTTATTCCAAACCCAAATCTAAAGCTACGGAAGGATAGCACATATTGTCCGTTTTGCCATTTCACTAATCAAAATCAGCTAAGGTTTTCTGTTTAAATCTGCATTGCTTCAAAGGTCAAACATGTCATTTTGGACATCAACATTGGCATTCGCTAACTTTAGGGGCCATGCGTGGGCTACTTCCGTGGAAGCAGCCATGCAAGTATTCATAAACCATAGGCGTGTATGGAATAGGGACCCATCACAAATTAGATCTTTGTGACTACAGCCATCCAGTTTCAGATTTTCTCTTCCTGTATTATATAATTAATTTGGAATCCAATGTGCGTTATTTACATTTATTTTATATAATCATGTTATTGTCAATGACTTACTAAGGTGAACGAGGATAGCTAATTATGTTTAGTGAGATCTCCCTTTTAACCATATTTTTATCATTTGTAAAATTTAAATTCCAAACTTTTTAAAGAGTCTGAATTCCATTCTTTTTGGACCAACCATTTGTTAGTGTGTTCTTTACATTGATCCAATCTTTTTGGAACCAACTGGAATAGAGGTTAGATCAATATTTAGCCTTGGTTTATTAGTTTCTGAGGAGTGAAAACTGCATATATAGCTGAATTAGTTCACTTTGAATTAGCAGCTCAAAAGTTATAGTTTGCAGATCCATGCCTTTTTTTGTCTTTGAAATATATGATTAAAAAAATTTAAAGTTTATCTCCAGACGATGACAACGACCTAATTTTTATAGAAGCATAGAACAATTTGATTTGGCATATAGTTTTCCAAAATTATGGTCTTGATGATGATAGTTCCCTCAAAATTCTAGCAGCAAAATGATAAATTAATAATTTTTGAATTTAGTTTATTAAGTGTTTTGAGAACTCTTACACTTATTGAATAATGATGTGGCTAGTATGGATGGCCTTTCAATTTTGACTCATTAATTGTGATATATATATTTATTTGAGATGTGGGCGCCTAACTTTTTATCATTTTATGCAGAAAATTCAGTAACAAGACTCGTCAATAATAGAAGAAACTATGAAAAAAATGTTTTAATTTTCCTTATCTGTCATGGTCAGTTATTTGTAGATAGTATACCAAACACGATCATGTTTATCATATAAGTTTGATTTGATTTTGTTTAAAACAAATAGATTTGAAAAAAAGTGAAACCACACGTATTCCTAGAACAGTACAGACTCAATCATGTATGTTCATGCATGCTATGGACATAACATACTGAAGAGAAACTGAAAAATACTTTATGAATGGTGCACGATTCCAAATAATATGACGTTTATAGATGATGATGATGAGAGCATGTATGAATGAATGTTCCCAAGTGGATCGGTTAATAGATATATATTCGGTTTCCTTTCTGAGTGATTGATGTACACATTTGAGGTTATGATGATAACAATCTCATAATAATGTTTCAGTGTTTCTTGGTTTTCTAATTTGATCTAATTCTCTTACAATATATATTCCTGTTACTGTGTTGTTCTGCCATATTCTGCATGCAGAGAGAGAGAGAGAGTGATGATGAGTGGAAAAGAAAACCCCATCTATCTTCATGCGGGCCAGACATTATTCACGGGTTCTTCTATTACTAGATTCTCCATCTCATCATCGCATATCAAAACTTATACCTCCCTTAAGTTCCTACCAAGCCTTCCATTAAATAACCTTATGTGTCTGTATATATAAATAAATGTACATATATATATATATATATATATATATATATATATATATTTAGATATATATAATTCATTTATTATATTTTGTAATTAGCATTTAAAATATTGATTTTTTTTATTGTGTTTATAATTAATTTTATATTATCATTGAAGAGTCTTAATAATTGTACACAGAAATGCATGATAGTTTTAGACTTTATCCCATAAAAAAAACAATTAAAAGTAGTTATTATAAAAAAACAATTAACAAGTTATCATTGAATGATAATATAAAACGGTTTTAATACTTCAAATTTGAACATGTTTTCTCATCTATGGGATATGTTTAGTTAATTGTATATATAAGAACTTAGCGTGTAAGGAAATAACTATTATAGTTATTACCCAGGTAAATATCGGAACATATATTTTTTTCATACGAGGACATATATTTATTTACAAGAAAGGCTATGAAAGTTTTTTATCATTTAATTATGTTAAAATAAAAAGTGTATTTGTTTTGCCATGCGTTTATTAAAGGTAATTTTCAATTAATAGCCAGATATTAATTTCTCTCAAGACATATTATTCTTATTTAGTGAATCTAGGTATGCTTGATAAGAAAAGAAAAAAGGTTTTGGAAATACTAATATTTCATTTTAAGATCTAGTTGTGTTTCTTATTTCATACTTACTAACAGTAGAAATTCAGGTCTCTCAAACAACCCTTAAATGTCGTTTTCATACACACACCACGAGAAATCCAACAATAAAATAATAAACAATTGAGATTCAATTATTAACTTCTTTTTCCCCAAAAAAATGACATTCTTGTGCAATATTTTTTCATACACGTTTTGTTGATAATGTGTGTCACAAATTAACTAAAGGAAAGTGTATTACTGGAAGACATTTAAAATTAAAAATAGCTAAGAAGCTAATTATTATGGAGGTGAGATTTTGTTATGAAAGTCTCTAAATACTAATGTCTTATACTATTGCCTTGTGGGGTGATGGGTGAGTTTTAGTTGTGACTCGGAATGCCTTGCGTATAGAAAGAGATATTTTTTTATAGGTTGAAAAAAAGTGTATAGAATGTTTATGCTTAGTGTTTGGGGGAGATTATATATGGAATGTATCATCTACTCATAAAATTTTTAAATATTATACCATATACTTATTATATCACTTTCATATAATTTGAAAGAGGATCTATTGAATTAAGGTCTCACTCTAAATGTGTTAGTGATGAGAGGATATTACTTACTATAGATATTAATACTTAGTGTGATATATATGTGGAATCATATGTTTGAGGTGAATTGAAACCTGATCTCACAAGATATATTTTTCATACTATTATTATATATTTATTTATTTTATATTAAATTATAATTATAAATTGATGTTATTGTCATGTAGATCTATTTTTATATTCGTAATGTAAAAAGAGCCTATTAAGATTATCAGATCATGATTGAAATCTAAAAAATCAAAGCAGTTTTGTGTTTATAATAAAAGAGTATATAAAGAAGAAATTACCTTTGTGATTTGGGTAAAAATAGTAGAAGAGAGAGCTAGAGAAATGGGAAGAGAAAATGAGAGTGATGCACCGTGTTAGTTTAAATAAATGAAAAGTAAAAGACTTTGTCTTACATAAAATAAATAAATAAACAAAAGAAAATAAATGAAATGATAGAACATTATAAGAGTATGGAAAGATAATCTCATTACCTATAATAACTAGAGGAATAAAACTCCTCTTTGTTTTGTAAGATGATAATATTCATGTTTAAGATTTTAGCCATTGATTAAAGGTGCTTAGAATGTGAACAAACAAATAAAAAAAATATGGAGTATTAAAATAAAAACATGTTACTTAAATTAAACTCAAGATAATTGAGATCACCACTTAAATTCTTAATAAGATAAGGCTTAGACATATAAAAATCATACTCTTAAGAGATATAACACTCACAAATTTACAAAGAAATTATATTCATTGTTAAGTTGTGATGCAACCAGGTTAAACTCTTTTAAATAAAGAGGGAAGTATCAAATATTTAAAACACTCTAACTTGTCGGTACCACTTTTTGAATTTTAAAACAAGATTTGGAAATGCCTTTAATTTCATAGCTAATTCAAATTTTCGTTATTTAATTTCATCACCAAAATTTGAAAACTCCAAAATTGGTCACAATTCACATTACTGAGTGTGTACATGCTTTTCTTACTTCTTCATGTGCTCTCCTTGCTTAATTTGAACCATATAAAGACATGTTTTCTATGTTTTTTTTTTTTTCCAACCTTTGAGAAAATTTATAGATTATTCTCAAAGCGGTGCACTTCTTACCATGTTTCGTTCCTATTTTTGAATCAAACAAATCTATTCTCAAATTAAAATTTCACGAACCTATTCTAAAACTACATATAGAATTTAATCAATCATAACTAAATAAGCCTTTACAATCAATATAAAACTTAAAAACAAAGAACGATTGAATTTTTATTACAAGAACAAGGATGAAAGAGTTTTTGCTTCAATTTTCGTTTCATCGCCCAATAAATTTAGAGTGTCATGTAGGTAGGATAATTTAGAATGAGAGAAATAGCATGTGTCAGACATAAATATTTTTTAACAAATTGAAAGGGAAGAAAGAAAAGAAATAAAAAATGATCACATTATTTTTCAATTTAGAGAAAAGAAACAACCCTTAAGCATGTCAAGTCAAACTTTTAGTTTCACAGTACATGCTGATAGCAACAAATTGACATAGTTTAAATTTAAATACGGAAGCTTTTATGCAGAAAGGAAGAAAAAAAAAATGAGAAAGTGTTGACTCCTTACCAGTGAAGAGTTTAAGGTTTTATATACAGATATAGAAGAAGACTGATGTTTTGAGTTACCCTTTTTATGGGTTATTTTGGTTCCTTCACTGCATCATAGAGGCTAAGTTAGGACATTCAAGAGGCCCAATTGGTCAATGGTTACAAAAGGCCTAGTTGTTTCTGTAGATGATTCACTATTCGGGTTATGGGTCCTAAGTTCTAAGGCAGTCCCAAGTTTATTGCCTTTTTCAATGTCCTATAAAATGTCGGAAATATGGAAAATCAGAGAAGGATAATTTAAAGTGGGAAAAAAATTAAGGTCACATAATGTTCCAATAAAATAAATGTGTCTATAAAACCAATGTGGAGAATAATACCTTGGTTTTGCTATCTTTTTCAACATTATCGGCTCATATCGGTTGAATATTCAAAGGGGAAAATAGTAATTTAATTAATGAAATATGAGTTGTGCTTCATACTATTTGTCACACACAATCCAATATAGTTCTAACTAGTTAGCATGACATCTTTGACTCCTTAACTTGCTCAAGAATTCAACTTTACTGAGCAATAGACCTCTTTGACTCCTTAACCAACTCAAAAGTTTGAACTTTACTGAGCAATAATAATAATATACTTGAATAATGCATGTAATAAACTTCTAGATAATTAACAGTGTTCTTTTCTAATTTGGAATTGGAACGTAAAATTGGGAAAAACATACATCCACCAATAAAATGCAATAACACATTAAGGAGAATCGAGAAATAAATATTTCACTAATGTATTGTACTGTAACACTTTGTTGCAAAAAAGCTCTTAAACTGATAATTTGATTATTATATTGCCCTTTTACTGAATTTTAAAATTTAGAAAATATAAAATTTGTACTTTGAAAAAATTAAAAATTTGTCCTTAAATATAAATTTCACTTTGGTGCTTTGATTTCTCCAATTCAATTTAATTCTCTAAGATTTATTTACTCTAACTTTTTTTTAGCCAACATTTTCTGTCATGTATTCTGGATTCCAACTTTAGCTGATGTAGAAAATGCTCTGGTGATTCAAGTGGGTATGGATTTGTGATGAAGATGATTAACACTTTCATGGATAAAGGTTTAGTATTTGGTTATTGATATAGTGACTTTATAGTGATTATTAGGAATCTAAAATAAAATGAATAAGTAAAATAAGGATTATGTGATTAACAACGTCTACACTGAACAGCTTGAGAGTTTTTGGATATGGGAGTCTAAGTCTAGGTCGAGAGTACGAAGAAATTTTACTCCATAACTTAGTCAGTTAAGAACTTCATAATAAAATTATTCTGCAAACAAATCACAAAATAAGACTGGAGAAATACTTTAACATAACTCCTAATTGCAATTGTTTTTAATAGGAGAATATGTTGAAGAAATATCTTATTTTTTTGGAAAATAAGAGTATATGACAACTTTTTCTATAATATTTCATTTTTATTATTTTCAATATTTATAAATATGCACTATATTAATTTTCAAAATACTCTTAAAAAAATATCTTTTTAAGTTGTTGTTGAAATATTTCGAATATTTAACTCTTAAAGTAAAATTTCAAATTTTATTTTTCCTCGTACTTTTTATCGATGTTTGCCAATTGAACAATGGTAAGAAAACATATGATGGAAAAATCAACAATATAGGCACCCCATGTTGACAAAATGGTTGTTAATATTTATATGTCTTGTTCTTTTATAAAACTTATATTTTAAATAGTTTACCATACCAAATAACTATTACAATACAAATACAAATTTATATCTTTTGAATATGATTGATTAAAAGTTGTTTAACTTATCTTAACTTACTATTTATTAATACATAATCTATGTTAATAATCTTAAATTGTTTGATGCTTTTTAGTCATTTATAATATAAGAGATTAAGTAGCACAAACCATCTTATCTTGTCAACAAATATTGCGTAAGTAGATAATAAACATAATTATTCTAAAGTCTTCTACAAAACATCTCACGACACCGAGATGTTTATTTGATTTTAAAATTTAAATATTTATATTTTATTTTATATAAAGTTTGAGACATCTTTTTGTGCTTTCAAATTATATATTTTTTTATTACTGATAGAAAAATCTCACGATACTAACGTTGTGTTTGCATCCGACAGCAAAAACAAATGATATATGAAGAAAGTCAGAAAATTAAGAAAATAAATATTATTAAAGAAAAAAAAACGAGATAAATTTTTTTTTCTTTTAAACTTTCTCTGCTATTTGCAAAGATTTGCAAGGGAAGAGTTGTCAGGGATAAGGGTTTGATTTTTTTAAAACGTTTATATAATTTATTTAATTATTAAAATATTAATAGTTATTTTATTATTTTATATATATATATATAAATTTATTATATAATTTAATAATGAACAATATTTAATGTAAAATTAATAAATATTATATAAATTTTCGTAATAAAGTATTATATAATGTTATTAATAAAATAGATAATAATAATATACATATAAATATAATTTAATAAAAAAATAAAAAGAAAATAAATTATAATAATTCTTTTATTATTATAAAATAATAATAAGATTTAAATTTAATATTAAAATTATAATAAAAAATTTAACTTTATATTTTAAAAATAATCCATCTTAATTAAATTAATATATTTTAATAAATTAAATTTTATTTTAAAAATAATTATTTAATTTAATAATTTTATATTTTTTAAAAATATTATCAATTATATTAAATAAATAAATAAATATATAAATAAATAAAATATTTATTATACATATCACATCACTTGCAAACTTTTATAAACTTTTCACTCAAATCTACCATTTTTCCTTTAATCCAAACAACCAAACTCTCCTCTCATATCATCTTAAATTCACTCCGTCAAATCCGTTCTCCAATCTAAATATATCTAAGAGTCATCTTCTAATAATCTTCACGAGATTATTACATAAATGAGACAAATTATTAATAAAATATAAAAAATTAGGTCACATGATAAAAAATATAATGTAATAAGATATTAGATCAACAAAAAATTTACCTTTAACGAGGATCAAGTTGGAATCATGTTCCAAAGAAAATATGACAACCTTTTCTCCAAATAAATAAACTTAAATATATATTTTCTTTGACAAAGAAAAAATCCCTTTTTTTTAACCCTAAAATATATCGCAAAACTCTAAAAAAAAAACCTTTATATAAGAATACTTATTAAGATAATTTTAAAAATTTTTAATTCTAACTTTATGATTCCTTATAATAATCAAAACTCTAATACAAAATATCAGTTATTCTCCTAATCAATTCAAATAAGAAACACTTTGAAGCCATAATTCTTCTTATTTTTATAAAAGTTTAAGTTTTTACCATGCATAAATATATCTAATTATAAGTGTACAAATAGCATCAATGTACCTTTTTCTTTCTTTCAATATTTACACACTTGCCAATGTAAGCAATACACAGAAAAAAATTATAAGTATTTGGAATGTTAGAGATGTTGAAATTAATTAAAAATCACATATATTAATAAATCTCCTATTTTAACTTAAATAACTTCTTTTTTATTTTTTATTTTTTAATAATTTTAATAATTTTAATCCATAAAAATAGATAAAAGAAATGTATTAAAAAGTATAAATATAAAAAAGACTTTACACACACAAACACACACATTATATAGATTCTCTTATCTTTTATATTTTATATAGTTTGGCAATTTTATTTTTTAATAAATTTAATTTTACCCATTATACTTTTAAAGTAAATCATTATTATACTTCAATTTAAATTCCTTAATATTTAAAACAGTCTCCAATCTCATCTTCCCACTTAGTAATCATTCTCCACCTCCACATGCAATCAAATACAACCTCTTCCTCCCCAACTGTACTCACACCCATATCCAACATTTTCTTCAACAATATTTTTCAAACAAACAGAGAAAAAAAAAATTGTGTTTCTCTTTAAATTTTGACTAGAACAAAAAAAAAAAAGTTATTTTATCCAGCTACATTTTAGGACGGAGTTCCCAAAATGAACTCATTTGCATATTTTGTATAATTTATTACAGTTTTGTGTGCATAGGACTATAAATAGCGAAATAATTCAGATATCAAATTCAATTTATTTTGATAAGATGTGAACTACATAGTCTTCTGATCTTAATTTTCTAATTGTGAACGTGAGCAAAATATCCAAAAGCACTTTTAAGATATGAGATTTTACATCTTTTTTATTTTCTCATCATTGAAGCTAGAAATATCAAATGTTAATCAGCTAATAACTAGACACGCTGGTGTAACATAGACCCACATTCACACAGAAGAGTAAGAGAACTGTGTTTCTTATAGGTTATCATTCTATGATTATGCACACCCTAACAACAAATGAAAGAAAAGAAGGATCCTCTTATAATGAGATCATATACTGAACATGTTTGAAACTACTCATCTTGAAGACTGCAAATTTTTTTTAACCATGAACATATGATGATGATGAAACCTAAGTAGATAGTACAAGAGTGACATCATCCATTACGTGTCCTCTCTCTAAGGATATACACAAAAATTTTAGGAGGGGAAATAAAATCAAAGCGACAACCTTAACCTGCTTCCTGATCTTCGGTTACTATTGTTGGAGAAGAGCTACTTCTTGTCCATTCTACATCTTCTGATTAATCTACATTCATTTAGGTCACAAACAATTACAACATATGGTTGACACATACATAGTGTTTGAAAGGGGTTTAAAAAACTGAACCTTGGATATATAGTGACTGCTATCACTACCAAACACTCTTGCCCAAGCGCCATCAAGCAACCTACCTTATCAAACAATGACAATGAGAAAAGTAAGAATTTGGGGTTTTACCATGTGCTACAAAAGGACATATAATGAAGTTAGAATTAGAAACACCAAAGATAATATTATTTCCCTTTCTCTTGCCAATTAGGCTATGCTCTTCCTTTGGTAGGAGTTGAAGTCTTGAACCTAGTGAACAAAATGAAAAGGTCAAATGATTCAGTGTGGTGCACTTAATCACTTGAATCCAAGCAACCAAGTTCATTCTCCAATATATTGACAACATCTTCATATTTATCTTCAGTAGTTGGAATGTCTAATCGACCCTCAAATTTCTCACTGATCAATAGTTCTTCCAAAAACTCTTCATCAAGTACTCTATCCAATCTCTCTTGTGATTCTAGTGCCTCAGGTTCTACCTCCCGCTCTATCCTACTACCCTTTCCAAAACCCTGCATTTCCATAGCTAACTTTTCCAACTCTGACACTCCAACATCACAATCACAATCCCCAAATTCTAAGGCCTCAACTTTAACACAGCACCTTTCTTCACCCCCTCTACTTGATTCTCCAATACCTCTAGCTCCTTGCTCAATTTGCCTTCTCTTTTTGGTCAAGGCTTCTTCAAGACCCTTTCTCTTCTCTCTCTGTTGGAGCTGGTGTACGAAGGCTGGATGTTTTATGGCTCTAGCCAAGAATGCCATCATATGTTTCTGCTTGATTTCAGTCACCTGTAACCTTTGCTCCATCTCCTTAATGTACATTCTGGCTTTCTGCTGCTGCTGTCTTAGATTCATAAGCTCCATCATCAACACTAACTTGTCATGCTTCAAACGATCAACCTCTTTGTCTAATTCAAAACGTCCAACTTCCACACAGTGGCCACCCTGCGTTAGTTGGGAAGGTGCCTTCCTTCTCGTTATGCTTCTTAACAATTGCTTGTGCCCTCTGATGAATCCTTCATTTGCAAACTGCCATCTATCTGGATCAATTTTCCTAAAACCCTGTAAAATTAATCACCACGGTCAATATTTCAAACCATTAGAATTAAACGAAGTCGCAAACAAAGAATAAATTGGAATTGTATTTACAATAATATGGCTGAAGAGTTATTTTCCATTAAAAAATGTGACTTTTTTAGGAGGAGAATTAGAGAAATCAAGTCGTGCGTTGTTTATAGATTTGCCTGCTCAAGCAAAATCTTAAACCACATAGGCATTAAAATTAGAAGAGAAGAATAATTAAAGAGATATTGTGATTAGATAATACGTACGTAAGTGTTTAGTTGCCTGACGAAGCTGGAGAAATTGTTGTGCTTGAAGTATCTGGGAAGGAGACTTGCAGAGAAGGTATGTGGATCCCAGACAACAAAGCTTGTGCCGTCTCTGCTCCAAGAAATTACGTGGTTGGTAACTGGGTCATCCACAACATCAAAAGTTTTGGTGAGGAATGGTGGTGGTCCGGCGTCACGAAGTCCCTCAATTGGCTTTGGTGGATACTCACTACCCAATTGATACGATGATGATGGTGATGATTCCAAGTATTCTTCTTTCACTGGATACATATAATTCATTCTTCAATTTTTCTGATTAACTTGAAGGGTTTCGTGGTTCTGTTAGTTATGGTTGTAATGTAGATTGGTAACTTGGACAGTAAGGAAATTTGCAATAACCATAGAATATAAAATTGGTGAGTATCAAAAGGGAAGCATGGAGAAATGAGACTAACTATAACGAGTAGGGAAAGGGAGAAAAAGTACAAATATATTATAAAGAAGAAAGTCTAGGCATAATCAAAAGGGGTTGGAGAGAAGGGTTATGAATGAACATGAAGAAGAAGTGAATGATTAAATTTTGTTTTTCGGATAACCCTTCTCCTGTGAGAAAATAAGTCGTTTATGCAGTTAGAAAGAGCTGGTTGTCTCTAGTACCAAGGAATATAACTGAACTGTAAAGTGAAGCGTCTAAGAGGGACTATATAGAAGAAAATTTTGGAGTGTACCCATAAAAATAACGCATTAGAAAGTTCTAGATATCTTGGAAGGATGCTCATTTGTCTTGACGCCTTCTTCTTGAAGCAATTCAATAAAATAGCACAAGTGGGTGGGCCACTGGTTTGGAAAATTCTGGAAGCAGGCATAAGCGATTGGATTTGGATTTTGACTTGGTTGAAACACTCACCATATTTGATTAGTTAGTGCTACATCTTTTCAAAACCAAAAATCCCAATAATTATTAGCACAGTAGAAGGAAGAAAGAGTAGACTTCTCTATATGCCTGGTCGGTAGGAGGTAAACTAATTCATGATTTCGTGGGTCGAAGAACATTACTTGGTATTTCCGTACAACAATCACAGAAATAATGAGCTGAGGTCAGATTAAATTAATCTTTAGATTGATTTTTTTTATGCATCAGACTTTTCATATTAATACAACAATACTCATTGAGGTGAAGAAAGAAGCATGTGTTGCTCTGATATGGTATCAGAGTGCATGCAGTACATACTCTCATCCATGTTATTCTAGAAGCATCTTAGTTTGGATTGGGAGTCCCACCACCATTAGCAACTTGCATTTCTTTAATCTTAACACGATAAGAATAATTGGTTAGCTATGTTCAAGGTCCTAATAATGACGCATTCGTACCAATAATGAACAATTAGATACATATGCCGTTATTGATCAGATGGAAGGTCTATAACATTCTCGAATGTACTAGGTTTTATATTTTCTCTGTGTTGATATGAGATCGTAGTTTTGATTTGGTACACAAAATTATAGTTGGTTCTGATAGTCTTGTTAACGATAATTTCCTGTTTTCTTAGATGTAGTTTTCCTGTTTGGGCCCTGCTGTCGGGTCCGTGACAAAACATTTGCACGTTACTGAACCCTCTCTTCAATGTCACTGCAGCTCTTTTATTCATTAATGATGATCATGAAATGGAGGAGCAAGTGGATGTGAATAAATCTTACATATGTGGCACACCGTTGTGTTGTAAGTGACAATAGTATTATCTAAACAATAAATTTTCCTGGCCGTGGCTTTTCACAGGAATATATATAGCTTGCAATTATTCTCATTTTGTTTGATCAATTTGGTTTCGTTTGAATATGCGGAAGATACTTGAATGAAAAGTTACGTGTAAAGATCGTTTAAATATAATTTGAATCCTACTAAATGTTAGGCATTGTTAATGACAACTAGATACTTTTGATTTTTCTTTTTTTTTCAGTGCTGGAAACTAAAACTTTCATGATGTTCGTTTCATGCTTCTTCTGTTGCCTAATTTGGTGGAATATAGTTGTAAGGTGAACTGACAACTGGAAAGTTCTTGTTCATGTTTTTGTTGGTTGTTTGACTCATATGCTGTAAGATAGGTGCATTTGTGCTTCAACGATGGCTACCACTATAAGATGCTGGTATTGACCTCTCTCTATATATGTTTGTATTCTGCAGCATGGCCTTTTAACAAGGTTCAGTTTTTACTTTTCAGTGGCTATTTATAATCATTACCTATAATGTGGAATTTGTGCATTTTGTATGGTCTGAGCATATGTGGTCAATTTGCTCTTAATTTTTTTTTCCCTCAAGACATTTCATATATGCAAAATTGTAATCTATCTTTTTGAATAAGTTCGGTTCCTACGGAGCCTGAGGGTCAAGAACAATAAAAGTTCTTGTGGAGCTTTGAGGCTGAGAACAAGACTTCAAGGTGTCAACTGTTCTGGTCTCTCTGCAAATTGCTATTCTCCGGTCGTCGGAAAAAAGGGAAGACTCTCGTCGGAAGTACTATACTCTCTCTCATTGGTGTTCTCCATTATCAGAAGTACATAATATGTGTTAGGGTAGATTTTTTCCCAAAAGTCCTTTAGCTATACTCACCTATTTTCTATTTAAACTGTTATGCATGGCGTTATGAGGAAGATGTATAGCCTCTTGGCCCTCAGAGATATGATGACTGCTCTACACTGTGTCAGAGAGAAGACGTGCAGTCTCCCTTGCATGAGGTTGCTGTTCTGCACAATGTCAGAGGGAAGACGTGTAGTCTCTTCTGCACAAGGTAGGCGTGTGGTCTCCTCTTTGTCAGGTAATGCGAGCGCCGTTCATTGGGATTTGTTCCTTTGTCAGATGTCAGGTGCCTGTTCCCAATACAAAGGAAATGGAGATGTTGTTTCGTTGGTATTGACTTGGTACCTATCGTCCTGGGTACTTGTCTATTGTTGTAAAGACGGCTGAAAAATTAATAAACTAACTTCCGGAGGCGTGATAAAATATCACTGTCCTTAAGGACTTATCCGCGATAAATGCGCAAGTCTCCCAGGATACAACAGGAACTTCTCAGTTGAAAACTGAGGATCTCAGAACTAGCAAGTTTGCTCTTTAGAGCAAAAATACCTAAGATATCTAAAGAAAGAATAAAGAGAGAGAAGAGAGAATATGAAGAAGAGAAAAAGAGAAGTAGAAGAACTCTTAGTGTTGTGTATTTTCGGAGTAAGGGGGGCCTCTATTTATAGAGGAAGAAAAGTGAGAGGTTTGGGCTGTGAAGGAGTAGTGGGAGAACAGTCTCCACCTTCCACGCCAATAACAACCCCCAACGTTCATAAATTTGTTCCCAACGTTCATGAACCCCCCACGTTGAATGCTTCTAGATGTTGTAGCTGCCGGAAAAATCTCCACGTCTTTGGGCCGTTAGGGTTTACAAAATCATTTTTGATTTTTAAAACAGATTTGCGATACTTTGTTTTCGCAACAATCCCCCACATATCGCAAAATGTTTAAAGAATAAAGAAAGAAAGTAAATAATCTTGGGTCTCATAAGATGTAATGCATTAGAACTGGTATAGCAAGCTATATGAACCAATCTTAGATCAATTAACTTAACACACAGTGTAGTTGGTATAACAAGCTATATGAACCAAGACACTTAGTATGTGTTAGAGGTTTATCAATCACAATATACCCCACAATTCTTGTTGTTATCGTTGTGTTGTGCCTAATAGGCCATGCGCGTGCCCGGTATTCATGAGTGCTCTAGATATCTTGCCAAGATCTCATGCAAGCGGCCCCACTTGACACTCATATAGGTGATTTCATCAAGTATATGCCGCAAATCATACACCACCCATAAGGGATATGAAAATCATTAAAACTTTGTTATAAGCTAAAATTCGTATTCCACATGGAACTTTAACGACAAAGTTTACCTTCTCAATAATGCAGTGTCTAGCACCTTCACTCACCATAGGAACGGACAAATTGATTTTAAATCAATTTTGTGCTAGCAGAACTAACAAGTGACTTGTTCTTACCCATATGAACCTTATTCATGGGATCTTCAATCACAAAGGTTGGGTTTCCATCACTTGTTTGTTTGCAAGTGGCTTGAGGCCCATTCCCCTTGATGTTTCTAAAATCATGTTCCTCCCTAGAGGTTTTGTCAGAGGATCGGCCAAATTCCGTTCTGACTTAACATAATCAATGGAAATTGTTCCCCTCTTTAGCAGCTGCTTTACCAAATTATGTCTCAATTGTATATGTCTATTCTTTCCATTGTAAGTT
>Ga0209489_102104_pt1 | contig 40820 bp, 19 predicted proteins | sample SiratrowhiteBW_FD_187527 | JGI IMG/M metagenome (GOLD analysis project Ga0209489, IMG submission 187527) | Root nodule microbial communities of legume samples collected from California, USA - Siratro white BW (SPAdes) (version 2) | ecosystem: Host-associated > Plants > Roots > Nodule | place...
TTTCCACCTGTTAGAAAAAAAAAAAAAAAGATCAGTCAGCTATCTGTAAGGAAAAAAAAAACAAGATGTTTAAGAATATTTTATGACATACCAGTAAGCTTCATTCCAAGAATCTGCTTCCATAAGGGGGGCTTAAAACCCTGGAAAATTGTTAAGGAAACAAAGACAAAAATAGATAGTTACTGCATCTATTGTCAACTATTATCCTGGTTAGTGGTTGCAAGTCTTTTCAAGAATGAGAAACTGATTTCCGTAACAAGAAGTCATTTTCTAAAATGAATCAAATGATAGAAAAATTATAAAAAACTATTGATTGCTAAGCAAAGGAAATCTAATTATAATCTTTTTCTTACCCTGGACCTGGCTTCCAACGAATAGGGAGAATCAAAATTTGAATCCAATGCATGACTGCTTGCCAAGTTAGCTAATGACTTTGCTAACAAAAAATAAATTTCAAATTATTGAAACTCACATGATCATCAAAATTCCTCAAGCTGGCTAATCAAGAATTTATACCAGTCTCTGCAACATCTTTGTATCTAACAACTGTTTGAACAATTTCATGATCAAAAACATTGTCAAAAAGGCCATCGGATCCCATGACAATTGTGTCTCCTTCCATCAACTCTACATTGCATACCTGTTTTCCTGCAGAGGTTAGTAAAAGAAAAATATAACAGAAGAACCACGTTTATCTCAACTGGAAAATAACCCCTTTGGAAAGTGATGTATTAAATTCTGACTCAATAAAGGTAACACATATATTGCCCCAAGCACAAATCCTGGAGAGAATACACACGTGTGGACAATAATAAAGTAGTCTCTCTGCCCCCCAAAACGAACAGTTTGACTGACATGTGAGCTCAAAACACAATCATAACAATACAAATATAGTTCTTTAGTACAGGATTATTCTAGGAGGTACTTGTATTAACTATTTAAGACTTGTTTATTTTGAAGTTGAGTAGAGCTGATTTTGATAGAATTTACTTTGAATTGTTTAACAGAATTGCAATGCGTGTCTAAATTAGTCTCAGCCATAAATTTAAGTGACAAAAATTTGTATTAGAAAGAACAAGAATTGATTTTTCAATGCCAAAACAAAAAGGGACTCAGTTATTAGTCTTGCTTCTTCTACCCCTCTCCCTGTTAGACCATGTGGGAAATGGGGGTTAGCTTTTTTCTTTTTCTTTTTCTTTTTTTTTTCTATAAGGGGAGTTAGTTAAGACAGTATAGATGATGATTTAGACCTCCTCTCTCCCTTCACTGGGGAAAGTTCAGGATCAGAAAGAAGCAAAGGTATGACATGGACTGAGCAATTTGTTATAGAAAATAACATCAAAATCTTGCATAGTTTGAAGAGTCAAAACAAATAGAGGGGAAGGGGAAAAGAAGATAAAACAATAGTACTAGCAATGATTGTTAAATGGTACCGCTGCATCAAGGTATGTTTGGCCAACCCTCTCAGAGCTTAGTTGGAATGGACAGTCAAAGTAGTGCTCTTGGGGAGAAGTGGAAAACACTACGTGGCCTGAAAAAAGCACATAACCAAAATCAGGTTCTCAACATTATAGAAGGAATTAAGTACCCTGAAGAAAGACAAGTCCGAATTGATTGAGCATCTTTTAGAAAACATTATGATCAGATGAAATATTGCACGTCTTATTACCATTACGGATGAGTCTTAATCCACAATCCCCAACATTAGCAATCCTCAGAGTCCCATTCTTCTCCAGCATAGCAACGATGCTTCTTAGACAAAAGTACAGATGAGGCAATTAATGGAAGAAACATCTAACATGAAAGTCAATGTTTGATTATTTTTCTCCAAATTGGCAATATAGGATAAACTTACACGGTAGCCGAGCCTGTGGAGGAAGTAGCAGCATGTGCTTTCCTTATAAGAATTTGAGGATCATAGTTCACCTGTTAAATCCATAAATATTCAACATGTGTTGTGTTCTTAGAAAACAGCATTACATGCACAGAAGCATTGTTATTGATATGTATATGCTACTGAAAATGGTACGAAAAGCATTAAATTCACAATTGAAATGTACTGAGAACCAAAATAATTCTAATTTAGCAAATTCCTCATCAGAAAGTGTGTTTAGCCATGTTACCTCCTCGTCTCCAACAAAATTGGAAGCATTAGCAAGCAATTCACGAGGGAACAAAGAAGGATCAACGTCCTCTTCAGCCCAACTGCGACACATAACAGAAAGTACCATCTAAGACAAGTTTTGCCTTTTCACAAAAAGGAATATCTCAATAAGAAGAAACACAACACCAATTATACTAACAAATAATTATGAAAATTAAAGCTTTTATATTCCGGTGGTTCTTTCTTTTTAGTTTTCGATTCTTCCACTGTGCAAGAATGAGATACTAGGAAAGTAGCATACCCAGAGACCCCATCGGCAACAGCAATAACTCCCCCATTATAGTTGCTAACAAAAAAAGCATCTTCCCCACCTGTGCTAACCTTTAGCAACAAAGACCAGTACGTGGTTACCAAAGAGAACATGTGTTATGTGTGTGTACAATGATGTTATTATTATTCATAAATAACAAAGCATGAAAATGGCTTGATATGCAAGGGTTTTAGTTCAGCTGGATTGCTGTTTGCTACAACCTTTTTTGGATGTGGAATGAGGCAAGTCCCGACACAAAATGATACTTCTGACCTGAAATCTCAGCAAAAAACATGTTTAAGAAAGGTTCAAAAACGCATCAAGAATCAGAAAATGAAGAGCAGCTCACCGAATTAAAGGGTTAAGTTCTGAAGAAGAGGGGGAGGAGGAGAAGACCACTCTTTTCCTCCTCTTAGCAGTTTCATCAATAGCAGATAGGGAATGAATGAGTGGTTGAGATTGAGAATGAGAAATCATTGCAGCCCTCAACATGGGAATTGCCATTGTTTCCCGCTTCCTCAACACTCTCTCTCCTTCACACACTGCCATGAAAATCGAAGTTTATCGATATTTTCATTTTGCCAACAAGAATTATATGACTATATGTAATTTATTACAGCCAACACCTCAACAAGCACCAGTGGTCTAGTGGTAGAATAGTACCCTGCCACGGTACAGACCCGGGTTCGATTCCCGGCTGGTGCAAAGTATTTTTTTTGTTTTCCAAAATTTTTTTTTTTTTGTGTATTTTTTTTTTTTTGAAATTTTCGAAATTTTATTACTTCTTTCTTCACGTTCTTCACTGCTTTGTTCTCTATCTTCACCCTCCTCACTTTCAAGTCGCAGAAATGAACGGTGGAGCCATTGATTTTATCGAAGGTAAATAATCCATTCATTGTTTTTTTTTTCTCAAAAAAATAATTCAGCTGCTTTCTTGAATTCGTAGAAAACGGAAATGGAAGCGACTCGGACGTTAATTCCGATGACGCGCCGGAATACTACCAGCCGATCTCCGCCGTGGACGACGACGAGAGCTCCAACGGCAGTGAATTTAGGCAGTTGCCGAACGGATTCTTCGTGCACGGCGTGACGGAGAATGGGATCTCGTCTCTGGATCTGAACGACGTCGTAGAGAAGAGCAGCAGCGACGAAGACGAGGAAGAGGAGGAGAGGAGCACAGAGGAGGACGATAGGACGATGATGGAAGACGAGAACCGCCGGAATGCACCGCTCACGGAGGAGAATGCGACGAGAGTGATGGAGGCGATGCGCCGAGTGTCCTTCGCCGGAGTGGTTCCGGATTGGGCGGCTCGAGATCCCGATGATCGCTGGATTGATCAGCTTCGCAGATTGAGACGATCGCCGAACACTTAAAACACAATTAGATACTCAGATTCGCGCCATTTTCATTTCATTGTTCAGAATTTGTCATCATTTTGTTTTTGTTCCTCGTTGTTCTTGTTACACACATCCTAAATGTGCTTTGAATGAAGATTTAGCATAATTGCATTCGAATTCGAAATAATAAATTCTGTCTGAAAATTTAGATCTTAACAAATTTTTGTATTTTCTAGTTAGAATTAACTCTTCAACTTTTTCAAACATCTTCCAATTTAGTGTATGTATAAAGTATTGGTTTCGTAATACTGTTCTCGGGAAGCCTTACACAATATACTATTACGCGTAAAGGACTTAAAAGCTATATATGGCACACATAGTTATAAAACTTAATTAACTCGAGATAAGTTTTATGGTATTACAAGAAATGAATGTTTCTAAAGCCGGTACAATCACTTTATCTAACTAGTTCAGAATAATGTCAATTCGTGAATTATAATTTAACTTCAAAACTTCAAACGTGACTGTAGCTGCTCCTTGGTAAGAGTTATGATCCATGTAATCAATCTCTTAGATCCAGCTCACGCACATTTTCTCTGGTAAAAAATGTTATATATTAGTTTTGATCATTGAAAGCAGAAGGAGCAAGGTCCTATTGCCTTTTTAAGCACCAATATTTTCAATATCCGCGCCTTTGTCCATTCTTTTGACAATTCCAGCAATAACCTGAAATGAGTTCCGTAAAACAATTAACAGTATTCAGATCTATAGAACTTCCAATGCCAACAAGCAGTTCCACAATGTTGTTACCATACTAATATCATAGTACCTTTCCGGGTCCCAGTTCATAGCTTTTCTTCAGACCCTTGGTTAGAAGGGTCTTCACTGTTGTTTCCCACTGAACCGGTGACGTAACCTGCCAATTGCATTACAGATTCAGTTATTTCCCATTCATGTCTACATGATGGACAAACAAGTTTCACTGGTACCTGACGTGCCAATGTCTTCTTTATTGTGTCAGGATCTGTATGCGGCTGGGCATTCACATTGGAGATGACTGGTATTCTTGGGATTCTGATTTCTGTTTTTGCCAGTGCTGCTTCCAATCTTGAGACAGCTGGTTCCATAAAACTAGTATGGAAAGCACCAGCAACAGCTAGGCGAACCTGCCAGGAAGGCACCAAGGCATTAGTTCTTGAGGAAAGGCGGCACTGGAAAGAAAAATATTAGGCCCAATGTCTTACTATCATCCGAGCCTTGAAAGACTTTGCCTTGGCTTCCACCGCTTCTATTCCTTTTAATCCTCCAGAGACAGCATAGTTTCCCTACCAAAACAACTAATGGTTAATAAATCTAGAAAAGGACTTTTGCGTAAGCTGTAAACAGGTAGACTCTCAGGAACCTTACTGGGCACAGGTAATTGGCAATCTGAACCTTCTCAGCTTCAGAAACTTCCTGATTGGCCGCATCACACAATTGCTGGACCTTCTCCGAGTCCAGTCCTATCACACTAGCCATAGCACTTTTAGCAGCATCAGCAGCATCCTGGAAAAAGAAGAAAAGGTTTGCCCAAGATATACAAATTATAATGCAGACAAGTCGAAGTGACATAAGAAGCTAGACCAGCTACCAGATATAGCTTACCTGCATGGCCTCACCCCTCAGTTTGACCAATTTAAGTCCATCTTCAAAGCTTAAAAATTAAATAAAATATATGGGGTCAATAGCATGTCAATTTTGAGAAAGTTGAACCTTAAATAAAACCACTCAAAGGACATTTTAGTCACACGACTCATGTTCAAAACTACAGGGGTTAGATAATATTCATTTTCTCATAGGCTGCAAACTGACGAAGAAGCTTATAGGTGGATACTTTTCCCATTGGCTACAAACAGTAATTTCATTGCAAGATACTGATGACATTTGAAGCAAACAGCAAACCTCGAGTCAATCATTCACATTCAGAAAACCCATGGTTGGGTCACTAGCACACACCATCCAATTGGTTTCTTTATTTCCCACTGCCAGCCTCAAAGTAAAGTTTTCTTCAATGCCCAAAAGTGAACAGGCATACATGGCACAATTACTCATGATGCTTTTATTTTCTGAAAATTTCTTGATAAATAGTAATTACTTTCCGTAACTCACCTGAAAGACCCAGCAAATGCCAGAGCAGTGTATTCTCCCAGACTTAAACCACATGTAACATCCACCGAGTCAATAATCTGCTGACCTCCTTCACGTGCACGAAGTAGCTCTATAGCAGCAAGACTTGTGACATAAATTGCAGGCTGAAACATAGAATCAGATGGTCAACATCGCATCTATGGCAATCTTTAATAAAAATAGAAATTTTATCAGGAACAGAATTATGAATTGATGCTGGTTTGGTATAGTAATCAGAAAATAAATTTATAGCCAATACAGCTATTTACTTGAAAAATAATCTTGATTACAGAGAAGGAGATCTAAAACCAAGGTGAAGAGGGAACTGGATGCAGAAGAACAAGCAAAGTGGCCCAGGTGGGATTTGACTCCCACGATCAAGGACTTCGAGACTGGCCTAGTGCCACTCTGAAACATAAAGCTACGGGCACAAATTTACTGAAAATTTTGAACTTGATTCTGAAGTGATCCACCAGAAATATTTTCCCTTCAACTTCCAACCATTAAACTGAAATTACCTAGACCAGTTATTTAGCATATAAGTCTACTCACCAAAGTTCTAATATGATAGAATCATCTTCAGATTTTAAAATATTTATACTTATTAGATTAACCGTTGAACACTTCACAAACAGGATGAAAATTTCCAGCACACTGTTTTTATATGTCATTTACGCACATAAAACATATGCAGGCTTTTTTTATTTTTAAGAAATAGTAGTCCAAAGATTCTTTCCTAACTGAAGGCAGAGTGTCTTCACCAATAAATAATTAGTACACAATATAAATTACATCTTTTTCTGAGTTAAATGAAAATTCACTACAACATTATTCAACTATTTGTAATATTCGCTACTAACCATGAGAGGGGGCAGGGGAATGGAACGCAATTACTATACCATTGTCTGGATACTCTATACTAGAACAGAGGAAAATTAAATTGTTTGTGAAGTGAATGGCACAACAACGAAGTCAATAAATAAGGAAATTAATAATCGTTTCATCCTCTGCCTCCCAAATCGAGGGATTGAAATGAATGATATGAAATAGATTCCACTTTATCAGGTTCCAATAAAATCGATTCCATTATATACTAATAAGCAATCTAAACAATGGAAAGAAACTAACATCATTCTACACTATTTCCCTCTGTTCTGTCACTCCAAACACAGCCTAGATAGCCAGTTTATACTGCACACATAGCAGTTTAACAAAGAGATTGAAGTCCATACCTGGCTAATAACAGTCGAATCTAGCTTTTCTTTTGGCCCGTTGATGCATATATCAAGAAGATCAAACCTGAATGCAGAATGCACACCAAATGAATGACAAAACGCAATAAAAAAAAAGAGTATTTAATTTACGAGTTAAAGTTGTAAGTACCCCAATATGTCATTTGCCTTGCTGAACAAAAGCGCAGCAGCAGGCACATTCTGGGCCTCCTTCCCCATTCCAACAGCTTGAGCACCCTGAAATGACAGAAACATTACATCCAACCGTTTTTTGAGAATAATTGGGGAATTGGAAACGACGGCGTCGTTTCGAGGAAGTGTACCTGACCGGGGAAGAGGAAAGCATTGGAGGGTTTGTAATCGGCGAAGAGAGTTTGGTGAACGGACGGCTGAGATCCGGTGGAGACGCTCATGGAAACCCTAGATCGAGGGAGGGTGACTCTTCCGTTAGAGGAAGGGGCGAGGAAGGGAGCGGAAGGAATAAAGAGAGAAGACGACATTGCAGAGAGCAAAGTAGAAGAAGTGTGGCGAAGGAAGAGGGAATGAGAATGAAAATGGTGAATCAGAGCTTGCATATAATATGAATATAAATAGTTTTTGAAGGCGGAAATTACAAGAGGAACGTTGGTCTTGCTGTTCAAATTGCGCAACTACTTCACTACCACCTTCTTCATCCTCAATATCATCACAATCCTCACGCATCAAACAAACAAAATTAATTAAGTAATTAATTACTTAATTAATTTGTTAATACAACGATTTTCACTTCATAAATAAATTATAAATTAAATTTATTTACTTATTTATTTATTTATATTACTCCTCATATATGTCTCTTCAGTTTGTTAAAATTTGTCTGAAACTGTTGGTCATTTAGTGTGTACTAACAGAAAAATATTTTTAATTGTCTTTTTGTAGGTCACTCTACAAGTTAAAGTATTAATTCTAATTATATTTTAGAACTTTAAAGAAGTTAAAAACCCTAATTAGAAAACATGTTTATAATTACATGATAACTCTTTTAATTAAATTATAGTTATTACATACAATTATTTTATCATTATCAATCATAACTACATTCTAGCTCTTGTAGTAAAATATAGTTATTAAATATGATTTTGTCACTGTGATTTACATATATGGCTTCTTGCTCTGTCTCCCTAGGGTTGTGTGACTACCCTTTCTTCTTCAACTTGGATGATCTTTGGTAGGTTGGACATTTAAGGTTCTAGAGGAGGGATTTGATAAAGTAGGTTTTTGTACACTGTTGTTTTCAGAAAATTTTCAAAGGTTTTTAGGTAGATAGGTAGCAGTTAGATTCATATAACTTAACCATTTTCCAGTTGTCTTCTGCATTGTAATTATATGGAGCCACAAACTCCATATATTATGAAATATTCAAATTCATTTTTTTACCGTGAAGGACATTCAATGGTTGTTAATTGTTTGCTAGGGATTAATTCATCCTAAATATACCATTTTTCTAATAAGAAAAAACTTTGAAAAGAATTCAATTAATATTCTCTATACCTTGTGGAAACATCAATTTCACCAACACTGGAATAGGGATAAATTTGACTATCCTCCCCATTCAAAATAGGAAGATCTGATCCATGAATCCAATAAGTTGATGGAATATATAATCTAAAAAATTTCAGTGAATATCGAAATTTAGAAAATACTAATATAAATTATATCATGAGATTTCAATTTATAGGAGTACAAACATAAAAGAAAAAATAGTATCAACTAATTAACATTTAACTTATGTTGTATTTTATAGTTTAATTATATTGAGAGAGGGCAAATAAACCTCTCTCAATTTCTTCTAATATTGTATGAAGTTGTGCTGGTGTTGACGAGAAATTGTAACATTGACTATATAAGTACGGATACTTATAGTATTTGGTTTTTTTAATTGAATACCGAGACGAAAATATATATATATATATATATATATATTTACTTTATATTTATGTTTTCATATTCATTTTTATTTTCATATTTTTTATTTTAAATTATTAAAACATCTATATTATATTAAATATAAAACTCACTCAAGGTCCAAACAAATAAAAGAAGTGTTTTAGATATAAAAATTTGATAAAATATATAAGAAATTTAAAAAATGTGATGGAAAAATAAATTATGATAAATTTTATGAAAGAAAAATAATTAAGTGGTAAGATGTATAATTAATTATTTTATAATTAGTTATAAAATATGCTTGGACTTTTATAAAAATTTCAGGAATTTTGAATTCTTGTTTGTGGATTTTTTGCAAGAATTTTTGTAAGGTTCTGAATTTTTTCAAATTCATTTCTTTTATAGAAGTGGGAGGTGTGACAATTTTTTCTTTATAGGTGTTGTGCTGGGGAGTATATTGGACTCCTATTTGTATTGGGATTGGCTCTGGATTGAGGGCCCTTTTTATTGTCTCAGGATTGATAGTATCTAATTCTAAAGCCTTTTGGGCTTCTTCTTTAGTATAAAATCCTTTGAACCTTGGATTTTTAATTCCTTCCTTGGCGGTGCATAGGTCGGCAAAGTTTTCGAAAACTCCTTTATGGGGTCCTGTCAACAGAGTAAAATAAGTCTAGCCTTTACCCGAAGGAGAGGCTTTTGTAAGGAGGGGAACTCCTTGATTGTCTGCATTGCAGAAATTGTAAAGGGCACAAATGATACCCCTTTTTATTGTTACCACAAAATTTTCATTATGGTCAGTGGTTTTTGGAATATTCCATATGTGGTCCACTAACACATTGAACTTATCGTCTTGTCTTCTATAACGATATAAACTTGTCCTATCAGTGGATAGCCAGTTTAAGTTATATATTTGTCTAGGATTTAATGAATTAATCCTATCGTTTGTACTAACATCAATATTGTTATTGATATCTACAATTTCTTCTAGTTGTCTAGAGTTTTGATTTGTTCTCCTGAGTAACTTATCAAGGAAACTTGGATTTTGATTTATTGTTTCTGATCGTTGGGTGTGTCCAGAAATGGTTTGTGAAGTCCCTGTAAAAGGAACAGTAGTGGTTTGAGTTGTTCTCATTTCTTAGGCCTGGGTTTGGCTAAAATAAATTTGTTTTTAGGAGTGCTAGAATTTACGGATCCTAAATTCAATTTATTTAGTTGTTTGGAAATCTTTTCTAGATCTTTATCAATGATTAACTTTGTCAACAAATTTTCTAATCTTTCGTTAGATTGTTTTAATTTGTTTATCTCGATAGTAATATTATCAAAAAGTTTATAAGGCTCTTCTAATCTTTCTTTAAGAGCTTTTATTTCTTTTATAATATAGTTTTGTGTTGCAGATAAATATAAAAGCCCTATTACAATTGAAAGTAATAGAACCCAGTACTAGTCCACATAGAAGCCCAGCTTTTATTGTAAATAAACACAGTGAACAAAAGAGAGGAAAAACCAGAATGGTTTACAACTATAAAAGACTTAATGATAATACTCAAATAGATGGATACACAATACCATCAAAAGACGTATTGATAAACAGAATTCAGAAAGCCAAATGGTTTTCAAAATTCGATCTAAAATCAGGATTCCACCAAGTCAAAATGGACCCAGAATCAATAAAATGGACAGCATTTTCTTGTTCAGAAGGATTATTCGAATGGAAAGTCATGCCATTCGGATTAAAAAATGCTCCACAAATTTTCCAAAGAAAAATGGATAATATTTTTGGAGAATACAAAAGCTTTACTTGTACATACATTGATGATGTACTAGTATTCTCTAAAACAAAAGAAGAACACTACCTTCATCTGAAACAAATACTACATGTATTTGAAAAATATGGTTTAATAATTTCTAAATCCAAAATAGAAATTAGTAAAAACCATATATCTTTTCTCGGTACCGAAATTGGAAACGGAAAAATAAAATTACAACCGCATATTGCACAAAAAATAATTGATTTTCCGGATAAAATGGAAGATATCAAAACTTTAAGGTCTTTTCTAGGATTATTGAATTATGCCAGAAATTACATAAAAGACTTAGGAAAATATACTTCTCCTTTGTTTAATAAAACTTCTTTGACAGGACAAAGGAAATTCAATACGGAAGATATAAAACTAGTTAAAAAAATTAAAGAACTAGTTAAAAATCTCCCAGAATTATCATTACCATTAGATTCTGACTACCTAGTCATAGAATGTGATGGATGTGAATTAGGATGGGGAGCCATCTTAAAGAAAAAGAAAAACAAATATATAAATATATCTGAAGAAGAAATCTGCAGATACGCTTCTGGAAAATACCAAGTGAATCCTCAGGTTTATTCCACTTCAACCGACTTTGAGGTAAATGCGGTAATAAATGCTATCAAAAGCTTTAAGTTATTTCTAATAAACAAAACTGAAATAACCATAAGAACTGATTGTGAAGCCATAGTAGCTTACGCTAACTCACAATTACACAGTGACAAAAAACCTCATAAAAGATGGATACTATTTAAAGAACTAGTCTATCATGATGGTATAAAGGCCACCTTTGAACATATAAAGGGAACAAAGAATGTTGCTGCTGATATTCTGTCTCGTTTTGCAGGTAGCAATGAAACCCACAAAGGTGAACTACACAGGGATTAAAGAGAAAATGAAGTTTGGGAACCAAGAGCTTCCCATTCTTACAAATCACTACCATTATTATGGTAGAGAACAAATGAACGATAAGTTTAATGTGTTAGTGGACCACATATGGAATATTCCAAAAACCACTGACCATAATGAAAATTTTGTGGTAACAATAAAAAGGGTATCATTTGTGCCCTTTACAATTTCTGCAATGCAGACAATCAAGGAGTTCTCCTCCTTACAAAAGCCTCTCCTTCGGGTAAAGGCTATACTTATTTTACTCGGTTGACAGGACCCCATAAAGGAGTTTTCGAAAACTTTGCCGACCTATGCACCGCCAAGGAAGGAATTAAAAATCCAAGGTTCAAAGGATTTTATACTAAAGAAGAAACCCAAAAGGCTTTAGAATTAGATACTATCAATCCTGAGACAATAAAAAGGGCCCTCAATCCAGAGCCAATCCCAATACAAATAGGAGTCCAATATACTCCCCAGCCCAACACCTATAAAGAAAAAATTGTCACACCTCCCACTTCTATAAAAGAAATGAATTTGAAAAAATTCAGAACCTTACAAAAATTCTTGCAAAAAATCCACAAACAAGAATTCAAAGTTCCTGGAATTTTTATAAAAGTCCAAGCATATTTCAACTCCAAAAATATCTGCTGTAAAACAGACGAACTTTGCAATAAAATCCTTAATGGAAATTGTCCATGCAAAGTTAAATTTCTATTTAGAAAGGCAGCATTAGATCTAGATATCTATAAACCAGTGGAGTATGAAGACCTTGCAATAAGTCCAAAATTACTCCTTTCTTATGGATTGCTAGACTCAGCGCTTGTTCCTCCATCAAGAAAGTTTGATCAATTCAGCTCATCTGAAAATGAAGCTATAAATTATCTTCAAGCAGTAATGATGAACCATATAGCACTGAAGATCGTCTCATGTCCTCCTAGACTAGGCGAACAAAATGACCAGGCTACCCACGTGATAAAAATACTCTTTGAAGACCATGTGGACTATCCAGTTTTGTATAACGAAGAATATGAATCATGGATAATCCTTGGTAACTTAGATTACCAATACAACCTATTCAGGGCTCCGGTAATGGGTAATGAATGGTTCTTCACTGAACAAGATGAAGAAAATTTTAATCTGATCAAAGAAACTTCGTCTACAAAGATGTTCCTCCCATCAGAAAATGGAAAGTTGTTTTTGCCATTTCCGCAGGAATCCAACAACAAACTTGTCCAGCATTTCCAAAAGGAAAGAAGGAGCCAACAAATATATGAGTCTGGAGGATGTTTTGGACAAAACCCTCCATCCCAGAACTTTTCTCTATCAGAAACTTCAGAAAATTTAGACAATGGAGAAACCCTAGAAGAAGTCTCTGTGACGAGATAAAGATAAAGATAAAGATAAAATTCTTTCTTCACTTACTACTTTGGTTACCGTGTTAATGGACCACACTGGGTCTACACGATAACAAAGAAAAGCTGAAAGAATCTTATGCTTTATAAAAGAAGACACGAGAACCTGTCATTCACTGTCTGCCACGTGCTTCTGTAATAATTATCTTTCCCTGTAGTAAGTTTGTCTGTATTTAGTTTCTGAATCTATAAAAGGAGAGCCTCTCCTCACTTGTAAGTGTGCAAGAAAATATATACATAAGAGTTTGCAAGTTTGCTCTGGCTTCTCTCTAAATCTCTTTCAATATTTTCACTTTCTCTCTCATTTCCATATATGCGCTGTAAGTCATCTCTAACCATGTCTGGCTAAATTTCTATATGTCATGATAGATGCCTGAGTAGTTTTGCATAACATATGCGAATATAATTTAAACTTTGTAATTTTATGTTAAGATTAAAACCAGAAAAACAGATTATTCTCTAAAACTGTTGTTGAGGTAGGTGAATTGACTAAGTCAGGCCAAAGTAAGACCCTAAGGTTGGGCAGCCGTAAGTCCTGAAGTGTCTTCTTAATATCCTAAAGACAAAGTTTTAGAAAATCTTCATATTTTTTTTTTTGATTTTAAAGTTATCATAAAATTATTAAGTTATTATATTCTAAACTATGTTATGGAAAACAACTCATAGTGTATTCTATCATGGCATGTTCCCAGATTATTTCTTAAGATCCCATTTAATTACGCTTCCCTTATTTCTATTACATATCTTCTTTTTCTCTGATATCATTGTAGTATTAAAATTATAAGATCCTAACTAGGAGGCTCTGCCACCTTTTCTGGATTCTATAAGTTTAATACTATTATTTTTAATTTTACTATCTCTATATCTGTCTATTATTTCCCCTTTTAAATCATACTGATAATCTGGGGAAGATTACGCTTCATGATAGATAACTTCAGAGAAAATGAAAAATTGTGATTTATTCCTCACTTTGTAAATCACAACTCATATCTATTCCTCACTCTGTAACTTCTTAGATAACTTACAAGATTTTAATAATCTTTATCAACAAATTGTGATTTATTCTAATCTTTGAACTAAGTTTGATATTCTGCTTAATGTCAGACTATCTACAATTTTTTCTTCCTTTTGTTCAGGAAAATTAATTTTGTAATTTGTCTTTAGACAATTTTTACAAAAATTTTTATAACATAAAAAGCAATGAGCTCTGTTCTTTTTATGTAGATACCTATGGCAGTTACTGCAAGGTATATGTTCTGGTCCTCCAAAATATTGTAACTCATGGTTACAAGATTCAGGACTTATTGTAAGATTCATCAGGCCATAACCTAATTCGTCTAGAATTTCACCATATTTATTATATTTATCGTTTACTTTGTAGATGTTATCGAATTCATTGTTGGTGAACTCGTTTATTACTCTGTAATCCTTCTGGTTATCTTCCTCTTCAGAAGTGTGATCTGACCAGCTTATTACTGAGTAAATTTCTGAGTCCGTAGATACTGACTCATCTATAGGAATTAGATTCATCCTACAGCTTTTTATTAATTCTGCTTCCCTGGTGAATAGATTAGCTTTATTGGGACAATCTCTAGAGTAGTGGCTTGTTTGTTTACAAGCATAACACTCTAAAGGTTTTGTGTAGTTCTTGTCATTTCTGACTTTTCTTACATGTTTTTCTTTATTCAGGGTAGGTTTTCTGGCGTTAGAACTTCTAACCGAATATCTCCTAGTTTGTTGCCTTTTCTTAGGAGGTGGTTTATTTTGCGGTTTTCTTCTTCTGACCTGTTTATTATACTGTTGGGGTGTATAAATTTGTTTACAGATGTCGGCATCTGCTAATTTTAGCTGTTTATTAATAGCTATATTTGTACAGGTATCCTCCATTACTTTCATAATGTGTTGGATTCTCACTGTTAAATTGTTCATTGCTGGTTCTATTAACTCATCATTCCAGCTATCTCTTATTTTTTGTCCTAATTTTCCTGGGAGTTTTAGGAACAATTTTTCACCTAATGTCTTATCTAAGAATCCACCAGCAGTAGCAGCGTACATTAGATAATCTTGGACAAATTCTTTTATATTGCCAAAATAACTTATGGATAATCTTTCTAGATTTCCTAAGTAAATTTTTTGTCTAATTGTGTTTCCGTCATTTACAGATTGGGCTGTAAATAATCTTTGTATTAAGCTTACGAAATTGTAAATATTTGGTCCTGGTTCTACCAGATTATTTTTTATTATATCTGGGTGAGTCTTTTTAAACGATTCCCAGCAAGCTTTTGCTATATCTCCTAGGTAGGTTTCTGCCCTAGAGATCATTTCATTACTATCATTAACCTGGGGTTCATGATGTATTTTATAGTTTCTAATTACAGCTGAAGCCCATTGTTCAATGTAATTTGTTAATAGTTGGGGGTCTACTCCTCCTATGTTGAGTAATAGGTTTGGCATATTGAAAGAAGGTTCTATAGGAATCCTTTTTCCTTTTGATTTTATATTTTCTCCTTTTGAATTATCAAAGGGAGTTAAAATTTCTTCTCTAGGAGGGAATCCTAGATTATAATTTTCTGTGTGATAGTCATAGGACTCATTATACACACCTGATACGCTTTCTTCGCCAGCCATAAATCCTTTGTGGGTTGATATTTCAGATTTATTATCTGAGCTATCTAATATCTCGGAATTTTCTAAAATTTTATTTTCGATTTTATACCATTCTTCTAGATTGATATTATCTAGTAGGTTTTCTATTTCATTTTCTGAAATTGATTGTTCTTCATATCCTGAAGAAGGTGGGATATAGAGATATCAGTATGATATTGATTCGAATAATCATATCTTCTTTTTAGAAGTGTTTTAGATATAAAAATTTGATAAAATATATAAGAAATTTAAAAAATGTGATGGAAAAATAGTAAAAATAAATTATGATAAATTTTATGAAAGAAAAATAATTAAGTGGTAAGATGTATAATTAATTATTTTATAATTAGTTATTTTATCAATTAATTTTATTTTCACCTAATTGCTACTCATCTTTTCTGAATTTAATAAGAGAGGAAAATGATATCTCATTATTTGCGGTATTTATTAATTTTTTCTTAAAAATGTAAATTAATTGGTAACTTTTTTAAAAAAATGCAATTATAATATACAATATAATAATAATAATAATAATAATAATAAAAAATAAAAATCAGATGAAAATTATTTTAATTAATATACATATTTCCTTTTGAGAAATTATTCTTAATTATGATTCTTTTACATAGAAATGTTATTATTTATATAACTATATACAATATTTCGTTATCAGCATTTTGGAGCTTTATATAAAGAAATCATTTTTACTTTATTTAAAAAAAAACTAAACAAGAAATAACATTTTATCCTAACACTTCACAGATGTTAAGTGAAAAAAAAAGCTTTCTGAAAAAATTAATTGTATTTTATATTTATATTTATACTTAATTATATTTCAAAATTATAATATTTTAAATATCATAATCATACAATAAAAGAAGATAAAAAAAGATTATACGCACGATTCTAGATGAGGCATGTATTGTGATCCTTAAAAAAAAACATATTTCAGGCGAAAGAGATTAATGTTTCCAATACGAGAAATCATTTCAAATTATTTGATATTTTTTTTAAATTAATTACTATATGCCTTTCACATTGCTTTTTCCAATAACTATGAAAAATACTTGTCTCCCTTTATTTAACCTTATTTGACCTTAATTGGCTAAGGTATAATCCACCATACCACATTTTATTTTTTGGATAGAAACCAAACACTCTTTAAGATTCTATAATTTTTTCTTAAAAAAAATATTGACTGTAAACACCCCATTTATATAGATTTGGGTCTTACACTATTTTTACCCAACTTACAAGCAGCTGACACAAGAAAATTTTAGAAGAAAAAAACATATTAATAAATTCTGTATAAGTTTCATATTATTCAAAAACTTAAGCTTTCTACACAATAGAAAAGTAAACAATTAATAAAATTCAGATTTTTATATCCGGTAAAGTTATAGTAATTCAACAGCGCGAATTTGACCGGGGATATAAATGACTGGATCTTTTTTTTTTTGCATAAATTTTTTTAATAATTTATTTTTCTTTCTGTAAAAAAAAAATCTTATCTTAAATCCTGACACAAATCATTACAAAAAGTTTAGTGTATTGACTTTTTAGAACTATGTTATTAATAGAAAATATTATTTATTCAATTTGTAAAAAAAACTTTACTCACGGCTTCAAAATTTTTAGTCATTTTTTTTTTTCATTTTCAACACTCCACCCCTATTTTAAAATTAGATTCCAACAATGATATGTTATTAAAGATGCTCTGTTACAAGTGACTCTTATTTTAGAGTGCAGATACAACTTCCAAGCACATGAATGAAAGTAAAAACATAAATGACATGAGAATGAGTAGAAAGCAATGGCAGAAAAATAATATTAATTAATGCCATCACCACTTGTAACAGTGCAGAAAGTCTCACTCAGAAGCATAGAAGTTAGATATAACCCTTGCTCTTCAAACTCTCCACTGCGTCCTTGATAATTTGGTCAGCAGGAGTGAATTCTAGACCTAAATCAATCAGCTTCTTTGATGCCTCCTTTGCACTTGCCCTCAACAACCCTGGCTGAGAATCTTTTGGCAACCTATAAGCAAAGAAATTTTGATTATTAGAGTTCAACATACATAATTGATAGAAGACTAGTGCTGCTGAGAAGTTTATTTGTTCAGTTTGAAATTATATAACAGCAGAAGGATGTAATGAAAATGTTTTCTTTTTCAAACTAGACACTGGTTTATGAGAAAAGAAACACTCACTTAGCCACATTGTATTCTGGGTATAACTCTCCAACTTTCTCCACAAGATCACTGAAGTGACGAATAGATTCCACACACAAATGCCTTCCTGATGCTTTCTTGTTCTCAAGTGCCAAAATGTGTGCCATTGCTATGTCTTTGAAGTGAGCCATTCCCATGAAAAAGTCCTCGTATGTCTCTGTCCCACCTGAGATAAGACGTCATAGTATCATACATATTATGTGCATGCTTCTCAAATCTCTCATTTCAGTTTTTAACAAACCTCTGAGAACACTAACAAGCACAGCCATGCTTGAATTGATGGTCGGTGGAAGGAGAGGGCCCAATGCTGTGCCAGGGTTTATCATCACCACATCAAAACCTGTCTCCTTTGCAAACTCCCACCCTGATTTTTCTGCCAGAGTCTTTGCAATAGGATAGAACAACTGCACCACTCAATTCATCAAACACGTTATCTTCATTCTCACTTTTTCTAACATAATACAAAATCCTCGTGAAAACAATATTTAATTCTGTCTTAAATATTTAATTTTTTGAAATATAAAAGATAGATTTTAAAACATTTATTAAAATATTTTTTTCTAGTCCATGTCAAATCTTGAATACACCTTCTTCTCACATTATGTGGAACTATATATACCTAACAATCCCACTAAACTCATATTAAAATAAAATTTTAAGTTTGACTTAATTTTAAAAACTAACTTATTTTAAATAAAATTTATATCTACTCATAAACTATTTCAAATTATAAAATATGATTTATATCCATTCATAAACTATTCCAAAAGCAAATATTTTTTCTAAGCTTATTTATTGCAAACAAAATATCCCTCAGATAAAAAGATTTACAAATTTGTGATCATAACTTCCCCACTGTTAAGGATAAGGCTATGGTTAATGTCATTTAACCCTTCTACATCAATATAAATAAATTAGTGTTTTACTATTTTTCACAGAATATATAAATACTATAATTAAATTTCGTAATAAATAATTTGAAAAAAAAATAATACAGAACAAACCCCCTTGTTCCTGCAGTAATCAAGGTCAGTCCAACAGTCTTCTCCCTTGATCTTATCAGCTGGCCAATTAGGGCTGGGCATGATGGAGGAGATCGACGACGTGGCCACCACGCGCTCCACCCCTGCTTCCTTCGCCTCCCTCAGCACATTAACCGTTCCCTGTATCGCCGGTTCCAGTATCTGCTTCTGTATTCTTGTAACCAACCAAATCGTAATCACTATAACATTAAGAAAGGTTGTGTAATTCAATTAAGTGCTTAAAATTAAACTTAATTTTGTAAAAACTTTAACCAAAAATAAATCCAAAAAAAATTATTTGGCAATGTAATTTGGAAGTGGTTTACTAAAATTAGAACCTCTGGATCCTGGACTTGGCCAATGATGTTAGGACATGCGAGGTGGATTACGCCGGAGCAACCCTTTAGTGCGGCAGCGATGGAGTCGGAGTCAAGAAGATCCATTTGGAAGAGACGGAGACCGCTCTTAGCTCCTTCCATTTCCTCCAAATGTTTTGTCTCCTTTTCATCCTCTGCAAGTGCATATTTTTTCCGCAAATTCCACGTTATTATTAAACAAATTATCACTTTTTCTACAAATACACAATTTATTATACTTTTTTGCCTTTTATATTACCGCATTAATGATGCATGTCAAATCCCAGTTACTTTCGCAGCATCAAAATTTAGATCATTGTTCAAATTATACAAATAAGTGTGTGTTTCTGTGTTTGTGAGGGAGAGAAGATTGGTAATAACGATATTTGCAATAATAGTTAATAATAAATATAAGTGGGTTTAATTAACTGATATTTTGGACGGCGGCGTGGACGGTGTAGCCACGCTGGAGAAGGAGGAGCACCACCCATGATCCTATGGCGCCGCTGGCTCCGGTGACGCAAACCACCTTCGACATTGTGATGCTTACTTGTTGGGTTTAGCAGTTATTTCAGCTATGGTGCTTAAGGTCTACATAGTCCAACGTTTTATAGAGGGTCGTGCACGGACGAAATAGGAATTTGGTTTATTGCAACATGATTAGACATGAAAAGACGGACTTACCCTCCTTGTTTTAGTTCACATGATAATTGTGGTTTAATTTTGTTTAAAGTCTACATAAATAAAGTATTAACAAAAATTGTGTAAATGTACAAATAAAGTTAAGACTCACATTTACATGTTATTTCTAAGTAGAGATATATTGATAAGATGTATGATACTAAGAAGGTATAATATGTTTAGTGTCGAGAATCGATTCAATGAAATTACAGGTTTTATTAACTATGACTATATAAACTAAAATATTAGAGGTTTTATTAACAATTATTATATAAATTAAAATATTAGATAATGAAAAACCGATAAGGAATATTAGAAACATATTTTAAGATATAATGAGGTAGACCATATTTTAATAGAATCAAAAATAATCCTACCATATCAACAAGGTGGTCAAGTATCTACTATGATTATAAGTACTTATACACTAAACAATTATAATATAATCTACGTGTGTGTGAGTGTTTAAATTTAGGTATAATTTTTATAAATTGTCTATATTTGATTATGTATAATGTTTGATTGATGTTTCAAATATAATAAAATACATGTGAATTGATAATAATTATTTAATAATACTTGTATATAATAAAATTATTATAATTAATTGATAAATATTTTGAGATATAAGAAAATAATCTAAATGACAAGACAATAAACCCTACATATATAAATGATAATATAATAATTTTTAAGGTGGGTACAATACGAACAATTTATAAAAAATATTTTAAAGAAAATTCCATTACTTTAAATTGACTTTTGCAAATTAGAATTTTTACTTGTATGATGAACTCAATATATGACTTTGATCTAATAAATTAATTAGTTGTAAAATGAATTTTTTATAATTGTTTTGAGATAAATCTTAAAAATTCAATTATTATTATTATTATTATTATATATTATAATGATAATATATATATATATATATATATATATATATATATATTTATATGAATGAATATGATAGAAAAAAATATAATATATTATTATTTATAATATACGATGAACTTAGTCTATAACTTGATTTAATGAATTAATTAGTTGTAAGAGGAATTTGTTGATAATTACTTTGAAGATAAATCTTAAAACTTAAATATACTTTGTTTATTATATATATTGTAATGTACATAGAGAGAGATAAAAAGAAAAAGTGAGTGAATATATATAGGAAAAAATATAATATTTTATTTAATACCTTATATTTGATAAATGAAAATTATAAAAGTTTGTATAATCGCATTTTGTAAAGAGAGTTGAACTTGTATTTACTTATACTATTATTTTACATTCAATATGTTTATAATATTTTACTAATTTAAACGATAGAACGTTATTTTTAAGTATATCTTCATTCAACTCTCATCCATGTCTCATTAAAATCTTTAGTTTGACTTATAAAGTTTAAAGGTCTAACCTTAATAACAATTCAACCTAAGATGTCCAAATTATGATAAAATTTGCTTAATAAAAGGTTTCCTAAATCACACAGGTTAATAGACAAGAAATTAAATTGTGATATCACACAGGTTAATAGACAAGAAATTAAATTGTGATATAATGACTCTAAAGTTACGTGGGTCTAGTGAATAGCATACAAGGTCCAAATGTCTGATAAAAATCACATATAAGATAATTTATGCAAACAACACATGGTGAAAAATTAGACACGTGTAAGTAATAAGTGAAACGTGTCGTTTTAAAAAGACTAGACCAGATATAATGGAAATTGGTGTCAGTTCACGTGCCAGGACGTTGCTTTCAGTTGGTAGGACAAAGGTATATGCAATCACTGTCTTGTTACTGTTGACATGCAATTTTCGTTACACTTGGCTTACACTAGGCCAATGAATATTTTCTTTTTTAACTTTTTTATTGACCCTATATTTTTCTATTTTATTCTTGATTTTTTTACTCTAGGATGATGGATCCACCGTGTTATTATATAAGAATCTGTATATTTTTTTAATAAAAAATATTATCGTAAAAACAGTAAAGACAAATTTAATGTAAAAATATATATTGATATAAATATAAAAATAAAGACAAAAAATACGCATCTAATACAGAAACCAGCTTAACTTTTCTCGTACTATAATGGATCTGATGAGTGATTCACACTGTTAGGGCTCTCATTTAGCACCAACCAATATTCCATTTGAGTGGTTGGGCTTTAATCACTCTTAGCACTAACCATTATTTGAATTCGAAAAAGAGTGTCAATATCGCCCTTAGATATTTTTTGTAAATTATTAAAATCATGTCATAAGACTTGAATTTTTTTTTATTAAGTTTACAACTGAAAAAATTTCACCATCATTTGAGATTTTGTATGGACTAAATAGGATTTTCTGTGATCTCACACTGTTCGTCTTTGTTTTTTAAGTTTTAAGTCTCGATCGAAATTAATGTGGAAGTACTTATAAATCTCATTTATGATCTTGAATGGAGTAAGAAGGGATTTTTCGGTGTTATTGTATCTTCTAATAAATCTCGTGTGTCATTCTTTGGTTTTAGGTCTTGGATCGGAATATAAAAATACATGCAAAAGATTCTTTTACACTTAAATAGTTATTCAAAATTTAGAGATTAAAGAGTTGAAACGTAGATTTTACAATGACGAGAGAGTACTGTTTATAGTAGTTGGTCTGTCACAATCTTTTAAAGATTAGAATTACATAATTTAATTAAAAAACTATACTTAAGTTAATTAAATAATATGAGAAGTTTGTGAGATACACCAACGAAATTTTGACATCAATGAATTACAAACAAATTCATATGAAAAAAAATTAAAAATCACCTCTAGCTTAAAATTTTTAAAATAATTAATTTGTAGTTTTGTTACTTATATAATATTTACTTTACTATTTTTACCTAATAAAAAATTTTCAACCCACTCTTAGCTGCTAACATATAAAAATTGCGAGAGAAAACATTAGAAGAAATTGAAATCTCATATATCATAATACGATAAAATAAGCTATGATGTGAGTGTTGAAGGAATAGATTGCCTTGCTGAGGAAACACAAGGCATGGTCCACTATGTTCCTGCAACTTTATAGTTGAAGTACCTATAAAATTTAGAAAGGACAATGAAATTTAAAAAGTAACTTTGATTTAGATTTATAAAAAACTTTATTTTTGGACAATCTATTTTAAAGTTTTGTGTATATTCTAGAAGAATATATCGAAATTAAAAAATATATTTATAAATTAAAAAATGTATTTTTGAAATATGTAATTTGAAGTATATTAATTTATTTTGAAATTTGTAAATGTGTATTTCTGAATTTATAAATATAATTCAAAATATGAATTCTCGAACGTATTAATGTATTTGAGATTTTGTATTCTGAAATGTATTTACAGTATGATACAAAATCTAAAATTCATACTTTGAAAGGGTAGAATTAAAAGTTCAATTTTTATGAGTTGCAAAGTCACTATATGGGGTGCAAAATGCAATGTCACTTTAGAAAACAATTTTTGGTTGAGGCTTTTGTTTTGGGTTTTATATGGGCTTTGAACATTTCACTTGATTGGGTTTTATTTTTGTTTTTTTGGGCGACGTATAAACAAAGAAGGAACACTAATTACAGCAGTCACCTACACACATGAGCATGATAATTTTTAATCCTATAATATAAGTTATTTTTGTTTTCATACTCTTATAATTTTTTCCGATTTTTGATCTTACAATATTTTTATAAAAACAATTCATAAATCATATAAAAGCATAATTTATATTTATTTATCCTCTTATTTATAAAAAAAAACACATAATATGTACTTTTTCAATGGAAAGGTATTTATCTAAATATATCTTAATACAAGGTTTATGGTAGTGGTAACTATAACTTCTCATATTTTGAGTTGTAAAATGTGAGAGACTTAATAAATTCCCAATTTTATAAAGACTAAATTGGTAATATCAAGAACTAAGTAATAAAAAAAAAATAAGGATCAAAATTAAAAACCCAAGCAAACCAAAAAATTATTTAACCTAAATAAAAATTATAAATTATTATCATCCTACATAAACACATAAAACATAGTCTATTATTGACTGCTCTAAAGAGGATAGCTTCATATCTTTATGCCTTACATTCATACACTTAAAGATGATGTATATAACTACTTGTGGATGGTTCCCATTATTTGTGTATTAATTCTTTTACATGTATTTTAATTTTGTTAGTAGAAGTGTACTAATACTTTGGGATCAATGTATTAGCAAGGCTAAAATTAATCCAATAATATTTTGATTCTTAAGAAAAACCCCAAGAAGTTTAGTGAAACTACATAGACTTTTTTTTTTTTTTTTTTTTTTTTTTTATGTTATTCTAACACACGATATAATGTTCTTCAAACAAATAAGAAAATTAATGTGATATGTTAGGGATTTTTGTGTAATGTTTTTTAAATAATAAAAAAATAGTATTATTAATTCAAATTATTTTAAATAAATAATATGGCCAACTTTAATTGTTCCTATAGAATAATGAAACTATACTTAGGATCATAAGAAACAACTAAAATCTTATTTAACATGTGTGGTGATTATTAGGTCACAGGAACCAAAAGTCTTATGTGTGTTTTTGACAAAAAGTAATGTTAGATGAGTTGAAATGAAGACATCATATTGACTATTTTTGTTCCTTTCCTCAATTTTTTTTTTTCATTCCCATTGTCACTTCAATTGGACATTAATTCCTCAAAGTTCAAAGCTAAGCAACTATATCGAGAGCTAGAATCAGAAAGAAAGTGAGAAAACTAACACGAGATAAACAAGGCGAAAATCAAATACTAATTTTGAATTAAGGAATGTTTCAATAAATTATTCGTAAAACCTATCTCTTTGGAGAAAATGAAAGGAAATAAAATAATTTTTTAATACATTAAAATGATTTTGTGTATAATAAATTTGTGAAAGTTTTTTATATTAAAAAAATTATTAGTTTTATCTTACGAACAAACTCACTTCATTTTCTTTAATTTTATTATTTTAAAAAATGTCTATTATTTTTAAAAATGTCTATAGTGAAGTTTGTTCAAATATGTCATTTACTTTGATATTTTACGTGTGTGATTACAAATTTGGATAGCATGAAATAATTAGTAATTTAAATCATTTTTTATATTCGGGGAGATTAATTCTTTTATTGTGTACTTGAACTAAAAAAAAGTACTACTCGTAAATGTGTATATATATATATATATATATATATCTTAAAATATCATTAATTGTTTTAGTTAAGGATTTTATCCTCTCTCTTATTAAATTCTTATTACAAAAACAATTAACTCAAATGTAGTGATTATGTTTTATAAACACATCCATGTGCTGACCCTACCTTCTAGTATTTAATCCATCATATTTCTAACTTGATAGGTTCAGAAGATGTTGAATTGGTCGACACGTCCATATATTATAAAACAATAAAAATAGTATACATGACACAATGATTGTGAATTTTTAGTCCTTGTGTTTCCACTTTTGTAATCTAATTAAGAATCAAATTTGTTGTGCAAAAAAACAAAAAATTAAGAATCCCATTTAGTTCTCCTACAAGTAATAAAATAATTTATTCATATTGTGTACTATTTGTTTGTAAAATGTGATTATCTATTACTAAATTAAACTAATTGTAGTGTGTATGAATACTTTATTATAACACCACTTATTTTTATAGAAAAACAAATTCTATCATACACTAAGAGTGATTTTTACAATAGTAATGAATAAAAAAAACACCATGTATAATAATTTTGCTAACTTTTTTAATAATTAGTTTAAAAATATTTCTACCATGTGTTTTTCTTTTATTAACAGACATTGTAAATTTTACATTGTCTGCGTATAAAAATTAAATAAATATTAAATTATTTGCCTTTTTAAGTCTTTATGGTAATAATCATAATTATCTTAGTATAATCTTAATTGAATATTTATACTAATATATATTTTTTATTAATTATTAAACACAAACAAATTACAGAAAAATTAATATTATTCAATAATCATGATGCATTGTAAGCTCAAAGTCAATGTGAAAAAACAACTACGAAGAATAATCTTTCTTTCGTAGAATTCTTTCAGTATCTGCCCGAACTAAATTTGTTTTGAAATTACATAAAGAAAGTAGTCTATTATGAATAATTTTATAAATTTATTTCAAATAGGTATAGGATTGAAGATCACACTAAAATGGTGCAGATTTCTAATATTTTTTTTTCTAAGATTCCATCCCTTAAACTAGAATGACAGGTCAAGCATTACTAACTTCTAATGAAAAAATTATGCTCAACATGAACATTTGTCTTTTAATAATGTGAAAAGAATATTTCTTTATTAACAGATAAAGACATTCACATGAGAATAAAATACTATAGTACAATTATTACTTTAGAAATAGAAAATAATAAAAAAAACCACAAAATTAATTAAAAAGTTAGAGACTCCCCTCATTGAAAAGTTAAAAGTTACCTGTTGAATCTAACTAATACAAACTTTTCTTTAATTTGGTTTAACCTTTTCATATGATCACATAACTTATAAAATAAACTCTTTCATGCAGCTTCCTTCAATATAATAATTATAATAACTTCAACTGTAAGACAAATTGCACATGCATAAGTTGACCCGTACATTCTGCATGTTTCTGTTTATGTTGAAACTTTTATTATTTATACAATATTTTATAATATCATTTCACTCGTCACCACATTCATATTAATTCTTCTCATTTTTTCCCATCTCATCCTCTCCTTCTTTCTACTATAAAAAAACTATATGAACACACTTTCTTCTATTAACAATTTTAATATCTCACCCTTAATTAATGTTCAGCTTTTTTCTTCTCTCCCCCTTGATTTCTAGGTGCATGTGTGAACAAAAAGAATAAGATAAAATAAAGGTGCACTAAGAGACAAAAAGCATGTTCTGACTAGACAAACAAAATGGTTGAAATTGAAACAAAACATTTTTTGTAACAGTTTGAATCCATTGAATATTGGTAAACTCAAGTCCAAAAAGACTCTCTCTTGAGAGGCTCATGAGGGTCTTGGAACACATTGGAAGAGGAGGAAGAGGATGAAGGAAAGTTAAGATACTGAGGAAGAATTTCATAGTTATTGTTTACTGATAGGAGCAGTGATTTGTGATCTTGATCTACTTGTGTGGTTAAGGTAGGTTCTTGTTGCTGCATCTGGATGCATAGAATCTCTGCTTGAGCCACTGCAAGCTGCATTTGCAGCTGTGAAACCTGGTTTTGTAGGTATGATATGGCTCCAACACATCCATACACTGGATCTCTCACTCTTGCATTTGCCTCATAAACTAAACTGCTCACAGCATCTCCTCTTTGATGAACTGGAAGCTCCTGCACACACACAAAAAAGAAAAAACCTAATCACTATAAGAAAAAACCACACATATCTGTGGACATTTTTACCTACACACATGATTTGGTGTAGATGATAGACCTAGTCCATTATGGATCATTGTGTTGGAGTTATTTTTTATGAGAATTTCTCAAAGAATAAAATAAACTTATTCTTAAGTGAAAAATAATATGATTTTTTTAAAACTAATTATAATATATAGAAAAATACATAAATTAATTCTTTTTAAGTTTCATATGCTCCAAATCAAGTTTGTAGGTAAAGATTAGCTTGTCCATTTCTAGAAGGTGTAGTGAAGTAAGAACAATGCATGCTAGTAAACAATTAATCAAACCACTTCAGAGGGTTGGATGAAGATTTTTTTTTTTATGTGAATATATTGAATAGATGACACCCCATTACTTATTATACATTGAAATCAACAGTTTTGTGGAAAGAGACTACATTTAGATGAAATCAAATCAATTACATGTCCTCATGTCCTGTTTGTTATCAACTTAAAAAGGGATAAATGAGTAAAAATAATTAACAATCAGAATACAAACTTTGGAGATTATAACTGAAAACTTTATAAACTTTTGAACTGTTTTTATTTTGAGTAGTTTCTTGCAACACACATGCATCTAGAAAATCAATATTGTAGGGATTAAAGAGAAAGAAGGGTTAGTTGGAGTGAAACTCGCAGAAAACCTCAGATTTTACACAGAATGTTTAAACAGTACAGAAAGAAAGAGAGAAAGAAGGGTAGGGAAGTTAGAAATACCTGTAGCATTTTACTGACATTGCTAGCACCAAAGACCTTATGCACAATGGCAAACTTGCGAGGGTCATCAGAAGGAAAATAAGGAGCAAAGATGCATTCCTTGGAGCAACGGCGTCTGAGCAACTTGCAAGAAGCACAAGGTGAGGTACCCCCCATTGAGAAGATATGCACAATACTCACAAACCAGAACCAGAGGATCAAGATTATGCTTTTGTTGTCTTTTGATGTGTGCAATGAGGAAGAAAACCAAGCCAAAACAAGGAAAAAGGGTTTAAGAGAATGAACCTAGAATTTGTTATTTATAAATAGCCTGTGAGATTAATTTCTTGCCTAATGTAGACTAGCTAGATGCACGTGCCCTTCTTGTAAAGTATGAATTGATAATAATAAATTAACTTATATGTACAATCAAGCGCGTAAATCAACTGGTAGGAAATTGTTCCAACTTAATCATTTGAGTTATATAATTGTGTTAAACATTGGAGTAAAAGTTTTATCATCTAAAATAATCTTATGTCACTTGAACATGAGGCTATTAAATGAAAATACTTTAAAAAAAGAAACCAAGTTATTTAGAAACTACTTCTTATCATATATAATATGCATTTCCTATTGTGAATTACAAGTTTAGTCAAGGATGTTTGGACCATTATATTATAGAGAGCAATGAAGTCAAAGAATGAAGGGAAATTAGGGTAACATTCTTAGACGTGATGAGAGAGGAAGAAGGAAGAAAATTGAAAGTTTGATTGAAACCATATATATATATATATATATATATAAAAAAAAGATAAAAAAAAAAAAATAAGAAGGTGAATTTAACTTCAAACTTTCTACTTAAAGAACAGAAAACCATGGATATTTATTGAACATATATCAACTTAAAAATGTTTTTTATTTTCTTATTCTTTGGAACAAAAAAAACATTTTTTTCCTATTATTTTTTACTTATTTTATGTTGTAATAATAAGTGATGAATAAAGATACATTAGGCGGTGGTCAAACACTGGCAAGGCGCGTGATAGGTTGGCAGAGCACGCAGTTGTGTAGTATTTACGTTCATATTTGACTCTTCGTCTTTATATATATGTATTACGCACGTACACATGACGTATTTTATACTCGTATGTATGTACCAATAATACGTAACCCAGTTGGACAACAGATAGTTTAATGTAAGCATGCTGACAGATGTTCAATTTTCTAAACATGCATTTAAGAAAAAGTAAAATCACTCCACAGAAAAGTAAAACCTAAGCTGCAGGCTAATGGAGTCTTGCAAGATTTAAAAAAATTTAGAAATATAATTTTTCATTTCTAAATTTGAGTATTATATAAAAATAAAATTTTACTAAAAATATAATAATTATAAATAAATTTTAAAAACTAATAGTTTATTATTTATTACAAATAAATAAGAAAATATATTATAAAAAATAAAGTGAATCACAACATAAAATCTTATACTTACAAACTCACCATTTATATTAAACTTTATAATAATAAAATATTAAAAAGTTAGATTGTAGATGAAATTAACCAACTTATATTTTAGCTTGTATGAGTCTTAAGAAGACTTTAAGCTTAATTTAACTTTATAAAAATGACTTATAAAGTAAGACTTCTACCTACTTATATATTAAAGACTTTCTTTTTATCTAGATCGTTCAACTCGTATATGTAACTATATATTTAAGGATAGTCTGATAGGTCTAACAACTTTGTTAAAATAAATTCTGAGATGACTTTGATATCATGTTAAAAAATGAACTTTAAATCTAACTTAATATTAAAAAACTAATATATAAAGTAAAATTTACATTTACTTATATATTATTAAAAAATTTATCTTTAATTGATATGAAATTTCTAACATATTTAATTGATATGTTATAAAAAGTAGATTTATATGAACTCATAAACTTAAATACGTGGAGTTAGTATTTTTTTAGGAGGTGTGAATGGACTTGTAACTCATTTCACATCATTTGTCCTACATTGTTATTCCTAATCATTTGAGGAATTAGTTTAATGATTTTAAATTTTGAAAGAAAAGGAATCTCAAACTCTTCTTTACAATGAAATGACGGAGAGTTGTAATATACAGCTGTGAATCTTGAATGGAGAGGATGAACAGTTAATGGAAGACTAAGATGTTGAGTTGCATATGGAATCATAGTTTGGAGAAAGAGACTTGTGAAAATGAATGTTTGTTGGCTCAGGAGGCTTTCACATGCAAACCCTTTCAATTCTTTCTCTCTCTTTCTATATTTGTGTATATACCAATTGCGTGTTTAAGTTGAAAAATGGCACACCTTCTCTATTCAAGTCGTCAGAAGCCTCCTATGCTAACAAAACAAATCATTCAGTCTTCTTTTTTTTTCCTCCTCTCCCCATGCATGAGATCAAAAACTAATCTCGTTCATATATAATTACTTACATATTATAGAAATCCATCATGATAAAAAATTAGTGTGTGTTGTCTTTTCTACGCTTAAATACAATAAGTGTGAACATAATTGAGTATAATAGTTGAATAGTGGTTCTACATATTTTTAAATAAAGATTCATATATACTTTATATATATATATATATATATATGCATATTAATCCAAGTATATGATTTTTCTTACAAAGAACTCCAATGAGTAAGCACAACACAGATACCGACATATTATCCTTAAATATAATTTTAAAATAAAGAATATTTTTGTTGAGGTTTTGAATTTGACAACTTTTAAAAGCAAGATATATAATTTTAAAATTGTAATTATAATTTAAAACTTGAGTAGATAAGAAAAAAACTCTATTTAGTTGTTAGGCAACGCTATATATAGAAAAATGGTTGGCTACTCTTGACAATGAAAATGTGTTTAGTGTTAACAATTGTCAAGTTAAACTATTTATAGAATCTAAGACTTGACTCTTACCTTCATTCAATTTGAAAATAAATCTAAGCATATATTTTATCTAATAAAATCAGTTTAATCAAATACAATTATAATTTGTTAAATTATATCTTATGAAGTATCTCATATAATCAAATTTAATTCAATCAAATGTGATGGTAATTAATTCAATCATATTTAATCATGGATTTACCATGTTTTTATTTCTTGACTTTCTTTTTATTTTTTTAATCTCCAAATTCAAATCTAGTCTTTGAATTTTTATTTCATTAACGTTTTAATTTCTATCATCTGATTGCTATCAAGCGATGACGTGATAATTATTTCATCATCAAATATCAATTATCATATGATATCATTAAAATCCATCAAAAAAATATGTTACATGATTTTATCATTATTTTGTGCTCAGTGTTGATTGCTGAAAAAATACGAATTCGTGTATTTCATGCGAAATAGTACGTGTTATCGCAAGGAACCGGTTAGTTCCAGCAACAACAATGTCTTCAGTAACAACAATGAAATAGTACGTGTTATCGTAAGGAACCGGTTAGCTCCAGCAACAACAATGTCTTTAGTAACAATAATGTCTTCAGTGGTTGTTATCGCAAGGGACCGGTTAGCTCCAGCAACAACATGTTCTGCAGGCACTCCAACGTTCAAGTTAGAATTGGATGGAGAGTGCAGGTAATTTAAGTGAGAGTTTTGAAGTACCTTGTTTGAGGTGACTGAGCCTATATTTATAGGCATTCTCAATAGCTTTGACCTATCTTGCTTTGTTATGATTTTATAACAGAAAATAGTTATATAACATTTAGTTGTGATTCGTACTTACCTTTGCTATATTCATTCTAATTGAGGTATTGCCACGTCAACCTTATAATACAGTATGTTTTGTTTTCTATACATCACTGGCTTCTTTATACAATTAAAACAAATTGAACTGTCTTATTCGAAGAAAACAATTGATTTAATAAATTTTAATATTTTAATATAGATACAATATTTCAATTATTATTAAATATTTTTTAAATATTAAAAATATTTAATAATTTAAAAATTAACTGGTGATATTTTCTGTTGATGTTAGTTCTTATTATTTTTAAATAAATTTCACTAAGATTTTTTTCAACTCAAGTTAATAATATTTTTTCTTCATTTACATTGGTAAGATTATTTTATTTGAGGTTGTGGATTGAATTTTCGATCTATTTTAGTAGAAAAACTTCTCCAGTAAAAAAAAAATCATAATTAATATTTATCAAAAGTTTCAATTTAAGAAAAAATTCTAACTAACTTTTGAGAAAAAATTAACATAGGTATCAATCATAGAAAAATAACTACATTGGTTACATCAACATAAAATAAAAAACATTGGTGACATTAACATATATAAAAATAACTAAAATAGATGTTAATTACAACTTGTTCAAAAACAGTCTCCTTGATATGATATGGATGGAAAATTTCTACCTGTGTGAAATAATAATGACCAACAATAGAGAAAAAAATAATCTTAATAATTCAATTAAAAAATAACCATTATAATTGATAAAAAAAAACTTTGGGAGATATCTAGAAAGAAAATAACATCATCAACATGGTTGGGAAAATTCAGGTTGACATAAGTAAAGAAATATTCTCAACTTACATTCATAATTCTAATTGATATCAGTTGAAAAATAACATCACCTGATATTAACTAAAAATAATCGTAATTAACATCAATAGAAAAAAATATGATTAATATAAACTAAAAAACACTATTAACATTAACTATAAAAGCCCTAAATGATATTAGTTGGCTCAAGATCATCACGACTAGAGAAAAAAATAAAACTAATTGATTTTAGCTTGAAAAGAACTTTTACTAGTATCAGTCAAAAAATAATGTTGAATTAAATAAGCTTAAACTTTGATTAAGTTAATAATTTCTTAGTGTAAGTTGAACTTACAACATCACAACTGAAATCGAGTGTAAGAAAAAGAATAAAAATAAATAATTAATTTAAAAGATAAAAAATTTAAACTATTATTTTTAGGTGAAATTTGATATTATATAATTTTAAATAATCAAATTATGAAATTTCAAGTTCTTATCGCACCACCATATTTCACCATGAATAATTTTAAATTCTTTATAAAAATATCTACCCTAATAAAATTCTTCATCGAAAACATATATTAACAAAGTTTTACATAATTCCTTTTATTTAACTTCTACAAATCTCTTCCAATTGGCATAATCCTTAAGTCACACCTCTTCTAATTTCTAAAAATAGAGTTAGAAAAAAAATTGTATCTTTTACAACATGATGAGAATCTTAATAATCGTATTAATTGGCATAAGAGTAAAACTATTTATTTTAAGCTCCTCATAATTTTTTGTAATTTAATCGTCTCTGTTTCTCTTTTGCTATAAATTTTATCTGATATTTTTTTGTCTTTTTTGAATGAAAATAGATTATAAATGTTTTAATATGAAAAGAAAAATTCATTCTACCAATAACTTTTGTACCATACCTTAACGAGTAAGGCAGGTAGAAGTTTTAACATTAAATATTAAGTATGGTTGTAATGAAGAGATTAAGCAACAAAAAGTTTGCACATGCACATGCGACTCTTAAAACCTTCGCAAACACATCATTTGTCGGCGGCATAATCATTTCATCTAGTCTGATTAGTGAAGGTAATTAGGATTTATTCTTTATACGTTCTTAATATATAGTCCTGGAATTAATAGAGCAACAGAAAGATAAAAACAGAAAAATGATTAAAAAATAGAAAGATAAAGAAATTAAAACTGAACTAAGAAATAACGTGGGATTCACGTGAGCCTTATTATCTAATAAGAACACAATGTTTGCATAGTGGTTATTGCAAAGCATGCATGCGTGGCCATGTTGCATTACTCATCCCCATATCAGTACGTAGTTAGTATGACAAGAATAACTATTCCTTCTCTTTGCATTAAATGCACTCCACATGAATCCTATCTTCAAATCCTTCCTTTGGGTCAATATTTGCATATGGCTTTGTCTTATTGATCAAGTTTATGTTTTGTTCTTAGGAATGATTGTAATTAATTTATACATAGGGTAAAATAATAGACATGATGGGGCCATGTGTTGAATTTCTTAACTTTCAAAACAGCTAATTTATAAACTCTTGAAAGTTGTGAAAAAGGGTCAAAAAGAGAAACAAAACCATGGTTGAACTGAAGCTATATTCTTTTTATTAATGGTTGCTTAAGTTAATGTTATTAATGAATAGAAGAAAAACAAACATCTCTTACTATTCTTGAAGAAAAAGTGAGAGGTGCATGCTCCAAAGCAGAGCAATTAATGGTTGCCTTGGTGATATGGAAGATTCTATTCTTGAAACTAGTGTGGTCTTCAAAACCTAGAATAGTGGAAGTGGCAATCAAAGTTGTTAGGTTGGCTAATGTGGCCCTAATTTATTGATCTGCAATATATAAAAGTTCAATTAAAAGAAAGACAAAAACTCTTTGTATATATTTTTAGAGCAGTCTATGCTGTTTCCAATTTAATTTAAAGTTTATTTTAAAAATATGTAATATATTTAATAGAATTTCTAAGGTGAAATTTCAAATTTAATTGAAAAAATAGACGAACTGTATAAAGTACAATACATGTAAGTTTTATCAATGAGCTAACAAGATAGTTACTTTTAGTAATGGTGTGATAAAGTTACATTTTAATAATTAAAAATAATTGTTATAAAATCGCTCATTTTTTTATATATAATATTTATGTTTTTGATGGTAGTATTAAAATGTTTAACTCAATTAATTTTTGAACTAACTTAACAATTCTTGAGGAATTGAGACGAATGATTTCCGTTCTTATGTAATTAAATGAAAAAATGGACGAAATAGTGAACATATTTATGTACTATAATAAAAATAGTGGAGATATTGTGTTATTGCCAAATCATAAATCATTATTATAGTCATTTAATATTAATATTATTTGTTAGATTAATAGAATTAAAAGAGTATAAAATTGCATTTCACTAATAATAATTTTTTAAAATGCATAATACCGACAGACATACAATGTATATGTGTGTGTATTTAAAATATAAGACATCAGACTAAATAAAAATTATATGAATTATAACCCATATTCATTCTAAAAATACATTAAATCTAATTTAAAACACTTATCCTTCAAAATGAATTTTAAGTGAAACCAAGTTAATAGGAATAGGAACACCTACAGATAATAAAATCTCTAATGTTGTGTTTGGTAGAGAGAGAAAAAAAGCTGATTGAAAATAAAAATGAGTGAGTAAAAATAGATAGAAAAAAGGTAAAAGTATTTAATGAAAATAAATAAATAAAATAAGAGAAATAAAAAAAAATGAGTACGAATATATAAAAATGGTATAACGAACCTATATTTTAATTGTTTTCCCTTAAACCTCCTACATTATAGTATGATCATCTCTCTATTTCTCAATCAAATACACAGCAAATTATTCTTAAAGTTTTAAGTGGATATTAGTTTTAGTCGGTAGCTGAATTATATGTTAGCAAAATGACTGATACACATCAATTTAAAAGATAAAACTTTTATCCAGGTGTTAGCACCAGCTAAGAACTTGAAGTATAGGTTTGACTAATGAAGGAAGACAGGAAATTTGCTAGCTGTGGGGTTATAAGTGATTGAATTCATCTGCATGAGTTTGGTTCCCAATGTGATCATCGTAAAATTTCAACATGTTTGTTTTATATGACCATACTCTGCGCAATAATGTTAATAATTACGAAGCACATGATCATGATCTGTTACCTGCAGGGCAACCTCAATTCGAATTAGTATGAACTTATACCCGATTTTGAATAGGCTACATGATAAGTAAAATTAAGAAATAGAAATAAAATAATAAATGATAAAATCGAGATTGAATTTTTAACGGCTAAAAGGCTTCCAATGAGTGCAATAATACGACAGTGAGATTCAATCCATGGTGAACAATTTTTTAATAACATTACTTCTGTTCAAATATACCAGGGCCTTTATATAAAGTTTCACCGTAAAACGAGTCCCATATAAATTTTTTGATTCTGAGATGAATTTTCTATATATATATATATATATATATATAATTATATAATTATTTACCATCACGTTAAAATTTATAGTAGAAATTTTCCTAAGTATGAGTAACAAAATTAGTTTAAATGTTTAGATGAAACCAACTCAATTTAATTAAATCCAAATGGAGTATTAAATTTTGGTTTTAAACCACAAACTTAACCCGATCAATCTATTATGTAATATATTTTGAATTTAATTTTGCCATTTTGAATTTTACAACAAAGTAAAACAATTCAAACTTAACCAACACAAAATATTTTATTCGTTGATAATAAAATCCAATTAAACCTACGAAGAATTCCTAGTTCGCGGACAGGGCACAGTGTTAAAACTTTGGAAATTTCAGTAAATTTTTTATTTGCTTTTTAATTACACATGCAAGACACGTGAAATATGTCATGGAATAATGTCGGATAAATTAATTCCACTCACACCTTTTTAGACCTCTATAATTTTCTAAACCAGATAAGGAGAAATATACGTATGTTACTACATCAAGCAAATTAAAAAATTTTACGATATTAAATAAAATAGTAAAGCATAAATTAAAAAGTTATTTATATGCATAATTTTAATGAACAAAAGTTTTGTATAATTTTAGTAGTACTTATTTATTAAAAATATTAAGGTAGACTCCATTTCAAAACTATGTGTAATCATTCCTTACTATACTTGACATCTAAAATTTATCTTACCAAAAGCTATTGGTATAAATGATTTGATACTCTGATTTGTTAACTAAAATTTATAATTATATCTCTAGTTTAAACATGAAATTATAATTGAAAGTATTACTTTACTCTACAATAAATCAATTAAAAAAATTAGTCAAGTACTGAAAAAACTAAATTGAATTCTGATCAGAGATGACGCATACGCAAGGATCCTCTTATCTATTATTGAAGGGTAAAGCATACCTTTTATACAGAAGGTTTTATAATTTTTATTTTTTATTTTTAATTGATCTTGATATAGCATGTTTATTTTTGTTGGAACTTTATGTAATTCCTTGAAGTGGACTATTAACTATTTACATAACTATTTTGACATAAATAATTAAAAAGTGATATGACAATTATTTATTTGACATGATATGAAAACAAGTTTTTTTTTTTTCTAAATATATTAACATTTTTTATGTAGTACATCAAATTTTTACAATTTTGGTTTTACCACATTTTCATCCATCACTGCTTCTCACACATTCTTTTACTTATCATCATTAAATACTAATGCGATATTATTTAATAATATTGTATTATGTTGGATGATAATTCATTTTCTGACAATTTTAATATTCTAAACTATATTGGTAAACATATTTATTTAATTTCTAATCTATATAAACGAATATATATATATATATATATATATATATATATATATAGAGAGAGAGAGAGAGAGAGAGAGAGAGAGAGAATATGGAACTAAAACCTCATAATATCTCTTAATAGTCATAAACAAAATTAAACATATGAACTTAACTCTACATTCAATTCAAATATTAAATAAATATGTAAACCTTTATTACTTAAATTTAATAAAAATGTATATTTTAATTCAAGATTTTATACTCACATCACATGTGATATTTTTAAATTAGTTTATTTTATTATAAAAAAAACCTACATGTAAGATAAAATTTATATATTTAGAAGTATTTCCAAGATTTATTTAATAGTTTTCTATGATATAGACTTTTAAGTATTTTATTAACAATATTAAACTTAAGGTATAATCAAGTCTTAGACCTTTGGTTTTCATAATGCAGGCTGAGCTCCTATCTTATAAAATCTAGCCTAACCAGAAACCTTTCCCACTATTGGTCTATTTCAGGGCTGGTTTAACTTCATAATTTCTAGTATGGGCAGCTTTGAATGGATACATGCTAACTGCAGTATGGAGAGTCCACGTAGTGTATGAAACAAATTACAAAATATCGATCATGTCACAAACCTTTGAAGGGGAGCTCGAAATCTGCATCGTCGGGTTCAACTGATCACAGAAAAAAAAAATGTTAGTTTTGGTTAAAGAAAGTTGGATATCCAATTAAAAAAGTGTCCACAAATGATAATAATCGTATCGTAATTAAGGTTTAACACTCAAATGGAAGGACAGAAAAGAAGTCAATCAAATTGATCAATTTGACCTCAAATTTTGATGCTATCCATCTAATTCATCGCTGATCAGTAGGAGACTTTGGTGTTCTTGTAACTTTCGTACATTCCGTCTCTTAATTCCATTTCTGAAAGAAGTGCTCGCTAGACATCGTTTTTGTTTGTTGAGTAAGTCCGATTTTTGCTGCTCTGTTGTTTTCCTTTTTAGGTACTCTGCCGTCTGCACCTGAACTGATATCACGAAACAGCATTAACAGTGAACAAATGACAAACCATAAAGCACAAATCCATTCTGGACAGTATACGTAAATCCACTTTACATATCAATGTCTGTAGGAATAACAAATACTATATCACATTTACCTATCTAAACAAGAAGTGTATGATACATTATAAGGCTCTTCAGCCTTCACAAGCACAAATAAACGAGAGAAGGAACAAAAGAACACCAAGTTCTAATTATGAATATAATACAAACAGGTAACTAACATCAAAGAAACCAAAAACGAAAAGTATAGAAAACTTGAACCAATATACAATCTTCAGCTTTTACAAAGTTAGAAAGAAATGATAAAAAAAAAGTTAGAAATTGTTATAGTTTTGTTAATTATTATTATTTAATTATTATTTTTTTAATTATTAAACTTAATAAATATAATGTCAAATAATTAAAGAAATGATTACAGAAATAAATTTAATGAGAAACAAATTTTAGTTAATGTATTTAATTGAAATTGTTAGTATCTAAATTGTATTTGACCAATTTTAAATTATGACTGTATATAAGGATTTTTTTTATGTAAAATCTTATCTAATGACAAAATTTGTCTATTTTGATAAATAATTTTTTTTTTATTTTAAATATTATTATGAAAAAATATACTAAAATTGGAAAAAAAAGCTCTCTGATGTCAAATTATCAATAATGTACACGAGAGAACCAAAAAGCAAAAACTCCTATCACGGAGAAAATTTCGGGATAAAAGATACCTTTGAAGACCTAGGCAATTTTCTCTAACCAAATACAACAGCAGATAACAAAATATGCTGCACAATTCTACAGAACTTTGGCTACTTACTACAACCAAAATCTCTAGTTCAAACAATGACAAACTGTGCCAAAGAGGCAAAGCTGAAACTAAGGGATGGACAGATAGATAGGACCTAACAATTTGCTCTTGACAATCTCAAAATGATTCGTAAACCAAATCTGCTTAAAAGATTGACATACATTTAAAAGAACATTAATCACATGAATGCTCAATGCAATCAATTAATGGATGACTGAGGAAATACCAGATCGTGAAGAAACCGATGCCATTGCACTATTCCTGAGCCTTGTAATCTCACTGATAATACTCTTCAAGTTTTTAGAAACAGTCTCTCCTCCAGGCTTATGATCATCATTATTCTCAAGGCACGACAATGCATTTTCAGATGCCTAATCGCCAAGCAGACATTAAGCACACCAACACAACTAAATTCTCTGACTATGTTCAGATAAAGTTGTCATATGTACTTCTAGAAACTCATAACTGATTACAGACAAATTCATCCAAATAAAATCTAAATCTGTTAAAACATCTTTATGAAATCCTAATTACTTACAACACAACCCTAGAAAAGAAAGAAAAAGGAAAAGAAAATAAAAAATAAAGTTGTTTAGATTAAGAAAAGATAGTAAAAAATTTCTAAATATTTATACTAAATGTAATTGATGTAATAGAATAAATTTTTGGTATACTTTTAAAAAATATTTTTTAAAACATAATAGTTCAAATAAATTTTAAACTAAAATAAAAGGGTATATCAAATCTTAGTAAATAAAAAAAAATTATTTCAAAATAATAATACAATAAAAAATAATTTTTTTAATTATTTACTTTATTACACTATAATAACGTAAATTAATATATTATTAAATTATTTTTTATTATTTTAATGTTTTTAATTTTAATTATTATTTTTATAATATAGAAACGAAAATAAATAAACATTAAATTATTTTATTTTATTTATTATTTCAATTATGATATAAAAACAGTAAAACTTATAAAAAATATAAATATAATCAATTATGATTTGAATGTAATCGATTCGGTTTTACGATTATATTGAAAACATAATAAATAGGTAATATTTGTTAGCAAATTATCATTTCGAAGAAGAGAAAGTATAATGCTTAAAATTTCTTTTTATTTTTCATGCAAATCCTATTGTTTTTTCCAACTTTTTTTTTTCTCTTTTCACATTGGCATAAACAATATTTCCATAAATACAGGTAAACTTTGTCATGGTTCAATAACAAGTTTTATATCATTCAATCAAAATTCTACCATTTTATGTTTCAAAAAAAAAAAAAAAAAAAAAAAAAAAAAAAA
>Ga0209489_102105_pt1 | contig 40783 bp, 14 predicted proteins | sample SiratrowhiteBW_FD_187527 | JGI IMG/M metagenome (GOLD analysis project Ga0209489, IMG submission 187527) | Root nodule microbial communities of legume samples collected from California, USA - Siratro white BW (SPAdes) (version 2) | ecosystem: Host-associated > Plants > Roots > Nodule | place...
AAATATTTTTGATATATAAAATAAAATTATATATATATATATATATATATATATATATATATATATATATTATCATGTGTTAATTGTTAAAATTAAATTAACTTAGTCTTGGATCTATGTTTGTTAATGATTATAATGGTATTTGCGATAATATCTAATACAAACAATGATATTATTGTTTACTTATAGTTGAGCCACAATTTAATTCTTAGATATAAAAGAAATTGTAACTTCTCAAAATAAATACACTTAAAACTATACATATTTCTATCATCAAAATAAATACACTTAAAACTATACATAATTCTATCGTCTAAATAAATATATTTTTTTAAGTGAATTATCGTTAATAAATTCAATATTTCAACTTTAGAGAAATATTCAAAATATTCAAACTTATTTTCAACACATCTAAATTAAAACAATTAAATAAATTGTAATTAATAAACTCTTCTTAGTTAGAGATAATTTGTTTTGAAAAAAGGAAAAAACTAGAGCATCCAATTACTTCCAAAGTGATACAACTTGAAAACTTCAAACTCATACCAAATTTTTAATTGAATTACTTTAATCTACTCTTCATTAGATACTCAAGTTGAATCTTATGAAAAACAGTATATCTTAATCTTAAAAAAAAAATACAAAGAACAACCACATTTAGAGAGATACAATATTTCTTAATAAATGGGTAATAAATTGTTTTGAATTTATTTAGAAGTATTTTTAAAAATATATTTATTCTTTATTTAATTTAAAATCATATTTATTACTCTAAATAAACTGAGTTTTAAATATATTTTCACTTCTCTTCTTGGAATGTTTATGTAGAAAATTTGATAAAAAAAACCATTGCCGGAAAACATTGTTCTTTCTTGTAATATTTTCAAAAAAGGTAAACAAAACATGCCAAATATACTTTACCAACTTCAGATTACCAAAAGTTAAAAATTTCTATTCTTCCAATCGCTTAAAAGAAGAAAGTAATATTTTGTATACACAAATAAATATTCAAAGCTTAAATACAATGTATAACTTTAATTTTTATAGGCTTAAATATTTTCATATTAATCTTATGCATAATATCTAGTCCTTAAATATCTGTTTATGTCTACAAAAACTGTGCACTTTTTTATTTGGTGTCTTTGTATCTTTTATTTTTATTCTTTATAATCTTAAATTTAAAGAAAAAATTATATATAAATGGTAATTGAAACAGTTTAGTAATTTGATTTTTCCTCTATGTATCATAAGAAATTTGATAGATCACAATCTGCTTACATCCTCTTATATTAGAAGTAATATAAATTGTAAAAGAAAGTCGAAATACTTTTTATTTTAAAACTTTTACCTCAGGTAATTTTAAAAAAGAAGAAGCAGTTAAAGAAATTGTAAGGATAAAAAAAAAAAAACTGTAGATTCATTTATAATAATAACAATAATAATTGTTGTTATTATTAATTAATTATTTATCTTCAAAACCGTATAGTCTGACCCTGTCTCTGTGTCTCTATGTCTGTGTGACCCATTTACTCTCTCACTCACTCGCCATTTCCAGTAACAGAGAGCGACCTCTCCTTCAATCCCAATTCAAAACCGCTCCTTCTTCTTCCTATAAAACTTCTCTCTCTCTCCTCCTTTCTCTCTCTTCTCTCTTCTCTCTAACATGTGATCAACACAATCCTTCAATCATCACCATCTACTACACTTCCAATCTTTCGGATCTTGTTGCTGTTCTGCGTCTCTCTCTGTGGATCCTTGGATCCTGATCCTCTACTCAATCCTCATTCTGGGTTCCTTTTCTTTCTCGGGATTAGATCTCTTTCCTCTGTCAACCACCCACCAAGCTTAAAGTCACTGCTTGCTTCAGTAGCGTTCACTGTCTACCTTTTCATGGCGTTTTGAATACCCTTTTACCAGGTAAGACTTTTTGATGCGGAATTTTGACTTTTGGGGACTCAAACAGAATAAAAATCTCATTTTTGCTTCTGGGGTTCTGTTTTTGACTTCCTGTTTCGTGTGAAATCGGTAGTGAGATTGTTTTGGTTGTTTGTTTGTTGGGAATGTTCTGTATGGAAAAACAGAACTTGAGTTCTCATTGGATTGTGAATTTGATGTGAGATCAGTGCTGGATTGGAAGACTGCGGAGAGGGGGATTGGAAATCTGAGCATTGTTTATCATCATAATAATTTGTATAAATCTCTAGTTGTTGCAGTTTTAGTCTCTAATTATATCTTGTTGACATAAGTTTTGCATTACAGAGAACTTTAATAATTGTTGTAACTGCTAGGTAAATGCAGCAGAAGATTTGAATATGGGACTCTCACGCTCAATTAGATATACCTTGATTGTATTGCCTTTCCCCCTTTTTCTTTTGTCTTTACTGAAAATAAAAGTCTTGCCCCGATTAGTCTTCATGCACTAGAAATCAGGAGACTGGATTTTAAAGCAGAATAATTGTACATTATGGTTGTTGGTTACTGATTAGTGTCCATGTCTTTGAAAAGGGGCTGTTTATATGTTCAGGTAAGAGGAAAAGTTTAACTGATACTTTGGAATTATGATGATTGCCTTGTGTTGTGTTACTTACTACAGTTTGAATGGAAAATAACTTATGACACAAACTGACAGGTCTTCCATTTTGTCATCTCACTCCTAATTTCTTCTTCAAGTGGGTAAGTTGCCAGTACAACCAAAGTCTGTCTGATGATGAACTGTGTTTTGAAATGTATTAATCTCTATTTGGTTTTTTGTATGACGGAAAAGAAAGAGAAATGTTTGAAAATTTGTTGATTATATATTATTGAAAGCTGGCCCTGCTATAAGGGTAGTCTTGTAGCATGATAATTTTTCTATAAACACTAGATGAATGGCTAAAACTGTTCATGTTTGTGTTCATCATGTATTTGTTTCTTGTGTGCTATCATCTCTAAGCCTCAATTCTTTGTTTCTGTGTAACTTGTAGGCTAGTGTGAGTGATGGATCCAATTAACCTTTTACCTGTTGATGGGGTTGAAGTGGTCCACCAAAATGGTGTCCATGATGAGCCTTCAAATTCTGGGGAGGATGGTGGTGCTTCATATGATTTAGACCCCAGTGTCACTGAAACTGCAGAAACTGTAGCTTCAAATGGAAATTTTGATAATGTCCATCAGTCAGATAGTGCTGCAATTGATAACTTATTTGTGCCAGAAATCAAAGAATCAAATAACATTATTGATGGCAATAACATGATCGTTACTAAGGTTAGAGAATTTTTGTGTCCCTTGAGTTGCTTTCATTAAGTTGTTTATATTATCTGAATCTCATATATTTACTCAATTATAGGAAGAGGATATGAAAATATCAGATCAAACAAAACAGTCAAAGGCAACAAAGGGTCTTGTGAAGAACAAGAATGCAAAGGCTCCAACTTCCAGTGGTGTTCATGCAGGTTTGGGGAATAAGAGCAAAATTGGAAAAGATAAAGAATCATCCTCATCTGTTTCAAATGGTACTTTAGCTGTAGACTCTCGCCTAAAACAGTCTATTAAAAGCAGCAGATCTTTCAATGATCGGCAGACTCAATTGTCCAAGCCCAAGGTAAACTCTCTTTTCTTTGCGTGCCAAAGTAAACTCTATTATTACCTTTGCCTGCTTTCCCAATTTTTTTTATTTAGTAACTTGAATGACTATAGTATGCTTCTTTTAATCTATATCTGTTTTTTGTTATAAAGTTTATAGTTTGGTCATTACCTGATTCACTTTTGTTTTTCTCAGCACCCTTTGAAGTCTGATGAAGCATCTTCTGAAGTATCAATGTATGTAAAGCTTGCATTTCTTGTCCATGTTTGATCTCTAGAAAGATAGATTATTGCTATTATTTAACTGGAGGACTTGATGTTTTGGATACAGGGAGAAGACAAAGCCAAAATCATCGAGAAAAGGATCTGTTAAAGATGAAGGAGAAGTAGATTCTTCCTTGTATCCTTTTTTGGGTTTGTGTATTTCTCCTAGTGTGTGAAAATGTGGAACTACTGGGTCTCTATTATTTAAATTTATTGAGTATGGTGCTGTGTATATTATTGTTTAACCTTAATCCACTTAGAAGTACCAACAATGAAGATGCCAAACCTCAAAGGGTGGGGACACTTCCAAATTATGGATTCAGTTTTAAGTGTGGCGAACGAGCTGAGAGAAGAAAAGAGGTTAACAATTATTGAAATACTTATTTCCTTGTACATCGTTGATGTCCAGTTTCTTTTGAATAAGCTTGTAGTTTTAAAATTCGTTTGATATTTTGCTGAGCAGTTCTATAATAAGCTTGAGGAAAGGATTCAGGCAAAGGAGGTGGAGAAGAGTAACTTGCAAGCAAAAACCAAGGTGAGGCTACTTGATATCGGGGCTAAAATGTTGATTGAATGGGCTAAAATGTTGATTGAAAATTTATCTTTTAATCATGTCAATCTTCAATCCCTTTTATAGGAGACCCAAGATGCGGAGATTAAGAAGCTTAGGAAGAGTCTAAATTTTAAAGCAACTCCGATGCCAAGTTTTTATCAGGAGCCTGCTCCTCCTAAGGTTGAACTAAAGAAGGTCCTTTCTCTCTCTTTCTCTGTGGTTGTGTTTGCTCACGGGCACGCCCACATGTGTGTGTGCACATGTCTCTCTTTGTACTTGCTTGCACTAATTATTTTCAGATTTTTTTTTTTTTTGTGCTTTGAAGCCCAATGTGTGTGTTTGTATGCAGCCGCCATGTAAATAGATAAAAACACAGATGAAAGCATACATACTACTTAGACTTTGATAGAGACAAAGCATACAATATTCTTCTAAAAATAATTAGTAAAGAGCATTGTTTGCAGATGGAAGCTTTATTCTCACCGTTCCCATTTCTCTCTCTTTGTTTTGTTAAGTTTCTTGTTTGTATCTTAATATCCTGTGATTATGAAATGTTTGATCTTCAATCATTATGTAGGTTCACTTGTTAGTTATTGTACTGGATATAAAATAAAATAATACTTCCTTTTTGAAATGGAGATTTGGTATGTAATTTCAGCTTTGCTAATAAAAATTCTTTTTTGTAAGATTGTTGGACCATTATTTGTGGGGAGATAACACAGTAAATAATACATATATCATATCATTTTATCACACAATAGGTACTGCATGCATAGTATAATTTGGCTTTGTCTTGTAGACCCATTGGTAAACAAGTTGCATGAGTGTATCTAAAACTGGTTAATGTTTGCTCGGAGAGTTTTTTATAACTACAAGCAGATGGTTCAGTGTAGTAGCTAAATTTGCTGACCACAAGTATGCATGTTTTGCATATCTGCTTTATATCAGTGAATATTTAAATATTATTGCATGGTTTGTAAAAGGAGGAAGATTTTTTAATACCTTTTTAACTACAAAGTGAAATACCGAAGCCTCAGTTTTCTGTCACCCAGACATTGAATTGTTTGTATTCCTTGCTTTGCTGACAAAACATGTGAGCAACGGTAGTTTTAATTATTTTTTTAATGTGTGTTATACTTGATCTTGTTCTGATAAGGCTATATTACTCTGAATGTCCCTGTAGCTTCACCGAGTTTTCATATAGGTCCCTCGACTGTAAAAGTTCTTAACAGGATCTGTATGCTTCTAGAAACTTTTGAATGAGTTACTATAATTTTTATTATTTTTTCTGTTAGTTCCTTACTAGTTACAATCAAGTCCCTGTAATTTGTAACTACCAACTAAAGTAATGTTAACATATTTGATATCACATTGGGGAATTGATTCTTGGTTCAAAATTAAATTTGCACTGGATAAGAAATATTATACTAGGTTTTACTTACTAGTGTTTGGAGTAAAAACATCTAAAAGCATAAATCACTTCACTTTAAAATCAATTTCATTCAAATTTAATTTGTTTAGCACTCATCCAACAACACTTGTATACTTCTTTTAGATTGCACTGACAAAGGAGCATTTCTTGAGAATGCAAGTTTTCTCTTGCCATTTAGAAAATTAAGCATCTTTAGCTTATGGGTGTTACTAATGTAGATACCAACTACAAGGCCAAAATCTCCCAAGTTTGGTCGTAAGAAAACTTCAGGTAATTCAGAATCAGATGGAAACACTAGCAGCAGTTCAAGATTAGCTCGTTTAAGTCTGGATGAGAAAGTGTCAGAGAGTAACCCCACTAAGGGACCTAATCCAGTTCTTCAGAAGAAGCCACAGCGAAGATCTCTTCCTTCTCGTCTGACCTCTGAAAGGAACAGTGTATCAAAATCAACCACTGCTCTTACTTCATCCAAGGCTACCAAAGATGAAAAGTCTTCCTTATCTCGTGCTGCTAAAAAGGATACCAACATATCCAATGCTACAGGAGAAGCGAAAACCGGCACGGCAGCAAATGAGGAGAAAAGTATCTTGTCCAGTGAAACAATTGATGCTGTGCCTCTGAATGTGGTTGCTTCAACAGATAATAAGCCAAGTGAAGAAGACTCTCATGTGAATGTTGATATAGCAGTTGAAGAGAATCCTCTACCTGTTGCTGCAGAGCAATGAGGAAAAGAGGAGGTTAGTTTCCAAGAATGATTAATGTGGTGAGATGTTATAGAAGCATATGATTCAAATTATTTGACAATGAAGGCTTGCAGATTTGCATTATGGTTTGTGTTGTCAGTTGTGATGATGATGATGATGATGATGATGTCCAAGCAGCATTGCATGTAACATTTGCAAGGTTATTGTAGTTCATGTTATTTTGGTATATGATGCAGCAACTTGTCTGTTTAGTGGAAATTTATTTGGAGGAAAATTTTGAGAAAGTTTGGTATCTGGTGATGGTTCAAGTTGTTCAGGCCTTTGCTTTGTTAAACAATTTGATATTGTCTCATGTACAAGCTTTTGTGTTGTGGACACCCTTCTACCTCAATCATACACATCAAATTCTTGTCACTAAAGCAATCCTCTTCTTGCTCCCATTGTGTACTACTTTTTGGCTATAATTTTTGCTTGTTTTATACACGTGGACATGCACCATGCAATAAGGCCAATAACTGCACATTTTTCCCACTATTTTGTGTTGTAATCTCTCCTAAACTTGCCATTTTTGGTCCTCAACATCAACTTAATATCATATGCTTTTAGTTCTCAACTCTTTTAATGAACTCCTTTTTGGAGCTACCTTACCCATTTTTTATGGTATGCTTTTTTGCATTAAAATTTTATACACACTTTGTTATAATTATAATAATTGGAAATGACCCAATTCTATGTATCATTTTTTATTTATTATAATTTTTACCCATTTTTTATTTTTAATAAAATTTTAAGTGTTGAAAATATTTTGATAAATAAGGTTAGTAGAACTTCTCATTACACAAATCTAAAATTTCGTGAAAGAGTTGAAATTATTGATACATTTCTTTTTTAAATATCTTTCCTTTTTTTGTAAGAAATATATTATTATAACCATTTTTATATTTTAAAAAACTAAGATAAAGCAAATACATGTTTGAAAACACGTTTTTAGATGATAAAATCACGTCGATGCAATTCCAAGCACGTCATGCACGAGTCACGTTAATGTTAATGAGAAAATCAATTATTAATCATTAATATTGTAACACACATGATTTATTTATCATATTAAATTTTTAAAGATCCCTAAATCAGAGTAAAAAATTTCAATGACACATTTATCACAAATTTCGAAAAATATTAAAGTTTAATATTTAAACAGCATAATTAGCTCAGTAATACACTAAAGCATCTTATACTTGTGAAAAAGGAATTATCTGAAGCAATAGTAGAATTTGGCCCAAATTTTCTTTTCTAACAGTGGAGTCCGGCATATTTTTCATCTAATTAGAATAATAGAAAAAGGAACATCTATAAGAAATCATTGGCAAAAAAAAAATGTTATTAGCATGACTTAGGGTTATGTAAGCTTCTCTATAATTATCATAAAATAACAATTAACTTAATTTTAGATAAACTTTTACATGTTTAAAACAAAATTGATTAAAATATATAATTGATCATGTGAATTGAAAAAAAAAATATAAGTAGATTTTGTGTAGGATACTAAATTATATTAAATTTTACCAAATAATTTATTTTATGATAAAAAAAACATATGAACGTAAACCATATTACTTCAATATCAATTTTGTAAAATAATTTTTAAATTAAGTTGTCCATACTCATCCTAGCATACATTAATATGTTTAGATTAAGTAATATAGAAGAGAAATGAAAAGTGAAATAGAAGGATAGTAAAAAAGTTTCCTTGTTTAGTTAGAAAAGAAATAAAAAGAAGTTAGAACTTTCCCTTAACACCATTTTGCAAATCTTTTCATGTTTGTCCATTATTTGGAGAGGGTTTATTGTCACATCTCTGTTTTCCACTGTAAATTATAAAAATTAAATCATTTTTAAAAATAATAAATCAAATTTGTGTTATAAGAAAAAATAATAAAGTTATTTTTATATGCTATAAAAAATATTTTTTATGTTATTTATTATTTTTCCACTCTCATTTCATTCATCCTAACAAATAAAATAAAATTTCTACTTAATTTTATTTCCGTTTCTATTTATCAAAAAAAAAAAAATCATTTCAATTCCATTTTTTTCTCTATTTCAATTATACTAATTTTTTATTTTCTATATATCTCCTCTCTATTAATCGAAGCAAGATTTTTTTTTATCAAACAAAATGAATTTTTAATAAAATCAAGAAAAGAAGTAACTTTTGAATCATTTTTCGAATACAGGATAAATTGTTTTAAAACAACACAACTATAATTTTTTCAGCATAAAATTAGAGAAGTCTTGGTTTCGTTCCTAACTTTACAACATTTCTTTTTATGTAAAAAACAAGAAGTGAAAATCCACTTCTTTATAAAATTTTATTTTAAAATATAAATTATCTAATGTTCGTAAATAATTTTAATCTTATCATTTTTATATCTTTTTATTAAAAATAACCATAATTGGTAAAAAAGTTTCGAAACAAAGTAAAATGGAAATGATTCTTGAAGTTAGGAACATTAATTAGGTGTGGTTGGGATAAATTTTGAACTTATTAACTAATATGAACAATTTAATTATTTTAAAATAAACTACTAATATATTTATATTTTTTAATATATTAACATTTTAACCCATTTATGACTTTGTATAATAAAAGCCCATATAACATATTCATTAATTTTCGGCTTCGGCTTCTTACATCCCATAATTGCTACCTTCACCTCTATACTATTTAAATTACCGTTCTATCCTTTTTATTTTAGAAGATCAAGGAGTTTAGCTATTGAAGGCACTTAGCCATCAAAATACTTTGTAAATTATAATCAATAAAAATCATATATTATAATATTTATTTTCCCGTTAATTTGTATTTGATTTAATTAAGTAACACCTCTCTTTCCTTACTTTTTAAAGTTTCTCAAACTTCATTAAATTAAATACCAAACTGTAATATTTTCATCAAATCTAAATAAATATCTAAACATAAAACAAAATCATGTGATAACAATCTAGCATTTCCATTTATACTCAGTTAAATTATATAAATGCTTACAAAACACGATAAATAGAAAAAATAAAAATTAATCTAAGAACAACTTCTTTGAAAGTAAACTTATATCTACAAGTAGCACCCCATTTAAAGAAAACTAAATAAATAAAATATCTTGATATTAAACATAAAGCAACTTCTAATCTAATAAAAAAAATAAATTTTGAATGGAAAAATAATTTTTTAATATAAGATTATGGTTATAAATATGATGTAGATTGTGAATAGTATAATTAATTTCGTGACTAAGGTTAGATGGTCTAAATCCTAGTCAAATCGTTAGATTGGTAAACTCTTAATTAAAAATAATTACATTCTCGTTTTGAATTATAATTTTTGGTATTCGATCTATGATATCAAAATCAAAATCACAATTTTAATTATGATGAGACATCGTGATAAAGACTAAGTAGATCAAGTTATCTTCTGATAAACGCTCGATGAATAAGATTATTTTTTAAAAGAATTATTCATTTCAAAAATGAAAAAAATAAAATAAAAAACAACACTGTGTCAAAATTTGCAGCAGCAGACTTGTCCATATCGTTTTCAGAGTGTCCTTGTTTGAATAGGGTGCCTATGTAAGAGTTTTGAAAAACTACAAATTCATTGTCAGACTCACAAATGCAATGCATTTCTCTAACTTTCCATTCATTCTCTGCAGTATCTGCCACGACTTTCATTCTACTACTCTTCTACTATTACTTTTATATCATTTTTATAACATTTTCATTAATCTTATCTTTTAAATGTTAAATAAACACAAATGCCATTTAAGACGTATTTTAATAATAAAAAGGTAAAAAACTAACTCATAAGGTTTATTAATTGTTGATATACGGAAACCTGGTTAATAGTTTAAAAACTAAATCAAAGATAAAATCTATTAACTTAAATCAAAATGTTTAACAAGTTATTTATTGAAACATTTAATGAATGTTAAATAACATAAATAGTATATTCAAATGATATTTTTAATCTCAAATTAGTTTAATTTTATTAGTAAAAATATTTTGGATCACTTTATTTACTTTAGTCAATTTTAAATTCATCTCGTTTCTATTTGTAGATAAATTATTTATTTTTTCAAAATACTTGAAACTTTGAAACATTGCAAATGATTATTTAAAAATTATATTTATAAATGTTTCAACAAAATTAATAACTGAGATATTTTACTACAAATATATATTATGTTTATATATTCAGGAAGTAGATGAGGTGGGTGAACATGTATAAAACTGACTTTAATTTTTTTAATTTTTTTTTTTAAGTTTAGATTGAGTGGGAGATAACACTTCAGCATTCAAGTCAGTAAGTCTGTATAAGAAAAGTAATCATACATGTGGGAACACCCTTTCTATTTATTAGAATAGTTGTAAGTTGAATAACTGTTCGTCTACATTTATCAGTGTGATTAATGAGACAATTTTGTACTAATCACTTGAATTACTAGTGATCTTACACTCTCACATCATTTTAAATTGTGTTAAAATTTAAATTTCTTATACCGTTCTCAAATAGTAAATTTCAACCAATATTGAATTGAATATAAGATTCTGAACTGAGCCGACGATTAAACTAAATCGACGACCGAATATAAGATTCTAAATTGAGCTAAATACCGAATATAAAGTTTTCGTTAGAATAGGTTAAAAACAAATCATATTATACGAGTAAAATCCTAGTTTCTATATATTATATCTTCATTATTAAGCAATGCTTAGAAAAATCAAATCAAATTATATTTTAAAATCTCTCTAACTTTTTTTTTCTCTAATTGTGTTCTCAATGTGATGCAACACTTTGAACAAGAATCAAACAATATCTTATTTCTTTTATTTGTAACCAGAAACGAGCATGAATGAGGGAGCATCCTTTGACATAAGGATTACAAGTTTGGGAGAAATATTCTGTCTATATTCTTTGTAAACAGAAAAAAGTCTTAACCCTAATAATAGACACGATATTATAATTGTCACATTATAAAGAGTTGACGATAAAAAAAGAATGGTTCATTTCATGGAACCCTTAATCCACTTAGAATTTGCCACTAAAAACCTCATCAATCATATTTTTGAATAAAATCACAAATGCTTCTCTAATCAATCAAACAGGATCTAGATATTTTGTCCATCACCAATCAGAACAAAACATTAATAGTAACACTATTTTAACTCACCAGAATAATAATAATTTTAGATAATTGGATTTTATGGTTTTGAGAATCTAAAGGAAAAGCAGGGAAATGAAAGAGGTGGGTGAGAGGTGGGGTTTTCCAGGCTGAAACTTGCTGTTCCTGTCTTGTTGTTGCAGTGGTGAGAGAGTGGATGAAACGCAAAGGGAAGCTTCGGATTTTAAGGTGCATGAATCATTGCTTCTTTACACAAACAATGCATGTGAAGCTGCATGTGCCACTTTCAACTCTATCACACTATTTCATCATCTTTTCTCACCTTTCAATTTCAACCACATCTCTTTCTCAACTACTCATTCTATTCTTTTTATATTTTCTAAAATCTATAAAAGTACAACTACAGAATTTACTGTTCTCTCTATGTTTATATTTTATTAATTAAATTAATTTTTTAAGCACCTTAATGAATATGTTAAGTTTACAATTTAATTGAATAAACTGAAACATGAACATACTTTTGTGTAATATATAATTATTATTATAGAAGATATGCATTTTATTTTATTCTTTTGCCATTTTAATGTTTTTCACTTAGAGAAAATATCCCATCCTTTTCTCTGTTCTCTAAATAATATTTTTTTTCTACTTACTTTTAATTTTATATCTTATTTATTTTCCATTCTCCCCTCGTTACTATTTGTTATTTATTTCTTTCACTTTCCTGCTTAGCATGAACTCATCCAAACACTGTACAAGACTCAATCCTCTCCATATATACACGAAGGAATCTCCTCCACCATGGAAGAGTTCCTGGCATTAATTCTTTCAAAGTCTTATTATGCAGGAATCTTGTTCACAGGTTCTCTTCATGAATATCTATGATGTATCAAAGCTTGCTTCTCCACATGGATAAAGATTACTTAATGAAGATGGGTTAATAGTTGAGTTAAAACTAGTAAAAAGGATATGATCAAAGGGCTGAGCGATATCAACACATGTGATTTTGCCTCAAAATGAGACTGATTTTTATTTTATTACATTTCATAACATACAGCAAAAAGGGCAGACATGAAGACCATTGGCTAAAGTAGTAGCTGCAGTGCCAGGTTAAAAAAAAATGAAGCCTTAAAAAACTAGGACTTGGTAAAAAAAACAACCCTTCCCAGAGGGAAAAAAGGTTGTGGTTATGGCAGACCTGTATAACTTGCCGCCACAGCCAAGCCCTTGAAAAAAGACTTCATAACAACAAACCTGACAACTGCAACCACTGCCTAGGAACTTCTAACCTGCCCTTCGAATAAAACTGATACCCAAACATCATGCGAAGAACATAGTCCAAACACACGACACATTTGGTAAACAAGGACTGGGAGAGTGGTACAAGGTAGCCGTAAAAACTTAGAAAACTAGGACACACATGGTGGCAAAACCGATGCAAAGCTGAGGTTGAAACATCAGGTGCCAACACCAGTAACAAAGATTGCTAACTCCAGAACCCGGTAGCTGTGTTCTCAGATACATGCAGCCATTTAAAAGGTGGCAATGGATGCCAAAAAAGAACAGGTGCCATTGAAGGAACCTGCAAAAATGGGGGCTAAATGACTGCATATTCTGGAAAAAGGGAACCGAGTAGCTGGATGATGATGATGATGAAGACCTGTTAATAGAACCTAAAAAAGACTACTGTGCAACACTAAGCATAAGAAGCTTCCTGTATGATGTGATCCTGGCCTAAATTGTTGATTCTTCCAGCTTATGAGAGGATGTCACACCTCCAGAGAAGCTCTACAAGCATGTCAACCGTGCTGCTGTTGATTGCATTGCAGTGCTGGATGTTTAGTCCCAAAAGGGTCCTGCCCAATTTTCTGAGGGCGGGCAAGCTCCTGTCCGAGACCAAAGCGCATCCTGACAAAGAGAGAATTTGCAGATTAATCTGTTGGGCATGTGCCAGGGCTGCTATCCCAGCATCTGTGATTGAGCACTTGGAGACATCAAGATCGCATAGCACTGCACAGTTTTCAGCAATTGCCATCAAGCTAGCATCACTGATGTTTTTACAGCCATCAAGGTTTAGGTTCTCAAGAGTCCAACCATGAAGATTGGCCAAGGATGAAACTACTTTGTCTGAGACATTTTTGCAGCCACTGAGATTCACTTTAACCAAACCAGCCTCAGAACCCTCGAGCAGTGGAAGAAGCCCGGCATCAGTCACTCCATCGAGTCCGCTCAGTTCAACATGCTGAAGCTTAGGGCACAGCTTTCCCAGTACAGAGAGCGAGGAGTCGCCAAATCCAGGGCAGTTGCAGATAGTCAATGACCTAAGTGATTCACAAGGAGTTATGGTCGGCAATACCACATTCAGGTCTTTGATTCCGTAGCACCTCATCAAAGAGATGGACTTCAATTTCGCACCACAGTTGAAAAGGACACCAAAAAACCCAAATTGGGTGATTCTGTGGCACTCTTCCAATCGAAGGCTCTCAAGTGATGAAGCAGCCTTAGCAAAAGATATCAACCCGTTGTCTGACAGAAAGGCACACTTGTGAAGGTGTGCAACTTTCAGATTTGGGCAACCCTTTCCTACAGCTTCAAGACCAATATCTGTTACTCCCCTGCATGATGCAACAGTCAGTGACTTCAGCTTCTGCAACTCGCTACCATTTCCCATTACCCAGAACCCCTTCTCGCTGACATTTGGGAGGCAATTAAGGACAAGATCAGTTACAGACTTGCCATAATGTCCAATAACGGCTAGAGAGAGATCTGATATAGACAGTGCCTGGAGCTTCACCTTTGTCAGAACCAAAGAAGTTGAAAACAATCCAGCAATTCCCTGATCACTAACACCAGTGCAGTCCTTGATGGTTATGGACCTTAGATTGGGGCAGAACTTCCCAATAGCACGTAGACCTTCATTACCAACATTAGAGCATGATTCCAACGACAGCTCGGTCAGATTCTGGCAGTTCTTTGCAATTGCAACCAAAGCCTTGTCCGTAATTGCAGGGCACTTGCAAAGGTCAAGCTTTTCTAGCTGGCGACAACCATTAGCGATCTCGATTAGGCCCTCATCACCAACAGTAGAGACGTTCCATAAAGAAAGAGACTTCAAAGAAGGGCATCCATGAGCAACCGCCCTGAGACCAAGACTGGTCACACCGCGGCACATGTTGCTTCCTCGGATGGAAAGCTTCCCCAACCCTCCACGAGATGCAGTACCAACAGCTATGGCAGCCAGTCTAACATCAGTGGCCTTCTTTCCTTCCAAGTTCCGAGAGAGGTATCCCTCACCTCCAAATTCTACATCATCACCATCCTTTTCAATGTTTTCGGCGCTGGAATTTCTCAAGGCACAGATTTCATCTTTGCAGATACTGCTTAGAAGTATAAGCCAGCGCTTGGAAACGCAAGCACATGCACTCCTGTCCTCTCCAGCGGGCAGCCTTCTGAAGATCTCAAAGAGACACTCATCTGGCATGGCTTCAATAGAGGTTTTCTGCTTTTGCTCAAACCATTCTCCATCGAAAACGAATGGAGCGTTGACGCGTGATCTCTTCCTAGGAGGAAAGTATACATCAACTTGAGGGCCAAGGGCCAGGAAGAAACTTGCTTCCTTGGGGTTGGTGTATATTGATCCCCCAGGGCAAAAGTCATCACCTCCTGAGAAAACAACGTATGCACAAACTCAGTAAAACTCAAATTCACCGTATAAACATTGTAAAACATGCTGATTCAACCACTAAAACAACATAATTCCCGTTTATCCTTTGAAACCAACACCAGCTTCAGATCAACTTCAAACATAAAAGGAAGATCCAAAGTTCCAACAAAAAATCCTTCAAACAATTTCCTAGCTGGATTAATTACCTCAATCTCTAATCAACAATTAAACTATGAATATGTTTACATCTCCAATCAGATTCTCTAAGTAATCAAAATGACTTTCATGCAAAATTCAACTACTAGCAAAAAAAATCAGACACACCACTCAGCATATGCCAGGCAAAACTTTCATCACCCAGTTCAAAATTCCACACCCTTTACCCAACGCAACCATATGATAATCCACGACCCATAACAAATTAACAAAAACTAAGGCCAACCCATTAAATTTTACCCCCCAAAAATTAAAATTCAGCCTTAATCATCTCAAAATAGAAACGTTCCACGCACCTCAAACTCAACCTAAAAACTAATCTCCAAAAAAGTTGGGGCAAAAATCAAAAACCCATAACACAAAGCGGACAAAAGCAGCTTGAATGGGTGAACTCACCGGAAAAGCCGAGAACTTTAGACATGGGCACGGGCGAATAAAAGCCGGGCGGAGAACCCCACAGCGTTCCACACGAAAGAACCCTCGAACGAGAGCAAAAAGGAGAGCGAGAAAGAAAGCAGCAACAAGAAGAAGTTCTATGGCGGTGTGTGATTGAAGAGAGCAAGAACGCATGAGAAAGCGAGAAGTGGAAGGTGAAGATCGCGGGAACCCTATGAGATAGGGCAAAAAAAAAAGAGAGAGAGAAGAGACGAGAGAAGAAAAATGAAGGGTAGGTGTTTGGGAAAAGGGAGGCTTTTATTGGAAAGGGTAGGAGATTCCCGTACACTGAACGGTTTCCTACATGCAATGTATCTGAGCAAAGTGGGGTTTTATTGTAATATTCTTTTTCCCCCACCACCAAAAACCAGAAACCACAAACCACTGTGGCTCGTGGGTTTTCCTTTTCCCCTTTTCTTTATTTCATTTTCTCAAAATGGTGACCTGATTTTGTGATCACTGTGTTCATTTAATGTGAAAAGATGGCTTCTTGTTTTTGGTTTTATTGGTAATTATAGTAATTGGGAAGATACTGTCATTGCTTTCAACTTTCCACAAAACTTGTGTATGTAATGTAGCATAAGGATAAGGTTTTGGTTGGATTAAACAAGGATGTGATCCTCATTACATATAAATAATTGCTTATTGTAGAAGACTTGGAAGACAAATAATTCTAAAATGGTTGTTTACTTTTCAATTACATAATTTAATTCTTATTCATTCTTTTGCCTTTCTTTACTTAGTTTTTGTCTTTTCTACCTAGCAAGACATGAACTATGTGAGTAATTGAAATTTTACTTTATTAATTTGTGTAATTGTATAATACAAGATCTAATTATGGAAATAAAAGTCTAATTTTGATTAATGAACAACATAGATGATCTTCTAAAAATTGTATTTAAATGATATGATATTTTCACAAGAATATGTAAAATTCAAAAGTGAAATAAATTTTATTGGGGTTTTGTTCAATTGTAAAATAACCATTTTTATTCTCAACTAGTAACTAAAATATTATCTTTTTTCACATTTATTTTTGTTGTCAATATTCATGCAGGGAATAATTAAAAGATTTTTATCATTATTATATATTTTTAAATAGAAAATGTTGCATTTCTACGACAACTAATAATATGTATTATGAATAAAGGATAAAACTTTTTTTAAATAGTTTACAAAAGATTCTTCCAGCTTTTTTTATTCCCTAAGTATAGAGAAAACTTATACCTATATTATTACAACAAAATAGTTAGATAAAGAGCAAAATAAATCAGTTAGAATTTAATTATTTTTAGGTCGTTTATTAAATAAATAGAGGTACCCTTCTAAAAAGGAAGATGTTAGTTTGACACCATTATTTATTTATACTTAACATTGTATTTTATTAATAAAATATTATATATAAATAAAATAATAATATATATTAGTGTTAAATAGTATCTAAAATGAATAATAGTATCAAAATATCACCATCTTTCTTAAAATAGGAATTAAATGGTTTAAGCTTGTAAACACGTCATTCAAAGTAGGGTTAATAAATTACATTTATTTTGGTTCATTGTTTAGATAAATGAAACTTTGTGCAAAGAATATATGTATAATTTTGAATATGATTTTAAAATAAGATGAATTATAATATTAATAAAGTTAGTTACGAGTTGATTTTTAATATAAATGGTAATTTAAATTATGTTTAAATGTTGTGAGATAGACATTTTTATTAATGTTTCTTTAGAATATGAAAATAGGTGTTTTGAACCGAATATCAAGTAGGGTGTAATTGTTGTACTCAGCTTTTATTATGCTCCAATGATATTACAAATACTTAATCAGTTTATAAGTAAATGTATTAACTATCTTGATATTTCATATATAATAATTGTTAATGGTCTGATGAGAATATTAATATGAATGTATTTTGTGAAAAAACATTATGTGAAGAAAATTAAGGGTTTTGATATCTTATTAACAATGTTTTAATTAATATTATTAGAGAATATTTTCATCTTGTTAATAATGGATGTATTAATATATATGATGTGTGTTGTTAAAGATATAATAAATATAGATACAAATAATATATATATATATATATATATATATATATATATATATATATATATATATATATATTACATTTGATGTTAGTTATTTTTTGTTATGATCTCCTGTGATTATTGGTGATACAAAAGATGTTACAAGTGATAATTGCAGGATAAAATTAACTTTACATATATATATATATATTAAAAATTTGATATGTAATATAGAGAATTTACGGATATTAATATATATGTTTATTTATTTATTTTATATTTTTACGGACTAGTTTTGTAACATCTTAAAAATTTATATCAAAATATATTCCTTTTCATAGGAATTTTAAAACAAAACATATTTATATGTAAACAAAATGATTTTTTTTTAAATATTTAAAAGAAACCTGCAACAAGCTGAATTAAGAACATCTTCCATTGCTTGATAAGTAATAATAGATACTCTCATATATAACACAATCATCAAAATTAGAATGAGTTGAAAAGAGCTGTTACAAAACGGTGTTGTCTAATCCATAACATACAAAATTGAAATGTCCATGTGTATAATCAGATATTAAATTATTGTTAAGTTAGTGGAGTCAATGGCTATTGGGCCTTCTCATACTCTCAAATCAAAGAGCTCATAATTAGAAACAAACAACCTACACAAACAATAATAAAAGGTAAGCTTAGTATTTAAAAAATTTCTCATATAATCTAAACTGATCACATATAGATAACATTTAATACATAGCAATCCATTCATATCATTAATCATCCAACTCATCTAGAAATTTGGACTCATGACTTTAAACAGTATAGACAAATTCAATTCTACTTCTAGAAGACTCTTGCATTTAAAAGAGATTCAATTTTACTTTTGGAAGACTCTTGCATTGAATAGACATGAGATATGCAGCTGTCATATGACTCCAAATTGTGAAACTATATAGCCCTAAAATCAGTGTATCAATCTTGTATGACAAGGTTAGTCTCCCTACGACTTTTTTGACTAACTATATTTCAAGTTGCAGTCACCCAGTCCTTCGACTCTTACCACTTAGTAATGTTCATCTATTTGATTCCTATTATAACTAGAGTCAGAATATCAATAGTTATTGAATGAATCCTTAGACAATGCAATCCTAGTTGACCTAGACATGAGTATTTTCTTTCATAGAAATGCGATCTTCACCACCTCAACCAATACTTTAACAATATCATATCATATGCATATATCTCAACTCATTCATTCATTCATTTTTCAATCTTAATCCACATATCTCTTACAAAATCAACAAAATTATTCAATCTCAATCATAAATAAATCATTTCTAACAACTAATCATCAATTTAAACATTCAAATTTCATTCTAATAATCAAATATTTCATACCTACACAACAGTAAATAGAACTCAACCAAGTTCACAAATCTAAAATTATCATCGGTTACAAACTACACTAAAAAATCAATTAAACAAACTAGTTGCAGACAAGAGATTTCAACACAGATAACTCAAATTATATTCCTCACCCTAAATTTCAAATTCTAAAATCTTATAACATCATAAACATATAATAGTTAACTTCCCTTACTTGGCTTAAGCAAAACACTCTTCAAAAGAGTTCTTAAGCCTAAAGTTCACACAAGATCTCATAATCTGCACCACAGAACTCTAGTAAAGATCATGTTGTACCGCAACAATCATGAACTAATAGATAGCTATCATGATGTACTAGAGGTCACATGCATGCTAGTATGCTAGAGTAGCTAAGAACACTAGAAACTGACTCAAAGAAAACAAGTAAAAAATAAATTTACTCTATTAAAAAATTTGATCGGATACTTGCTTTACTCAACGCCAATAGCCTAGAAGTGACCTCCAATCGTCAGTTTGATGACAGATAGAGGCTAGAATTCTAGAAAAAAGTAGAGGAGAAAAAAAAATCTATTATAAAAAGATGATTGTTTTATAAAAAATAAGATTGAATAATTTATTTTTCTATTTATATAAATTTTTTATTTTAAAAATAAAATTTTTAGATCTCATTTTATTAATATCGCTTTGACTAAGTAAATGTGATGTCACGAGATATATCTTTACTTTTTATCGTTATTTAAATTAAATTTTAATATTTAAATAATTTTTATATTAAAATAAGCTTTTATCACAATAATTTTTCAAATTTTTGAAATATAATTTATTCATTGAGAAATATTTATTACTATAATATTAGTAATAATATAATTTATATATTCAAATATATTTATTTTACATAAATAAATAATTATCTTATTCATTACTCATTCTAAAATTTTACATGATTAAATTCTAAAAAAACATAATGTTATCTTTAAAGATATAATAATAATAATAATAATTATTATTATTATTGTTAACATAATAATTATAATAATATTATTATTAATTTAATTTATAAATATATTAAAGAGGTACAGAGGAAATTTTCTAAAGTATTAGATACTAATGTTTTAAATTTGGAATTTAATATGTTAATTAAATAATGCTATAGACATGTGAGTCGATAATCTAAAAAAATTATACTGTCAATTAATTGAAAATACCTATTGATGTAAAATATTGATATAAATTTTACTGTACCTATAACAATATATAAAGATTTCTCCTGTACATATTTTATGCTTATATTTTATCTTTAATTGTATTTTAAAATTAGAATTAAAAAAATAAATAATTTAATCATTAAAAATAATTACATATTTTAACAACATAATTGGTTATAAATTGTTTACATCTTTTTATAATCACTTACTATTTTATTTTGACTTTTATATAAATCCGTTATTAATATTTTTTTAAATATATAAAAGCAGCTTCTTTTCCATTATTTTTTTAAAATTTATTACGTATAATATTTTTTTTTAGCATATACCATAGTCTGTAATTAAATAATAATAGTGCTTAAAATGTTAATATATATATATATATATATAGTATTTATTTTAATAATAGTAATTAAATATATATTAAACTTTTCTGAAACAAATTGATTCCAGAAGTAAATTTAAATGAACTGATAAATGAGTAAATAAAGTAAATCTCTGAAAATGATTTTGTGCCAACTTGACTCAACTGAAACGACATCTAACGGCTTGGATTAGTCCACAAAGTTGAAATTATCATAAATAGTGGTATATGAAAGATATGGAAATTAAATGTAAAAATTTTATATTCTATTTTATTTTTAAAATCTTTATACTTCTAATATTCTACTGATAATTCATTTTGATAATTTCACTTTTTATTATTGTAACCATTTATTTAACTTTTTCTCCTATAAATATCAAGTTAATTTTTTTTAACTAATAAATAGTCCAATTAATAAATATTTTTATAAACATTGATTAATGTTGGCTCATGTTCTGACTCTTGGTAGAAGACTTTTAACTCACTAAAACTTTCTTACTAATATTTTTATCTTTCTTAAATTTGTCTAACCAATATCTAAACATGTATCTCATCAATTTTAAGCAATAACTAATTTCAGGTATTTTAGTTTAAATCGATTTAAGTTTTATGACATGGGTAGTTAAATAAAATATTTAAGGCCGGTATTTTTTCTAACTATTTTTTTTTTTAAATAAGCTAAGAAAATATGAACTAACGGATGAACTCGAGAATATATGCCTATTCAAAAAGTAAAATTGATTTTTTTTTATAATTTTAGTTGGGTCGGATTACAAATTGAATTTTATCTTAACACACAGTTTGAATAGAAAAGGGGATTTATTTTATAAACTTAATTTGAAAAAAAAAATCATTCAAACTTAGATTTAGAAATTTTAATTCACATATATTATTGTTCTCTTAATTATGCTGTTCGTTATAATATTTTAACAATATATTTTGCTCTTATATACTACTAATGAAATATTTGAGTTCTGTTTAAGAATTCTATTTTAGTTAAATTATTTTTTTTCTAAACACAAATCATTATAAGAAAAAAAATGGTATGTTCATCCTCTGTTTTTATTTTGTCGTAAACGACCACCCTTTTATATTCATCGTGTAATTTAAAGTACACTGAACATGATAAAGTAATTTGAATAGTCTCTAATTTGTATTATTAAATTGTTTTTTAAGGGAAGAATGCTATGTCAAATTTATAGTTCTTGCAAGATAAAAAATTATGATAAATAAATCAAATTTATCTTTAGTTTTTTACTTTTATTTCTCTCTTATAAATATCTGTATACAGTATTAAAACTAACTTGAAGTGTGTGTGACGGTTAAATTTATTACAAGAGCTAAGAAAAATATACATTTTATGAAAGCTACTTGGAAGAAGTCAAAATAATTTAATCCAGGTTTCACATCATGGAAAAAAAATTGATATTTAAATTTATTAGTGCCATGTTAACTAACTTGTTTCTAAAAAAGGTTAAATAAGATTTCAGGAGTATTATTTAAAGGAATTAACTTATCTAAGTTGTAAATATATTTTTGATTATAGTTAGATTGAGGAGTTCTGGTTTTAATTTCACTAATTTTATTTTTAATCCTCTAAAATTAGAAGTAAATATTTTTATGCTAATTAACTATTTATATATTGAAAAAAGTTAAAGGAACGAATAATAATGTTGTATTATATCAAATATTATACCTCACAAATTTTAAAATTTGTATAATAAATGTTATTTATTTATATTGAAATAAATATTAATGATTAAATATTGCGTTAACTTTTGTTTTTAATCCTCTAAAGTTAGAAGTAAATATTTTTATGCTAATTAACTACTTATATATTGAAAAAAGTTAAAGGAACGAATAATAATGTTGTATTATATCAAATATTATACCTCACAAATTTTAAAATTTGTATAATAAATGTTATTTATTTATATTGAAATACATATTAATGATTAAATATTGTGTTAACTTTTGTAGGTAGTGAAAGTTAAGTGTGAGTAAAATTTTCATTAAAAAGTAAGTTTAAATCTAATATATCTTAAAAATATTTAAAAAAAAAAAGATTTACACATACTTGTGTATTATATTTAACTTTATTTTTTATTAATAAAAGATATTTTTGTTTATTATTATTTTGATATCAAGTCGGTTGAGATGACATCGTTAAGGTCAATTAGCATGTTTAAAATATTGTCTATTTTGGAGCTCTGTTGCTTCGTCACGATTTTGTCCTTCCAAAATATCTCGAAGAGTTAATGGAAGAAGGTGTATATAAACTGATTTTGACCTCGACTCCTAAACTATATAAAACTGCTATATGTATCGAAACAATTATAATTTTATTTTATTTTTTATTAACCTAAGATATTTAACACATGATCATATAAAGAACAGTGAATTATGAGAAGATTGAGTAACACTCTAACCTTATGATTTTGATATCATATTATTAAGAAGTAAGTATAAACTTAATTTATTTAAAAAAAACAATTTAATAAAGTAAAATTTATACATACCTTGATTCTAGTCCCACTCCAATGTTGAACTATTATAAGAATTGAAAGGGGTGGGTGAAATTATAGAGAGAAGTGATGAAAAGTGTGATGTCATTGAAACGAGCATGAGGAAAAAAGCAGTTCATGAACCTATGAACCTATCCCCACCAACGTTAACATCGGTTTGAATTAGAAGCACAATGGTTGATACCCAACTTGGGACGCAGCCAACTCCTTTTGTGTGTTACCAAGAGACAAACAGACACAACCGACCCATCATTCAATTCAATCAAACTCATTTGCCAAATTATTCATCCAAGTTCATGCCCTCACTCTTCTTACTCTTTTCTTTTCAATATTGCCACTCACCACCCAACTATGCATCCCTGTTTAGGTCAATCACAAATACTGCTTCCTCTTCACAACTTCAACTGTCTACCACACTTTCATCTTATTTATTATTCCACAGTTTTTCTCATAGCTTCTAGAACATGTAAAAATAAAATAAGTTTATGTTTAAAATAACTCTATACATTATAACATATTTCTTTATGCATATATAACTTAATTTTAAATTATTGGAGAACATTTTTTTTTCTTATTTCTCTGTCCTAAATTGTTATAATCTTTTTGTCTATATAAACTTTTACTCATTAATAATTTGAATATCTCTGAAACACCATAGTTTTGGTAAAACTGTTGATAAACATATAAATAAGAAAAAAAATGATAAGAGGTTAAAAGTTAAGATAATAACAAAAACTTTATCATCTCTACTATATTAGAAATCTTCTTCTTATTTACTTTATTATTGATTCATGTAATATTATATGATTAAAAGATTTTGTTTGATGTTATGTCAAATAAATTAAATAAAGATATATATATATATATATATATTTCTTTTTCCTCTAACTCATCTTTACCTTAAGTATCAAAATATATTTGCAAACATCTTATGTTACTCCATTGTCAATAGAAGAATAAGGAGATCATGCAAAGAAGAGGACATAGTGTTCATTATAAATAGAATGATAATGATATTTTTATTGGTTTAATATCTTATAATTCTAAACTTTAAAAGAAATTATAGTCTCTAATCAAAATTTTGATTAATAATGTCTTCGAATTATTTTCTATTGACATTTTTAGTTTTTCTTTTTCAAATGGGGTTGCGTGTTAATTACCATGTCATTGGTAAGCATGCTTATATTATTGTAAAATTAGGCAAGCCAACTTATGAGCCAATTCACTAATTCACCTTAGGTTAAGTATACTTATTTACTAATAAAGTGAGTTTGGTGGATCACATTTTGAATAACCAAAGAGTGGGTTCATTTTGACACTTACATACATAATTGTTGAACATAAATAAATTATAATTTATGTGTGTTAAAACATGCACCGAAATATTTAAACAAAACCCTCAAGTTAGTTTATAATGGGTAAATTGATGATTCTTTTAAACAGGTGACAACTTAAATTTTAGCTATTTGTGTCAACATGCAACAAAGTTGAAGTTGAGAATATATGGAAGTTGGATTATGTCTTAGAAAGATAAAAAAGATTATTTCAATAAAAGAAAAATGAGTGAAAATCAAATGCAAATAGGATAATTATTTTCACATTTGTTACACCCTAGTGATATCTTTCTATATATTTTTTCTAGTTTTGTTTTTACTTCTCAAGTAGGGTTTTCTTAAAGATTTTATTGTTATATATGAGTTTCTAGCTTTCATGAGTTGTTCTTGTTCTTGGGAATTCTATAGGCCGTGCATATTGTATATTGCATTGTACATGTAAAAAAAATTATTGTAATCAATGATTAGAGAAACCTCAAACCATGGTTGTTTGAGAAACCGAAAATAATCAATACTTGATCAAACCAGTATAAATATCACTTTATATATACTTAACTTTTTTTCTCTTAATATTGTATTATCATTGTTATGCTTTGATAATCTTAATCTTTCATAAATTTATTGTGATAATATATGTGCTTAAAATCGATTTGAAAAATTAAATCTAAATATTTTCTTATAAGTATTCAAAGAAAATTTTCTTTATCTTTTAAAGTAATTCAATTCACTCGCACTTCCAAACCTTTCATTCCACAGTTTTTATGTTCAATAATGTGGCAATTCTTAATAGGATGATATGTACCTGACTTTTGCAGCATTTTTTTTTTCAATAACTGTCACTATACGAAATATCAATAAATAATAGTATAAAAAATTTAAGACATTGTTTATGAATACGTTTTAATTAAATATTAAATGTTACTTAAGTTTAATAAAATTCAAATTAATTACTTATTATAATATGAATACGTTTTAATTAAATTCTATGTATTGACATACTTGTAAAGAAAAATTAGTTAATTAATATATATAAATTTAAATTAAATACAATAATTAATTGATAATATTTATTTGTATCATATTTTTGAAAAATTTTATAAAGAAATCAACTGATTTTAAATTTGGAACTTGCTTATTTCTTTAGTTTATTATATTTGTGTTAATAATTGATTACTGTATGAGAATAAAAACTTATACTAATTTCTCATATTTTACTTAATATAACACTTAAAATTATCATCATACAAAATATAAACTTATTGGTTCATAACATACACATATTTATAAAAGAAAAAAATAAAAACAAATCTATATTCATCTTCAAATATTATTCCGACACTTATACATATATTTGTTTGTATATATATATAATATAATCATCTCAGTTCATAATATACACAAATATATAATTATCGCACTTTATAATACGTACAAACATATACTAGGGTAAGCTATTGACATCAAATTCTAACATACAATAATATAAGTAAAAAAAAACAAATTGATTAGAAATTCATAATTAATCTAGTTTCCTTTTCAATCAAACTTATTTATACAAAATCTAAATACCAATCATAACAATTCAACTTCATTCCAATACCAACATACAACCACTACAAGAATCTTTGAAATTATCGATAAAAATTACTACAAAAAATATACCCGTTGGTAAAATATAATTATTGACAAATTTAGCGACAGATAAATAGTGGTCCATTTATTCACGGATCAAACTTTGACGGATAAATAATTTTGTCATTAATATTAATAAATAATTTAACAGACAAATTATTCATAGATTTTAAGGATGGATAAATTAACTGCCAATTTATCTGTTACTAAAATTCATCAGTAATTACCAATAAATTTAATCTGTCTGTAAAATTCATCACAATTGATAAATAATAATAATTATTATTATAATTATAACAATAATAATAATAATAATAATAATAATAATAATAATAATAATAATAATAATAATAATAATAATAATAATAATGGTAATAATAACAACTATTATAATAATAATAATAACAATAATAAGAATAAAAATAATAATATAAATAATAATAATAATAATCCTAATAATAAAAATAAGAATAGGAATAATAATAATAATAATAACTATAATAATATTAATAATAATAATTATTATTATTACAAGTATTATTTTTTATCATTAATAATAATTTATACTCATTTTAAGAAGAGAAAATTACTTTATCACTCCTAATTGTTTTATTAAAGTTATACTTATATTCAATTTTATTTAATTCTAAAAACACCATCAATTTGTTTTTAAAAGTATTTACATTTTTTTTTTACATTAGAACTAAACTCAACTAAGTTTTAAAAAGCAATATACTTTCTCATAAAAGGTAATAGTAACGATGAGAAAAAAAAACAGATAATTTATAAATGTAATTTGAAAACAATATCAAGATATTATTGTATTTTACTCTTTAAAAAAATTTGTGGTTTAATGTTTTTATAAATGTTAATTTCAATATAATTTATATATCTTATTATAATTAATACCTTATTTGATATTTTGTAAAATTTATCATGTCGTATCATTTATGTCTCGTGTCAGTATTTTTTGGTTAAAACACCTAATATTTTTTTTTTTTTACGAAAATAGATATTTTTTATTTATAAAAATAGGTAAATTGTATCTACATATATGATTTTAATAGAAAATGTAAAATGAAAATCAGCTCATCATGATAAGATTTCAGTGCTAATATTAATTCTTCATCGTTGTACAATAAATTGTATATGAGTGATATTCTGACCTAAACCAACAATAAATAAAAAAATTTATGAAAAAACAACAAATTCTAAATTAATACACATGAAACACTTTAATTGTACTAATAAAAAAATAATTTTATAGAAAATGAACCTTCTCATCTTTATATTCAAAAATTATATCTGAATGGTATTCTAACCCACACTAATAAAAAAAATTATAAAGAAATAACAAATTTAACCTAATGCACCTCACCACAAAAAGAAAAAAAAAAACTTTATAAAAAAAATAGATTTCTATGTACTACAATTCGTTTTTTATTTAACTCCAATGCTACTAAAATCACCTCATTATATTTTTTTTACTTAAAAATCGTGTTACATAAACACAATTCTAATCAGAATTAAAAATTTAAAAAATTATGTCTTCATCATACGATTTTTTCAGATAAAATCGAATCACGTAAATACAATGGACCCATTCTTATAAATAAAAAACAACTAGTTTTATAAATATAAAAAATTACATCATTTTAATACTTTAACTGTATTTTTTCAGATAAAAACATCATCATTCAATTAAATATATGCTTGTAAATAATTGTTCAATATACTAATTAAGCACTTAGTATATGAATATATAATGGTTTATAAACACCATGGTTTATTAGGAAAATTAGCCATGATACACAAATTAATAACAATTTACTTAATCGTGAATTGTCAAGCTATAAAAAAATTCTCTGTATTCCTCAAACTACAACATCATTATTTTTTTTTTCATATCAGAATTCCTTGTTAGATACGTAAAGTTGCATATGAACTATACATATGTGTGACGTGGCACGAAGCTAAAGCCAGAGTGATTTAACTGGAACACTGAAGAGTATCCACTTGTTTCTTTTTTATTTCATTTGGTTCTGGCTTCAATGATGGATCCATGCATTAACACATATATACCAGTATGAGCTATTTTCTTTTTAATAAACTTAATATTAAGAAATTATAATAAACCTCATACACAACACGACGAGTAGTAATACTAAAAAATACAGTCTATTTTCAGTTAACTATCATGCCATAACTTTCTAATATGTGTGCTATTTTGAAGAATAAAGTTATCTAGATACAATATACAATAAAATTACATTTCTCTATCAACATAGTTGCACCTGTTTATCCCTTTTATATGTTAAAATATATAATATGTTTCTTTTCATTATCTTTAGAAATTTAAATTTCACTTTTACAAAACATATATTTCATTATTGGAAATGTAAAACCGACCTAGAGAAAAAGATAATGTCAAATTTACAATTTAAAAAATTACATTGAATATTAGTTTAAGTTTGAATAGTTGAATGTTTGGTATGGTGACTAGTCAATTGTTTAATGCTTTAGTTTGTTCTAGTATTATTGTGTGTATTATTATTAAAATATCATGATTTTATCATTTATTTTATTTTAGTTCCTCGTTGTCATTATTTATTTCACCATGGTTGTATTACATGTTAATCTTAATAGACTTTCATTCTAGGACTTTGATTTGGTTTGCTGGTGAGCAATATGTTCTTGAATGCAATTTTAATAAATAACTTATTAGTTATTGTAATTAGTGAATACACTTTTGGATTAAAAATGTCTTTTTCTTGTTAAAAAACTCACAATACTTGAGCATATTCACAACTTTTGAGTGATGTTTTCTCGTATTATTTACAATAAATTTTAAAAATATGAGATATATAATTTTCTCAAAACTTAAGCATTTATATCATATTTGAAGATTAAGGATAATTGCATGATACCACTTATAATATTATTTTTTATAATATTTTTAGGTTTATTTTTATAATGAAATAAACTTTTTTTAAATTTAAAACCGACTAAATCTCATATTTATATTTTTTTTATAAATAATTGATTTTTATTTACAAATAATTGATTACTTGAATTTTTAATCAAATTTTACTCTAAATTCTATTAATTTTGTTAAATAAATAAATAAAAAATATTTGGATTAAGAAAAATAAGATTGAAATAAATTATAAAAATTTACAAATTACCTACAAATTATTACATACGAATAGAAATTCTTAAATAAATTTAACATTACTAGATTTTACATAAGGATTTGTATACGTAGTCTACAAATTTCAATTCATAAGTAAAATCGATAAATAATTACCTATTATGAAAAAATTGTAATAATTACCTAAATCTAGATCTCTATGTAAATTATCAACGAATCTTTTTGTAAGTAACATTAATAATTAATAATAATAATATTATTATTATAATAATAATCATATTGTTATATAATTAATATTAATATATTGAATATTATTATTAATCAATTTAAAGAAAATACAAATCTTATAATTAAAGTGTCATATATTATTATTGTTTTTATTATTATTAAAATATCATGTTTGATTTTGTCATTCATTTTATTTTAGTTCGTCGTTGTCATTATCTATTTCATCATAGTTGTATTACACGTCAATCTTAATAGACTCTCATTCTATGGCTTTGATTTGGTTTGCCGGTGAGCAATATGTTTTTGAATGCAATTTTAATAAATAACTTATTAGTTATTGTAATTAGTGAATACAATTTTGGATTAAAAAATGTCTTTTTCTTACTAAAAAAACTCACAATACTTGAGCGTTTTCTCAACTTTTGAGTGATGTTTTATTGTGTTACTTAGGATAAGTTTTAAAAACATGAGATACATAATTTCCTCAGAACTTAAGCATTTATATCATACTTGAATACTAAGGATAATTACATAATATCACTTATAACATTATTTTTTATAATATTTTTTAGTTTATTTTTATAATAAAATAAACTCTTTCTAAGTTTAAAACCGGTTAAATCTCATATTTTTATTTTTTATAAATAATTAATTTTTATTTATAAATAATTAGTTACTTGAATTTTTAATCAAATTTTACTTTAAATTCTATTAATTTTGTTAAATAAATAAATAGAAAACATTACAAGAAATTTGCAAGTTACCTACAAATTATTATTACGAATAGAAATTCTTAAATAAATTTAACATTACTAGACTTTATGTAAGGATTTATATTCGTAGTCTACAAATTTTAATAAGTAAAATCTGTAAATAATTACCTATTAAAAAAATTTGAAATAATTACCTACAAATCTAGATCTCTAGGTAAATTATCAACTAATCTTTTTGTAGGTAACATTAATAATTAATAATATTATTATAATAATAATCATATTGTTATATAATTAATATTAATATATTGAATATTATTATTAATCAATTTAAAGAAAATACAAATATTATAATTAAAGTATCATATATCTAATGCGTCAAAGAAAAAAAATGTAAAGTTTAACCTAAAGACATTGTAATACACGGATCTTTCCAATAACGATAGCGTAATTGACTCTTAGCATCACCATAGAAAATATATCCATTTCTAAATTTGATAAAAAAAAAATCTACTAGAATATTTGAATAGATGAATATGCATGTATACTTATAATAGTAGAATATGTATAGATCCGATGAATTTCCCCTGTATTTATACTAATTAAATGCATAATTGTGTATGTGGAACGTGGGATGAATAGTGGTCTCCTTGTAATAGGTGATGTAATAATATTGCAAGTGTTAATTGTTTTTCTTTTCTTTTGATTTCCAAATTGGTTCATCTTTTGTTTTGTTTGAATAGAAACCCTATGAATCCAACTACTTTTGACCCTGACCAAAGCTTTCTATAATTATGAATCATGGTTTTCTCTTACCCCTAAACATGCATTGTATTTGGATTGATGATGATTAACATATGGAGAAAAAGAGATTCCCTTTTCCTAGAAGCATGCATGTCATCCACTTGTGTTAACTTATAATATAATACACTCATAATTCTTGGTTCATTTCATGGTTTTCAAATGGTTTTTGCAACCTTACAACTAGGACCTAGGAACAAGGATTCAACATTTTTTTTGTTATGTTCCATGCCAACTCAGCCAAATTTTGGAAGCTTGTGGATTGTTGTATTTGACTATGTGTTGTATATCTATGACGAATCGTGATCATGCATGTTTCTCAATCTACATGTTTATTCTCCATGCCAATGTTTATACATTCGAATCAATTTTTTTATTGATTGTTCTCTGCTTTATAGGCTGAGAAACATGGAGATATGCAAGTTGAATTAAATATATATTAACTGTTCACGCATGATAATTGCTTCAAGAACAAGATTAATTAAGTGTGGTGCTTTGTGAGTTTTTGTACACATAGTACACATGTGACCTAGTGAGTTGACCCAATATGGTAGGTTTATTAGGTTCGTCCAACTTTTGAGGATATTAAACTTTTTTTTAATAATGAATTGCGAATTCCTTATTTAGGTTCAATTTGTGTAAACATAATTGTTTTCTTAGATCTTACATGAATCTATTTTATGTAGTAATTCAATAACTTTGTTACTGTGTTTTAAGTGAATTTTTTTTTTTCATAAAAACATGCAAAATTTCATAAGTATTTGAGAAATTGAAGATTCTCTATCATATGTTTATATCTTAAATTTTGTAAGATAAATAATCGCTTTACTACAATAACTATTAACATATTTTAACAAGAAAAAAATTACAGTCTTAACATAATAAATTTAATTTCTTTAATCTTCTCCAAACTTTGTTAAAATTTTAGGTAAAATGGGAAAAAAGCCCATTTAATAATTATCACGTCCGTATATTCGTTAAAAGGAAAATCAACAATTGGAGATATATAAGGTATTTATTCTTGTAGTTGGAGATATATAAGGTATTTATTCTTGTACCTCTGCCATTTTAAGCACCCTAAGCTATATCTTGATCATAATTTAACTTTTGATAATTCATATTTATAAATACTTATAAGTCAAAAACACATGTATAATCAATTATGTCTTAAAATTTATACGTATAATCGATTATCAATATTTTTATAATTGATTATTCGAGATATCATCAAACCACTATACATTTCTTTTACATGTATTTAATGACTGAATAATGTTATACGATGACACTTAAGTCCTCTCGCAGTTGTTACCGTCCCTTTCTCCATGTTTCTTTTTCCATGTTTCTTACATGTTCAATTATCTTAAATATTAACAAAGTTTAAACAAAATTAAAGAAATAAAAATTTTTATATTAAGACTGTAACTTTTTTTTTCTTATTGTACTGAAAACAAAATATGATAAACTAACTATTTATTCAATTTTATAAATTAAACATGATTAATCACAAACATCATTAAAAGTGAAGATGTTCCATATTTGTAAGAAAGTAATAAAAAAATATAAAATACGTAATTAGATGATAAAGAAAGTAAAAGAAAGAGATAAAGTTCCGAAATTTAAATGATTAGAATACTATGGTTGAGAACATTATAATAACTCATCAATTCCTAAGCATTACACTGTCTTTAAGATTTTTATGGGTGTTTATAAGTTCCAACCTTTATTACAAAATACAAACCTAATATTTATACACCACAAATCCTAGATAGTCTCCTAATAATTATCATAACTTCCATTGTATCTCCATCATTAATAGTCTTGACATTTGATCTTCATCGTTAATAACCTTAATATTTAATATTCACAGTTAGTCACATCTTGATATACATGAAAATTTGTATTTGACAGATTTTTTTAATATTGAAAGTATTCTTTTCATTATAAACAATAAAACTACTACTAACATATGTTATCTCAAACTCTTAAAAGCATTTGTAACTTTAAAATGTTATTTAAGGTTAGCTTAAAATGTTTCATATCAAATTTGCATCACATAAAAGCTTCTCCAAGTGAATATATAAATTGTTAGTATAATCTAATTACGTTTTAAAATAATATTTCCTGTAAAATTTTTAAGAATTATTTCCCAATTTTTTAATTGAAAGATCAATTGTGATAGTTGATTCGAGATGTGTTTGGACAAATTTTTCTGTGAACATTTTTAAGAAAAAAAAAAGTGAAATGATATCCTTTTTATTGTAAAATTAATTTATACATAAATTAATTCGATAAAATTCTCTAATATATCCCAAAATTCTTATTTTTTTATATAAGCTAACTTTATGGAAAAGTTTGGTTTATTTATTTATTTTTTATTTTAAAGTGTTTATGAAGAAGAAACTTGTTAAAAGAAACCTACAAGAATAAAATGGCAAATCTCTTATAATTTTTTTTCACTTTAAGGTGCTATTAGTATAAGTCATTTGGGTTATACAAGAAACCACACACCATTAAAGTAGAAAAAGAAATACAAGATATTTTAGTTGAAGTTATTGTAGATATGACTTCCTTGTCATTACATATACTCACCCACCACTAAAGTAAAAGAACCACTTACATAATATAAAACTCATGTTCAAGTTTTATCATTACAAAAGTTCATTATATGAGTGAGAATTACAATATTATAAGCATGATTAATTTGCTATAAGGATTAAAACTTATGACAGAACCAAAAATATAACTTATAACATGTTACTTGTGAATTAAAAGATTAAACATGAATTAAAATTATAATTACTTCTAAATCTTATAATATATTAATGTTACACATAAGATTTAACAACCCTATCAATGGAGTAATATATTTTGGACACTTGCACATATCATATAGTTTGTATTATGTGGTCCAATTTGGAGGCCATACATTTCTTCAATGTTAATTCATTCACACCTTATTTTAGATAAGTGTTTGCCACTTGCCACAGTTTATTTTGTCTTACTTTTCTCTTAACGTGTTTGACTCTTGCTGCCTTAGAAGGGAACCAACATTACCCTTTCATTCCTGTTCTTATCCCAACATTAAAGTCATTTGTATGACCTCATTTTCCTAATGACTCAAACTCCATGATATTATATATGTATAATTATTTTACCTAACAAAGTGGCACTTGATGAATATATAATAACACCATATTTTTATAAATTGTTAGAGCTTTAACATAACAAAATTAATTTCTCATAAAGATTTGTAAAAGAGAAAAATATAAAAAAGAAAAAAAAGTTTATATTTAATTTTGTATATGTTAAAAAACTTATTCGTAAGCGTTATTAAAAAGGATAGAAGTATTTTCTGAATTTAAAATCAACTTATGTAAGGATTTAAAACCAAATTTGTTTAGAAGTTAATAAAAAATAAATTGTACAAACCATTCATACGTAAGTTAATTTTTTTTCTCACTTAAAATAAACAAAATTCTTTTGCGAATACACTTTGATTTCTTTTCTTATGACATGATTGTTGCCTTGTGACTCGTTCTTTATTGTCTTATTAATGTATTATTGACATTATCCTCACTAAAGATACATGAAATGGCAATATTAGGGTATTCCTTTTCAACTTTTCCAAGTTACAACAATTTAAGAATTGTTTCATAGAAAATTATTATTTTAATGATTATGCAAGGTGTTAAAAATTAGGATAAAACTGTAATGGGTCACCATATACTCAAGTGTATAATTTTTCAAATACACTAATTATAATAATATTAGTTACGTTAAAATTGAAAAAATTCCAGAAAAATTTGGGTAATTCTTAGCCTCAATTGATGGGACTTGTTTAGGTTTTAAAAAAAGAAATTCACATCCGTTTTACATACTTCTCGACAAAACTTCTTATATTCAAACAAATCCAATGACACGAGGACGAAGTCACAACTAAATTTCTAGATTTGTGCTGTAAACTTTCAACACTAAAAATTATATAACATACCCTTTAATTCAACTGGTTCATGCTCCTATTTTCAACGATTCTTGCTTTTACTTGAGTTTTCAATAAAATGGTCTTCCGACAACCTTTTTCTTAACAACCTTGGAATACTAATTCTCCACAAATAGTGATTTGTTTTAGATCTTGTAGTTTGACCGTGAACACAATAACAAATGAATTTTTTGTTGTTATATATTATTTTTAACGTCTGAAGGGAGAATGAATGCTTCGCAAAAGGAATTGATTTTTCAGTAAATTTGAGAAAAGTCTTGATGATTTGTTTGTTTTATCAAGAAGGTTGGAGTGAAATGGAAATTTCAGAATAATTAGACAGAATTATAAGCTGAACATGGAATTTTTTTTTCCTTTTATAAAGAGCTCATATAACTTCTTTAAAATTAAGATGAGTTTTTATTTCTTATGTGACATGTGTCTTTTTGTAAGCATTCAAATTGAGAGGTGAGTGTATATATGAAGTCACTTGATGGTGTATTTATAGACTTTAATAATGTGAAGTCACTTGATGGTGTATTCATATAAACTTTAACATTATTAAGTGAGTGTTCATGAATGTCTTAAGACTTGAAAGGTTATAGCTAAAGTGTATTCCATAGTCCAAGATATTGTTGAACTATATGTCCATACATTAATCACCTAAGCTAGAACAATTCGTTATTATAAAAATAAAAACTGGATTATATAACCATAAAGGAATAGTCAAGAAAAAAATGCATATAATATTCTTAAGGACTTAAAAGCTTATAATTTTTTAATAATGTTATAACAGGCTAGATCATTTCTTATAATAATCAATTATTTTCACACAAGTTGTCCTTGTTAATAGCTAATCATTCCCCAATTTTAATACTCACCTTACACCTATTATATCTCTATCATCTTTTTTTTTTTCTTTTTTTTTATAATTTGTACATTTTCACATCATTCAATAATGACTGGTGAGAACAACAAACATTGGCTCTCAAGTCTCAGATATCATAGAAACTTGCAGCAGCTGAAGCTGAATTGTCCTTTTGCAGCTGGATAATTGTCTATGAATCACTCCACCAAAAAATCAAGAGTTATACAAATGAAGTAATATAATGGATTTGAAATAAGAAAAGTAGCCACACACAGAAGAAAAAAATTGGAAGTTATTCCCTTCAGAGCAATTGTAAACAAATTCCACATCACCTCTCCTCCAAAATCCTTGGAAAAAAAATAAACTGACAATTTTGTTTGGTCAGTCATACAAACCCTCTTGCTCCCAAACATCAACAAGAAAGTCAATCATTTCCTATCACAACATATAGTATAAACAATTAGTGATATGTTCAAGAAAAGGGTGGGAACTTGTGAACCAAGCTACCCCTTTTATTTGAGTAAGAGGATATTACAAGAAAAAGAATGCTAATGACAAACTCTTTATATATACCACACTTCTTCTAATACAATTCGGTTTCATTTGTTGGAAATAACAAAATCATGAGACAGAATCATTAAACAGGATGTGAAATCTACAATTTTTTGTAATTTAAAAAAAATTATGAATAAAATATTGCGTTCAAAAGAATGTGATGCTAGTATTTTTTTTTTTCTTACTAAATATCAATAGATGAAGAACTAGGTTGAGAAAATCATACTCTCAAAGGGATGCGTTGGGGAAAGGGCTTGTTGCTCCCAAGTAGGGTGTCATAGGTGGCATTGGAACTGTGAAACATGAGCTCAGAATTAGGAGGTTTACAAACACCTCAAAAAGACATATCTTTGTATATAGTTCCTTAGGTACTTTTGTGTCCTCTAATTATAATGAGTTTCAACTCCAAAATTTGCATAGTAAAAGTTATGATAAAGGTGAGCTGCATAAGTTATCAAAGAAAAATTAGAATGCACCACTAAAAGCAGTTAAGAAACTTCATGTAAGTTTTGTCTAAAAAGAATAACTATAAATGAATGCTACACAGTTTGACATTAACCATTAGTATTAACTTTCTTGCCTCTTGCCCTATTTCCTTCCACATATCAAGAATGCTCAAGCTTCATGTTCAGCAGTGCAGTTTTTATGATAAAATTATCCCAGTCAAGAGAAAAAGCTATTCCACATTGAAAATATTAAAAAATTATAAGAGTTTCTCTTCAACTAAGACTTGTGCTATGTAGAGTGTAAAAGCTAGATCCATTTTTGAGGGGAAAACTTAGCATAAAAATGGACAATGATATAATACTAGTAAGGGAGAGAAGAAAATTACACAATGAAGGAATTAGCCAGAGCACTATTGTAACAAAGAAAGTTATGTATTGCTTATCTTCAGTGCAGAAAATTATATGCATTCATGATAGAAAAATGGAGTACATAATGTAACTCATCACTTGAGATTTCACCCTTGAATGCCTATATTTATTTACCTTATTCTTGGTTCTTGAATTTCTGGGATACTCTTAGACCCTTTGTTTCCTACCCATTGTTGCCTTACCTGGTTCCAGAGAAGAAACCCTGCATGGATCAAACTTTTCAGTCAGAAATGAATGAAAACAAAGAATTATGCATACAGATAAACCAAAATCCTGAAAACTAGTTTTCAATTTTATGTTCCAGAAACAGTAGTTTTAGTACTGTTTTACAAAACTAAATTGACTACAAGGATGCATCAAGATTAAAGAACTTGCATTTACAGTTTACAACCACAGAAAAATAGAGAAAGGAATACAACAAGTTATTGTATATCAATTCACTTTCCATTCATGAACCCTTTAATCATGCTCTTTCTAACATAGTCTCTACTATCGGTTAAAATTTGTCAAAAATTACAAAGTAATTAGTTAGACTCATTACATAAGATGTGAAACCTATAACACTTTATATTTTCAATAAATTTTATACAAGTATCTGGTTAGCATTTCTCAATTTTAAAACATTAGCAAAAGAGATAAGTTCTGAGTAACTCTATTAACGATTAAGCAAGACTGTTTCCATAGCAGAGAACCAACAGATAATGAACATATAAGAGCAAACTTGCCATGGTTGACAAATTCAGTAGGACCACTTTGACTGCCTCCACTACTTTGAGGATCAGAAGGATTATTTGATGTTCCAATTGATGAGATGCTTCTCTGCGAGTGAGCTACACTGTGGTCTAATTCAGAGGTGCTGCTGCTCCAGAAACCATCTGATCCATCCACTTTAGTCACTGTTTGTTCTTGTGTTCTTAGTCCTTTAGAAGCTTCATCCATTGAAATAATCCCTGGAGCTTTTTTGCAGCATCCAAGACAATCTATGTTCTGTAGCAGGTTAAACCACAAGCATGATCAACACCAACTATAAGTAACATTCAATCTACCATGTTGATGATAAAGGAGAATTACTGGTGCCAATTATAACACAAGTTAATCAACACAACCTAGCATGAATGAGTCACTCGGTTTATAGTACTTATCATTATACCTGAACAATAAATTAAAAGGCAAATAGAGAGAGACATAATAGTCTACATTCTTTGTATTGTTCACTTATTAATTATCTTTATTTCATTTGATACTTGTGTTAGAGAATTTCTCAGATCAGAAGCATATTGCAGACATGAACTTCCTCATGTAATTAACTTTTATGTTTATTTGTTTACAGTCAATGTCTTACACAACACAAGTACATGATTATTTGTAAAATGAGAGATTATGGAAAAATGCTCACAAAACTTAAATGTAACTATCCAGTTCAAACCAGTGCTATATAGTCTTTCCTTTTTCCTGTCAATTGAATTTTCAATTACCTGAATTAAAACAAACCTGTGCCTAGAACAGCTACAAGGGTCACTGCTAGAGATATATGCTAGCACTATGGTAAGTGCAAGTCTATGTGTAGTAACTGTTTTGACAAGATATCAATGGAAGCAAATAGGAAAAACCCCTATTCCTAAAATAGAAACAAGCATGAAAGTATGTCTCTCTTACACAGAAAAACCCCTTGCATTTGAGCTTTAACCTATCCATGGAAGAGAGCACAAGAACACGAAACCAAGCACCACAAAACACTGAAAATGAAGGTTTCTTCCGAAAGCATCTAACCAACGGTGCTAGAAAGCAACCCCTAGAACACATTTCTTTGATGAAACTTTCACAGAAGCAAATTGTATGTATCTTATGCAAACTTCCAAAGAATCCAAAGAAAGAATGACAAACAACAAAAAGCACCATCAGGCTACCCTGTTGACATATCTTATGCTTGCTTGAAAACTAAGCATGTGCAAGCAAAGATTCCAAAACGTGATTAAAAAAGTATTACAAACTTCAGAGAAGAACCTTAACATACCCAGAAAGATTAAAAGATGCAAAGCAATAAAAATTACAATTTTCTAGAAATTAACCACACAAAAGCAGCAATATCACCTTGATCAAGGCAACTAATGACTTTGGATCTTTCATATTGACCCTTTTTCACTCATTGCAAGACAAAACCTCAAAACTCACTTGGTGAAACAAAATCACACAATTATAAATAACACATTGAAAAAGTTATTTTCTTACAGATTAAGCAATAAGTGGGGCAGTAGAATAGTCACATTAAAATGGAAAATTCAGTACTTTTTTTCCTCTCAGTTGCCAAACCAAGACAAACTACAAAGACAGTAAAGAACTCACCCCATGCACGCCATAGACCAAAGGTGGAACGTACCTACACAGCTGCATTTGCATAAGTCAAAGAAGAAGAGATTTTTCACAAAAAAAAAAAAAATGTGAATTCTTGAAGGGGATAATTCAATGCTGCTTGCAGATTAATAGTATTAAATAAATAAAAAAAAGTAGAGAATTTGTTAGACTTTAATTAAAGTAAAGAAAGGTGGGGAGACATAAAGCTAGCAAATATTCGAGATGTTTTGTTCTTGAAAATAATGAAAGAAGGGCATGCTTGGTTGCTGAGAAATTGTACGTGAACACAAAACATGATATTCTCACCCTTTTGGTCGGAAACACAATCAAATGAATCTTGCTCATAAAGAAGGTGGCTTAAGAATAGGAGTGGAAATGGGTTGGAGTTACTACATTCTTTTACTTTGATTCAAATTAGAGTTCGAAGCATAATTTGAATATAGGGTTAGTTTTAAGCTACTTTTTTTTTTAAGTTTAATCTGATTTAAAAGTTTAATACAACCTATGAAAAAGGTTTGAAGTACTGCATTTTTGTATAGGTTAATCATTACTAAACCGATTATTTACATAGTTTTTTCAAACAAATTAATAATTTCAAAATATTCTAGTTAAAATTGATATAATAATAATAATAATAATAATAATAATAATAATAATAATAATGATAATAATAATGATAATGATAATGATAATGATAATGATAATGATAATGATAATGATAATGATAATGATAATGATAATAATGATAATGATGATGATGATAATAA
>Ga0209489_102107_pt1 | contig 40770 bp, 17 predicted proteins | sample SiratrowhiteBW_FD_187527 | JGI IMG/M metagenome (GOLD analysis project Ga0209489, IMG submission 187527) | Root nodule microbial communities of legume samples collected from California, USA - Siratro white BW (SPAdes) (version 2) | ecosystem: Host-associated > Plants > Roots > Nodule | place...
AATAATGTAAGACAAAAAAAAAAAAAACTCACAGGTAGTTTCCGGGGATAGAAGAAGACGATGAAGAGGATTGCATCATTCCAAAAGAAATTTGATGGTCATGAATTTGATGATGTTGGTGTTGTTGTAACTGATGATAATGATGAGGATGAGGATGAGGATGACGGTGCTGAGTTGGTGGGAGTGGTTCCAATTGATTATTTGTTGCTTGGTTGGTGGTCTTGGAAGCCATGACAAGAGAAGAACCTAAAAGATTGATGTTTTTGCTGCTGTTTATGTTGTCTCCTGTTCTTGTTCTCTCTTAAAAGTAGCTCTCGGAAACCCCATCAATGGCGAAACCGCCATCTTTGTCTTCCACTAGAGATCATTTTCTTCCTCCACCGTAAAAGAAGGAGGCGGTTCTAGTATAATAGCTTGTAGCGATTAACAGAAGAGAGAGAGAGAGTGAGAATGGAATTGAATGCAAAGTTAGAAACCAACAAAAGACCTCACTCTTTTCTATCACACTATTTCTCTCTCTTCAAACAAACTGGACGACGACTTTCTGCAAACCAGAAAACATTTTTTACATATAAAACGGTCGTCTCAGGGCATCACCCTCTTCAAGTTCAACCCTCTGTCTATATATATATATATCTTGGAAGAAACACAGAAGAGGATGCAAGAAAACCTGTCTTAGGTTGTGTTTGTTTATGGGGGAGAGAAAACCAATTTGGAATCGAAAGATGGAATGGTAAAACCACCTTAAAATTAAAAGCTTCCGTGCGAAACCTACTTATTCTATGGAGTGAAATGACCAAAAAGTCATGTTCTGTGTCCAACTTTTCCTATTGAACTTTCATGCATACGCTTACACGTAGATCCCTCAGGCGGCTCTCTTCGTTTAACATATTTAGCACACCACCCATTTTAATTTAGACATTTTTTTATATAGCGGTAGTGAACTTAAGAAATGTCTTAAAATTATAATTTTAGAATAAAAGATAAGTATTTGTGAAAATTAATAATACCAAAGCAAACCAGGACAAAAAGAAAAATATACTAATTAAATATCATTTATTGTTATTAAACATTTCTTGTTTTCTATCATTTACTTTCTTCAGTGACATCTGTTTTCAGACCATTTACTCTTTTTTTTCTATATCTTTTTCTCTCTATTCAAGATTTATTTTAGCATTTACAAATTCTTTTTTTATTTGTTTCGACCCATTTTAATACTTATAATTTTTAACAATTAAAATGGGTAATATATATATATATATATATATATATATATATATATATATATAAAAACATATATGAACTAATATATAATTATTATTATAAATACTAAGAGAAATTATTTTCAGACCTTTAATAATTAAAACAAAGACTTCACTTTTTGTATTCTTTTCTCTATCTTTTATTTTATTTTGTTTCACCAAGTCCCATTTCAAATCAAACAAGATAAATATAATGATATTTAATAGCTAATAATCATTAATTTATATATGGAGTTTTGCTATAATTTGAAATGCTGGAGAGGTAATTAATATTCACCCTTAATGAATTGGAAGGAGATATAATAAATAACATTTCCACATGTCTTTTTTAATTAATCAAGTCATTGTACAAATATTATATAGCATATTCCTAAACTTTGAAAAATGATCTTATCACAGGTTGATCTTGTAAATCGTTTTCAAGACTGAAGAATTTATCTAATGAATAGTTAGAGTCATATGAGCTAGCTTTCAGACGTAAGTTATCTCAACGGCAGATGGTTGAAATAAAAACTTCTATAATCTATTTTACTATTTGTTCTTATTTTACTATTTGTTCTCAACATACAGACAAAATTGACTTAGGAAAAACATAAAACTTTGAACGAAGATTACGACTTAATGATCACATAACACAAAATCAAGGAACAACAAAATATGATTCAAGTTTGCGTATCTTCACACCGAAGGTGGCGTCTAATTAAAGCCAACTATATAATCCTAAAAGTTATTACAAGCAAAAAGCATAAATTAAAGAAATACTACGAAAATAAAATAAAATATTGATCAAATTTATTTAAAATTTTCAAAGATTCAAATAGATGTCAAGGTAAGAATTACTTATGTACACAAAAGTCATTAACAATGCTAACTAATTATAACAATTGTTAGATAAAAAAAAAAAAAGTGTTGGCAGTTACGTATTTCTTAAAGATTGACTAAAAATAATATATACTATAAAATATTTCATAACAAGGTCTCTATGGAAAATGTACGCAAATTGAGGTGTTAATTAATTAAGGGAAAACATTGACTTTGGAAATCAGCTTGCTATGTGAAGGCCATCAAGTTACATAGGGGCAAATCAATCATTTGTTTGTATTTTTTATGTCTTTTTTTGAATTTCTTTGAAATGATGATTTTTTTTCCATTTATCAATATTACTAAAAATATATACATACCCCACCAAAGTCAACACCTCTTGAAATTCTTATGCCACTAACCTTGTTTAGTTCAAACATATTTTTGTCATTACTTCAGACATTGATAAACCTTGTTAAAAGTGCTGAAGACAGAACTCAGCAACGTGTCGCACGTACATATATTAAATTTGTCTATGTTTTGATTAGTAAGAGTAGGCCATTATCAATTGCTATGAACTTCACAAGATGAAGAATGCCTTTCTAATAGTCACGTGCATTGACCCTCAAAATTTCATTAATGTGTTCAAATTGGGAGACAGAGATTTTTTGAAGTACTTTCTTTACTGCTGTCAACAACATCTCACAGAAACTATATACCTTTGAGTGTAATGGCATCTTCCTTTCTGTGTATATAGACTACAAGTATTCATAGTAAAAATAAGGATAAATAAAAAAAAATACTCTATACTATAATTGCAATGTATCTGTGTTAATTATTTACTCTTTGAACAAAAGTATTATATTAACTGTGTATTAAATGTATTATTTTTTATAAAATACTGACAAGGTTGATGAAGAGACACCATAAGATATAAAGTTACTTTCATAAAGAACTAAATATAAATTATTAATAAGTATCATATAATACCATAGACTAAAAGAAAGTTTCAATTTTGAAAGAAGAAAAAAAAAATCATAAGAACTAAAATTAATTATTTCTTAGGGACTAAAATATACGTAAATCTTAATAAATAATTTTTATAGTACCATAAATGAATAGGTTAAGTTTAGGATTTAATTAAGAAAATAATTAAATAAATACAAACTTGAAGTTTAACCAAAATTATAGATACTTGAAAACTAGATAAACTAATGTTTTTAGGATAAAGAAACCGTAATTATAGATTGAACAACTAATAAAACTGAAGATCAAACTTCTTACGGTCAAACACACTACTTTAATTTTTACATATTTTTGTTGTTTCGGGAAAACAAGCATTTATGACATTGAAAATACAAAAAATAATTAATATTTATATTTTGAATAATTCAAAGCATTTAATGAGATATATTATTTTCACACTGTGTATTTATGAGACATGGTGAATAGTCCTTGCTATATGTTTAATATAAACAAAGTTTGTTACAAATTACAAAATGAATTTTACAAGTGACAAGAATAATAAATAAAATGCTTTTGTTAAATATTACACCGGGATGAATTAAATGTCACATTAAATGTGTATTAAAAAACATTTTATTATAAACCTGTTATGTTTATACCTTAGACTATTTATTAATAGCTTTATCCTTTATTAAAGTAAGAAGTATATGATGTAATCATAACTTTTCTTTTTCTTGCCAATAAGACTTTTAGAAAATTATATTTCTTTATTTTTATGAGTAGTTATAATAGAGAAACAGCTTATAATAATAATTTTAGTTAATAATAAGAGTTATTTAAATTAAATTTACATATTTTTATTATTATTTTGAGAGGAAAAATTGAAAAATAAAAAAAGTTTTACATATTTCATCATGTTTTATAATTATAATTTATTTTTTTTATATCAATTTCTCTTAAACTTATTCATAACTCATCCTAAACTTACTCGTAACTCATCTTGAATAAGGTTGAACTTTATAATCCTAGGCCAGTTACAAAAGCAGAGTAACACTACATTTATATTTGACTCCTTACAAAAATAAAATAACGCTATATTTATATTTTACAGAGTAAAGGTATATTTATATTTGACTCTCACAAAAACAAAATAACGCTATATTTATATTTTACTTCTCTTTTTTATTGTTATGAGTCTGGACTGGTTACAAACACAGAGTAACACTATATTTATATTTTACTCCTCTTCTTGATTGTTATGATTATGGACGGGTTACAAAAATAGAGTAAGACTATATTTATATTTGACTCCTCACAAAAACAGAGTAAGACTATATTTATATTTTACTCCTCTTCTTGATTGTTATGACTCTGAACCGGTTACAAAAACATAGTAACCCTATATTTATATTTTACTCCTCTTCTTGATTGTTATGATTCTGGACCGGTTACAAAAATAGAGTAACGCTCGTCAACACCCAATTTTTCGTCCGGCCAAATAAAAATTATTTTTGCAAATATAAAAAAGGAAAAAATAAAATAAAAGAATAAAAATAAGAAATTAAAACTTTTTAACATGTGTGATTTAATTTCTTTGGCATTTAGAATAAATAATAAAAAGGAACTTTGACTTTATAAGTAAAGTTTGATTAAATAATAATAATAATAAGACAAAATGAAATTTGTAAAAAATGATAAAATAACAAAAAATGGGGTGTTGGGTCTGTCTTAAAATTAATTGAATAGAAAAATTTAGTGAACCCAATTGAATAGAGAGATGTTTTCTGAAGTCTAATTTACTACTAAAAAAAGTTACTGTTTACACCTCCTTATCTGTTAATTGTGCTTGCCACATAAGTCCTAAGGTTTACAGAAACACATTGCCCATTCAAGTCCTTATGTAACTTTAGTACCTTTTAATTCTTTAATTAGTGCCTAACAAATTTTATCTCTCATGATAAAATTTTCACCTTTTTGCCTTCTCACACTTATCACATTTAGTAATCATGTTTTTAACATTTAAACTAATAGTCATGCTTTTAACATTTAACCAAAAGTCATGCTTTTAACATTTAACCAAAAGTCATGCTTTTAACATTTAACTAACAATCATGTTTTGACATTTAAACTCCCATAGCCTTATTTAACTCTCATCTCATAGTCTCCCTATACTCATACCTTCATGGGCTATTCATGTTTAGGGGCTATTCATGTTCACTGACTATTCATTTTTCTTTTTTATTATTATTGTCTTTTTACTTATTCTTCATGAAATGTAACCATACAGTCTTAAGCCAAAAGGAGTTAATACAGAGAGAGGTGGAATAATTTATTCTTAATTAAAAATCATGATTAAGAGTGTTATGAGTGTTATGGAGGGAGATAAAGGGATGGACAAACAAAATATAAAGAACTGCTTTTATTTTCAAATGGAAGGGAGGACAGATTTTGCTTTTATTTCAAAGGGGAGAGAGGACAGATTTTGAGAGACAGAGAATACACAGTAGTTTTTAGAAATTTAGAGAGAAAAGGACACTAAAAAAATATATTGAAAAATATTATTGGATTATTGGATTCTGTTGAAAAAATCTAAGAGTCCAGTAGAAACAACCAGAAAGAGGAAAACAAGAAGCTAAATTGGTAGTCTTCAACGGGTTCGTCTTCTTCCTTTAATTCTGTCTTGTTTCTGTTTTTTTTTTATTTTGTCCAGATTCATGTTTTCATCTGTATTTGTTGTAGATTCATGTTTTCATTTGTATTTGTTGTGTCTTGTTCAACCTATGCACTGATGCAGTGTCAATGAGTAATTATTTTGCAAGCATTGTTAAATTAATTTTAATGGTTACAATAAATTATTATATCTACGAGATGATTGCTGCTACTGGCACGATCATGTATGTGTTTGATACGATTGCTGTTACCGCACCGATCCTGAGATTATCTAATTGCTGCATTTTTTGCACAAATTAATATTGTTCATTTTGCAAATTTGGCTGCTACTAGCACAGTCATCAAATCCCAATAACAAAGATATAGTAACATTAGATATCATTAACCCAGAAACAGACAATAAACACAAAACCCAAACCAGAATCAAAAATACCTAAACTCAAAACCCACAAAAATCTTCAGAACTCAGTGAATCCAAAGACTCACTCAAAAGAATACCAAACAGTCTTTCCAAAAATAAAACAGGTTAATCAAAAGTCGGTCCAGAGTCAGTAGCGAATTCAATTCCAAAAAATTAATAATTTCAACTCCATAACACATGATCGAATATAGGATAGCCATAACCCCAAATTCGAAAATTTCCAAACCTTGTACCAAAACATAAATTATTCAGAAACAAAACATAAATTATTCAGAAACAAAACATAAATTATTCAGAAACAGAAATCCACCCAATCAACCCATCCAGAAATAGAATCCAAAAGCAAAGAATCCCTTTTCCCAATTTAAAAAAGCCTAACATCAACAGCCACTATCCCTCACGAAACCAAATAGCCACAGTAAAGAACAAAACCAAAATAATCAGAAACAAAGTAATTCAATTGTTTATTTTTAATTAATCCTACTGTTTTTATGTTGTATATATTTTTTTAATAACAAAATAAAAGTAAGTTAGGAAAAGAATAAAAAAGAACTTTTTTTTAACATAAACTTTTAAAAATAAAATATTAGATTTAAAATAATTTAAAAAAATAATTTAAAAATATATATAATATTTTCAAAAAAATAAAAAAAAAACATTTAATTAACAGTTTTAATTAAATTTTAACAATAAACAAATATAAACTTTTTCTTTCAGAAAAACAAGATTAAATGATCCCTGATTTTCCTTTTGAAATAGGTAAGACCAAGGTCAATCCTTGTCGGGTTAAAAAAAATAAAAAATAAAAATTTGTGTCTGTTATTATTTGTTTTGTTTATTGTTCATATTCCTGAACTGCATTTTTTGTAAATATATATTCATTTTTAGTTGCGCTGTAATTATTATTTTTAGGGAAAAATAACATTTTGTAGAACCACACTTATTTCTATTCATTTAATTAAAGGTAGAGGTTTAGGATGGGCGTTGTGTTCCCCACACGTAACCGACTCCTGAATCTTGAATCTGGTTCGTAGATATTTTATTTTTGGTTTTCTTATAGTTTTCCCATAAAAAGCTATAGTGGCAACTCCATTATCAATTTAAACATTTTAAAAATAAATAAGTTTGTAATCGCCCGTCGTGATCCGGTTGCGACAACGCTATATTTATATTTGACTCCTCACAAAAACAGAGTAACACTATATTTATATTTTACTCCTCACAAAACAGAGTAACACTATATTTATATTTTACTCCTCTTCTTGATTGTTATGATTCTGTACCGACCGTTTACAAAAACAGAGTAACGGCATATTTATATTTTATGCTCTTCTTGATTGTTATGATTCTTTTACTTCTTATAAGATGATGCATTAGTGATGTTATGTGATTACATAAATATTTAAGTATGATATAAAGAAATAATTGATGGATGATATAAACTATGATTTTGTGGATATGGAAGATACAATAGATCAGTTTGAAGTGAGTAATGTATGTTACGATGATGAGTTGTATGACATGGGGATAAAAAATAGTATTTTCACATGAGATACGTGTTGAGTTTGTTAGATTGTGCATTGTTTGGGAATTTTGATCAAAGTATCTGACTAAACTGGTACATTGAAATCATATAGATAAAGATTACCATGTGGTGAGAATCAAAGGTAGTTTTATATGACCATGTCCCAAGGTTTTGACATATGAGCTAATTGGAAATAGGACATATGAAATAACCTTATACATATGAAAATTGTATCTAAGGTTTGAAATAAGAAGTGATCAAAATAAATAAAATGGTAATATGACATATGTAGACCTCTATCTCTAATTCAATGCATTAGTCAAATAGAGTCAAATATTGTTATAGGTTGATATAAATCATAATTATTATGAGTTAGTTATAGATATTTGAATGTTTATGCCATTTAAATGTGAGACTTAATAAATCTTTGATTTTGCTTATATTAAATTGAAAACTTAATTATATTGACAAATATTTTAAATGGGTAGCTTATTTAGTTTTTTTTATTGGTATCTTTTCTTTTAATATGTAATAATTGTATTTATAAAAAAAATATGATTTTAAATTACTTTAATGGATGTAATATATATATATATATATATATATATATGGTTATTTTATAATTTCTTAGTTATTATTGATGAAAATTTTAAAGATGTCACATTTATAAATTTAAAAAATATTTAATATTTTTTTTCACATATGACTCCGTTGCTTTCAGACTTTATTTTCACATCACTCACAATAAGTTTATATATATATATATATATATATATATATATATATATTTTATATTTTTTTTTATATTTTTTTTTAAATAATATATTTTTGTATACATTTTATTGTTTGAAGTTAAAGTAGGTCACCAACCCCACCCTGATCACAAAATCATAGGGTTTAGGGTTTATTCTTTGTAAAAGATAACTTTCACCCTCACCCTTAGCCAGGAAAGCTACAATTCAAGTCAGAATAATAGAGTTTAACTCTATCGATTTTTCCATGTTATGAGTTGAATTCAAACATAGCATTCTTATAATTCCAACTTTTATTAGGTAGCTTTCATGTCAAGATTTTATTTACCTGAATCAGTTTTTAGAAATCAAATTTAAGAATATTAGTATTTGAAATTTTTATAATTAATGTGTTTAATTGTTATTTAGTATTCTTGAAAATTATATATTTACATTAATTATTATTAAAATTTCTGAAAATATTTTATACTCGTAAATATATTTCATTCTCTTTCATGAAAATGAGAAAAATTTTAATTCATATCACTTGTCTGGGAATATTAAAATATTCTTTATACCAATTTTTTCCTTATTGTATCATAAGATTTAAAATAAATAAATAAAAACAATCGTATGTATGAAAGAAGTGCAATAATTTTCAGAAGAAAATGTGTGTACAAAAAGATTAAAAAAAAAGTAATGAGCTGAAAATCTAAGAATAAATATTTAAATTGGTCTTGAAAGATGGTATCAACCACCGATAGATTCTTAAATAAAATTTTCTTGTAATTAGAGCCATATATTTTTTTCTTACGTGTTACTGATTTTATTAGAGAAACTTTTGATAGAACTCCACTTTAGTTGTTGAATAATAATTATGTATCAAAGAATTGAAAACTTTTCAACAGCCAAACTCTTGTTGAATAATACTTATGTATCAAAGAATTGAAAACTTTTCAACAAGACAAACTCAAACTCATCACTGACACTACTCAAACCATTATTTTCTCTTAAATTTTTTCCAATTCTCTTATGAGTTATCCAATTCAGACCATTGGTTCCTCAGATCTCATTTTTCAAGCAATCTTTACACATTATTTCTTTTTGGTACTACAAACAATATTCAACCTTTTTCCTCTCCACCATTTACTCCACAACGGTTAGATATGCAAGTATGAGTCTAAATTTTACATTGAGTAAAAATGAGAAAGTTGAGCATCATATAAAAAAGAATACCCACAAACCTAATATCTTAAGATTTTGGGTCGAAGATGGTATAATTCTCTTATGTGTTGGCTCTGGTTCTAATTCTAGTTTATGTCTTTCCTCCCAACAACCATCCATAAACTTCTCTCTCCCAATTTCACTCATTTCTTACAAATGCTTAAACAGTAATACAACATAACTAAAACCTAAACTTAAAGTAATTCCTATGAGAGAAATAAATAATAAAAGCAAGACTCATGAAAAAATGTCTACGTAGCATTCAGGCACCAAAACAAAGAATTATTATAACAAAGACTAATCATTAGAAGAGGAAGGATGGTCTTGGAGGTCTAACATCTAAAAATTTATAATTGTATTAGAATTATATTATTTATAAATTATATAAATATTTTATTATAATAATATAAGACTTACATCTAAATAAAACATTTAAAATTATCTTATCAATAGATACGGAAAGATTAAAAAAAATCTCACTATTATTATCCATGTTGTGTCTTAATGTGAAAAACATGATTAAAATAGTAAGACTTGTAAGAAAAAAAAGAATAATTTTAATTATTTTTTTAGATTTTATTATTGTACTTCTATGTAATATATAGAAAAGATTAATTTGTTAGTTCATGAAATATATATGATTTATATGTGTAATTTGACTCGAATTATTTAATACAATTTATGTTATAAATTACAATTTTTATAAATAATTAATTAGATAATTGTAACTCGATATTAAAGTAAATTGAATTATTTATTTAAAAATAATAACAAAATATATTAAAAAAAATGTGAGATAGAAGAATGAATACAAAAAGAAAAGAAAAAACAATTATATAGGAAAAGTTAATTTATGTTTCTTTATGAGCTGACATTTTTCAATCTTTTAGTATCGGTTGACTTTCTATTCTTAGATTGGACATTAATCAAGACTACAAAAATATTCTACTGATAATTCTATAAACTTTATTATATAAATTATTTATATAATTTTATTTAACTTTATAACTTACATAATTTTATTATATGGATTTTGTAAGTAATATATTTTATATACTTTAAAATAAGGAAGATATTTGAATATAATCAAATTTTCCACCATATATATTTTATTTATATATTATATTTTTATAATATATAGTGTATAAATATATAATTATGTTGTTTTATATTCCTAAAGTTTACTTTAATAGGTATCTGTAGTTTTTTAGGATAAAATAAATACTAATTATTATATTTATTAAAAGAAAAATAATTTTAACATATAATTCAGCTTAGAAAATTTTAGTAAAAGTTTTAAATTTACAAGAAAAAATAAAAAATAAAAGATTTTTTTATCGATGAATTTTTCACCCATTCCTTATACATATAATTTACAATGAATGCTACGTATTAAGATATATAAACAATTAATATAACACAAAAAAGAAAAGAAAAAAAATTATATATATATATATATATATATATATTATTTATAATAACTAATTAATATCAGTCAGCTATACAACAAAAAATAAATTAAGATTGTTGTTTAACGGTTATATAAAAGATCAAAAAATCAAAATGTTAAAAATTACAATAAAAATGGATCGATAATATTAAAATCCATAATTATTAAGAAGAAAAACCTTTTTATTCTATTTTCCTAATGTGTGTTTCTACAAAACCTAATGATATTAAACACAACCACCACACCAAAATGATGCGCGCAAGTAAACGTTCATTGCGTTTGGACGTTGACATAAGTGATTGTCTCCGACATGAAAATTCAACAGGAACCATCTCCTACTTCCAATTGCTTTTCTCATTACCTCCCAACGGAAAACAAATGCCATGAATCACTGCTTCAACTTGCTAGGCCTATATTACATAAACAATTATTTTACGCCAAACATATATTTAACAAGTTGAATACTTAGATGCTTCATTTAAGTTAAAATAATGTGTTAAATATGTGAATCTAGTAGTTTCTTTCTTCATTATCTTATACTCTCTGGTCTAAGGTACTGCTATTTTCTAAACTATATGATTTGGACGTGTTACCCTCTTAATTGTGATCAAGTTCAATGTATCCAACTTTTAATCAAATATATGCACATTTTATTTATTTGAAAATGATACCCATGGATCATACATATTATCAATTAGCCTTTTAAGCTGACTTAATTAAAATATGAAACTCTGGGCCACTGTATTTAAGCACACTCCTTATCATCTCCATTTACTTTGCTCCAAAATGGATATTTTATACTAGTATATAATATGAAAGAATTAGATAAGTTCAATTAATAATCAAAAGAAGTCAGAATATATCACAGATTTTGATCTTAACATTTTGATCTTATTAAATATATACATTAATTACAATTAATATAATTTGACGAGTTAGATTAGAATGTCAACAAAGGGCATGGTCTGCATAACCTTCCATGCCGGAAATAAGTGATGTTCATTTCAATATAAAAGGTCAATGATCAATCCCCATTTAACTAAATGCCAAATATTGAAGTCATCGTTGAAATCTTAATTCCTCCTTTTTGAAGATATAGTTGTATATAGCATAGCCATATGACAACAATGTCTAAACCTAAACTTGTTGGCACCATATAGAAACTAAAACCTAAATGAACTTTAGTTGGTATTGAGAACAATAGATTAATTAGTGATTTAAGTTCTATTGTAAATTCCTAAAACAAAACCAAATTTTGACCATGACCCATTAGTATATAGGTTCAAAAACTTGGTTCTTGATAAATTCTTGGTTTGTTAGCTCGAATTATAGGGTTATTGTATCTTATCTTAGGGTGGGGCTTAATTATTACATGAGTAGAGGGAATTGTGTCCCAATTCCCAGGCCTCTATTGGGCTATAAGCTACTTATGGGAAAAGCAACCCAGGTGAAAAGACCAATTTCATTATCATATTTCCAATTTCTCTGTTTGATAGCTTATCTTATTTATCATATTTAACAAGGACTTTATATCATTAAAGCTAAGCACTTTAAGGGGAATGGAGAGAAGGGAACCTTTAAACATAGACCCATTTAGTGATACATCCACAATTTCTAACCAAAGTTTTATATATTGATGATGGGAAATAAAGGGTTTGTTCATATCAGTTTTCAAAATTAACTTTAAACAAAAAAAGGACTTTTTAGAAATATTTATTTTTATCATGCAATACTTTTTTAAATTTATTAAATTTAGCCTAACAAAAGCCCGTATTTAATTAGTACAAAATATCAATCAGTTTTTGTTGATAATTAATTAAAAAAAACACTTTATATTAAGACCTCCCTCCTTACTCAATTTATTCTATCCACAAAAATTGAACCATAAATATTGTTGGAGAAGAAGCAGTAGGAGAAAGAATGGAGAAAAATCAGATTATGCCAAATTTAGCATGGTCTTTTGCTAATCTGCTCCATCTTTGTATCTGCCATATCCTAAATCTGAGGAAGGATAATGTGACCAATTTTCCATGTAAATTAAAAATGAAAATCTGAAGTTTACACAGTGGTCCCTTTAGCCACCCTTCTCAGTTTCCAAATATAGCAAATCTAGCTCTGCTGGTTGGTAGCATTTCCCAAAGCTTTCCCATTTCTTCTGTAACCAAATCAAATCAAATTTGAAGACTGTGTTGGCCTGATACGACCACAGGTTTACTCTTTTCATTTTCAAGACAGATTCTTATCAAGATACACATCACATTCACACACAATAGTAACACAAATTTTATATGCTAATTTCAGTTTTCTTAAACCATCTTTATTGCAGGATCTTAGCTACAAATTTGAATTTAATATTTAGATCAGACTTTTTTCATTTAATTATAAAACTATAACAAGATAATCTTAAAAATATGTAACACAATAAAACCTATTTAAAATGAAATAATCTTTTTACAATTGAACCAGTGTTACTAAATGAAAATTTGTGTACATACAGAGGCAGAAAGTATTTTTTTTTTCCTTGTTGGCTAAATTGGCCATTATTGGCCATTACTACTACACCTGTCATGTCTGCAACTCTTCTTCTCTCAACAATAATGATAATTTATGATTCTGCAACCCTTTTTTTTTAATTGTATTGATATATAGAATTGGAAAGAAAATGAAAAAGAAAATAGTCTGATAGAGAAAAGAGAAGAGAAAGTTATGGAAATATGAAGACTGAGATGCATGCAAAAGAGTCAGAGGAAACAGGGTGGCTGAACAGTCACTGTTGCCGTGTTTTGACTGTTTGTTCATTCATTCTTGCATGGCATAGCTGACACTGCTAGAGTCTGCTTCATCAAATCCATTCATTACTATGAGTTTTTTTTTTTCTTTTTTTTTTCCTTTTGCATGTAGAGATATGTACTAAAGTTTTCTTCCCTCCATTTCATTTTATATAAATAAGATAATTAATAGAAAAATAAATCAATATATTTTCATTCTCTTTTGTATTTCATCCTTAATTATTAATTATTGTCCATTCAAACATAGAATATATATATATATATTAATTGAGTTTTTGAAACTTTATTTTAAATATAAACAATTGAATTGAAATTAAATTTAAATATATTTTTTCTAAAAATATTTGTTTGAACTTTATAAATCCAAATCTAAATAATTGGATTGAAAATTAGAATATATTTGTTTAAGAAGAAAATGATATGGATATCTATAAATTGGTTAGATACTGATTTTAAAATTAGTATTTTTTTCAAAACAATTTTAAATTCAAAATAATTTAAAATAATATATAATTTTTAAATGAAAAATATGTTACAATTTTTCATATTTCATAAAATAAGCAATAAATTAATAATTTTAAAAACAAATCAATTTATTATATTTTGTACATTATTTTGGTGAAGTTAAGTATAATGTTTGAAGCATGTCATGTCGATTAGGATATTTTAATACAAAAATTATAAAAGTAACGTGTTTAGTAATGTTAATAAAGACTCTGAAAAGAGTTGAAGATCTTTAAAACAGTTTATGCATGGTAATATTCACTTTATTTTAAAATTGATTTAAAAAATGTTTAAAAATATTCTAATCAATAACCCTGTTAAGACATAATCATAATCAATTATTGTGTTTGTGCAATGTATGCTGAGATAATTAATTAGATAATAAATAATCAATTTATCTTGAACAATTTGGTTTAAATCTTTTAATATATCAGATTATAGAAGAAAACAAGAGCTTTAATTAATTCACATTTGAAGGCAATTAGTAAAATTATTGTATAGTGCTCTATACTTGTGTGGTTATTACAAAAAGATCCAGAAAGTTTGGTACCAATCAATTATGAAAGAACATATATAAGAAATCTTCTTTAACCTCAAGATCTTAAAGAAATAGCTGGTTTGTAGGTTTTTATATTTATATATTACTCATCATACTCTCTTTTATCTAATAAAACTTTCAATTTATACTTAAAATTCCTTACAATACATACATGTGTTACATATAAAATGTTTCAGACTAAATATCATTACTTTTTTTTTCACCATATCACATACCTACTATTACATTAAAATTACATTAGAAATAGGAGAATCAAATGTTTTCATTCGTTTAGGTTGAAAAATCTTAAACTACAATTATAGAGTAACTTTTTCAATGAAAAAAAGAAGAAGAAAAACTATTGTAACTAGCAGAAGGGCAGATGTGTGTGCAATTCTTAAATTAAAATGTAATATTTATATTAATTCTTATTTTATATATTTATTTAAATAAAAATATATGCAGTTTATTTTTTATATTTGATATGTAATTTGTGATTTAAATGAAAACAATGTTTGAAAAAAAATATATACTACACATTTATATTGTGAACTATTATGTACAATAACTTTTAGTACATATGTAGTTCATTTCCACTATTTTTTTTAAATAACAAAATGAGAGTTTAAGGTTCAAAATGTTGCAATTTTAAAAAATATAATTAAAAAAAATAAAAACATAAAATGTTTACACAAAATAGGGGATCTTTATTGTATATGGCTGTAGATTTAGTCAGCAATACTGAATTTAAGTCTTCAAAAATGAAACTATGTTAAAACTCATTAGAGAGTGATGATTTTAAGTTTTAACTCAGATAAAATAAGTTAGACTATAAAAGTTTGTCATATCTAATAGGAAGTCATAGTGATTCTTTATCAAAGTTTCTTAAACCATCTTTTGTGATCCTCATAGTAATTTATGTGATCTACATAGTGTCACATCATATATTTTTAAGAATTCATATAGAATTTTGCTTCAATGATAAGAAATTAAAAAAAAAAAAAACAATGAAGAAACTCATAATTTTATGTTTTCACTTAATTATGCTTCAAATAAATTCTACTTATGAAATTTTTTATATATACTTGAATGTGTGTTTTCATTCTTAGACATATATAAGTTACTTATTAATAAAATATTATTTTAATATATGTCATACATACATAAGTTTCCTAAATTTAAGAGATGCTTATAAATCAAAGAAAAGTTGATTATATAAGTAACTATCTCTTCAAATTTAAATAATTCATATTTGTGGGACTCACATTATAATATACTTTTTAAATTGAAGAAAGATAATGTGTGATGTAAGATCTTTCTAATAATAGCTTTTGTTAAGATTTAGTTTCTTTTAAGTTAAGAGAATCATTAAAGTATTTTTTTGTGGTCCGGGTAATATGACATCCTTTATCAAAATTTCCATGATAAAAAAATATAAAAAAAATTAAAAAACTCATACTTTATATATTTTTTTTATTTTCACTTAATTATATTTCAATATGTCTTTATTTGAGAATTTGTTTAGCTTCACTTGTGAATTCTTTCTTCAGTTAAAGAGAGACTGTGTGATGTAATATTTTTCAATGTTAGATTTTTTAAATTTTGTTTCTTTTTGAGTTAAAAAAACTTGTTAAAAAATAATTATTGAAGATGTTCTAATATCTCATATCTTTCAAATTTTATTAATTATTTTACATTCTAAAGAATAGAATTGATTAAATTCTGACCAACGAACTAAATAACACATCAATCCTAAGTTGTACTTTTTAAAAACTAGGATTCCATAATTTTACTCTACACGCAAATGGAGAGAATCAGATTTTTTTTCATCTTCTTTCATCTCACTATGGATTGGGCCTTTAACAAATGCAGAAAAAAGTCAACACAAGCCCATGTAGCTCATATTGATCACTACGCAGAGTTAGCATTTTGAAATTCCAATTTTTAATATTTTTAGAATATTTATGAAACATGTAATTAGAAACTTTTTAATATATTTTGCAATAAAATTTTCAGAAAATTGTAGCAAATTTATAAAGCAGTCATTTTATTTATTCCAGTGTAACAAGAGGTAAAAAAAAATAAAAAATAAAAAAAAATAAAATAGAAGTAAATCAAGCATTCAAACTCCACAATATAGATATAACTGTTTCAGCTTCTCCTAGCTCACCCCAAAAATATTAAGAAAAATGTCAAGATAATTTTACATACTTTTTAAATGTATTTTTGTTGAAAAAAAACATATTTTTTTATTAAAAAATTATGAGTTTTGGTAAAAATAGAGCAAATTTCACTTTATGTAGTATTTAGTGAGTTTATATAACTTTTATTCAGTAATAAAAATGTATTAACTAAACAATATATTGTTAACATTTCTAAAAATAGTTATCAATTCATAGTAACAAACACAGTAGGCAAATTGGTTAATAAATTTTGAGTTTAATTTTCATTTATTATTAGCACTTCTGTATACTGCCAATTAATTCGAAATCATTTTAGGTGTGATTTTTAAAATAATTATCTTAGAGAAAAAAAAAAAAAGCTTTCCATGCATGATAATATATGATTTCATGCTAATACATTCTATAAATACATTTATAAATTTAATACATTGATCTTTTTTTTCAACATTTCATTTACTTAAAAAAAATAAGGCAAATATTATAATAATTTTAATATGTAATATAATTTAAATTTTATTTATTTTAACCAATAATGCTTTTTCATCAATTATCTTCATTTTACTAAAGCATAAAATCAAATTTTGATAAAAGAAGTTAATAGGATAGTTAAAAGATGATATATATATATATATATATATATATATATATATATATATATATATATATATATATATATATATATATATATATATACTTATAAATTGTTAATTGATAGTTGAAAGTTGTTAACGTTGATTATTAAATTAAAACTATTTGATACTTTTGGAAGGACGCTATTGAAGAATAGAGGTTGTTTAACTCTCAAAGTGAAAATATTTTATTATTTAAGTTAAAAAACTTGTAAAATAGAAAAATACAATTATTTAAACTTTAATTTACAAAAATTATTGTATCTTTAAAATACTTTTTATTTCACTTCTCTCAAAAATATTGAAGAACCGGTTAATAATTTCTTAGATTAAAACTCACTTTATTGATGTTAGGGCAAAGTAGAAATTTTTTGTCTTATTAGAAAGTATTATTTTAGTAAGTTTTTCTTTACTTTCTCTTTTTTAGTTAGTATTTTGATTATATTGAATGTTTACGTTGTGATATTTGTATGTATTGTTTATATCGACTACTTAGCGACCATGAGGATATCTTTAGATTATTTATTAGAATTTTTTATATACATGTTTAATTTTCCTGCGAAAGAGAAGTAGTTTTTTTTTTATAGTATTTTAGGGTAGATAATTTGAATGTGAAGGTGATGTGTTCATAATAATTGATTTTATGAAGAAATTTTGTGTTGTTTGAATATAATTCAAATGTTTGAACTTGAGATGAATTGTTTAGAAATATGGTAAGGATGTTTCATATTGTAATACGATATTTTTTTTTTGTTTCTTGTAAACAATTCAGGTTTTTTCGGAATAATATGATTTAAGAATTAAAAATATTTAAGATGAAACTAACATATTTAAACGAATTAATTCAAAATAAGAGATTTGTTATATGTTGAGTGTTGAAAAGTTAGAATATTTCAAGTAAAGTCAAAGTTGTTCAAGTCATTGTTATTTTAGAGCAAAATAGTTCATGTTAGGAACATAAAATAAAATGAAAAAACAAACAAAAACTCACTTTGAACTAATTGGATCATTTGTTTTATTCTACATAATTTCATAAAGTCATTCAGAGAAATTTAATTAATTGAAAACTCAAAAGTTTTGGTAATTGGACAAGTCAAATTTGTTACATGAGATGTTTAAATAAAAGCTCTCATTTTGGTCACTAGGCAAGTCAAGTTTCACTAGTGAATCATTGGGCAATTAGATTCTTGTTGAGTAAGTTATTTTTATGAAAAGTCTCAATGGTGTAATCCATAAGTGAATGTTTCGCTGAGCAAGTTGACACCTTTGGTTGAGTGAGCAAAATTATAGTTGGACAAATCTCAATATGTTCTTAATTAGTTGGATGAGAAAAGTTTTGGTTGGGCTAGAAAGTGTTTTCAAAACTATGAAAAACATGTCTTTAAATGTTTCTAAATCTTAAAATTTGTTTATTTTTCATTGTATTATTATATTGTTCATAATTATATTGGGAGGTTGAATGTTATTAATGTGATAAATGATGAATGGATGAAAGAATAAATAATAATAATAATAATAATAATAATAATAATAATAATAATAATAATAATAATAATTGAGTTGAAATGAATATATCAACCAGAACATATGATGTTATGATTGTAATCTAATATAAAATGTGTTGAAAACATAATTATTTTCAAAAAATAAAGACTACGTTGAAATGTAGGTGATGTACTAAATTGTGAATTTGTGAAAATAATATCCTAACTTTATTCATGTAAAAGTAAATGTTTGGTCATGAGAGTAGAAAGAGATTAGCATGACCTGGTCTACTATATCACAAAGAATTATATCTCATCCGTAAAAGGAATTTATCATATCATATGAATGAAATATGTTTTATTATATAGCTTTGTTGTAACAATAACTTAATAGAACTAGTATGACACATGTAGATTAATGAGTTAATTAATTAAACCATACCTTATATTAAATCAAATTTATTCTGGATTTAAAAGGTAATTAAACCAAAACTTATATAAAAAAATTTAAGGTCAATGTTCTCGTCATATATATTATTATTATATATATTATTATTATTGTTGTTGTTAAAAGATGACATTGGATATATCAACAATTTAAACGTTTTGGTATGCAGTTGACTTGAAAGATTTGGATTTCATCACCAACACTCAAAGCACGTTGTTTTGGAGGAACTTCTTCTAAATAGTAATTTTATAAGATTAAAACACAATTTGGCTGCAAATTTTAGAAGGCAGTTAAATTTAGAATAGTTCAGTTTAATTTAAACTGAACTACTTCTAAACTCAGTTTTAGTTTTAGGGTTTAATTTAAACTGATACGTTGGATGTATCAATAATTTAAACGTTTTGGTATAGAGTTGACTTGAAAGATTTGAATTTCATCACCAACGCTTAGAGCACGTTGTTTTGGAGGAACTTCTTCTGGGTAGTAATTTTATAAGATTAAAACACAATTTGGCTGCAACTTTCAGAAGGCAATTAACTGAATTTAGAAGTAGTTCGGTTTAATTTAAACAAATTATTGTTTTTAGTTTAATTCAGTTTCAAATAAATTATTTTTTCAACTTCCTTAGTTTTCATGTTTTAGTGCAGTTCAGCTTTTATGGTCACCCTTGTCACTAATAAGGCAATAAATTATTCTTTTTAATAGTTTTTTTTAAATTAAACAAAAAAAAATAGTTTACTTAAGATTTTAAAATTCTCAAAATTGCTTAAAATTCTATATACTTTTAGTGATATATATAATAGTGTTTATTTCTTTAATAAAATTATTTTTGAGGCAGAAATGTATTATATGTTTATTTGGATAAAATTTTTCATAATCTTCTAAAATAGAAAATATAATAAAATATTAAAAATAAAATTATTAACAGGTAAGTAGATATTTTTCAGGTAATTGATAAGTCATACGACATATTTGTTTAGTCTAAGAAAATAAATGGTAAATATTATTTGTACCCATAAACAAACCTTTATCATTCCCATTTGCATGGTGAGGCTGCTTAAAATCAGCAGAACAAAATAAAATTAGAACTACTTGAGAAATAATATGCTAAAAAATTTCGTATACATATAATATCTATGAATTATATGTAAGGGTAAAAATAGGTAAAACTACTTGTGAGGGCTTACAATCTAACTTGCCAAAGGTTTGGTCTCGTCTATTTATTAAATAAAGTTAAGTTTAGCCTTTAGAAAAAAAATAACTAAACAGACCTGACTTCTGGATTTATAGAAATCTAATTAGGCTTAACAAGATAACATATTTATTTATATAATGATAATATATATTCTATATATGATATAAATTCTATTGCCCTAACTTAATGATGAGACAAACTGAATTCTTTTAGTAAATTATATTGACATATTGTCAACGTAGATTTGTGAAAGATGGAGCATAATGCATTTTCAACCTAAAGTGCTTGAAACTTTCCTAATCTTAATTTATAAAGTTGATAAATAATATATTTATAGAGTTGATAAATCAAATAATATGAAGAACTTTATAGCTTATGTAATGGTATACAAGTGACAATAGAATATGTGAATAATTTTATTGGACCTAAGAGAGTTTTATTCTATATAAAATTATTCACTATATTCACAAGTTCCGAGAAAAAAAAAAGAATTGTTAGTAATTAAGATGGATCTTGAAAAAACTTATGATGATATAAATTGGGATATTCATTAGAGAACCCTGGTTGAATATGAATTATCTAAAAGAAGTGGTGAGTTTAATCATGTGAGGTATTTCAAAAGCAAGTATTTCTATTCTTGTAATTAGTCTAAATTTGAAAACTTATTTCATTTACTTGGCTTACGACTAAGAGATCTTCTTATTTATTTGTTCTCTATATGGAAAACTTATTTTACACATAAATCATCATTGTATGAAGGAAGATTGGTTGTCTATTATCTATCCAAAAAGAAACTGTCGTGACCCTTGACTAATGATGTTTTACTATTTTGTAGGATTTCTCATAAATATATTTGTTTAATTTTGATCATTCTATATGACTTTTGCATTGAATTGAGTTTGAAGGTTAATCTCCAAAAATTTTATATTTAAATACTTACTGGAATTCTATAAATCATAGAAAATACTAAGAAATAGATTAAATTATACTTTTAAGAATTTCTTTAAACTTTTTCACAAGATCAATAAAATATTATTTGTAATTTTGAGATATATCAAAGAAGAAACAAACTCATAATCTTTGAACAAATTTGAAAACAACAATAGATTATTATGGTTTAAACTTATATTTTCACAAATAAAAAATCACAATTCAAAGTTAGATAAAACAAATAGAAAGTGATAAAGAGACGATAAATATTTATAATGGTTTATCTCAACGTGAGAATCCTTTCAATTCTTCACCAACTAATGAAGTTTCACTAACATAAGCATTGTTCAAGGTCATTCATGACTTATAACTGAGTATTATTTTACTAACTTATCTAAGCTAATCACTATTTTTGAAAAGTTTTACCAACTTTACACATTATGAGTATTCTTTCTTAAACAATACACTCTTCGTTTAAACACTTATATGTGTTATAAAAATAGGTTTTGCCTAACTTAAACAAAAAATAATATGTGAAAATCATAATCATGAGTTTCCTAAAAACCTCTGAAAGCCTACTCAATATGAAATGTGCACCAGATATTACCTCATCTTTGTCAAGTCATTGCCTATGTCCACACCTAGAAGCTCAACCACTAATACCTCTTGTCAGATCTAACGTCATGTACATGCAAATTGTTCCATAATAGGTATGTGAAGCAGTACAAAAATATTATTGAGGATAATGGTCATCTCACAAATCGAAAGGTGGGAATTGTTAGTCTTTTTACACCATATCTTAATGAAGATAAAAACAAACTCTTTCTCACTTGACGTGGGATCTTGAATTATTCAACTTATAATTATGGGAGACCAACTTCAATTCTTTGCGATCTTATAAAAAAATTATGACATCAATTAGTACAAAGAAAACAATTTCATATAATACAATCAATATGAAAATCAACTAAATTTTATTTTTTATCTCACCATCATATAATCTTTTGGCAACATGATCAACATAACTCACAAGAGCCATGTATCCCCTGGTTCACCTAGAAATCATTCCCCATGAACAACTCTATCCACCAACATTGAAAACTAAAATACGATCCGTCATACAAATCAAGGTCGTGGGTCTTTATCTACCATCACACGAAAGTCACCACCTTTTATTCTAGTCACATCCGTTCATATTAAAACACATAATAATCTAGAATGTAATTATAAACCATATATAATATATTACACATTCAACAAGTATTTTTCATGCATAAAACTATCTTTTAGATTGCACAATCTAGAAGATACTATTAATTCAAAACATCTCTAGATTAAAAGATCTGTAACTACTTTCCGATTCTATAATCCATGAAATTTACAAATCAAGAAATCTAAACTATCATGCACAACACAGAATAGAAACAATATAAATCAAAACCTAATTTTTCAACACCTTTACCGTTCATAATAGCACCGTGGGTAGAGTGGGTGGTGGCAATAATTGATGGTGATAGCAATGGATAACAGTAGCAATAAGGGTGGCAACGACAAAAAGATGTCAAATTTATACATATTTCGCTAAATAATCTAATATCTAATATATTTTTGTTTATGAGCTTCTTGATCTTGATAGTTAAGATTTTGTTTGGTTGAGAAAGTAGATTTGAGAGAATGGATTTGAAGGAATTTGAGTGGATTGTGTGTGGATGGTAAGATTGTTTAGATTAATGGATAGATGGTAAGATTTGAAAAGATTTGAGGAGAATGTTTGTAAAAGTTTGGAAATAATTTGATAGATGTTATAGATTTTTTTTAATTTTTTAAAATAATATATTTGTGAAATTACTAATTGACCCTTGTGAAATATGATGGTAAAAAATTAAATATAATGAATTTGTTGTGTGAGATTTTTAACTCTTTTTAAAATGCTGAAGAAGTACAATTTTTGAATTAAAATAAATAATTTAAAAAAAATTATGAGATTTTTGTATTGTTTAGAATTATTTTGATATTTTGAAATTTTTAAATTAGAAATATTGTTTAAAAGTATCATGACACAGTATACCCACTTAAAGGGTGTTTAGTAATTTGCAACTCACTTACAAAAACTGTTTTGTAATTTTCAATTACATCCATGCAAATCTCTTTAGATGATTGAGGATCTCATCTTGCAAATATTTCCTAATCAATCATTTCAAATTAGTTCAACCAAACAGACTTTATCCACAAGTATCCATTCTCTTGTATAATAGAATCACACAAATTGATTTAACCAAATACAATGTAAAAGATGGAGCTTGATTAAATCATAATACAAATGAAAGTTCTATTAATGAAAATGTCCTTGAATCTTTCAAATAATGCCTTCTTGTCTAGGCAGGTCCCGCCTTTCTTACTCCTGCTTCAAATTTTATTTTTTTTGTCTACTTTCAGTGAAAAATTCATAATTGCATCTAAAAGCTCAACAACACAATAGTAAAAATATCTATCTAAAGTAAAAATTTAACATAGTTTTTACTAAAATATCTAAATTTTATGAAAAATATAAATCTTTAAGAAAAACTTAAAATAACAATAGAAAACACACTTAAAATACTTAAAATATGCAATTAGTTCAAGAAAATGTGAATGAAACAAGTGATATCACTATATATAATATTATTTAAAATATGAATAATTTTTATTTGTCTTTAAGTATTTTAAAGTCAAGCTAAGAATCCAAACGTTGACACATCAAATACAAGTAATGTGATAGATTTTTTCTTGGTTGAGAAACATATTCAAATGAGTTTTTAAGTAACTTTAAAGAGTTTATGATTTTTGCTAGTCAATAACAAATTTTTTTGAGTGAAGGAAAAATAAGACATCCATCTAACAAATGTGAAAATAAGAAAATTTTAATCTTAAACGAAGTAAATGTTCACATTTATAAAGAAAAGATTTACACATGTTAGAGATGTTATGAAGAAGGAATCCACCATACTAATATTAATATATACACATGTAGTAGTCAACGATGAGATGTTAACAAAAATCAATATATGTTGTTTGATGTTTTGATCTTAATTGTGAGCAACATTATGCACAAAATGAAGAGGAATCTCCAAATATGAAAGTTATCAATTTTGCAAAAATTTAGCTCAACAATCACTGTGATTAGGATGTAAGAGTTATCATGCTTTATCACACTCTTGAGTATAACATCTAAACACAATATCACAAGTTTATTTTAATTAAGTTTATTTTAATTATATGATAAAATTCATGAAAGATTCAAACCACTCTATAATTTCATTCCTTCTAATTTTAGGAAAATAAAGAAACTTATAACAAGGCTTGGTTTATTGAAGATAATAATGGACTGTTGCATTGATAAATATATATTACATTACAAAGATAACAATACTTTGAAAGAAAGCAACAATATAAATCATACAATGAGTGCAAGAACAACTTTAAATTTGTTTCGTATATGCTTTTTTTATATCTACATAATACATGAGGTGGCGCTACGAAAATAGAAGAAAAGACGTGTTGTATTATCCTTGTGGAGAAGCTTGAAAACACTTTAATCAATTGTATCTTGAACATGTCCGAAAACCCACAATGTTAGACTTGCCTTGTGTTTGTGTGTTGATGTATATAATGATTCCTTATATGTTTATGACTATCATTTCAAATTTGCACAAATCAAAAGCTAAAATTCATGTGTATTTTATGGAATGATGATGTAATAATGTATGATGCCTTAAAAGATTTTTTTTTTTACTAAGAATTGCATTAATAACTTTTTTATTTCGTAGATGTTGTTTGGGTATAGTACTATTGAATAGTTTGCATACCCAACATGTATGAAAAAGTGAAAAGCTTTCTTATTCAAAAGTGGAAGGAAAATAATTTAGATACAAAGAAAAAACCAATTTGAATGGGAGAAGATACGTGGGTACAACTAAAGATACATTGACGTTATCAAACTACAAAAGTAACTATGAAATAAATAAAAAGATTATGTAATTATGAATAATGCATCTCTTCATATTAGTGGATCAATCCCTTATTACTTACATTGAAAAATAAGGATAATATTATTTTAATGCTATTTTTATCATTTAGATATGATATTAACCTTCTAATCTATCAATTATCGAATGAGGAAAAAGGAGCACTACATCAATGGTCAAAGTTTTATTTTTCGTACGAAAAAAAGGCCAAAGTTAGGTTAATCTTTATGCAAAATTTGCCATTGTAAGTTTTGAATTACTTATTTGGTTTTTAATTGAGTTGTCACTCTCTTTACTTTCATTAATTACTTTCATTTTCATGATAAATCTAAATAAAGGAAAAATGAGGATCTTATCTCAAAGTTCTATGAAAATATTACTATCATTGAACAAATGTTATCTGATTAAATATAAAAACTGATTTATTTAGAAAGAAAATGGAATGATATTTTGATTTGGATGTGAAGGAAAAATATTGGTTTCATCCTCAAATCAATAATAGAATTTTGAAAACGTCATACTTTAGGAAGTTAAATTCAAACATTAATTGAATCATTAACAGAAATGAAGCAAGAGATCCATAAATAGAGGAAATATAAATTATACATGAAAAAAAAATTGACTAACTAAAAATCAAGTAATAATTTTAATGCATATTCTTTCTATCTAACTTTATCATCTCAATATAGCATTCAACTTTATCATCTCAACATAATAATGACATATGAAAAACGATAATATTTTGATATTCTATTTTTTAATCATTATATTACTTTTGACTTAACTTTGTTTTGTTTCTTGATGAATAAAAATTTACATTTAAATTTGTAAAATATTGAAGTTTTAGTATAATTTTATTAATTTGACACATTTTAAAAGAGTTTATATTAAAATTTAATGTATTTTAATACAATGATTCATTATCTGTTTAAATAAGTTAATTATTTGAGTATAAACTTTTATAATTTAAATTGTGTTATTTGAGAGTTATTATATAAAAGAACTAAGTATAATAGAAACTATTTATTTCACCAATTAATTAATATAAAAGGATTTAACAAGGATCAACCAGGCTGAGCTGGACAAGCAGCGGCCCGTCAGCATAACGCGGTGGCCAAGCAGCATCCACCTACTCCACCATCGGGGAGCATGACGTCGGCGATGCCAGGTTACGGGACTGGGCAGCCCACGGGCAACGTGAGGGGGGGAGTGGTGGGCTCGCATCCCCTTCGAGCAAATCGAGGCCCGGGTGGGACCACTACGGCCCACAATACCCATGGCGGTGGAAACGCTACTGATTATGGGTATGGTACTGGGGTATTTACAGTTAAATAATGATAATTATATATTATCAAAGGTTATTAATAACAGTTTAATATTCTGTTCATGTTCTTTACTTTTTCTTGTTTCTCCTCTTTTTCTTTTTCGTTTTTGTCATGGAGAAGTGTTTTTATTGGTTACAATAGAAGTGTTTTGAGTGTACTGCTGTGTCCTTCTGTATCACTTTGTTTCAATCCATAAATAAGATCCTGCTTATGTAATATACACAGGCATTATATTATTTATAAAAAAATATTTTTACGGAATTTACCTTGATTTGATTATTATGAGATCTGACTTATTTGTTTAAAATAAATTCTAATAATAATACTATTTTGTGATAAATTGTTATATTATTATATTCTTAAAATAAATTGTTAAATGAGTGTTTTATTCTCAAAAGGGTTTGAAATTCTTATTTTTCTTACATAAAGGTCCTAAAATAAAAATTAGAACATAACAATTAATCTTCTGTTAACCTTAGCCTCTATGTATAGTAATAGCCTTCATGGTTCACTTGTAACCCTTATGTTTATGTTGTTCCTGTACACTCAACACTTTAAACTTTATTAAGTATAAGCACCATAAGAACCATATATAATTAAGTTCAATACGTAGGCATATCAATGTATATCAAACTAGTTTCTTCCTAGATAATGTCCATCAAACTACATTCTTCTTACGTATCAATGTCTATTAAACTAGTTTCTTTCTGCATATCAATGTCCATAACTTTTGTTCGTGTCTTTCTTGGTTTGTGACAAAAAAAAATTCTATTTTTCTTACATATATCAAATCTTCGTATCTAACATAAGAATAATATATAAAATTTATCTATAGAACAAGTTTTTTCGATTTCCATAAAGTTAATTTCTTCGATATTTATAAAACTAGTTTCTTCGATTTTTATAAATTAAAGATTTGTATGCAAAAGTTAATTTCACTTTTGTTGAATAAAAAAACCAAATTTCACATCAAATAAATATAATAGTAAAATGAAATATATAAATAAAGACAATCTTTATTTAGAAGATGATTTTATTGTATTAAATTAAGACTTAAATATATGATAGTCTATTGCTTATTAAATTGATGATATTGTATTATTAATATATTAAAATAATCATATATCATAATATATCAAGTTCAATAAATACTTGACACGAAAAAGTGTAGAAAAAATTAAAATCTCACACATTAAGTAAAAATGTCAAAATAAAATATATAAATATAAAATTGTTATTATCTTATAAAATGATTTGTAAAATTAAATTAAATTTAAATTATAACATCTCGATATTTTTTATATATAGAAATTTTATTGGATAAAAGTTTTATAATAAATTAATATAAAAATTTATATATTCATCATGTATTTTAAAGTATACTTATTCACATAAGATTTAATAAAAATATATTCTTAAAATTATAAAAAAAATAAAAAAAATAAAGTTTCTCAATTAATTTATATGAACTCATCCAACTTGTTAAACTCTCGGTTCACGTGTAATGATATTTTAATATTTTTAATATATCAAATTAATATTTTTAATATATCAAATTATAAAATTACAAATTTATTTTAATATTTAAAAATAATGTAATTTATTTATTTAATGTAATTAATAATATTTATAAAAATATTAAAATAGTAATTATCTTTAAAATAAATTTAACTTATTATAAAATATACTAATTTATTATAAATTTGTTAACCAAGTGTAGAAAGTTTCATAAGCAAATTTTTTCTCGTTTTTCGTAGTATTTGATTTGATTTTTCGTGTTTTACTCGCATTTCTTTGTTCAAAAGATTTCCGAGGTCGAAAACAAATAGCCTCTAAAAGAATATGTTATAATTTCATATCTATTAAAACACAATCAAAATTTATATTGAATCAATTAAAGAATAAGAATTAAATATGAACATAAAACCAGTAAAAACAAGTAAACCCAAACATTATTACAATATCAAAATATCTACAAGAAAGAAAATAGATATACATTAATAATAAACGGTATTAAAAAAGGTTCAAGAATCATATTACAAAACAAATTAGAATACACGCTACAATCTAGAAACAAAAGCAAGCAAATAATTAGAACTCTCCCAACCGTGATGCATTCTCTATAGTCCTGAGCAATATCAATTTACTCTTGAATACAAATGATAATATATGGAAAATAGAAATTGTCAAGTGTAAACTAAGATTGAACAAAATTCATGAATGATTTCATACACTATTTGGCACAAAGTGAAAAATTAGAAAATGGTTAAATGAATATACTATATTTACCAAACAACAAAGGAAAAGAAAAGGAGATAATCCAAAACAAAGGAAAAATGAGAAATAAAAGAAAGAAACCTCAAAAGATCAAGAATCGTCAATCGTCAACTATCTAGCACTAACTGAAACCCCTCTAATAAACATAAATCTAAACTATTTCTAACTACTTTTTTAAACTATCAAAGTATGTAATATTTATGAATAGTAAAATTAAACCAACACAATAAAATCACAAATCCTTCATTCTAAACGAAAATATAAGAGATAAGCATAAGCAGTGAAATGAAATCAAGATTCATGAATACAAAGGTAAACTAAACGAAAATGAAAATGAAAAAACCACAAGTCGGAACAATAAAGTGCAAAAATGAAAGAAGCATGGAGAAAGAAGAAGAGGAACTTCAAACCCTAATCTCATTTCTCCCTCTCAAGAACATTCTTTTAACAAAAATCTAAAAGGAATAAGAATCTAAATTTTGAAATCTAAATCCTAAGTAGTGCCCACACCCTGTCTTGGGATCATCCAAGTGTTTTATAACCAATACCTACTAATTTTTCCTAAAATCCAGATAATTACACGTGACATATATAATATTATGTGAAAATTTCTAGTTTGTTCTTCTAATTTCTTAGAATAATTAGAGTTACTATAAATATTCAAGGTGATTAAATCTTTGACTTTTATAAATTTTCTATAAAAAAAAGTACATTTTCTATAGAGTTAGAAGTCATATAAGATTAAGTCTTTGTCCTTCTTGATTTTAGATCTTCAAGATATCATCATGTGAAATAGATTACTCTCAAACTTATATTGATATTCCTTATATTTAAAATGACTTACTTGACTTGCACCTTAAAAAGAAAATCAGTATATCCATAATATATATTACTGTGACTAAGTGATGCAGGTCAAATTTATTCACAAATATACTAACACTATAAGAATAGTAATAGTAATGAGACTATATTATTTTCTAAAATTGAATTAAAAGAATTATTTTTTTTAAGTTATTCATATTAACTTAATCTTAAATTTATAATTTACTTATTTTTCTTAAAAAAAAAAACACCAACATTCTTTTATTCTCATCTTTCCAATCTTTCCCTCTATTTCTATTATACTAAACACACTACAAATGCTCATAAAAAAAATTCTCCTAGCATCGTCACCAATGTCGGTCGGAAAAAACACACTAAATTATTGTACATTTAGAGTTAGAATTCGAAATTATACGATTTTAGCCTATAACATCAGTTTAATGCTTTGTTGGTATTTTTTCATAAAGAATAATGGAATGCATATGTTGTTGTTTCGGATTTTATAACTATTATTATTAGGTATAATTTTAATATATCGACCACTACCATAATTGTTTTTTTAAGAAAAGTCACTTTATTTCTACCTGCTTTTAACGTACCTGTAAGTTTGTAGGAGCATGAAGTGGAAACAAAAGGAGCAAAGCAGAAGAAGGTGCTCCATGTTACTTTGTTGGGGAAGAGTAAAGTTGAGTTGAGTCGAGTGGGAGTAGCAGAGGTAGATTTTGTCCATACATACACTTTGCACCAAAAACACAAATAACAGAACCAGAAAAAAGTAATTTACAGCATGTAAAGATAAGAAAAGGAAAAAATATATATATTTCTTTATGAAAAAGTAAGAGATGGATAGAAGGGAAAAAAGAAAGGAGTGAAGAATGAGTCCCCCACATTCAATAGAAATCAGAAACTGGCCAGAAAAAAAAAAAAAAAAAAAAACAAAAAAAAAAAAAAAAAAAAAAAGGAGAGAGAGAGAACCAGTATTTAAATATAATATCTAAAATTTAAAAAATATGATTAGAAACTAAAAATATATAGTTCATTTATTAAGTTAATACAATTTTAGTTAAAATATTTTTAAAATTTATTTAATATTTTAAGTATTTATAACTATTATAAATTTAAGTGTGAACTTGAGTCTAAAATTGAAAAAAAAAATAAGTTAAACAATATATAAAAAATTATTATTATTATTATTTTAAAATTTTAGATTAAAAATAATACCAAAAAATGTATAGATTTGCTAGTGTCTTTTTATTAATAAATTTCTTCTATGAATTCTCCCAAAATACTTCTAGTATCATATAATGATTCTCTCAAAGGTAAGCTTTTTTTTTCTATATTGTAATTAGAACTTGTGACAATCACTTATATTATATGAGATTTAACTCTTTTTCTCATTTAACAACAATTCTCCATTCACTCTTTCACCAAATCAAGTTGTGATATCAAAGCTCTATAATGTTAAGAGGATAACAATAGAAACGAAATAAATTAAGAAAAAGTAAATGCATAAAAGATGAGATTGAATGTATAGTGGAAAAGAAAAAGTAAATATAAAAAACTATTTGATTTCGCTGAAAAGAAAATATTTGTAAAAATAATGCTCATTGTATCCACATTAAATTTGACCTGTGAAGTAAAATAGAAGGGTATAATAAGAAATTTATTGATTCCTGCGAAAAAACAAAATTGCATCCTGCACACAGTAACTGACTCTCATTTCAAAATCTTGTTTTCCAAATATCTAACATTTATTTATCCCAAACTTATTTGTGACGCTCGGGGCTACCAAACAAGGAGGGAAATTGATAAAATAAAAATAAAAATTATGAGCATATAAATAAGATTCTTGTGCCTTTTATAAGGATTTGTAATTTTTTTGAGTAATTAGAGATAAAATTAAAGTTAATGAAAATAATATATTTTAAATTAGAAAGTCATATATACATATTAAAACGATTTTATTTATTTTTCTTTAAAACCACTATTTCTTTAAAATTTAAAATTTTTGAAATATTTGAATTATTTTTTTTCTAAAATTTTGTAACAATTTTTTACCTTTTTTGTAAATTACATGTTAGAAGTTCTATTTTAAGTGCATAATTGATCGAGTTAACTTTTTTTTGCTTTTCTTCATTTTTAAATTCTGTCATTTTGTTGTTAGAATATATTCTTGAAATTTGTCACTTGTATGATTAACTGAAGAAAAAAAAACTTTATAAGTCTAAACTAAGTCCATAATGGTATATTCGTTTCTAAGATTTAGTTTCTTATAAAAGTAATTCAAGAGATTCTTAAACATGCTTAAATTTCTTCTTTTTTAAGGAATTAAATCCTTCAAGATTTCTTTTTGTCATATAAGAAAGTTAACCTAGAATGACATTAGATTAGATTACTTTATGAGATTGAATAACAATAGGTATTTTGAAACTTAAATGTGATCTATTTTAAAATTTTGATTGAATAGTAAACTTAGATTTTAATTTTTATAGTTGAATTGCTAAAGTATTACATAAAATAGAGAATAAACAATTGTTATAGTGGAGGAATATGTTTGATTATGACTTTTAAAGTATAAAAATTGTTTTTAAATATTACTTTTATGTTTAATAATTATAATGAGAAGTGGAAATCAATTTTAATTAAAAACATGTTTGGTTTTGAATAAGAAATTATGAAGATAATTTGTGAGTGGAAAATATTGAGTTTGCTTGTGGTTTTATGGATATATATATATATATATATAATCACTGAAGGAATAAATTAGTCATTTAATCGATATTGAAATAAAGATAATTAGTTTTATGTTAGAGGAACGAATAAAAATAATTCTCTTAAAAATGTATAGTTGCTTAAATAATTGACATGTCTTAAGATAAGGAATGAGTTAAATTATTTTTTATATTTTTAGTAGATTATCGCTTAAGTAATAGTCTATCATTTGAGTAAGGATAAGGTTAAATTAATTATTTTTTATAGTGAAGAAATTAATTTAAAATCTTTTAAATGGTTTTCAAAGGATATTTAAGATGGAACTTAATTAGGCTCTTCAAAATTGTCGAGAAAAATTCACCAAAACTTAAAAATAAGAAGATATCAAAACAAGGCAAAGCTTCCAACATAAGTGTTCTTAGCTTGTTTCTTAATTTTTATTTATTTATTTTACTAGGTTTTACCTTAGTTAGACTTAGGGAGGTAGGGAGATAAGTCTAGGCTTACGAAGGATAATTCTTGGAAGGATTTGGGTGAGTCTTAGATGGGTTATTGGAGATGTTTTTAGAGAAACAAAGAGTGTTTTGCAAAATTTAGGTGCAATGGTTGAAGGTGGTTCTTAGTTTTTTTTTAAGTCCAATTGATGATTTTTTTGTGAATTCGTATAGGAACATATGAAACTAGTTTTTGTGATTTTTGTATGGGATTTGTAGTGATAAAAGAATGAAAGGCCGAGAGAAATGGAGAAGAGGTGGCGATGAGATTTCTTATCTTAGAAAGAATCATGTTAGGTTAAGGTGGATGTTTAAGACAGAAAATTATTGTATATTTTGGTAGTTCTTGTCAAATTTTAGATGGTGAAAGAGGTAAGGAATGGAAACTTAGCATGAATAAATATGTAAGAAATGAAATGACAAACAAGATGAGAGTTGACACAAAAGAAAAACAATGAGGTAGGATGGTGATTATCCTACCAAATATATACAACCTAGAGGTTGGTTAGGACTTTACCAAATCTTGACTCACTTATTGAATTCTTTAAAAAGAAAAGAGAATGATATGTCAATTACAAAAACTCAACTAAGCAAGCAACACTCTCATAAGAGAGAAACACAAAAAGATTATTCAATTTAAATTAATAACTAACTTTTACAAGATATGTGTGGTCTCCTTTTATAGAATAAAAAATCACACTCTCTACTCTTAATGGAAGTGTGACTTTATTTTACATGTAAACACTTAGGGTTAACTATTCTAATCTATAATAGTCTTATTCTAACAATCAAACAATTATTCTAATAAATACTTGTTTTCAAGATATATTTTTTATATAAAAACTTTTTTCTATATCTTTTATATTTTTTATATTCTTTAACTTGACTTCTTAAAGAATTTTTTCTAATTTTTTTAATCGAAAACTTTACTTTTTTTCTTATTCTCGTCAATTTATGAGTTAAAATATTTTCAATGACTAATAAATATTTAGTAAACTTTTACATGAAAATGTGTGATTATTTTATTAGATGTAAAGTAAAATTTAATGATAAGGTGTATAAATTAGTTGTTAATAAAAGAAATACTACTAAATAAATTATGTATAGTGTAAATATTAAATTAAAAATTTAATGAAATATTCATATTTTGCATATACCTAAGTTATAGGCAAAATTATCAAGTAACAAAAATTTATACTAGTTTTGTATTTTTTTAGTTAAATGTGAAAAATCAGTAATAGTTAATAAGATATGTAGAATTTCCCTCTATTGTATGAAACTTTTTTAGATGAGATTTATATTATAGTAGATATGATTGTTGAACATACTAGAAATATATATACAAATGTTAACTTCAACATTTAAGTTTGAACTCAACATTGTCTTTCGGAAGTGGTCTTTTAATATATATATATATTTATATATGAAAGATTAAAATTGACAAGTTAATTATTGTAAAATGTTTCAAAAATAATTATTTTACTTTCTTTTTTAACTAAATAATCATGTTTTATCATAAAAATAAATATCTTTAAATATGAGCTAAGACATTAACGATGATGAAGATTAAATATAAAATATTAAATAAAAATTTATCACGAATGATGTTAACCCTATTAGCCATGATATTAGATAAAGTTACATGATTTTTATTCTTTTACTATATTCCTATCATTGTTATGATTGAATAATATTAGATATGAAAAATCTAGGTGTAAAATCTTGTGAGTATATAATTAATCTCTTAATAATTATGTAATTGATAAATATATACTAAAGAGAATAAATCATAAATTTTATATCTTGTAATAAAATAATTAATGATTTAAATATTTAAGATAATAATTAATTTATAAATTAATTATCTAAGTATCTCAAATACAATATAAATTTATACATATTCTTTAAAAAGAAAACCATGTCACTATAAACTAATAAGTTCCCTTGGCTGCGTAGATTTTTATATCTAAATTTGTAATTTTTTTAATCACTAAAAAATTCATATTTTACATCTAAGAAGACGAAACTCCAATTGCTATCTCTTTTTTGTTAATAGATCATTATACTTTTTCAAATAGAATAAATATCTTGAACCAAAAACAAATAATTACGTTTACATCAAACTATGAAATTATACATGTTTTCCTTGTAAAAGTATCCAGATACATAAATAAAACAAAACATACTAAGCTCATCTCTCTTTGAATAAATTTACTTTTCGAAAATAGCTATGTTTTTATTCACGCCGCAGATCTCTCCTCAAAACATATATATACACACATTTTTTTTTGTAACGTAACAATCAAGTAAAAGAAACTTCAATAAACAGATTTTCGGAAAAAAAAATGAATGCAAACAATTGGCGAGAAATAAAAAAAAAAAAAAGACCCAATTATTGCGGAAGCATTCATGTCTGTCCCACTGGTAGAATCATTGACCTCTGAAGCAAAATTAAATAGTCTGAAATAAAATATTGCACACCAAAATGGACAGTGCATACATTATAGCTTCTTTATCTTAATGTCGCGGTCCAAAGAAGTTACAAAATCAACTATTTTATGCACCTTCTCTATTTTAATATCACAGTGGGAGGGATTCCGATACCCACATGGATATCTTTGTACAAAAATGCCATATTATAGTCATAACATTGCAGAGGTCCAAGTCATAGACAATAAAGAATGCTGAGAAAATCACAGAACAAGTTCTCTCCATCAATAAACAAAAGAAACAAGTAGTAGTAGGTGTGTTCTCCCGTTTATCAATATCAATAGAGGAGATAATGGGAACATAAATCAGTAATCACTTCACCTCAATCCCATTTGAGAAACTTTACTGCATCTGATTAAACACCAAGTTGAACAGAAGTTAATTTCAACTCACAGCCTACAAAATTACAAATTTAACCAGGACTACTACCAGGAAGTTCAAAAACAGAAAATCCTATGACATAACGAAATGCAAATCCACAAAATCTGGTGCTGAACAATGAAAGCAAAGCAGGTTCCATTTGTAGTTTCAAAGCATGCAATCAGTTCTTGCAGGAAGCCTTCTGAAGAAATTGAGAGGCACTGAAGGAAGCTTGTGGCGGAACCTGGGGTGTCTCAATACATAGATTCCTGTGAGAAGTGCCACAACCTGGAATGGAGTGACATAGAGTACAATAGCAGCAACCAGACAGAAAATCACAAAGAGAGCAGTTGCTCTTGGATCCCTCCAGCTGAGCAGAGACTGCAGTCTCTCCCCTTGAGTGGCCAAATCACCAACCACTGTCTGTATCCTCCCAGCAATGCTTCTAAGCCGGTCGTATCTCATCCTCACGATGTCCGAATGTCTGGTCGTTGGGAATGTGTCAAACTCTTCATCAAGTTCATCAGGGTGAGCAGAATCTGCATGAGAGAGACGAGTGTCCATGTGGGGAGGGTGTCTTGGCCTCCATCTATAGTACCAAACTCCAATCAAGAAGAGGTAAAGGAATATTGTAGGTAAGATAAGCTCAGGGTACATAACCAATATTATGAACAGGATATGGATCAGAACTGTTGTGATTGGATTTTTCCAATTACAGATTTGGTCAAACCATTTTCCTACAGCAATTAGTCCGCTCAAAACTCCCATAATCCTGAAAAAGTTGGCCTTGCTTCTTCTCATGCTCCACATGTGGGAACCCACATCCAGCATATATTCCACAATCTCCTTTCTCAAGGGTGGCTCCGCACGGCTCAGTCTCATTGAAACAATCTGAGTAGCTTGATGCCTCAAATTGTCAAGCTGGCTAACAGTTAGTGGGTGAATATAATGCATCTTAGGCAACAAAGGCAGTGAATACATGTGCATCATGTTAAGCAAAGAAGAACAAGTAAACCTTACAGCCAAGTGGATTTCACCCATTTTCTTCACCCCATTTGGATGAAGAACTAGAAGAGGGTAGGAATGTGTGTAGACACGGTCAGTCTCGAGGGTAGAAAGACGGATTCTTACCTTCCCAATTTTGGAATCTTTTGCCCCTCCAGCCTTATCACCACCATGCAAATGACAGTTATCAAAGACACCAATTGTAATGACAGTGCAAGGATCAAAAACCTCCCAAGTATATTGCTCATTCCACCGGGGCGCAAAGCTATCAATGATTGTCCTTGTCCGCACCCACTTCTGCCCATATTTTGCTACACAATAGGCATCTGTTGTTCCCTTGCCATCTTTTGTTTTCATTGGCATCAAACCCTGAGCATTCAATATCCCCAATTCAAGAACTCCAATACTGGACTTCCACAGCTGTTTCGCTGTTGGGCGAAGATCACTGCTGTAGTGAGTTGATTCATCCAAAACATGATAACCACCTTCCAGACAGATCCTCATATGAATCTTGCTTGAAAACTTGATTTCCTTCTTCTTTTCTCCTTCCATAATAACAACGTGCTTCTCAATATTATACCACTTAGTATTCACAGGTTTGTGATCCAGTCTCCGGTCCACCATTTGTAAAGGAATCGCACACCTCCCAAGTGATTCCTCTTTGTTAGGGGCAACTCGGTCTTCCACACTCAAAATCAGAGGCTCCTCGAATGGTTCAGCAGCCACAAACATCAAATCCTCATTCCACATTGGATTGATAGTCCTGCTTTGAGAGATTCTAGTCCTCAATGTCTGATTCCCCAGAGCAGCCTTCACAAAAACTTCAGGGTATCTAACCTTGTCACTCGGCTGCAAGTCTTGCGCCTCTATCACATTAACCCTCAAATACCAAAGCTTTGGAGACAGATACACCTTTGATCTAATGTTGGCAAGAGCATCAGTCCCACTAACCGTCGCAGCATCCGAGTGCCATGCTTCGGGAAATGCTTCATCAGCTTGTGTACCCATCCAAACAGCCAGCATTAACTCCCCCTTCGCCTTATCACCCTTCCTATCCTCCAATCTATACCACTGCGGGGCAAGAGGACTGTCCGGTGGAACACGCTTCGGGATCTCGTTCAGGTCGAACAACACCCGACCGATGAAATCATCCCTCACAACATCCTTATCCTTCACAGTGACCTCCAGAATGGAAGCCTGAATGCGATCTTTCGAGAAAGCAAAAACCTGGTTCCATTCAGGGTTACTCTTCTTCTCGAAGTGCCGAGTGGTGCCTTTGTAGTTCCCCAACTTCACTTCAGTATAAGGGTCACAACTTCCAGTGACATCCTTTGCAGGCAAGTCCTTAGCTTTCACAACCCTCACATAGAGGTACTGCATTTGCTCAACAAGGTCATAGGTGCTAGTAAGTTTGTCACCGGAGACCTTCCCCCCTCCGAGGTGGGGCTTGGTCTCCTTCAACAGAAAATCTTCTGGTGGAGGCCTCTGCATCTTCTGGCTTCAAATAACCAAAACCCCCTTTTTCCGAATAAGAATGAAAGCTCTGGCACAACTATTTCAAATCTTCAATGTTCCACACTTCCACTCGGAGGAACAGTTGTGCTTTAAAAGGAATAAAAGCACGACGGTTCCGAGGAGCCTAAAAAACAGAAACACCGTCAAATAGCCGTTACAGGCTAGCAAATCGAGTCACATAAATATTTGGGAAACTTTAAAACCCACAAACCACACAAGTTAAGAAAACTCAAAGGTAATAATTAATGCATAAATAAACAGAGTTGCAAGCTAGATCTATGATAACACCAAGAGTGTGTAAGCTTAAGATTATACAGATCCGATTGTGTTCAGTATAAGCACAAAATCACGATAATAGTATTTTTTAGTCCATAAAAAAGGACACGAAAACAATCTGAACCTAGAATATCCCAGGTAGCTGCCGACAGAATGTACCATGAAATGAAGGGGTTCCACTTCAAAGTTCCACACTTTCTGCATTCTAAGACACTCTTTCAACTACTTATTTTCCCCAAACAAACATCATCATCCTACTTCTCTAGTTTCAGCACTTTCTACACCACCCAACTCACCCACAGAATTTTTAACCAAAAAAAAAAAAAGAAAAAAAAAATAGAAAAACACCTAGAAGCTGATCGTACCCAGGTTTGTGCTCTTCCCATTCTGACAGATTTTCCCAGAATTTTTCTTACTAAAACTAATTTTTTACCAAATGGGTGTTTCAAATTCAGCAAAAGGAAAAAACCTTGAAAATTTTTAGTAACACCCAACTCATGAAGTAGAAGAAGAGAGAGAAATAAAATAAAGGAGGGGTTTTAGGTATAAGAAGTACAATGCTGAGATGTTGTTACCTTAGAGAAAATGGGTTTCTTCTGAAATGGGGATGGTTTTTTTGGGTTTTTTTTACTGATAAACCAGAAACAGTGGAGGTGGAGTTTGTGAGATGGAGGAGATAAGGGTGAGGGGTGAGGGGTGAGGGGGAAGAGGAAAAGAGAAGAGAGGGAGTATGCTTTTTGGTTTTTGGTTATGCTTTTGTTGGTGGTGTGGGGCTAGGATCTAATGAATCTATGCAAAATATACAGAGAAGTTGCCCTCTTTGCTTTTTACACAGTGCTGGCTGGACCTCTGTTGCTGTACAGGGTGGTGGAGTGGCGGTGGACCCGGCCTCAAGCGTGTGAACCAATTCGGTCGGTAGTCACACGTGTGTCGTTTTCGTTTCCCTAAGTGACTCCATCACAATGCAGACCATATCTGTTTATTTCGAAAAATATAATTTAGATAAAAATGTTTTCAATTTTTAATATTCTTTATCCTTATAGGGTAATTATTATGTAAAATAAATTTCAATTGTTATTTTTAAATATAAGAAATCGTAAAATATTATTCTAAAATGAAAAAAGTAATACTTAAACATGCAAATTTGAATTTTATTTTTATTATTTTGACCAACATAACAGTTAAAATGTTAACATGATTAAACCTTAATTGAACTTGACTTATCCTCAATTCAAGTCAAATTAAATGAAAAATATATAATTTTTTAAGTGTGAGTTAAATTGAACTTCACTCATTTAATTTATTAGCTAGATTGAATTTTATTGGGTATGATTAAATGTTTAATTTATTTTCTTGTCTAAGTTAATATTTTAATATTGATTTGTTATATTTATAGTATGATATCTTAGGTGTGGTCAATATTTAGTGAAAGAAGTAAACTTTTTTATTTTATTGTTTTAAATGGGTGAATCAAGTTAATCCATTTTAATTATATTACAAAATAAGTTGAGAGAAAAAAATATACTTAAACAAATTAAATCACTTAAAACCTATAATGAGTAACCTATCTAAAGGGAATTAACCTTTCAATTGCAGAGTCATAGCATAGAGTAATGATTTATTTATTATGGTCTCAATATCCTACATAATTGTTAACACCTTATATATATATATATATATATATATATATATATATATATATATATATATATATATATATATATATATATATATTACCCA
>Ga0209489_102109_pt1 | contig 40741 bp, 25 predicted proteins | sample SiratrowhiteBW_FD_187527 | JGI IMG/M metagenome (GOLD analysis project Ga0209489, IMG submission 187527) | Root nodule microbial communities of legume samples collected from California, USA - Siratro white BW (SPAdes) (version 2) | ecosystem: Host-associated > Plants > Roots > Nodule | place...
TATATATATATATATATATGAATTTATTAAAAAGTTGGTCTACTTTCATCTGATCATTGTACTTTGATCTGGAAATACTAAATGAGGTGAATTGATCAATATATAAGGTTGTGTTTAACCTATCTTTCATGATATCTGTGAACTATTTGTCTTACATGCATTAATTACAAAAATTTGAAGGAAAAAATCAACAAAACTATTCGCAAATTTTATATTCTAACTTCGAATATCTCATAAAAAATGAGAATTAATGTAATGTAAGAAAAGGTTTTTAAAACTATAATGGCATTCCACTAATTTTCTATCCAAGAGGCGGGTAATTATGTCTAAATTACCATGTCATTTATTGGTACATAACAATAAAATTAACATAAACAATTTTAGATACGGAACTTAGGAATACAAAATTTGTTAAAGATCTCACCTTAATTAGAAATAAATTTAATTTATAACATTTTAATTAAAAATAAAGTTATTTTTGTAGTATATAAATAAAAATAATTTTCACTTTACAAACTAATTTTGTGAAAATGAATTAACACTTTATATCAATCTTTGATGGTTGGAAAATTTTTGACCAAATCAAAAGAAGATATTAAATGAAACCTTCATGAAAAATAAGCATTGAAAGTCATTGGACGAAAATCCAATTGATCAAAGTGTAAAACAAATAAATAAATCAAGAACTAAACAATAAATGAAATAAAAAATAAATTAAATAGAGAATAAATGGAAAAAGAACAGACTACCTTGTTAGAAAACCTTAAAAGATATGTTTAATGGATTTATCTTTTGAGAAAATTTTTTAAGATAACAACCAAAAGAAGAGACATAACTTAAACTCTCTCAAATTCTCATAAAAAGAATTTCTATTAATTTCAATATATGATATAAAAAGAAATAATACTCTTATGTATTAAAAAGAGATTGGGCCAAAGAGAATAACAAATAATCAAAGTACGTATGTCAGGTGTATTGTATAGTACTATTGAGTTATTATAATATTGCTCATTAATATTCAAATCTAGGTTCCAAATTTATATACATTAACGTGAAAGAGTCTGAGAGATCTAAAATTAAAGATAAAACCAATTTCTAATATATAAGAAAATAATTTTTATCTTATAAAATATTTTTTATAACATTGAGTTATACTTAAAATAATTATTTAATAAAAAATATTACAATTACCTAATTTACCATATACAAATTTATAATATCTACACATGTTCAATTATAATCTTTCGGATCCTATCTTATTATTTTTAATTTTTAAATTTGTAACATAAAATGATGTTAACTTTTTAAAACTTCTTCGAAGTTATGATTAAAAAATAAATTTAAAATATTAAATATTATAATTTAAAGTTTTTGAATACTAATTTTTTATCTTAAGGTTCGAAATGAAATAAAGGTTAAAAGTTACTCAAATTAACGATCTTTTTGAAAGTTTCTTGTTCTTTCATGTTTTTCATTGAAATAAATACCTTCTTAAAACTTCATTTTCTTAAAATTTGGTTTGACTCGACTTATTTCAAATAAATACATTTGAAACAAGTTAAATTAAATACTATCATAATATTAGACAAATATTTGTGCAATTGCACTGTGTTAATCACTAATATTACAATTTTTGTTTCACTTTATTATTATTATTATTAACATTAATAATAAAAAAAAATACTCTCTGAATAAAGTTTAGGTTTAGGATTTTTTTTCTCTTTCATTAGCTCTGATTTTATTATTTTTTATACTTCTTAAATATAAAGAAACACATACACAACACTTTTTCTCCTAATAATAATAATAATAATAATAATAATAATAATAAATTTATAATAAACCACCAATTTCTTTAAAATGTTTTTACCAACATTTTCTTTCACATGCCTATTATTTTTTTCTCAACACCTTTTTCTTCCTTTTATTTTTATTTTTATTTTTATCATTATCTATTCAAATCCACCATGACATTAAATATTTTGTATTTGATGTCAACCAGCCAATTTTTTCATATTATTGTATTGTATCACATGAAAAAGTATCACATGTACTCAGTTTCATTTTTATATTGTTATATTGTAAAGTTAATAATAGTTTAATTATTTGTGTGTTTACATATCAATTTTACTGTGGATGATTCATCCACTTTTAATGATTACTCAATCACTTTTTGTGGTTGGTGTTTCAAATATCTAATCAAGCTGAAATTGGCATGATCTTTTGAAATTCCTTACATTACTTACCTCAAATCATGGAAAGTAAAAGTGGGTATTTTTTTTTTCTGATTATTTCTCTGTGGAGTTTTTGGCTATATTTTAATTTGGTAGTATTTGTATCAGAATGTGGTTTCCAGTGATAATCTAAACCTCTACCTCTATAAAATAATGAAGAGATTTTGTTTCTGCCACATATTATTTTAAATACACTTAATCAGACATTATTATGTGAGTGTGATTGCAGCTGATTCAACCAAAATTACCACCACACCAATTTTTTTTGCTATAAATATGATGTGGATATATCAATTATGGCTATTTATTTAATACCTAACCATCCATTCATTAGGGTTTGGCAATATCAATTATTTCTGTTAAGGTTTACATCGCGTTTGATATGGTATTATGATATCTTAATCCATCTTTAATTTGATATTTTAGGTCATCTTAGGTATAAAATTTGTAACGTGAAATTTTAATTTATATATTTTAATTTATGTTATATTATTTTAAGATTTTATTACAATTTTAGTTTTAATGTAAGATATATTTTTAAGATGTTTTTGTAATCCTATGATCTATATCTTTTTTAAGATTTACAGTTCTAAGTTTTATGTCATGTATATTTTAGTGGAAGTTTTCTATGACTCGAATTTTAATTTTGTAATCTAGATATAACATTTATATCGAAATCTTTTTTGTATATCTACTATTATTAATTAATTAATTTTGTTTTTCGTATAGTTAATATTTTGTCTGGTTTATTCCATCAACTCTTTAGTATAAGTAAATTCTTAAATGTGTTTATATAACATGAGCGTCAAAAATGTATATAACTAATTACGTCTTTTATTTTAAAGATAATATATTATATTGAACTAACTTATTATTATTTAATGTATGAAATTTTGAATGTATAGTTCAAGAGTGAGAAGAAGATAAGTTTATTTTAAGTGGAATAAAATAAAGAAAAAATTAATTTATGGAAGATAATGTTGTCTTATATAGGTGGACCAAAGTGAACATTGGATCACCTAATTTGTCATTAATAGATAGAACAAGTTTATGAATTCAATGTTATCTTTCATCATATATGTGGGTGAAAAAAATGTTTTGGTGACAATCATGAAGTGTTTATAATCTCTTAATATTCAAAAAAATGAGAAAGGTTATTTTGAGGATGTCCAAATTGAAGACTAAGGTTAGGCTTTTTAGAAGATCGTGTTTAATTTTATTTGTGTTTTGGAAATTAATAATTTTTTGTGGTTGAAAAATGTGGATTGTGACTTTTTTTCAATGAATTAATGTGAATGATTGAGATTAATATAATTGGTAAATAGTTGAGAAATTCAAGCTAAAGAATATAGGAAGAAGATTGAAATATTGTAGAAGAAGTTGAATGCTAAGAACATGAAGCAAAATGTTGTAGTTGATTGAATGATAAGCATAGTAGTTTTGTTAATATGTGTTGGAAAATGTAATGAGGTTAGTTTATGATTAATGGGCAATAGGTTTAATATAACAAATAAATTGCGGTGGCTGATTATATACGGAAAAAATGAGTTGTGTTGAATTAATAGCTTATTATATATGAATAAATTAGTTGTGTTGTATTGTTTTATATAAGTTGATTTGAAATGATTAGATGAATATGATGGATGGAAAGTAGGTGTTTAGGAACTTATGATTCAATCTTATGTCTTGTTAATGTTATAAATTGATTTATTTCGCTATCTATAAGGTCCTTATTTTTATATGGTTATATTTTATATTTACTTTAAATATAAATATAAAAAAAACTTATACTTAAATTTGTTAGAAATTTTGTATTTTATCACATATATTTCGAACCTCATAAAATAATTTAATTTCAAAAATTAATTATAAAATAAATAAAATGATAATTGATTTAAAAATTAAAATAAATAATAATATTAAATTATAAAAAGAGATGAGGGAGATGTGGTACACATATGTATTCCACCATTTTTAACTTTTTTTATCATTCATTCATTATTATCATTATTATTATTATTATAAGTATTATTATTATTATTATTATCATTATTATTATCATTATTAGAAAATATAATGTTAATAATATTAATATCAATAATATTAATACTATTAAAAATATCATTAATAATAGTATTAATAAATTAATAAAAAATATTAATAATAATACTAATAATATAATATTAATAATATTAATATTAAAAATAATAGTGATAATAATATTATTAACCATATTAATAATAATTATAGTGTTATTATTGTTATCAATGATATTAATAATGATATTAGTAATATTAATAATGTTAATAATAATAATAATACTAACATTAAAAATAATGTTAAAATATTAATAATCATAATATTATTATTAACGATAATAATAATAATAATAATAATAATAATAATAATAATAATAGTAATGATATTAACAATAACACTAAGATTAATAAAACTAATATTAAAAATAGTAAAAATAATATTAATAATTAAATAATAATATTAATAATAATAATTACTATTATCAGTAATAATATTAAAAGTAATAATAACAGTAATAATAATAATAATTTTACTAAAATTAATTATGAATATTATCTACTGAAAAATTCATAGGTAATTTATTTACGGATTTAGATTTGTGTGTAGTTACATACGGATTTGGATCAGTAATTACTTACGAATTTTTTCGTTAAAGATTCGTAGCTAAAATTTGTAGATAATGCTAAATTTATCCACAAATTAGAATCTGTATGTAATTACTTACAAAATTTATCGTAGATAAAATTTGTAGATGAAATCCGTAAAAAAATAGGTCCATACTTAAAATTCGTAGGTAATGCTAAATTTACCTATGGATAAAAATTCATATATAGTCATTCGTAAGTAAATTGAGAATTTCTTTTAGTGATTCTTAAGAAAAATAATTATAATTGTACCAATGGTTTTAATAAGAAATATCCAACTATATAATCACTTCCTGAATAACGTTTGAGGTTCATGGTGAATTGTTAGAAATGGAATACGAATCTATATATATGATAAAGTGAGATTGAGTTTTATAGTTTGAAGTGAAATCCTTGTATCCTATTATTTGTATTATATATTAAATTTATTAAGATTGATATTTAAAGATTACAAATACCTTATTCCTTCTTGTGTTTTTCTTTTTTGTCATATACATACAGTACAAGTAGAAACAAGTACTATGTTGTTTGGTAAAATTTTGAGAAAACTTTTTTATGTTTGATTCATGACAAACTTAATTTTAATATTTTTTGAAAATATTAAATATATAAATAGTCTTTTATTATGATGTTGTATAAAATTTATATATTATTGTAATATATCATCAATAATTACAAAAATAATATATATATACGAAATTATGTTATAAAATGTTGTCTCTAAGAATCTCTTAATTCACAAAAAAGGTATTATTTTTAATTTTTAATTAAGTAAAAATTACTTATATAATATTCAATTTGTTACATTACCAACTCCTTTTAAATTGAATATTATGTTTTATTAATATTTCTTAAAGTATAATAAACGAGAATGCTATTATTATTTTTTGTTATTTTTTAATTACAATAATTAATAAAAAATAGGATGCATGCCAAAATGAAGGAGCATCTTGTATATATATACCGATAATGTGGAGATTAAAGCTTTAAACAAGCTTGTGTTAGTTGTTTTGATGTTTCCATCCACGTGGATTGGATGATTGATGTGTTGGAGAGTTCGTTTTGTAATTAATTTTGTTTTTTAGTTACATTTGTTATGATTACAAGACTATAAGTAATATTTTTTTTATTGATCTTGCTTAGATTTGGAAGATATGTCATATATAAGTGTTTTTTAGTCTTCATAAAAATGTTTAGATTTGTTTTAATTGATTATAAAGTCTTTTAATTAGTTAAAATGTTCTTAAGCCTGAAGGATTTTGTAAGAAAAATTGTTTTAATCCATTAATTTTTTGTTTTAATAAACTAAAATCACTTAAACAATTTAGGAGTAAAATCATCATTTTTTTAATTGATTAAAACACAATTTTAACAAACTAAATAAGTAAATTGTCACTTTTAAGTTATTTCAATGGACTAAAATATCATTTTAGTTTGCTAAAACTGTCAAACTTATAAAACTAGCTTTCTTGGTGTTTTATCTTACTTTTCTATAATCCAACTCTTAAGTGATTTGGTTCCTATTACATGGTTTAAAAACTTAGAAAAGCACTGAATATAACATTGCGTTAAGGTGAAAATAGGTTGGGAACTAAAAGTTTGACAATGAGAATTTTCATGGAGGTAATTATAAAACTTAAATAATAAGAAAAATTCATATTAAAAAATAGATATATAAATCAAAGTTTATAATTTTGTGATTCTATTTTATTTAACTATATTTAAAAAACATGTTTTAAAAATAAAAAAAATATTCTAATTTTTATTAAATTTTGTATCATATTAATGTATTTCAATAAAATTTTAAAAACTTATAACTACGATCCTTTAATGAAATATTTTAGCTTTTTTAGTTTATTCCAAAAAGGCAAATGCTTCTTGCATCCCTCAATAATTTGAACCTGCATCTCACAATTTTGAAAGTAATTTTACCTTTTGTTAAAGTGATTTCCAAATCATCTGTTTTTAAAATTTCTCTATAACATTTTCTAAAATTTATAAAATACATTTTAGAACACTTTTTTTTTTTTTAAATTTACGAATACATCATAAAACAAGTATTTTAAAACAAATTTTTAGAACAAATTTTTTATATATAACAACTTCGGAAATGTGTTTAAGTTTTTCAAAACACATTAAATATATTTTGGAAAAAAAAAATAGAATGATATTATTTTTTTTAGCCTTTTCCTTCTCTTTTTCTTCATGCACCAGTGACGGTGGTAGTAGTGAGAGAAAAATAAACAGAATAATTCTGTCATTTCATCCAATTATCGGTGAAGGTTAAAAACGGGGGTGCAGGAAATAATTGGCCAGGAAAAAAAAATTTCTGATATCATGGTAACTCAGGTGAAACTTATCTCTGTTCTTTCTCTCATCATTGCTTCTTATTTCTTCCAACGTTAACAATGGCGGTTTTGTCGCCTCCAACACTGTCGCCACTGCTTCTCAACACCAACTCAGATTTCGCTTCACCACCATCGTTTCCTCTTCTCCCCTTCTCCTCCTCCACACCCACCATTCGCTTCTCCTCACAAATTTTCGTCTCTTACAGTAGTAAGTTCGTTCTTGCCACTTCACCCACATGCAAACTATTCAATTTTCATGTTCTGAGATCGCTGGAATCTCCTCTTTCTTCTATATTTTGCAGAATCCGAAAATGGGTTGGCCATTGAGCAGAAAAAAATCTTGCTTGAGCGCTATGGCTACGATGTTGATGCTGATGAGTACTTTTCTCACTCGTCTTCTAAGGTCCCTTTTATGCTTGAAAATTTATGTGCCATATCATATCTCAATAGGATAAACCACCAATTTGGTCTCATGATATTGCCATTTCTCTTAAGCGCTCCTTAAAGTAATCAAATGTTTAAGTAACTCTCAGAGTATTGAACATTTATCGCTTTAGTCTAAGTGTATGTTTTTATTTCAGTTAGGAGAACTCAAATGTACTTTTACCCGGGCAGCAACAAAATTCAGTATATGTTTGATTAGAGTTACATAAGTACTTTAGCGAATTTCTTTACAGAATTGTGTGTTTCAATATATGATTTGATAAGGAAACATTTGTTGCTTCTTGAGTGAAAATACTTATGAATTCTCGCAACTTTAGTGTAAACATACTCTTGTTCATACTGTGCATTGGAATTTGCCCAACAACTTTCCCAATTTTATCTGAACTTTGTTGACATGTTTAAGTAAAGTTCAAGGACCAATTTGAAAAGTATTTTAATATTTGGGGACTACTTAGGTAATTTCTAATACTTTTTGGATTACTTAAGGGCCACTTTGGAGAGTTCAATAGTTCAAGGATGAAACTAGTGGTTAAATATCCTAATAGAGGCTTTTGAAATTGTGTTTTGTGAATTTTACTGTGTTTTCGCTTTTGTTTTAATCTTCTGAATGCAACATTTTAGTCCAAGAGGAGAAAGGAGCCTCTAAAAAGGAGAGGAGGGAAGCAATTACAGGATCCACCAGAGGACCCCAAGCCTCCTCGTACTACCCATAAATTGCTTCAGGTATTCTCATTTTAGGACTGGCATCTTTTGGAGTGCTAATTGATGATGAAAATAGATTTCTATTGCGCGCGGGTATTTTGTAAACAAAATTGTGAAAGTGATGCATTCCGAGTAATATGCACCCAACAATCAACAGTTGTTAATTTAACCCCATGCATTTTTCATACTCTTTTTTTGTCTTCCTGTGTAATTTAAGATGACTTCACTTTAGTGCATGATGAATTGCTTTCATTCCTAAGGGTTTTAAGATGATAGATGTTGCGCTCTTCTTTGAGGGGCCATACCGGGGAGAGATGTTGGACTCATCTTCGAGGGGACATACAAGGGAGAGATGTTGGGCTCTTCTTCGAGGGGACATACCAAAGAGATTTGGTACGAAACTGGGAAGATTTGGATTCGATGAGTCTCGAGCCATGAGCCAATCAATATAAGAGACTTGATGCCATTAGCCAATCTAAAACCTTAAGGCTGACTCCACACTTGAATTCCTCACAATCTCTCCCTCAAGTGTGACCTCTCCACGCATTGCAACTTCCTCCTTGACATCCAAGTGTTACCCACGAGTCTTCAACTTGTATAACACTTCCCATAGACAACACCAATTGTTAGGCTCTTCTTCAAGTAGACATACATGGGAGAGTCCGTAATAACTGGGGAGATTTGGGTCCAATGAGTCTCGAGCCATGAGTCGACCCATATAAGAGACCTGATGTCATCTCCAACTCAAAACCTTAAAGCATTACGTTTATGGGTTTTTCTATATTGCTCATCTCCATTCACGTAGGACTCTTGACTCCACACTTGAATTTCTCACAAATGAGATGTATGTGATCTCTTAAATTTGAGTTTGAACATAACTCAGCTTGAAAACCTAGATAATAGGGTGTGGATTGTCACCCATTTATATACACTATTTTAATCTTATTACTAGTTACTGTGAAATCTTCATTAGACCCAATCACACCAAGGAACTAAACATCTCAAGTTTGAAATTTTAGACTAAACATCTGCGATTGCGAGTAGTCTAATAACCAGCCCAACAAGACCTGCAACAACCAATAAGACAGACTTTTTTTTATACCATGTTAGATTTTAAATTTAGGGCTAACTCAACCTCCAAAGCTAGTTTATAGGGCGAAGGTTTCCCTCCAGTTATATATGTGTATGTATATTGTTTTGTCTATATCACCAGTCACTAGCCAATGCTAGATTTCCAATGGGATTTTATGACTTTCATGTTATAATGCTCTCCCATATTTACCTCGTTGAAGGTCATTCTTGATTTTAAAGAGTAAGAATAAAGACAAGTTTATGGAGTATATCAGTATGACTCTACCATATTTGGTTCTTAGCTCTTCAAAATCTTAAGTGGGTTATTTATTGGATGGAAATGCAAGTTATGCCCAGTTATATGGTTTTCGGCTCTGTTTCATCTCAAAACATCTAAAAGATGATATTTTCCATTTCTTTCTTCCACCCATTGTTGCCTAGGTATGTTTATCTCTCTGATATTAAAAATTTAACGCTGCCACATCTATTTTTGGCTGTGAACTATATCACTTGAACACTTTATTATTTTCTTCTGTTTTGAATGTTATGTTCAAGTCTTAACTGCTTAAAGTAGTTAACTTGTACTGCAAATTAATGTTGTGCGTTCGGATATTTAACTGTTGTCTTCTTTTATTGATTTTCATGCTTTTCATTAATTAGTCACGTGCTTTTTAGTTTCACTTGCCTCAATACATTAAAACCTTAAGGGGAGATGACCGTGATTTACTGATCTTAAATCCTATAAAAAATAGTATTTGAAAGCGATGAAACCTCGGCCTTTATTTCCAGTCACTACAAGCCTCGTTGGTTGACTTCAAAACGAACGGAGGGGGTGACTAAGTCCGAGTCCTACAGTAAAATGGGCGTTTAGCTAGTTTTTAGTTTTGCAAAATCGTTTCTAAATCAATTTTGGTGGTGGTATGATTATGAAAAAAGTGAAAAGTTTTAACTTTTCTATTGGCATTATTGATTTTGTATGTGAAATATGGACCCTACACAGGTTCTTGGAGGAACAGCTCGAAGAGTGAAGCTACTCTCACCAAAGGGCATGGATGTACGCCCCATGATGGAAGTGGTGAAAGGTGCCGCCTTTGATATATTACAGGTACCAGTTTCATGTTTATCTCTTGCTAATTAAGTACTGATGTTGGATATACCATTTAGTCCGTACAATTCTTTTGATGCACTTTTCCTGTTTATGCTAATAATTTGATTTTTCAATACTAAGGCAGCTGGTGGCTGTCCTGCAGCGTTGAGACCTGGTCGGTGGTTAGATTTGTATAGTGGCACAGGTTCTGTTGGAATTGAAGCTCTTAGCCGAGGATGTTCTGAGGTATTAATGTTTTCAGTAACAAGTTTACATTCACTATAACTATAGATAGTGAGTTTTGCGAAAATTGTGATCACTTATCAGATTATCTGAGCTATCTAAGTTACAGAATCAGCCTTCGGTTGAGAAATGGAATTAACAGATTTTCATCAAGTTCAGGGAGATGCACAAAAGGGTTTTCAATGGTTTTTTACATTTCCTCAATAAAATACTACTCTTTCCTGAAGTCCGTTGTTTATATGATTAATCAGGTGCATTTTGTTGAGATGGATCCATGGGTTGTATCAGATGTTTTACGTCCAAACTTAGAGGAAACTGGATTCCTTGATGCTTCAGTCATACACACTGTCCGCGTGGAAAAATTCTTTGAACGTGCAGAGCAATTTGTAGGCATGTGTATCTTCTCCTTTCAATTCCATTTTATGCGTATCTTTGTTGTGGGATTAGGGGTTAAACAAACAGAATTATAGCGTTTCAAAATTATTTATAACACATACTTTGAGTTTAATTAGAATGCATTAATAGTACAAAGTTTTTTTACGTTGTCATCAATCATGGATTGCTGTGTTTGATTATCTGTTATAGTAGTTATTTACATTTAAAATGATTTCTAATTTGGTTGGCAGTGTAATAATCTTTACACCGACAATGTAGCTAAATTTAAAGTCAAATGTTTTATGGCTGGAAGTATGAAATGTTTGAAGCAAAAAGTATTGCTTGTAGAACCAAAAGTTTTAGAAGCCAAATTTACTCTATTTGTTCATTATTTGACTACTGTTCATACTCTTATTTAAGAAAATGCAATAAATATTTCCATCATCATCTTCCACCACTGACAACAACCAAAGTGAGTAAGCTAACACCAAAATTAACATGTAATTTCTTCCGCTGCTGTAAATTTGAATTGTTTACATGCAGGTAACAGTGGCCCATTTGATTACATTAGTGTCACCCCTCCATATACACAAGTTGACTATGGGGTGCTGATGAGGCAAATATCAGAATCATCCTTGATTGGAGAGAACACGTTTATTGTACGCTCTATTTTCATACTTTCAATGTTTGTCATAGTATTGGTCTTACTAATTTTCATGTTCTGAATCAGGTAGTTGAGTATCCTTTAAAAACTGACATGCTGGATTCTTGTGGAAACCTTGTGAAGGTAATTTAAGTAACCATTAATTTTTCTTGACATTCTTTTACCCTGATGGGGTGCAGAACATGAGACCTACATTTATGAATTTATGTTATGCAATACTTGTGGATTTTAATGGTATGCAGTCCAATTTGAGCTGTTTAAGGGGATTTGTGTACATACAGATAACTGACAGACGGTTTGGCCGGACACTCTTGGCGATTTATGGACCAACATGGTCCCAGAAGAAGAGGAGATGACACATTCAAATGCCACAGTTGCAGTAAAGGCTGAAAAACATGCAGGGTGCAATCTTTATCTGTTCCAAGGGTCAACAGGAGTAGTTTTTGGCACATATATCACTTCTTCAAAAGCTGTTATATTGGACAGTGTAATGTTGTTCCCTGCAACAGACCATGTTATGTCATGTAATGTGGTGAATTATAAGAACCTTGTATTCTTTGCTATTATGATATGTGATCCCACTTCAGCCGGAAATTGATTTTTTAATTGTAGATAGTACTTCAATACTTGATATATATGTCAAATTGTTTGTTTTCCTTACTGAATATTGCACCATTTGTATTCAGCTGATTTCAACACAACAATATCTTTATTTGATCTCTAGCTTTCATCCTAAGAAAACTGTTTTCAGTTCATGTTATGTTATCCCCCTTGAACAAAAGAACCATGAGCTTTTCAAGTCCCTGTAATTCATCCATTAAAATTTAACAACCAGAAGAGGTTTTGCTGGGAAAAGGTTCTGCTAAATTACATCAGAAAACGAAAAAGGAAAACCCCTTTACCCCTCATAACCTTTTTGGTATTTAAATTTTAACAAAAGTAAGAGATTAATCATATATGTGGCTGTGTTGAAATTGAGCATATATGATATGATCCAATGTAGTGACGACAAAACCAAACAACATCACGTGTATGTCTTCAAACAGGGTAATCACAACAATTACGTAACCTTAGAGTCACGGGGGAAAAAACATAATCTGTCAAAGCTGCTTTTCTCATCTTTCTTTAAGAAAAATCATCCCTTTTTCCCTTTACAATATTTTTTTATATATACAAACAGATACTATTACTGCTAATAAAAGTTACGGTAGAAATACTTGCATAAATACTTCAATGCTTAAATAGGTAAATGTTTGAAAAACAATATTTCTAAATGTGAACATATGCTGAATTTGTGATCTTAGAGCTCCTGATGTCCAACATTTTCTTTCTTTTCTCATCATATTACTACTAATTTTTCACATTTTTTAGTTTCTCTCATTTTTTCTTTCATTTTCTCTCTTTTTCTCCCACTCATAAGAGGCGTATCTCCTTATGTTTTTCATAGTCAAAACAAATCGCATAAAGTTTCTCACCCATTATCACTTCATTCCTTGAATTTAGACTTTGTTCACAGTTGAAGCTGCATTCATTTGTTTTACACTATGCAATGGCAAATCCAAACACCATGCTAATTAGAATAAGCATTTACACACCAAATTCTGTCTTTAATTAGTGAGATTATCATTATCATTTATACCATTATATATATATATATATATATAACTTTTTTTTATGTCATCTTCTAATTAAACTATTTTAGTCTTTAATAAATAAAAAATAACATTTTTGTTTAATAAAATAAGTAATTGAATAACCTCTCTCCACACAAACAAGAAAATATGCGACGTTAGAGTTTGAAAAATATTCATATCAATACTTTTATTACACACTAACAATTATATTTCAAACTTTCATTTATAGAGTTACATATCATAATATGTGTAATCTATAAATCATGTTAGAACACTACAAAAATATATCACAAAACACTTAATTCTATTTTTGAAATACACATGTTTTAAATTTGATTCAGAAATTAACATTCATTATACTACTCTGGCTATGTTGTATCTCCAACACAACTACATTAATAGGAATTAAGTCCTATTGTATGATAGGGTAAATTTATGTGACATGTCAAACTATTTATTTTTCAAACTTCAAACACACTTATATAAACCTTTTTTTATTCTCATTATACGATAATCTTCCTTTATTTGATTTCAATATATCAATAGAGTTAGTATATTTCCTTTGTACAAATCTCAAATCTCAAATTCAATACATATCATATATATCTTAATGTAGTATTCTCCTCCTTGAAAATAACTATGTTTATATCATACTTCATATCATATACCTCATTGTGAAGCTTGGGAATAACATTAACAAAGCAAAGATTTTCCATTCATCCTTTTTCCTGGTTTAGGAACTGTTTCACTATCCTACAAAGAAGTTTCATCAAGAACAAATTATTTGTTTTTAACAGATTGTGAAACAATTTCATGTTGTGAAGATAGAACACTCTCACAATACATTTGACTCAATTTAAATGCTAATAAATTGAAATTTCCATTACATTATAATAATGCTCAAATGCAATATATTAGTCAAATATAATAATATAGTGAAAGATAAACCGATTTTAGTATTTAGAGATAATTATAAACATGTTTCTTCAAAGTTCAAAAAACACTTTACCGCTCAACAAATTAAGCACATATTACAATTCGTCCAGCTATCATTCTGCTTGCCTAGCTAAAGGCATAAGCACAACCAACCACTTTTAGTTGCTCAATGAATAAAACATTTGCCCACTGTTCTCTTGGAAGTTTTTCATGAAAACATTTAGCCTAGTGAGAATTGGCTCGCCTAATGGCTAAAATACTGTGAGTTTGTTTTAAAATGCTCGTCCAACTACAAAATCATTGTGTGTTTTTATTTAAAAGACTCACCCAACAATCAAAGTTTTCGGGTTTTTAATAAATGTCGCTAAGTCAACATTTAGCTTATTTAGCAAGTTTGCATAACTCAGAAAGTTCAATATGGTTTTAACTTTATTCTTTCTACATAAATTGAATATATTATCTCAAACTAACTATATTTTGTATCAATATACTCTAATTATAAAAATTTAACAACCAAATTGATACATGAATACTCACTTCAAAGTATTCAAAATATGGTTTTCATTTCGAAATCATCCAAAGCATAAATTCAAGGTGAATTCCTTTAAAATAAAAAAAAAAATCAACCAAGACCAAATCAAAATAAACTTATTTAGATCACAATCAACCAAAGAAAAATTTAAGATAAATTTATTTAAATAAAAAAAATTAATCAATACATTAATCCCAATAAAAAATACAAAATAATATGACCATGTCACATTCACATCTAGATTGTTTAATCTAAGATACTATTTAAAATGAAATTGGCTTCACTTACCTGTTTAGTTTTCTCAACACAAGACTAAAAGTCCCACCTCCGTAAAACTTATAGTAAAGTTGATCATTTACAGCCTCTTTGGTTGAACCCATTTGGGTAGATTTATTGTATAAGAGGATGAATTTGGAGGATGAAGGCTATTTGATTGATCTAATTTGAAAGGATGGATGGAGGAGAGATTTGCAGGATGTTATCTTGATGTGAAGAGATTTGAAAGGATGTAACTTGAAATTACGAAATAGTTCTCATAAATGAGGTGGAAATTATAAAATACCCTATAAGTGGGTCATAACTTTGGAAATTACAAAATACCCCTTTAAGTGGGTATAAGGTTTTCATTGTCCACAAGAGTCAATTAGTAATTTCATAAATATATCAATTAAAAAAATTAAAACAAATCTATAATATCTATCAAATCATTCTCAAACTTTCATAATCAATCCCCTCAAATCTTTTCAAATCTTACTATCTATCTATTAATCAAAACAACTCTACTGTCCACATATAATCTACTCAAATCCCTTTAAATTCATTCCCTCAAATCTATTCTCCCAATCAAACAAAACCTTAGAAAAAAAGTTCTTATCAATGATCTAAGCATAGCCGTGTTATTTTGAACTAGCAGAAACTCAACCTAACTCTAAAAATATTACATATGATACACTTTTTTATAAAACATACAAAATTTCTCAAAACTTAAAAAAGAAACTCATAGGATAAACTTATTTTTATTCTTCATTAAAATTCGTATGGGCTTTGATCTTGAAAACAATGAACAAATTCTTTCAGCTTTATAAAGAGAAATCAAATAAAAGAAAAAAAGTATTTTAAAAAAAGAATAGTTCTTTTAAAATAAGACTTGAATAAATAATTTTTTCTCTTTATAAACTTTTTTATTTTAATATTAAAATATTTATACCTTACCACTTCTATTCTTAATAATCTTTTAAATCCTTACACACAAAATAATTTAATAAATATTTAAATGCAAGAACCCCGTGTTAATAAACTAAATTATGGGTTTAACCTATTTGAAAATAAGAAAAATAAAACCAAAATAATGTTTATGGAATTAAGGGTGATGATATATAGTAAATATAGATATGGAATTATGGGTTTATTTATTTTAACTTATTATATTAGTGCGTAAATAATTTTCTCCATTTTTTCATACGAACTTTATTCCACTAATGCTTACGCAATACTTCAACTCCCACCCAGCAGCACCAGAATAAAAAAAGTATCCCAACATCCCAAGTTTTGAATCCTTGTTTTCAGGGATTCCTCCAAGAGTTGTACAAATATTTAAAAAGAAGGGTAACCCCATGTTTGCCCTAGGTGTCCAATCACAAAATCATCATGTCTTCATATATTAAGAATTAATCAATCTTAACAAATTTATGCTAAATTCAATTCTTCGTAAATATGATATTATTTTATTTTTAAATTTATTAAATAAATCAATAAATATACACCTATGTATGTTTGGTTTGATTTTGGTTATACTTTTTATTTTAAATTATTAAAATACTTTTAATTTATTTAATACTTCAATTAAAATTTCTAAAATTGTAATTTTTTTCTTATTATTTAACATCAAAGGATAAAAAAGTATATATTTTTTAATATTAAATTCTTAATAATATCATTTTATTTTTATAAAAAATATTTAATAGATATTTAAAGGAGAATATATTTATATATAAATATATCTGTTACCTTACAAAGATATAATAAATATAAAGTTTTGTTACCTTCCTAAAACATAATAAATATAAATTTTTATATTGAAAATAAATATAGTTAATCCAACGCGCTCCACCCTGTTTCCATTACTGAAAAAAACTTTAAATCAATTTATATTTTTTCAAAAGAATAACAAAAAAGAAGCACAAAATAAATTGGAATGATTGGTTGAACTACATAGGGTGGGAAAAACTTCTTAAAAATTAGGGACCCCTAAACTATAATAATGTAGACTATCCTATAGAATACTAATTTACTAATAAAATATAATAAATTACATTTTTAATGCTTTGAATTTCCTTTAATGTTGTATAAACTAAGAAATATCTCTAATATATCATAATGTTGTCTCTTAAGAAAGTGGATAATAAGTATATTTTTTAGAACTTTTAGAACAAAATAACATAACCTCTTCATAAGTATTCATTGGAAAAATGGAATAAAAAGAAAAGAACTTTTTTTAAAAATCTATTATCAACATGTATATAAATTATAAATAAACTTTTAGAGAAGTTACTGTGAGAGAGATTGGAACTTCTATAAATTAATGACACATAACTATGATTTCATATTTTCTTGTAATTTTCATTTTGTATAAATACTATAAGAAAAGTTTATTCACATTGAAGAAACTTGAATTGAAATTATGAAGAGAACTTGAACTAGTTTCTGTTGTTCCTTACATTAATTTGATGAGTGGTAAAGTTTCATTTGATGAGTACTTGACATAAGGTTTTGAAGTTCATTCCTCAAAGTACAAAGCTAGTGAGAGTTAAGAGTTAGAGATAGAGAGATGAGAGTGAGATCCCTTTTTCAAGTTGCATGAAAATGCACAAACCCAGTAAAAGAGAGTTCAAGTGGACACTTTTTTACACTTAAAGAGGCTCATATAACTACCTTTTCTCATTCATTTTGGCCTTTTATGTTTGTCCATGCTCCCTTCACCCATTTTCCATTTCTCTCTCTCTTCCCCTGCCCCCATACAACATACCAAACTAAAATTTTGGAATCTAAGGGTTTCAGCAGTTGTTTTTTTGGACCAATGGTTGAAAGGGTTTGAACACACCAAAGCAAGAGGGAGTGGGAGAGAGAGTCTCAATAATAGTACCAAAGTTCTTAAAGATCATATAATTCATATTAATTTAATATTTTTCTTAGTTTTACCTAAGAAAAAAGGTACATATAAGTTGTCATAGTTTTGATAGAAGGAGTACTTGTACACTAAAAGTATTGAAAATCTTTTCCACACACACCCCATAGAGAGCAGTTTCTGTTGTCTGCCTTTAAATAGAGCAAGTTTCTCTAAGCCCGCCAAGTTAGGAATCAGATAGTCCTTCCCTTTTGCTCTTTCTTTCTTTCTTTTCTTCTCTTTTCTCTCTCTCTCTTTCTTCTTCTTCTTCTTCTTATATCATCTTTGTGTGATCAATGCCACAATGTTGCTGAAACATTCTCACCCTCTTATTGCCTTCACTTGCCATGGAAAGTACTCATAAGAGGGGTGAAGATATGGGGGTCGGTGGTGTTGTGAGTTGTAGAAGGTTGCTTCTTGGAGCCTTGCTATCTTTAGGAGTCATCTGGTTTATGTTCCTTGCCATCTCAGAGAACCGTCAAACAAAAAGAACAGTGGTAGTTCCAATGAGTGTTATCTCCAAGCATTTGAAGTTGGTCAGCATGCAGAGGCATGGCTTGCATTCAAATTCTAGACTCTTCATAGTGAGCAAGAGAAGAGTGCCAAATGGACCTGATCCAATACACAACAGGTACACACATTTATGATCTGTGAAATGCTTTATGATGATGCTTTTGTTCATGTAATTTGCATGGCTTACCACATTAAAATCAAGAAAAGAAATTGTGGGGTGTTAAGTGTTTTGGTAAAGCTGCTAGATCATAGGCTTTGTAATAACAGTGTGTTTGCTTTTACATTTTTCTCAAGAACCTACATGCCCTATGATTAGAAGCAATTAATTGCTTGCATTCATCTTAGTTATTTGATGTGAAATTGAAGGATGACATGCATGCTTAATGCATCTCCAAACACATGCTTGGAAAAACATGAAACATGTGTTCAGAGATACATTAATTGGACATGTTAAATCATGAAAATGAACTAAGAGACAACAAATAGTTACTCTTGATTGGACATGTTATGTAACATGAAACCAAACACATTGCATGAACATGAGACAGAAACAAAAACCTTAAACACCATGATTTGGTGTAGCAGTCTGTTTTTCACATGTTCAAAGGAAGTTAAATCAAGAACACAGACAATGTTGAAGTTAATCCATTTGATTAGATTCATTAGGCATTTAGCTAAAGGGGAGGTAGAGCATGATGGACTCATACTTGATAATTTTTCACTCTTTATCAAAAGCTCCTTTAACTAACAATCTTTCTCTTATTTTCATGAGAAACCAAAAAAAGACATCGGGTGAAGAACTGTACCACTTTAGTTATTGGAGGAAAAAAGAATTCGGTGGCTCCTTTTCCTTTCTATGGAAAGCTTGATTAATTTATTGGAGGATCATGAACTACTTTTAACCTCATTTGAATTCAACAATCCAATTCATGTCTTATTTGAAAGCAGAATTTTGCTTCCTATTGATGATGTCATTGTTAATTGTTCTGAGGACCCATTATGCTGATCATCACACTATTGCACTGTGCACTGCACAATTCTGCCGTACCATGGAATTTCATGTCATTTCATTTCCATTTACATCGTTTGCCTCACCTCTTTGTCTCTCTCATATTCTGAATATATTTGTGTAATTATTGTGTATGTATGGATGAATTATTCAGAAGAGCAGTGAAAACTAGACAGCCACCTACACAAGCCTGAGCATTGCATTGTGAAGTTCCACAGCAAGTTTGAGGACAAAAATCATAGAAGAATTTTTGCTATTCTCTTGTGGAAGAAGAATTCGGAGTGTGTTCTATAACATAGTGTCGTTACTTGTTACATAGTATGATTGCAAGTGCTTTTGGAGGTTACAAGTGTGATCCTTAATGTTCTCTATTTTTTCTTTTCTTCTCTTTGAAATGTACCCTTTGATGGTGTTGTAAATCCATGCCTTAGGAAATGAAGTAACCAAATTTTGGATGCAATCCAATCATGTGCTTATATGTGAATTAGTGAATGTTTTCCTCATCATTCTTATCCAAAAAATTACACGTGAGAACCTCAAGAAAGACTACCCTTTTGAAGGCTACACATTACTTTTCCCTTATTTATGAAAAAATAAACTTTTTCCCTACTCAAATCGAGAGAGGTTTTTTAGATTTATGGATATATAGGAATATGTTGTGGAGGAAAAAAACAAGACAAAACATTCCAATTTTTGGATTATTTGGAGCAGCACACAGGAAGAAAGGCCAAGTCTCCATGCATCATATTATTAGCCTTAAATATTTTAAGTAATCTTTGGGAATTCCTTTTATGGTGGCACCCTCTTTCAAGTGCCTTGTGTTCAACAAAGCACTTTCCTTAATTTAAAGTTCATACATATAAACAATTCCTTTTCATTTCCCTTTTACCTTGATCAATGCATCAAAATAAACATGGGTTCTCTTTGCCCTGCCATGTGGACCTATAGTGATGCCACTTAGTTACTATTTAAGATGACAGAAAATAAAACATATATATATATATATATGTAACTGCTAGCTCAATTATAGGGACTCTAGAATAGCCTCAAATATAGGAAGGTTCCTACTACAACATTTATCAATAGTGCCTTTATAATATGCTTTTGTTGGTTGAACTACTCAACTTTTTCCAAATCCTAGAGAAATGGTTTTTATAGTTTTTTCATTGATATTACTATTATGGATTATAGATTAATGGATTGAGGAGATTTTGCAAATTCTGGTATGCCACTAAAGCCAAATCAGCAAAGGAGCAATCCCTGGCTACTGCTTTTTCTTTATCTTTGCTTTTTCTTTCTGGTCTGATTTTCTATAGATTCGAGAAGGATGTGACTTGGTCCAAAGTAACTGAGATTCAAATTATGAATCTGTTTCATTTTTCTTCCTCCATTGCATGGGAGACAGATTCTCACCCCTGCCAGTTTTTGTTTCTCTTTTCTGAATATATTGGCAGATGCAAAACCAGATGAGTCTGCTCAATTGGATCACATTCTGTCCTACATGTCTTTCTTTACAATTATCAACACCATGTGGATCTCTAAGGAGGGTCCCACTTTCTCCCTTCTCTATATTCTACTTCTTATTTTGTGCAACTTAGAGCACATGCGACCCTGCACTTAACATCACGATCTTAAATTACAATTATATAAAAAAGATAGCATCTCTTTTTAATAGTTATAATTGAGTGTGAATCTTATTTTATAAGTCAGTTTTATAAGATTGAGTTAGGTTTAAAGTTCACTTCTTAATATGGTATCAGAGTCTATCCTAACAATATTATTGGACTTATCGGATCATCCGTTATCAGGTCGCTATCAGACCATCCTTATATATAAGTTTCACACTAAGTTGAGGAGTCTCAGCGTGAAAAGGGTATGTTGGAGATCCTGACTAGAAACGGAACCTTTCAATAATTTATAAATACATGCGAACCTCACCTTATAAGGTTGGGTTAAATTTAAAATCTACTTCTTAATAAACTATCAACATAGTATAATTAGTATCTAATTGTGCCTCTTGAAAACATGTAGTGGCAGATTTTATTTTTAAAATTGGATGAATGAAAAAGTATTAACTTTTAAATGGGTGTTTATTTTGAGTATTTTCTGATTTCACTTCCATAGAAAATAAAAATCTTTGATTGAAACTTAACGAGGACCCTTCAATTGTTTGTTTATTTGAAGTGAAATTTTCATATTGCTCCCCAATAATACGCAACATAAGGTTCAAAGTCATTGATTTAATCATCTTGTTCAAGACATTGCTTCGCTTGATTGCAATGATCCACACAAGGTGCCATCACCCTTTTACTTTTCTATGCTATGAACATTGACTCAATAATTTTCATTTTTTTAATTGGAGAATTTAGACAAAGAAAATTCCTCCACACCAAGTATGTCTCTTGACCAGACACAGAAGTGATGGCTAAGAACACAAATGTGTCTTACCATTTATATTTATGCTATAACATAAATATAAATTTAAGAAGAAAAAAAGTGAATTAATTTGTTATAGTTAAACAAAAAAATTTGAATATATCAAATTACAAAACCTATAATCTACGAAAAAATTGGATTAGATTGAATAGATTCATAGTTTGTCCCGTAACGTGAGTGAGATTAGTTAAATCAGATAGTTGAACTGCTACATTCTTAAACAGAGAAAAAGTTACGTAAGACTATAAACTATAGTTTTTTTTTTATTGATAAACACTCTTTCCAATAACCACATAGAAATTCTTGTATATATTTTCTATAAAAGGTTTTAATGTATTAATTTATAAAGAACTCATATCTAAAATTTCTTTAATGTTATCAAGGGAACAAATTACGTGTCTATACAAGTGGTTGGCGGCTTGTTTTTATCTTATTTTAATTAATTTCTTGGTCAAAAGTCTTCAAATGTCATATATTTTTAATAAATAGTTATCTCAGCTATCAAACAAATATAACTTGAATCCACGACATAAGTTGTACTTTCAAATGTTTCTTATTTTTCCATAAAAAAGTGTTTTCACAACGCGTTACAGAGCAATTCTTTCTATAAATTTGTTGGACTGATCCCACAGTTACAATTTCCGTGTAGCAAAATAAATGAACAATCCAATTATCACACATTCCAACACAAGTTACTAACGGATAATAACTTTAATTAAGTGCTTATTCATCAATATATTATAAAATTCACTGCAATGTAACCTCAAATAAGATCCACAAAACATGAACTCTTTGGAATGCCCACCAAGGACTAATTTTATTTATACAGAAATTAAATGCTTCAAACTTTCCAAATCAATTAGATGCAGATGAACATAAAGAGATGTCTTTACAGAGCAGAAGTAGATGTCCAAAGTTTTGGTGTTGAGGAGAAGTATATATATTTTGAGGATTGAAATCCGAGGTATATTCCAAACATCTTGGACCATTAGAGACATTGCATTTGGATACAACAAACACTGAAACAAATAGATCTCATAAACTCTATCCTACCACAAAGTTTATTATATCATACAATACAACTATACCTGATTCATGATTAGAGGGTCACTCATGGAGGAAATGCTCAAACCATAAACATTAGCACCATCTCACAACTCTCCACTATCATATACCAATTCAGTGAGAACAATCTCATCATCAAGAACCACTACGCTGCCTCGTTTTCTGGCTTACCAAAGATCAAGGGAAAGTCATCATCATGTTCAAAGAAGCTCTGGTCTTTGGATAACCCCTTCAAGGAATGATAAACCTGGTACATGGACCACCTATCCTTGGGGCGAGAAACCACACAATTCAAAGCAATTTTCAGAAACTGCAGAATCTCCTCATCATGGCCTCTTCCACATATGGCTTTGTCAATGCAATCCTTGATCCTTCCCAAACTAGAATGCATGTTCACCCAATCCACCAAGCTACCCTTGAACTCTTCCTCCCCATTGCTCACATCAAGTGGCTTTTGGCCTGTCACCAACTCCAAAAGCAAAACACCAAAACCATACACATCCCCTTTCAATGAAGCAACCAAAGTGCTTGGATACTCAGGAGCAATGTAACCAATCTCCCCCAAATCTCCATTCACAAAACTACCATTTGAGTCTGATGCCATGAGCCTTGCTAGTCCAAAATCCATCAACCGAGCATCAAACTCCTCATCAACAAGAATCACATTGGAGCAAATGTTCTGCTGTATAATGGGAGGGTGGCAGCCATGGTGAAGCCATGCAAGCCCCCTGGCAGCTCCTAATCCAATCCTAAACCTCATCAACCAATCCAACACCCCACCATTCTTGTGCAACAAGGAATACAAAGTTCCATTAGACATGTGCTTGTAAACCAACAACTTCTCCTCCTCCACCACACAGTACCCCAGCAGAGGAGCCAAATTGGGGTGCCTAACCTGCCCCAACCGGTTCATCTCCATCCCAAACTGCTTCTCCCCAATCCTACAGGCACTCAACCTCTTCACTGCAAGCGTGGAACCATCTGGGAGATCAGCCTTGTACGTTGTTCCGGTTCTTGTCGCAAACAGAACATTCTCCCCACTGAAATTATTGGTAGCAGCCATCAAATCCCCCAACTTCACCTTCACAATAGGCTTCTGAAAGAGACTAACTTGCACAAGCTTGTACCCTCTTAACCTCAAAGCCCAATCACCAGCAGCACCAACGCTAGAACCACCAACCCCATACCCCTTCTTATTCTTCCCACTCAAATGGTACCACCACCACAGACCAAAAGCCAGCAACAAGGAAGCAGCAGCACCAAACACCCCAGCAGCAATAATAATAGCAAGATTCTTCTTACTCATCCCACCACACTTGGATCCAAGGGGAGCCCCACATAACCCACTATTCCCCTCAAAACCCGTCCTTTCAAAATCACGGAAAAACTCAGGAATCCTCCCACTAAGCCTATTATTGGCCACAGAAAACTTCTTGAGCCTACTCAAACTCCCCAACTCAAAGGGAATTGACCCAGAAAGCTGATTATCCGACAACATCAACTCATTCAAATATGAACAATTCACAAGTGTGGGAGGAATAGACCCAGAGAGTTGATTACCAGACAAATCCAGAGCAACCAAAAACGGCATCCAACTACAGATCTCGTGCGGGATCTCGGAGGAGAAAGAGTTTGAAGCAAGATTCAACCTTTGCAGATTCTTCCCACAGTACTTCAAAGCCTCGGGGATCCGACCCGAAAGCTTGAAATCTTCGAAGTCCAAACTCAAGACCCGGTTCTCCCTTTGGTTCCAGCAAGTCACTCCCACGAAGTCGCAGATGAAACCCACGGTGGTGTTCTCGAACCCCCACGTGGCGAGGTGGCCCTGTGGATCCAAAACAGCTTCTTTGATGCCACGGAGACATCTAACGTCGTCCTCGCCCTGCGAGGAACCAAGGAACACGTGAAACCCCAAAAGGGTCAGCAGAAGGAACGAAGAGGAAAACGTGTTGCTCCGATCCATGGAGGCGAAACAGGTGGTGGGGTGGGCGAAAGGTTTGATTTTTATGGTGGGGTTTTGGTCTAAGGGTGTTGGGAGGGTGCCATTGACTTGTGGGGTGTGAGAAAATGCAGAGATAAAAAGTGCAGAGGGAGTTAAAAGGGTGGAAGATGGTTAAAAAGGAAAAATTGTTGGTGTTGTTTTGGAGCTTTGTATGGATACAGTGATGATTTGGTTATTGAAAACAGCTTCTTTGACTGAAGCTGCTGAGTGGAGAGCTTCTTTGACTCTGGTTTTCTTTCTTCCATTGGAAACCAATGCCAATGGTTTATTTACAATTTCATAGAAATAATAGATCTTAGTGCTTTATAATTACATTAATTAGTGTTTAAATTAAGATAATTAGTGTTTTTATTTGTCTTTTTCAGAAAGTAAATAACGTAAGTTGCCAAAACTAATAAATAGCTTAAGTGATTGTGACTTCACTGTATACATTTTTTAAGGTAATTAATTTTGTTTGATGCACAGTCAGGTATTATTATTAAATGTAAACATATCTTAATAAGGTAACTAGGATTTAAACATTATTTAATGAAGTGTCTCCAGCTAGATTTGTGTTCAATGTTATTTGATATAATTTCACGTCAAAATTTCTATCTTTTTAGTTTTCATCAAATCAATATCTTGTTAGATAAGTTTATTTTAGTGCAATTGTTCTTTTGTAGGATATGTGAATTTTGTCTTGTGTTAGATTTATGTTCAACAGGGATTAAGATGGTAAAGTTTTCATCAATTCAAATCTTGTAAGATCTTAAATATTTGTTGATTTTTTAGTTAAATTTTGTTGGGGACCCATAAAATGTGAATTTTTGTCTGATGTTAAATTTCGGTTGAATGTGATTTAACAATATTATAAGAACTTTTTAGAAAATGTAATATGAATTACCAATCAATCTTTAGGGAGATAGAACATGGTTTAAATAGATCAGAGAAAACATCATTGATGTGTAAATTTATTTGTAATTAAATAGTTTCATACAACGATTTAAACATAAAAATGACGTATAATAAGTTTGTTAAATTAGTACGAATTATCTTAAAATTTATATTAACTAAAATTTTGATGAAATGATAATATAAAAGTTTTTATAAGATTCATAATCATTAACTGGTAATATTATTCTAATTAGACTGATTAATGATGGAGTGGACTAGTTTGTTGATTTGATTTCTTTATTATTTAATTTTTAGAACTGATAAGATCATAAATTGTGAATTTAATATTACATGTACCACTAATTTTTATTTTAAAGTGAATATTTTTCATTCAAATTTTTTAAACATCTAACATTAACTTATGATTACAATTTAAGAAATATCTTATGCATTATTGTATTTTATATTTTCCCATCTTATAGTACAAATGGTAATCTATATATATTTTTAATTTATATTGCATCCATTAAAATTATTTTATTAACTTGTTAAATAATGTTTTTCTTTTTTAATTTATTTTAATATCCAGATATATTTTTTAAAAAAATAACCATGAATAAATTCTAACCTAACATTAAATAGACCTAACCTAGGCCAATTCAAAAGTGAGCTGACCTATAATGAATCAATATATTGGACAGACTCAATTGAATAGCAACAGGTCCAGACCTAGCTAACATGCATTAATATGAATGTGAGGAAAAATGCGTATTTATTATTTATATTTAATAAATAAATTATTAAAAATAATCACTACAACCCATAAAACTTATGTATAATTGAACATTAATCACTAACTTATTTTTAACAACTTACAAGTAGTAAATAGACAGAAATTCAATTAGCAATAATGGAATATAATTATTTAATAAGAGAAAATCAATTACAAGCTTTTTGAATAATAGAAAAAAGTAAAATCAATATTTCATAAAATAAAATAAATGAGTCAAATAATTTTTTGTAGACTTTTGGGTTAAACAGCAAAAACTAGTCAAATGACTCAAATTATGAATAACAAGAAAAGGATAAATAAATGTAAAGAGATAAAAATTTCTATGATATTGATTATTATCCCTTCCTTTCATAATTAACTCTCTCCCACTTCAACAACAAATTTCAATTATGCATTTAATGATTTACAAAGTTTATCTAGACTTGATTTATTATAAGAGCATACCTTAATTATTTAAAGAGATCAAGTTGATTCCTGGATGAAGTTTAATAAACAACCAATATTAGATCAAAGATTTACAGTTTAATTGGTAGTTTCTATCATCATTCCTAATTATAGATTATTTCATAATTCTTACCTATATCCTCATTTACACAATGATTTTTCAATCACAATTAAAATTATAAAATAGTGATTTGGCTTATTAGGTTAAACGAATAAAGTAATAACAATTAACTAAATGAGCAAATAATGTTAAAAAGAAAATATATATAACTTAAATAACTACGTCAATATCTAACAATAAGGTGTTTAATTATTTATGAGTTCACTCAGATAAAAACTAAATAAAAGAAAATAAAAGAATGGAGAATACACGACTATTCTTATATTGTGTTTACCTATGATGATTTAATAGGTTGTGGAACTAAAAATTTATAATATTTTAAATTGACTTTTTGCTTTACGACCTACTTTTGAAGTGTCTTCTTAAATTAATTAGTAGCAGTGAGGGTTTGTTAAACACACATTCAATTTGTTAAACAACGTACTGTTTAAATATAAATTTCACATATATCATAAATTAAAAAACAACAAAACTTAATTCAAACTAATGTGTTATACTAAACTTAAGAGGATACATAAATTCAATATGTTCTTCACTTGCATACACACCTATATAATTTAATTTTATTGTCAAGATAATACTTGTCAATGATTTTTCTCAACTCATCATCAAATCCATTTATTCAAAATTTACAATTAAACAACTCAATTCCAAATTCAATAACACAATTCAAAATTAAACTATAAGTGTTTATCTTAGGATTTTAACTCTTTATTCTTATAATTATTATTTTTTCTTTCAAAGTAGTAATTCAAGATAACTTCCATTAAATTAATTCGTGTATTCTTTAAGGAATTAATCCAACGACTTAGAAAAATAAATAAAGAGTTAAATTAATTCGTGTATTCTTTATTTATTTCCTGAAAACTTAATTAACAAATTAAATATATCACTATGTATCTAGATTAGAAAAAAATTTAATATTTTAACGTTCATCTCACGTACAATTAGAAATACTCGTACATGCATGCAACACGAAAGAAAATAAGAACTAAAAATTTAATAGATAAAAAAAACTTACCTAAAACTAAAATTTTATCAAATCAAGTTGTCTTATATTCTATTATGTACCTTTTGATTGACAAAATAATAGAAAATGAATTCAGAAATTTAAAAAAATTAAATTTTTTATATTTTAGAAAGATTAAATGTATTAAATAAATGAAAAATAAATTTATTTTACATTATATATATCATTTATAATTTTTAAATAATCAAATTTTTGTTTCCCACATTTAACTTAAATTTTCTTATTTAAAAGGTTGATTAAACATAATCACACTTTTAAAAAGAGGAATCAAGCTAAGCACATTTATCCCAAAGCATCACTGCAAATATGACTAAAATTTAAATTCTCTTATACCTAATTTTAGTACTAAGGGTTCAATTAGGGACAAAAAATCATTGATTCAATTCATGTTTTTTGGTTGCATGCATGTGAGATTAGTTAAACTACTACGGCTTTATAATTCGATAAATATATCTTATTTTTAGTACCAAAGGGTTTACGTACTCAAAAACTAATCATTACACAAGTTTTTCTTTTCCAATAAATAAATAGAATCACAACATTTGAAAAAGTCTTAACCACTCTGGTCAAACCTACAGCATTAATATTTGGGTTTAAATATGTTTTGGTAGTTATAAAATACAGTTTTTTGTCTTTAGATTTTGTAAATTTAACTTTTTGGACAGTTTTTGTAATTTTTTATTTTGATTTATATATTGTTTTAGTGTTTGAATACATCCATTCTTAAAATCTTAATCCCTGTAATATTTTGTCCATTTGAGTTAATCCTTTTGAAAAAAAATGGTAGAAACTAGAAGCAAATTATTGAATATCACAAGAAAAAAAATACAAAAGTATATTACAAAAATACTAAAACAAAATATCAAGAAAAAAATAAAAGAACTTTTTAAAAGTATTTCAAATAACTATTTTTATAAGGAAATAAAAAAAATAATGTATTAACTCCCCAAAATATATTTGAACCTAATTTTTTTATATTAAAATTTAGGTAAAGCTTACACTTTGGAGCTAATATATATTGAAAGACACTAAATAATAGTCTTTTGGCCCATATGAAAGATATATAGCTTCTGCTGTACATGAAGATCAGTCCCATTAAAGTGATCTTCAAATTTGGTAAAGCAAAAAGGTGTGGACCTTCTTCTTATTGTTGATTGATATTATATTATAAACATTTTTAATGAACTTCTCAATAAAATATTTAAGAAAACAACAAAATTAATTTCTTTAAATAAATTAAAATCAATTTATACATAATTTCATTTTTAGAAACCCTTTTATATATTTTTTTTCATTTGTTCATAACTAATGGTGTAACTTATCAAAAAATAATTTTGATTTTGTTATATTTTTCTTTACAAAAATTATGGAACAATTTTATGTCCACATCATATATACTTGCATCTTGATTAGTTGCATGATATAATGAAGGTAATATATATACCTCACTTTTAAATCTTTCACTTTGATTTCATAAGGTGATAAGTCACACTTAAATAATTGATTCAGAGAAATAGCAACTCCACAAACTGCTACAAGCTGGAAACTTATGTTATTATGAATATAAACAATCAATATTCACTATCTATATTAATTGTTTCAACTATTTCTGAAACTTCTCGATATAGTTTATTTCATATAAAAAATATATCATCCAATTTAAACACTAATTAAACTACTTGATCAAGAGACCATGATTACCACAATTTTTTAAAATAAAAGTTGATACCATTATAACCGTCCTTGTTTGAGTAAAATAATGCATTTTAAATTAATTATAACATCTTTTAACCATCTCTATTAATAAGTTTTATTTTCTTTAGTAACACTCACATCTCAACTTCAAAGGCACCCACTTCAAATAAAACCTTATTATTAATGACCGCTAAAATCTATTAATATTGTTAAAAATAATTATTTTAAATGAGTGCATTCATGATCGAGAAAAGGTAATTCTAAGTCTGATAAGAACCCATTAAATTAGGTACTAAAAAAAATGATGGAGGGGTTACAAAATTTATAATAAAACTGGAAACAAAATTCATAATAAATTGGTATATTAGAGATAAAAAAAAACTATAATAAACTTTTAAGATGTTGTTGTGTGTAATGTGACAGTTTAGTTGATTTAACAATAATTGGCCAATGCTTTATTACCAAAAAGCTATAGTTTATATTTTAATTCTGAAGACTATCACCCGTTTCTTTATGGAGTAATTCTTAAGTAAAGAAAAAATCAAAGTGATTGTGATTTGGGAAACATAACATATAACAAAAAAATAGTATTAGAAATAATTATTGAGGAGAGTGTTCCATTGAGGGATTTGTATTTTTGTGAAACATTTTATGGCTTTCGAGAAAACTCTTTTCATCAAGATTATTAGTACATGACAATTTATATGATAAGGTTGCAAAAACTGTGCTTAATTATTTGGAGAAAAAAACACATATTTAAATAGTCCATTGAATATTCCATATTATTTAACGTTGAATATAAGACAATTATTTGTTGGTCAAGATAGTTAGGATATTTGTTAGTTTAAATTATTCTAATTTAATCGCATCCACCTTTAGTCAAACTAATTACGTCTAATATTTGATTTATAATTTCTAAATTTTGATAAATATCCGTCACACTTTTATTATTAATAGTTATATAAAGTTTACCGCCCTCATTAATATATATATATATATATATATATATATATATATATATATATATATATATATATATATATAATTACATATATACGATATAGACTTTGGATAATATAATAATCTTAATATTACAAAAATATTCTCAACTTATCTCCTCCGACATCAAAGATAATTGATTATAATTAATTTCTTTTGAAAAATTATATTACATTAATTTAATTAAAAACAAATACTTAATGCATCAAAAAATTTGATAATGCAATCTTGATTACTCCTTAACATGATTTATTGCATTTTATTTATGAAAAACTTTTCTTTGACAACCACATATGGCATATAACCCAATGCCAACAACTGACATTGTATAATTGTACAAGTAGATAAGGATAAAATGAGACTTTTCTTTTTGAAGGATATTTAAGATATTTTGTTATGAAAGGTCATAATTGTAGTGTACCTATTTACATAATGTGACAGTGGTTGTGGTGGTGAGCGACAATGGGAGACCATTGATGATGACGAGCGACAGCGACGGCGACAACAGTAGCGAGATTCAAGAGATCTGAGATTCTAACTCAGTGCTTCTCAATCCTTGATGAAATATGCTGGTCTCAAACATGTAAACCCTAAAAATGACTATTAATGCCACACTGGAATGTTTTTTTACACGTCATTTATCTTGGCCACATCAACACCACGGAAGATTTGGATATATGCCACGTGAGGTTGTCAAAGTATAACTACTCTTTATTTATTTATTTAATGTAAAATTTTTCTTCAACTTCTCGTCCAATGATATTTTCATATATATAATTTAAATTTTTAGTGAAACTATGATATCTTATTTTTTTTATTTACTCTATCTTTTAATCTAAATAAATAAAGTCTTATAAAAAAATTGTTAACCAATGAAGTATTTTTTTTAAAAAAATTATGATTTAATTGATGATAAAAAAAAGATACTTTAAATGTTATAATGATAAAAGTGCATGTGTAAATTTATTTTAGAATAGTGTATTCTTTTTATCTCACAGTAAAACTTTACACATATGCAAGGCAGGAGAATTCAACTAATTCAAACTGAATTGTTATTATTGGTTTATTTTACCTTGTGCAATTTTAAAACAACTAGACAAATAAAAATTGATTAGTTTGAATTTTATTTTATTCCAAATTTATTTAAATCAACCCATAAACACTTCTCTAGGTAATTCTTCTTTAAAAACACTTATTATCAACTCTAATATCAACTAACAAACACTCACATATTTAGAAAACTCGTCCACGGAAATTAATAATTAAGATAAAAAAAATAAAGCACTTTAATACCCTAATAAAAACCTCATATTGTTCTCTGTGCACATAAGCACTTCACTATATACAAATATGTCATTTCAACTCCTTAATCCCTTAATAGAGTCATCAAATTTCACTTCCACTTCATTGAATCAATGGTCCATCTACTTTCCAATTATATTGAGATTTTTCATGTCATTGTTTAACCCAAAAGTAAATTATAGTTATGAAGTCGATTTCTACAATTTCTTTTATTTGCCAAAAGTTGATTTAGGCAGTGTAGTATGGGTTGGAAAGTGAAAAGCACTTTCGAAAAGATTCTTAAGGTGAGGTTGGTAAAAGTCCACGGTCAATGCAAAAGAATTGGTAGAGAATATGATCAAGAAAATACAGAAACTACTTTATAATATAACAATAAGACTTGTATAAATTCGAAAGACAAACAAAAATAGGTAAATGTTTAAACAAAATAAAAATGACTTTTACATTTTATTTTCAATTAAACTTCTATATTTTGATTAAAAAGTTTATTTCATGTTAGAGTTTTGAGTTATATGTTTTTAGACATAGATTTCATGACATTTTTTATCCATTGAAACATTCCTCCATTAAAAAGTGGGGGAAAATTTAAACAATAAAAGAACATCAAGTTTTGATGAAGAAAATTTTCATCTGAGAAAATCCAAATAAAAAATATTGATTTATAGAATGATTCTTGTTTTATCATCTTAACTTTTTTACACAATTTTCTTTCAATATATTTATTCCTTTTCCACCACATCAATTATATTATATTATATTATCTGTATTAAATTAAAATGGAAAATTTAATGCTAATGTTAAATAAAATTAACATTCTTATTTCAGCAAATATCTTTTAAATATTATAATCTATTGTCATAGATAAAAGTCACTTATATTAAAAATCATATTATTCTTCAACGAAGTTGACTAAGTCATGTACATAAAGTGTGTTAAATGTATCCAAATTCATTTTGTAAATTTTAGATTGTTTTCCAATTTTATCAGTAAAATAGAATTACAAGTTTCGGGTCAAGAAATTAATATTTCATAAGTGTATTTGGTTTACTCAAAATTCCAATTTTTGGAATTCGTTATCGTACACAATAGTTTTTGTTCAGTTCAGAACCATAATAGTTAACAATTTCTACAAATTACACTAATTATAATCATAGTTGTTAGATAATATTATGGAAACAAGATATCACTTATCATTATTTTTTCTAGAAACTTTACTTTCTTTTATGTGTAAATTTTGTGCAATTTATCTCAATTAACACTTCAGGGTGACGAGAACATCAAATAAACAATTTAAGTTGGGCTACGGGTTTAAATCATCATATTATACTGCATTCCTCATACAACACTTACATATTTGAATAATTATTATTTCTCTATAATTAGTATTACAAAAATATGATTGTTTTAGAACTTATATTTTACTTTTAAGAATCAAAATTTTATACAAGACACTTTCTTAATTTTAAGATCTTCATTATTTTATATTCAAATTTAATATTTCTCTTACCACTTTTATGTCGGAAATAGACATGCACGAGTGTGTCATCTTTTCTCGTTTTGGTATACTATTTTATAATAATATTCAAAATGGGTAAAAAAAAATTATTTATCAAAATAGATAAATTTTGCTATCTAGATAGAATTTCACGTAAATAAATTCTTTATTAGAAATATGATTACAGACTGATCAAATACAATTAATATGCTGACAATTTTAATTAAAATTATTGATTAAAATCTTTTTTCTCACTAAACTCATTTCTGTAACAATTTTTTTAATTATTTGACACTGTAATTATTAAATTTAACAATTAAAAAAAATAATAATTAACAAAACCTGAACAATTTTTTTAATTATTTAACACACATGCAGTCTTTCTTCTTAAATTACTTACAGTTGTAAATCAAACAACTAATCATCTTACATAAACCTTACTTACTAATTTTAAGCCTAATTTATTATTTCTAGATTACACACCTAAAATTTGATGCATTATATTTCTAACCATTATTAATGCTTGACATCCTTCTTGCTACACCACCAATATAACCCAAAAGAGAGCAACAATGATACAAGAGCACCACACACTCCAGCACCAACAATAACACCAACCTTCTTCTTCTCACTCATCACACCACACTTGGATCCAAGAGGACTTCCACATAGCCCTCTATTCCCTTCAAAACCTTCCTTACTAAACCCACTCAAAGAAGCAGGAACCTTTCCACTCAGCCTATTATTAGCCACAGAAACCTTCTTAAGCCTTTTCAAACTCCCAAACTCAGTGGGAATTGGCCCTGAAAGCTCATTATCTGACAACACCAACTCATTCAAATATGAACAATTGGAAAACGAGGGAGGAATAGCCCCAGAAAGTTTGTTGCTGGATAAATCTACAGCAACCAAAAACGGCATCCAAGTGCAGATTTCAGTTGGGATCTCAGAGGACAAAGAATTGGAAGCAAGATTCAACCTTAGAACGCTCCCACAGTATTTTAAAGACTCGGGGATCCGACCCGAAAGCTTTAAGCTTTGAAGCTCCAAACCCAAGATCCGGTTCTCTTTGTCGTTCCAGCAAGACACGCCCTCAAAGTTGCAGATGAAACCAGGGGTTGTGTTGTCAAACCGCCACGTGGCTAGCCGAGCCTCAGGGTCGGAGAGGGTGGCCTTGATGCCCCGCAGACATTTGACGTCGTCTACGACCTGCGACTAAGCAAAGAACGAGAGAAAACCCAACAAGCTGAACACGAACAGTGAAGAACATAACATGTTCCTGTGACCCATTGAGCTGAAACAAGAGTACTTGATTCTAACACAGTGATAAAGGTTCGATTTTTAAGGTGGGGCTTTGATTCGACCACAGTTTGAACAGTGCCATTGACTAATGGTGTTGACTCGGGCGAGTGCAAGGAAATGAGAAACCAACCAGATTGGTATTTTGAATTGAAGGGATGTAGTTTAAAAGACTAAGAAAACTTGTAAAGTTGTGAAACCAATGTTGGTGCATCATTAAGTCCTTTTTGAATATGTGAACAGAGAAAAATAAAATAGATGGCCACGGCTCATGGAACATGTGAAAGCGCGTAAAACTATTCTTTTCTCTGTTTGAATATTGATTTGTGGTACTGGGAAGCAAGGATTTCATGTGTAATTTACTTAATTGGATTGTTTCAAGAAGTTGGATTTTGATAGATACTGGTGGATTTCATAGACTAGATTTGAGATGATACGAGAGGTAAGTATTTAAAAAATTTAATTACGTGGATTAAAGGAAATATAATAAGATTTAAAACAAAATTTATAAAAGTTTGTGAGTGATGTAATAGGTATGATTAATAAAATAATTTTTATTATTATTTTAGAAATTTATTAATATTATTATTTTAATTTTTAATTTTAATAATATTATTAAAATTATTATTTATAATATTATTATTATTTTTAGGTTTTAATATTAATATTATAAAGATTTCTTAATTATCTTATTTTTTATTATTTATGAATTAATTATTAATATTTATTATTATTATTTTGTATTAATTAAAATTATTTTTTTATTATGTTATATGATATTATTAATTATATTTATTTTATTTTAACTTAAATATAAATACTAATAAATTCTTAATAAAATTTAATTATATAAAAATCTGTCATTAACTTTTTGTTTTAATTTCAATTTTTAATTAAATTTTTTTGTCTTGATTTTCATGCTTTCCTCTTCTTTATGAGTTATCAATCCGTCTCTCCAAAATCAATCGTCTAATCTAAATGGAACATAAATATTATAGATAAAAATGAAAGTGAAATTGACTATAAAAAGATATGATTTAGCATATATTTTATGATTAGATAAACTAAGTTAGAAGTCAGGTTATATTTAGAATCAAAATAGAAACTTCAAAAGGTTCTATTAACAAATTTCTTATAAACAGAGGGTAGAAATCCAGTGTCAATGTACAATGTACAAAATATCAAAAGAAGTGAAAGTAAGAAAAAAGGACATGGAAGAGCTTGTCCTTGACTTTCCAACAACCAAGTAAACGAGATATAATGATTAATTGTTTGAAAAATCTATTTTTCAATGAGGTCTCTCTAACCTGGTGGATTTTAATTTTTATTATAATACTAATCTTGTACTAAAATTTTCATTGGTTTATTGTACAAGGTTCATTGCAACTTTATTATTTTGTTATTTAAAATTTTGTTGTATTGATTTTCATTATATTCACCGTATTTATTGCATCAATTTTGTTGTTTTGATTTTATCTTATAATATGTCTCATGTATATATTAATTTTGAAAAACTTATTAGATGGGGATTTAATCTTTGAAGATTTAAATGACTGAATCAAAATAAAATTATCTTGAATGTGTTGGATGAATATAAAGATGCTTATTTATCTTAACTAATTAAGTTAATGGAGTATTATCCCTAAATCTTTATAAAATTTAAAACTTTGATCTATAAACTGCTTTGCTGTAAAAATTAATTTTATAATTTATGTCTCATTTTTTTCCATATATTTTGTTGTTATTTGTTGAACATAAATCAAATCAAAATTTAGATCAAAATTAGATAAATAATCTTAATTTTTTTCAATTCAATCACTACCGATATCTTGATTTACTTGATTTATTTTTCTAATAATGATTGGAGCGTCAATATAATAAAAAAATTTGTTGTTTTAATAGGAATTACACATTTTACTTTAACCTCTATCCAAAATTTGGACATTCTTAACACCAATCAGACACAATAGTTCCATTTATAATGTAATGTAAAATATTGTTAGAGAAATATATTGTGTAATTAGTGTAAAAAAATATGTATATTTAAGCAATGATGTAAAGTTGTACTATGTATACCTTTTTATGTAATATAATGTAGTTATAGTAATTATGTATATGAGAATTTGAATGTATGTGTACTTAGTTTTAGTTGTAGTTCTAACAGCAAAAAAATTCTTATGAAGAAGTATTGAATTGGCTGTGTCATATCAATATGCTTAACTTTCATGATAGCACAGTTAAGAATTTTGAAAGAAGGGACTGAGCGGAACTAGTTGAAGATGAAGAGAGGGAAAAAGGAAATTGGAGTATTGTCGTGCGTTTCGAGTTGTTTTCAAAGAGAAAAAAAAGGCGTGTGAAACTGGTCACCATAATAATAAAGCGAGATGAGCACGAACAACTAAGAAACAACGGAAAGAGGAAAAAAAAAAGCTATGTTGAAAGATGTTAATGAAAAGAAAATAAAAACCATTGAAAATATAATATCAAGAAGGAATTTATAGACTAAAACACATAAGCTCACAATCTAATAAAATAATATTTTTTACATGTTACGATGGTGAAATAAGAATATTATCATGATTTTCAAAATATCAATTACTTATAATTTTTTTACTCTACTTATATTTATCTGATTTTTTTTATATTCTTTTTTAAACTAAAAGGATCATTATATTAAAGAGATTAAAATTATATTGTGTATTTTTGTTAGAAATTCAAGTACAAGTCTAATTCTCATATTAAATAAAAATAAAAAGTTAAACAATATATAAGAGATAAGACTCATAAACTTACTGTCTTGAGATTTTGAGTTAAAAGGTGGTGTCATTATTTTATATATATGTTTGATCCAATTCTCCTTGTTTAACCTATTTCTCGTATCATCAAATTACTAATTTATGTTAAATTATTTATAGATTTTGAATGAACATGTATTATACTACATCCCTAATAAACAACTTTTAAAAGTTTTGTTTAAATAATGAAATTTTATACAAAATTAGTATTACAATAATAATTGTTTTAGAATTCATTTTTTACTTTTAAGAGTCAAAATTTTGTACATGACACAATTCTTAATTTTAAGATCCTTAACAAAAGTTTTTTCTAGATAAAATTTTACATTTAAATTTATTATCTTTGTTATTGTCATTGACATACAATGATCTTAATAAGTCAATATAATTTCAACAAAATCAACACACATACACTCTTTCTTCTTAAATTACTTATAGTTGTACATGAAACGACTAATTATCCTACATGATAAATAAAAAAAATTATAAACAACTTATCTTACTCATTTAAGCCTAATTTATGATTTATAAATTACACACTTAAAATTTTATGCATTATATTCCTAACTATTATTAATGTTTGTCATCCTCTTGCTCGAGCACCGATAGAACCCAAAAGACAGCACCAATGAGACAAGACCACCACACACCCCAGCACCAACAATAGCCCCAACAATAACACCAACCTTCTTCTTCTCACTCTTCTCACCACACATGGATTCAAGAGGACTTCCACATAATCCTATATTCCCTTCAAAACCTTCCTTGCTGAATCCACTCAAAGAAGCAGGAACCATCCCACTGAGCCTATTATTAGCCACAGAAAGCTTCTTAAGCCTACTCAAACTCCCAAACTCATAGGGAATTGTCCCAAAAAGCTCATTATCTGACAACACCAACTCATTCAAATACGAACAGTTGGAAAACGAGGGAGGAATAGCCCCAGAAAGTTTGTTGCTGGAAAAATCTACAGAAACCAAAAACGGCATCCAAGTGCAGATTTCAATTGGGATCTCAGAGGACAAAGAATTGTAAGCAAGATTCAACCTTTGAAGGCTCTTCCCACAGTATTTTAAAGACTCCGGGATCCGACCCGAAAGCTTGAAGCTTTGGAGCTCCAAACTCAAGACCCGGTTCTCTGTTTGGTTCCAGCAAGACACGCCCTCAAAGTTGCAGATGAAACCAGGGGTTGTGTTGTCGAACCGCCACGTGGCTAGCCGAGCCTCAGGGTCGGAGAGGGTGGCCTTGATGCCCCCCAGACATGCAACGTAGTCTACGACCAGCGACGAAGCGAAGAACGAGAGAAAACCCAACAAGCTGAACACGAAAAGTGAAGAACACAACATGTTCCTCTGACCCATTGAGCTGAAACAACAGTACTTGGTTCTAACATGGTGATTAAGGTTTGATTTTTAAGGTGGGGTTTTGATTGTAGCACAGTTTAAGGTGTTAACTTTAGCGAGTGCAAGGATATGAGAGAAACTAACAAAGATTGGTAATGTGATTGTACTTTGAATTGAAGGGTCTATTTTAAAAGATTAAGAAAAGTTGCAACGTGTGAACCCATCGTTGGTTCATGACGATGTGCTTTTGAATATGTCAACTTTTAAATACCAAATAAATAATGTGCAATCTGTACCTATCAAAATTCTTTAACAACGAATAAAATTACAAGGTATTTAATTAAGATTTTCATAATTTATAAAGACTGGTGTGATATTTAAAGTATCCAAAAATTTCATGTATTTTTTTTTTTTTTTGAATTTTACACCACTTCTCAGTATGAGATATAAAATAATAGGCTTATAATATTATCATATTCAAATTTTGTGAGACGCTTACGGCAAAATTTACAAGTATATTCCTAGATTTTTTTTTTTATCTCTATTATGGATAAATAAGGGGTGTAATTTTATTATAAAAAGATGGTATCTTTATTATACAATAAAGTAAAATCATCTCATAAAGACAATTTCAATATATCAAATGAAATTATGATTGACCATTTTATTTAATTTTATAATTAATTTTTTTTCATATAGCAAGATTTCTATGTTGATGTGTCATGATGAAATCATGTTCTACTAGTACGATTTAAGTTATTAAGTTGTTTTATATAAATAAAATTAAGTTAATATAGAAATATATTTATGAAAATTGAAATTTAGTTATCTTCATTTATTTTAAAATATGGTTGTATGCTTAGGGTTTAGGCTTTAAATCTAATTAAAACATCTGTTATTATATGAAACTAATCTTACATATAATGATTGTATAATTGATTCTTTTAGTAGAACAAGATCTCACCATGACATATCAGAGTTTAGAAAATGTGTTAAATAAATATTATTTTAATTATGAAATTAAATTGAAATGATACAGATTATGCGATCTGTAACATCCCATATTTTTCATATAATAGAAACTTTATTATATAAGAATTATATAATAAACCTTAATATAAAAATCAATACATTCATAATGTATTTAAAAATATACTTCTCCACAAAAGATCTAATAAAAATATCTTCGTAAAAATTACAAATAAAATAAAATAAAACAAAGCTTCTCCATCAGTTTACTGGGGACTCCCACCACCTGTCAAATCCTCTGCTCCCGTGTAATATACACGATCATCACAGTTTTAAAAACAAAACAAACAACACACAAAAAGAAGGGTAAGCTAGAGAGTTTTCAAAACAATATATATTTTCATAAATTGAATTTCTATCTCAACAAAACAATAACAATTA